>Ga0208783_10000668_pt1 | contig 21017 bp, 15 predicted proteins | sample DEB19_08_DNA_2_FD_184529 | JGI IMG/M metagenome (GOLD analysis project Ga0208783, IMG submission 184529) | Aqueous microbial communities from the Delaware River and Bay under freshwater to marine salinity gradient to study organic matter... | ecosystem: Environmental > Aquatic > Marine >...
CGGCTCCTGGCAGATCCTCGTGGAGGGACGTGGCGTGGCGGAGGCCACCGCGCCGGCCGTCGAGATGCTCGATGCCGCGGTGATCATCGTCCTCCTGCGTGCCTTCGCCTCCGGTGCCGTGGCGCTCACGGGGACGGAAGCGATCGCGACCGGCGTGCCCGCCTTCAAGCCGCCGGAAGCGCGGAACGCGGCCGCGACGCTCGCGGTGATGGCGATCCTCCTCGCGACCCTCTTCGTCGGGATCACCTTCGTCGCGTCGGGCTACGGCGTGGTCCCGGATACGGGGCGGACGGTGATCGCGGAGGTCGCCGCGCACGTCTTCGGCGATCCCTCCGCGGGCTACTTCCTTCTGCTCGCCTTCGCCGCGCTCATCCTCGTGCTCGCCGCGAACACCGCGTTCGCCGCCTTCCCCCGCCTCGGCGCGATCCTTGCCGAGGACGGCTTCATGCCCCGCCAGCTCGCCTATCGCGGGGACCGGCTCGCGTTCACCGCCGGGATCGTCGTCCTCGGGCTCGTCGCGACCTTCCTCGTCATCCTCTTCGACGCCGAGACCCATGCCCTCATCCCCCTCTACGCAGTGGGCGTCTTCATCGACTTCACGATCAGCCAGTCCGGGATGGTCCGCCACTGGCTCCGGGAGCGATCGCCGGGCTGGAGACGACGGCTGATGATCAACGCGTCGGGCGCCGTCATGACCGCCGTCGTGGCGGTCGTCGTCACCGTCGTCAAGGCGCCCCAGTCGCTCGTCGTCATCGTCCTCATCCCGGTCATCGTGGGCGTGATGCTCTTCATCGCGCGGCAGTACGCCCATGCAGCGGAGGAGCTCCACGTCCGGACCGATCTCATCTTCACGGAGCCCGTGCGCCACGAGCGGGTCGTCATCCCGGCCCCCGGCCTGACCCGCGCCGTGGTCCAGGCGATCCAGTTCGGACGCTCGATCTCCGATGACCTCCAGGTGGTCCACATCACGGATGACATGGAGGACGCCGAGCTCTTCCGCGCCCAGTTCGAGCGGCAGTTCCCGGGCGTCACCTTCGTCATCGTGGAATCGCCCTACCGATCGCTCGTCCAGCCGCTCGTGACCTATCTGGACGTGACGATGAAGGATCCGGAGGCGATCGACCTGATCGTCATCCCGGAGTACGTCGCGGTGAACTGGTGGGAGCGGATCCTCTACAACCAGACGGCGAAGCGCCTGCGTGCTGCGCTCATCGGGCGGCCGAACACGGTCGTCGCCAACGTCCCCTACCGGCGCGAGGCGATGGTCCGCGCCGCGGCGGCCCGGACGCACGGGAGCCTCGAGATGGTCGACCGGGCGGAGGACGGCGAGCCGCGGTGACCGGCGTCCGCCGCAGGATCCGCGGGCGCGCACCGCGCGCCCGTCCGTGGCCGTGGCGCCCCTTCCCGTGGCACGCGCTCCTCATCGCCGCCTGGCCCGTCCTCTTCCTCGCCGCCGAGAACGCGGGGCAGGTTCCCGTCGGCGACCTCCTTCCGCCGCTCGTGGAGCGGCTTGCGATCGCGGTCGCGCTCCTCTTCGGCCTCGGCATCCTCTTCCGCGATCTCCGCCGGGGTGCGCTCGCCGCGACCGGGCTCCTCGGCGCGTGGTCGCTCTTCGGGCACGCTGTGAACCTGCTCGCCCCCGCGGGGATGGACGAGGGGCTCGTCCTCGCCATCCTCGGCCTGCTCGTCCTGGTCCTCGTCCTGGCGGCAGCACGCCTCCCGGAGCGGATCGTGGCCGGCGCGGGCCGGGGCCTCACGGCGCTCCTCGCCGTCCTCGTCGTCCTCGCGCTCGTCCCGATCGTCCCCGCCGGGCTGGGCGAGCTGACCGCCACCACGCGTGCGGCCGGCCGCGCCGACGGCCGCCCGGCGGCGGCACCGGGGAGCCGCGACGTCTGGGTCATCGTCCTCGACCGTTACGGGTCACAGGCCTCCCTCGAGGCGCTCGGCGGGTTCGAGAGCGAGCTGCCGGAGTGGCTCACGGAGCAGGGATTCTTCGTCGCCGAGGATGCGCACGCGAACTACGGGCGGACCTCGATGTCGCTCGCCACGCTCCTCAACGGACGCACGCTGGAGCCGGAGGCGGCACGGATGGACCCCGGGAGCCGTGACACCGGGCCGGTCGATGCGCTCCTCCAGGACCACCTGCTCGGGCGCTTCCTGCAGGGCCGCGGCTACACCTATCTCCATCTCGGGTCGTGGTTCGTCCCCACGAAGACCTCCCGGATCGCGGATGTCAGCCTCCGGCTCGCGGGGGCGAGCGACTTCCGCGCCCTTCTCGAGTCGACGAGCGCGGGACCGGCCCTCGACCGCCTGCTCGGCCTGCCACGCCCCCCGGCCCACCACGTCCTCCACCGGACGGCCGGGCTCTTCGGGCTGCGGGAGCTCGACCGGATCCGGGAGATGCCGGGGCCGAAGCTCGTCGTCGCGCACCTCCTCCTCCCGCACGAGCCGTATGTCTTCGACGAGGACGGGAGCTACCCAAGCCGCGACGAGCGCCTCGCCCGCGGGCTGGACGAGGGCTACCGCCGGCAGATGCGCTATACGGACGAGCGGATCCGCGCCTTCCTCGGACGCCTCCTCGACGTCCCCGCAGAGGAGCGCCCGATCGTCCTGCTCACCGCGGACGAGGGCCCCTACCCCGACCGCTACGCGGCGAGCCAGGCGACCTTCGACTGGGCGACCGCGACGACCGACGAGCTGGTCACGAAGTACGGGATCCTCACCGCCTTCCTCCTCCCCGGCGAGCCACGGCCCGGCGCGATCCCTCCCTATCCGGGGATCACGCCGGTCAACGCCCTTGCCGTCCTCCTCTCCCACGGCTGGGAGGGTGACTGGAGGCTGCAGCCGGACCGCATCTTCACCTCCGCCGGCTGGTACCGCCCGTGGGACCTGGCCGAGGTGACCGACCGCCTCCCCTGACCACGCACGCGGCGATGAAGAGACGGACCCCCGGCCGGTCGGCCGGGGGTCCGTCTGACGTTGCGTGTGGAGCTCGGCTCAGGGCGTGGCGGTCACGTCCGTGTAGCCGGCGGTGGCAGCGGAGCTCGTGGAGCGGTTCGTCACCGCGACCCCCTGGGAGAGGTCGGCCGGGAGGGTGATCGAGACGGACGAGGTGTTCGTCCAGCTCGTCCCGTTCGTGCTCCAGGCGCCGACGAAGCTGTTCCCTGTGCGCGTGATCCGCAGCCAGACCGGGGCGACCGTGCCGCGCGTCAGCGTCGAGACGCTCGACTTGGCACCGGCGGTCGTCCGCCGGGTCCACTCGATGCGGCCGGATCCGTTGAGGCCGAGGTAGACGAAGCGCGCGCTCGCGTTCGCGCCGTCGCGGATCATCACACCCGCGGTCCGGCTGCTGGAGCTGCCCGAGATCGAGGTGAGCTTGACCACGATCGAGCCATCTCCGGAAAGGGAGGTCCACGCGTAGCGGAAGGCGTCGCTGGTGGAGACGAACCCGGAGCCGGCGCCTGCCACGCTCCACGTTCCGTTGCTCGCGGCGGCCGATCCCACGACACCGACGGACCCGATGTCCGCGCTACTCCAGCCCGCGGGGAGGTCGGAGGTCGGCGGAGCCGGGGTCGGGGTGGGGACGGGCGTGGGAGCCGGAGTCGGCGCAGGGGTGGGGACGGGCGTCGGGACCGGCGTCGGCGTCGGGACCGGCGTCGGCGTCGGGACCGGCGTCGGCGTCGGCGCCGCGGGCACGCAGGAGTCGGCCAGCGCGGCCGCGTCCAGGCGCCCGCCGGTGACGGTGATCCCGGAGAGCGAGCTCGTGGCGACGACCGTGTTCATCAGCTTGGCCCGGATCTGCTGGGCCGAGAGGGAGGGGTCGATCGACGCGCACAGCGCGACCGCGCCACTCACGTGCGGCGTGGCCATCGAGGTCCCGCTGTACGTGGCGTAGCTGTTCGAGGGGACGGAGGAGGTGATCGAGGAGCCGGGGGCGCCAAGGTCCACGGTCCGCGCACCGTAGTTCGAGAAGGAGGAGCGCGCGCCACTGCTCGTGATCGAGGCGACCGAGACGATGCAGTCCCAGCTGCGCGCCGAGGTGGTGCACGTGTAGCTCGAGGGGTAGTGGGCGCCCGAGTCCGTGTTCACGTTCGAGTTGCCGGCGGCCGCGATGAAGAGGATGCCGGCATCGCCTGCGCGGTTGATCGCGGCGAGGAGGGTGCTGCTGAAGCCGCCGCCGCCCCAGGAGTTGCTCGTGGCGACGATGTTCAGGCCATGGCGCTGCTTCAGGTCCGTGAAATAGTCGACGGCAGCGACGGCATCGGAGGTGTAGCCACCCTGCGGACCAAGGAACTTGCCGGAGATCATCGTGACCTTCCAGCTCACGCCCGCGACCCCGGTCCCGTTCCCGCCGACGCCGCCGATCGTCCCGGCGACATGGGTGCCGTGGGCATCCTCACCGGAGTTGTAGACGGTCCGGTCGCGGTAGTAGAAGTCCCATCCGTTCGTGTCGTCGATGTAGCCGTTGCCATCGTTGTCCACGCCGTCCGTGGGGTCGTACGGGTTCGTCCAGATATTCGCGGCGAGATCCGGGTGGGTGACCTGGATCCCCTCATCGATGATGCCGATGTAGACGTTCCGCGAGCCGGTGTAGCCCTTGGCCCAGGCCTCCGCAGCGCCGGAGCCGTACTGGTTCGCCGGGGAGCTCGTGTCGCCGTACATCCCCCACAGGCTGGAACCCGTGAAGTACGGATCGTTGGAGGCGTCCGCGGGGCTGATGGCGCCGCGCCGCTTGCGGTCGTTCTCGATCCACCAGTCCGGCTCCGCGTACTCGACACGCGGATCCGCGGCGAGCGCCTCGAGGGCGCCCTTGGCATGGAAGCGGCTCGCGAAGCGATAGCGGACGACCTTGCCCGCGAGGCGCGAGACCTTGCCGTTCTCGACGGCTCCGAGCGCGCGCGCCTTCTCCGCCGGCTGGAAGCCGGGGCGGTAGGAGACGAGGATCGCATCCGTCATGATCCCGCGGCCACCGCCCTGGAAGGTCCGTGTCCCGCCGGGCGCGTCGAAGCGCTTGGCGGCAGCAGGACCCGCGATCCCGGCGACCGCCGGGAGGGCAAGGCTCAGGCTGAGCAGGACGGTCAGGACGGTTCGGCGTTCACGGCGGTTCTGCATGGCCGCTAGTTTCTCCGCTGGCACGGTTCTCGGGGAGGACACGGAGGTCCCGGAGAAGGTAGTACCGAAGTCCTCCGGCCGGGGGTCCGGAGGTCCGGTCGCGCCACTGGGGGGACGCATCGCGGATGATACCGCGGACCCGCTTCACGGGGGCTTCCCGGTCAGGGGATGAAGGTGAGCTCCGCGAAGCGCGCGGTCGCGACCGCGGTCTTGTCCTCGCTCGTGGCGGCGAAGCCGGCCCGGGCCACCACGGGCATGACGACCGCCTGGACGGCCGTGGTGCTCCAGGTGCTGCCATCCATGCTCCACCCTGCGCGGAACTTGTCGCCCGTCCGGACGATCCGGAGCCAGACCGGCGTCCCGCTCCCGCCGAGGACGCTCTTGCGCACGACGCCGCCGAGGCTCGACCGATAGAGCTGGACGATCTCCCCGTTGCCGCGTCGCCCGATGAAGAGGTACTGGGCCCCCAGCTTCCCGTTCGCGCGCACCATCAGGCCCGCAGGGGCCGTTCCGGCCGCCGGGGACCAGGCGTCGAGCCGGGCGACGATCGAGCCGCTCCCGTCGATCGACGTCCAGACGAGCCGGAACGAGTCGCTCGTCCCCTCGATGCCGCTCCCGGCACCGGAGACGGCCCAGCTGTCGTTGCCTGCGATCCAGCCACCGCCCCCGGCGATGCCCGTGACGCCGATATCCGCGGCGCTCCAGCCCGGGGGGAGGACGGGAGCGGGGCTCGGGGTCGGGGTCGGAGCCGGCGTGGGCGGCGGGGTCGGGACGGGAGTGGGCGCCGGCGTGGGCACGGGCGTGGGAGCCGGGGTCGGGGACGGGGTCGGCGGGGCGACCGTCGGCGCAGGCGTGGGGGTGGGGGTGGGGACCGGGGTCGGGGTGGGGGCCGGCGTGGGTGTCGGAGGCGGGGTCGGCGTGGGGAGCGGAAGGCCGGCGCAGGCATATGCGTAGGCGAGCATGTCCAGTCGTCCACCGGTCACGGTGCGGCCGGCCATGGAGGCCGTGGCGGCGGTCGTCGAGAGAAGGCGCGAGCGAAGCTCGGCCGGCGAGAGGGAGGGACCGATCGACGCGCAGAGGGCGATCGCCCCCGTCACGTGCGGGGTCGCCATCGAGGTCCCCTCGTAGAAGTCGTAGGAGGCGGTCCCGCTATCCGTGGGAACGGTGGAGAGGATCTCCCGGCCGGGCGCGGCGAGGTCGACGCGCTGAGCGCCGTAGTTCGACCAGGGGGCCTTCGCGCCCTCGGCGTCGATCGCCGCGACGGCGAGGACGCAGTCCCAGCCGCGGTCCGCTCCGTTGTCCGCGCGGGTCGTGCACGAGTAGCTCCCCGGATAGGTCGGGGTGGTGTCGTTGTCGTCGCCTACCCCGTCGCCGGCGCCGTTCCCGGCCGCGGCGACGAAGAGGATCCCCGCATCCCCGGCACGGTTGATCGCCTCGAAGAGCGCCTGGCTGCCGCCGCCGCCGCTCCACGAGTTGTTCGTGGCCACGATCTTCAGGCCGTGGCGGACCTTCATGTCCGTGATGTAGTCGAGCGCTGCGACCGCGTCCGCGGTCGTTCCGCCGTAGGGCCCGATGAACTTGGCGGGGATGAAGGTGACGTTCCAGTTGATCCCCACGACGCCCTTCTGGTTGTCGCCGACCCCGCCGATCGTCCCGGCGACATGCGTGCCGTGGGCATCCTGGGGGATCGGGACGCCGGGACCCGGGTCGAAGACGTCGTTGTCGTCCCCGTAGAAGTCCCAGCCCCGGATGTCGTCGATGTAGCCGTTGCCGTCGTCGTCCAGGCCGTTCACCGTCTCGAAGGGGTTGAGGAAGGCATTGCCGGTCAGGTCGTGGTGCTCCCACATCACGCCCTCGTCCAGGATCCCCACGTAGACCTGGTCCGATCCGGTCCACCCCTGTGCCCAGACGCTCACCGCGCCGCTGCCGAAGGGCTCGGCGGGATTCGTCCGGGACCCGTGCATCCCCCACAGCGCGGGCAGGAAGGGGTCGTCCGCCACGGTGGCGGAGGCGATCCGCGGACCATCCGCACGCAGCCGGTCCACCTGGATGCGCTCGTCCGGCTCGGCGAACCGGACGCGCGGATCGGCCCGCAGGAGGCGGAGCGCGGCAGAGGCGGCGGCGCGGTCGGGGAAGGCAAGGACGACGGTCCGGTCCGCGAGCGGAGAGAGCGGACGGCGGTCCGTGGCGCCGAGGGAGCGTGCCATGGCGGCCGGCCGGAAGCCGGCGCGATAGCCGACGATCAGGCGGTTCGTGCGCAGGACCGAGGGCAGGTCGGCGCCCGTGGGTCGCTCCCGAACGACGGGGGCGGCGGCAGCCGGGATCGCCATCGCGAGGGCGAGGAGAAGGGCGAGCAGGGAGACCCCTGCGCGTCGGAGGGACATCGGTTGAATGGTCCGCGCTCGCGCCGGACCTGTCAACCGCCCGCTGCGGCACGTGTCGCGCGGAGGCGACGGCAGATCCCGGGGGATACCTTCACGGGCCCGGCCGGGGGTCCCGTCCGGTCGAGGGGAGGTGGTGGGCGATACTGGATTCGAACCAGTGACCTCACGGATGTGAACCGTGCGCTCTAACCGACTGAGCCAATCGCCCGAGGGCGCAAGTATCCCCCGCCCGGGCCGACTCCGTCAACGACGCACGGGGCGCCGTCAGAGGACGCGCACCCCCGGCCAGCGCTCGCGCAGCGCATCCGCATTCCGGCCGGTGATCGCGATCCGCTTCGTCCGGGCGTTCGCCCCTGCCTCGATCGCCACGGCCGATCCCGCCACGCCAAGCGCGTCCGCGAGGAGCCGGAGGAGCGCGCGGTTCGCCGCACCGTCCACCGCCGGCGCGCTGACCCGGCAGCGCAGCTCCCCGTCCGGCCCGACCCCATCCACGGCATCGCGCCCACCCCGCGGCACGAGACGGACGACGATCCGGACCCCCACGGGCGTCACGCCGCGGGGCGCATCCCGAAGAGCGCCCGTCCCACCCGGACGAGCGTCGATCCCTCTTCGACCGCGACCGCGTAGTCGTCGCTCATCCCCATCGAGAGCCCGGGGCCGAGGCCCGGATGGGCGGCCCGGAGCCCGGCCGCGAACGTTCGCAGGTGGGCGAAGGTCGGCCGCGCCTCCTCCGGCGTGGCGGCGAGCCGGCCCACCGTCATCAGGCCGCGCACCTCGAGGGCCGGCAGGGCGAGGATCGCCGGCAGGTCCCGCGCGAGGTCCGCGGCGAGGAAGCCCTCCTTCGCCGGATCCTCGTCCACGTTCACCTGGAGCCAGATCGGGAGCCGTGCCCGGCCCGCCGCGGGCGCGAGCCGGGCGAGCCGCTCGGCGAGCGCGAGCGAATCGACGCTCTCGATCTCCGCGAAGAGCGCCAGCGCGCGGGCAGCCTTGTTGGACTGGAGATGACCGACGAGATGCCAGCTCGCCCCGGGCAGGAGCGGCGCCTTCTCCTCCGCCTCCTGGACCCGGTTCTCGCCGAGGAGGGTGATCCCGGCCTCCACGGCAGCCCGCAGGCGCTCGGCGGGGACCGTCTTGCTCACGGCGACGAGGGTGACCGCGGACGGGTCCCGGCCGGACCGCGCGCAGGCATCCGCGATCCGGCCGCGGACGGAGGCGAGCGCATCACGGAAGGCGGCGACCTCGGGATCGCTCATCTGCGGACGTCCATCCCCGGGCGGGCCCGTTCCACCTGCCCCCGGGGGCAGCGGTGGCTAGCGCCCGTTGCGGCGGAGGAAGGCCGGGATGTCCAGGTCCTCCTCCGTGGTGCCGGAGCGACGGACCGGGGGCTCGGGCGCGGGCGCCGCGACCGGCGGATAGAGCTCCGTCTCGGGCTCCGGCTCCGGCTCGGCGTCCCAGGCCCCACCCGCGGACGCAGGGGCCGCCACGGGGGCGGAGACGGGCGGCTGGGCCGCCGGGAGGCGGCCGATCGAGACGGCCGGCTCACGGACGAAGGTGGGATCCGCGAAGCCGGGGATGGCAGGACGCGGCTCGGCGCGCCGGCGGGCGAGGTCGAAGCCGGTGGCGATGACCGTGATCGCGACCTCGTCCCCGGCCCGCTCGTCGATGACCGTGCCGAAGATGATGTTCGCCTCCGGGTCCGCGGTCTCGCGGATGATCGCGGCGGCCTCCTCGACCTCGAAGAGCCCGAGCGCCGGGCTGCCGGAGATCGAGAAGAGGATCCCGTGGGCCCCGGAGATGTTCACCTCCAGGAGGGGGCTGGCGATCGCCTGGCGCGCGGCGTCCGCGGCGCGGTTGGATCCGCTCGCGCGGCCGATCCCCATGAGCGCCGAGCCGGCGTCCTTCATGATCGTGCGCACGTCCGCGAAGTCCAGGTTGATGAGGCCGGGGACCGTGATCAGGTCGCTGATCCCCTGGACGCCGTGGCGCAGGACATCGTCCACGACGCGGAAGGCGTCCACGATCGAGGTGTCCTTGGTGACGACGTCCTTGAGCCGGTCGTTGGGGATCGTGATCAGGGTATCGACCTTGGCCTTCAGCGCCTCGGACGCCTTCTCGGCGTTCGACTTCCGGCGCGCCCCCTCGAAGGAGAAGGGCTTGGTGACCACGCCGATCGTGAGCGCCCCGAGGTCCCGCGCGATCTCCGCGACGACGGGGGCGGCACCCGATCCGGTCCCGCCGCCCATCCCGGCGGTGATGAAGACCATGTCCGAATCGCGGAGCGCCTCGTAGATCCGCTCCGAGTCCTCCTCGGCGGCGCGCTGCCCGATCGTGGGGTCGCCACCGGCGCCGAGGCCGCGCGTGATCTTGTCCCCGATGCGGATCTTGTTCGGCGCGTCCGACTGGAGGAGCGCCTGGGCATCCGTGTTCACGGCGATGAACTCGACGCCCATCATCTCGGCGCGGATCATCCGGTTGACGGCGTTGCTCCCGCCGCCGCCCACGCCGACCACGCGGATGAGCGCGAAGTTCTCGGAATCCGATCGCACGGCCATGCGTGCCTCCTTCAGGGCCGGACGGCGTCCCGTCCGTTACGTCACGTCGCGAGCACGGGAAGGTGCCACACGAACGCGATGCGGAAGGATATCACCCGCGCGGGCGGCTGCGCCGCCCCGCGGAGAGCGGCTACGGGAAGAGGCGCCCCAGCCAGGTGCGCACCCGATCCGCCATCCCGCCCACCGGCGCGGTCTCGAAGCGGTTCGGCTCCGCGCTCCCGTCGTAGCGGACGGCCCAGCGGAGGAGGCCCACCGAGGTGGCGAAGCGGGGATCGATGAGACCGTCCGTGAGCCCGCCGATCCCGCCCGGCGCCGCGACGCGCACGGGGAGCTGGAGGACCTCGCGGCCGAGATCCGCAGCGCCCGCCAGGAGCGCCCCACCCCCCGTGAGGACGAGACCCGCGGGGAGGCGCTGGTTGGGTCCGCCGCGCTCGATCTCCTCGCCGATCTTCTCGAAGATCTCGCGCATCCGCGCCTCGATCACCTCGGCCAGCTCGAGCCGGTAGGGCATCCGCCCCTCCAGCTCGTCCGCGAGGGCGAGGGAGATCTGCTCCGTGGGGTCGATCAGCCGCGGGTCCGCAGAGCCCGCCTCCACCTTGAGTCGCTCCGCGATGCCGATCGTCGTCTTCAGGCCGATCGCCACATCGTTCGTCACGTGGCTGCCGCCGAGCGGCAGGACGGCGGCATGGAAGGGCGAGCCCTCGATGAAGAGCGCGAGGTCCGTGGTCCCCGCGCCGATATCCGCGACCGCGACGCCGAGCTCCCGCTCCGTCTCCGTGAGGACGGCTTCCGCGGAGGCGAGCCCCGAGACGACGAGCTCATCCACCCGGACGTCCGCGAGCCGGATGCACTTGGAGAGGTTCTGGATCGGCGTGGCGCCGCCGTGGACGAGAAGGGTCTCCACCTCGAGGCGGAGCGCGGTCATCCCGATCGGGTCGTTCACGCCCTCCTGGCCGTCGACGATGAAGTCGCGCGGGATGATGTGGAGGAGGTCCCGGTTGGCGGGGATCGAGACGGAGCGGGCGACCTCCTTGGCGCGCTCGACGTCCTCCCGGCCCACCTCGCGCTGCTGGCCGCTCACGGCGACCATGCCGCGCGAGTTCCGGCTCTCGATATGGTTCCCGCCGACCGCCACGACCGCGGCCTCCAGGCGCAGGCCGGAGGTGGTCTCCGCGGCGGCGACCGCGCTGCGGATCGAGGTGACCGTCTGGTCGATGTTGATGACCTGGCCCTTCTTCAGGCCGGTCGTGGGGGCGACCCCCTTGCCCACGATCCGGACCGAGCCGTCCGCCCGGTCGACCTCGCCGACGAGGGCGACGACCTTGCTCGTGCCCACGTCCAGCGCGACGACCGTCGCCTCGTAGTCCACCGTGCCGCGCACCTCGCTCGTCCGCGCCTTCGGGGCGCGACCGGGGGGCGCCGCTCCGCGCCCGTCGTGGTCCCCATTGTCGGGGAAAGGGGGGAAGGGTGCAGGGCCGCCGCGTCAGGGTGCCGGGGCAGGCGAGGCAGCCTCCCGGCCGGGCCGCCCCGGGCGTGCCGGTGCTCCCGGGACGTAGGTCCCGCAGGTCTGCGCGCCGGGGGCAAGGACGATCCGCTCGAGCGCCTCCTCCCGGCCGGCCACGAGACCGGCCAGGCAGCGGACCTGGGCGGGGATGAGCCCGACCGGGCGCGCGGTCGGGGTGTAGACGCCGAAGACCGCGTGCCACGCGCCGGGGACCTCGAGGACCCAGCCGTCCGTCTCCTCGATCGAGAGGGCGAGCGCGGGAGCGCGGCTGCCGAGCATCGCAGGGGTCAGCGCACCGAGGGAGCGGACGATCGCGAGATCGGTCGGGTCGAGCCGCGCACCCGTCCCGGAGGTCGCCTCCGTCCGGCGGTCCGTCACGAGCGGGGCAGGGAGGGATCCATCCGGGTCGATCGTCGCGGTCGCGAAGAGCCGGCCCTCGTCATCCACCAGCCACGCACCGGCCGCGCTCGCCCAGACGACGATCGCCTCCCGCTCCACGAGCCGGATGAGGAGCGTGTCCGGGAGGATCGCCCGCACCTCCGCGGATCGGACCGCAGGCAGCTCGCCGATCCGCTCCTCGAGCGCAAGGGTGGGCACGCGGAAGAGGTTGAGCCCGCGGCCGTCCGGGAGCTCGAGGGCGGCACGGACGACCACCGGGTCCGTGAGGGTCGCGCCCTCGATGCGGATCCTCGCCGGGTCGACGGCGAAGGCCGCCGAGGCCGCGAGCTGCTGGATGAGGAAGGCGCTCGCGAGGAGCCCGGCCCCGCCGGCCGCCCGGCTCCACGGGAAGGCACGGACGGCCCGCCCGAGCCGCCCGGCGGCCGCGTCGCCGGGCGGCTCCGGCGGCCGTGCGCCGCGTCGGCTCAGGGGAGATCCGCCCGGGTGAGCCGACGGTCGGGCCGGCTCGCTGCCCGCTCACGGGCCAGCTCCACGATCCGGACGCAGATCCCCGGGAAGTCGTAGCCGCCCTCCGCGCACAGGCGCGGGAAGAGGCTGATCGGCGTGAAGCCGGGGATCGTGTTGATCTCCGAGACGTAGGCGATCTCGTCCCCCGTGAGGAGGAAGTCGACGCGCGCGAAGCCGGAGCAGCCGATCGCGAGGAAGACCTCGCGCGCGATCCGCCGGATCTCCTCCCGAAGCACCGGGTCGAGCTCCGCCCGGTCGAGGGTCTGCGAGACCCCGTCCGTGTACTTGGCGACGAAGTCGTAGAACTCCCGGCCGGGGAGGATCTCGCCGGGGCCGTAGACCGCCACGTCGCCGCGGTGGTTCCCCACGATGCTCACCTCGAGCTCCCGGGGATGGTCGAGGTAGGGCTCCACGATCGCGAGGTCGTCGTAGCGGAGCGCCTCCTCGACGGCCGCGATGAGCTCCGGATCCGCCTGCGGGTCGTGGACGATCGAGACGCCGATCGAGGAGCCGAGGCGCGCGGGCTTCACGATGAGCCGGGGGTCGGGCAGCGAGGCGGAGAAGGTGCGCAGGTCGGCGAGCGCGTCGACGAGATCGGCGCGCCACTCCCCTTCCCGGACCTCGACCCACGGGAGGACGGGGAGCTCGATCGAGCCGCAGGCGCGCTTGAAGAGCGACTTGTCCATCCCGATCGCGGAGGCCGCCGTCCCCGAGCCGCAGGTGACGAGGCCGGCCGACTCGAGGAGCGCCTGGACCTGCCCGTCCTCGCCGAAGGGGCCGTGGAGGGCGGGGAAGACGACGGGTGCCGGATGGCGGGCGGCGAGAAGGTCGAGCGCCCCCGCGGCGGAGAAGGGTCCGCTCGCCCCGAGCGCGGCGGGATCGTCGTAGGCGGCCGGGGGGATCGAGCGGTCGAGAGCGGAGGCAGGGAGCGACCACCAGCGACCCGCCAGATCGATCGCCCATCCCTCCACGGGATGACCGACCCCCGCGAGCGCCCCCGCGATCGCGCGGCCGGAGACGAGCGAGACATCGTGCTCGGCGGAGGGTCCCCCCATGAGGACGACGACCGGGACCGGGCTCCCCGCGCTCATGCCCCCGCCTCCATCTCGTCCCAGTCGCCCACGCGGACGACCTCCTCGACCAGCTCCACCCCGCGCTCGCGCCGCACGATCTCCCGGACCTCCCTTCCCAGCCGCCAAAGGTCGGCGGCGCTCCCCCCCGCATCGTTCACGAGGAAGTTCGCATGCTTCATGCTGACCGACGCGCCGCCGACCCGGCGGCCCTTCAGGCCCAGCTCATCGATGATCCGGCCGGCCGAATCGCCGGGCGGGTTCCGGAACCAGGAGCCCGCCGAGGGGATCCCCAGCGGCTGATGCGCCTGCCGCCACTGGCGGATCTCGTCCAGGCGGGCGGCGATCGCCGCGGGGTCGTCCGGCCGGAGGAGGAAGGTCGCGCTCGTCACCACCTGCGGCCGGCCCGGCGGGTCGTGCTTCAGGATGCACTCGCGGTAGCCCATCCCGAGCGCCACCGGATCGAGCCGCTCCTCGCTCCCGTCCGCACGGATGACCGAGGCGGAGGCGAGGACGCCGCGGATCTCGCCCAGGTGGGCGCCTGCGTTCGCCCAGACCGCGCCACCCACCGTGCCCGGGATGGCGAGGCCGAACTCGAGCCCGGCAAGGCCCGCTTCCTTCGCCACGGTGGCCGCCTTCGCGAGGGGGAGCCCGGCATCGGCGACGAGGCTCTCCCCCTCCACCCGCACCTCCTGGGCGCGGACATGGACCACGAGGCCGCCGACCCCGGCATCGGAGATGAGCAGGTTCGAGCCACGACCGAGGAGGAGGAGCGGGAGGTCGCGCGTCCGGGCGTAGCGCACGATCGCGCGCAGCTCGAAGAGGTTCCGGATCTCGGCGAAGAGGTCCGCGGGGCCACCGACGCGGAGCGTCGTGAACCGGGCGAGGGGCTCCTGGCGGGAGGTCTTGACGCCGATCCGGCGCTGGATCTCCGTCCCGATCCGGAGCGCCTCCTCCTCCGAGAGGCGGGTGCGTGCGCGCTCCACGGTCATCCGTCCCCCCGCGCGATCGCCGCGATCTCCGCGTCCCCGGGCAACGCTGCACGCGCGGCGAGCGCCTCGATGATCCGCGCGTTCGCGGCCGCGGCTCCCGGCCGGCCCTGCGTGCGGGCGGCCGCGCCCATCCGTGCGAGCGCCTCCGGATCGCGCAGGAGGGCGGCCGCGTCGAGGAGCGCGGCGGCATCGAAGGCCTCGTCCGCGATGAGGCGGGCCGCACCGGCATCGGCGAGCTCGCGTGCGTTCGCCTCCTGGTGCCCCGCTGCATGGGGATAGGGGACGACGACGGTGGGCAGGCCGGCCGCCGCTGCCTCCGCGAGCGTGGATGAGCCGGCACGGCCCACGAGCAGGTCGGCCGCCACGAGCGCGTCCGTCATCTCGGCACCGAGGAAGGCGGCGGGGCGGTACCGGTCGCGCAGCGCATCGGGGAGCGCCGCACGCCGGGCCTCCGCCTCCTCCCACCCGCCGGCGCCGGTGACGTGGAGGACGGTCGCGCCGGTGACGAGCTCGGGCAGCGCGCCCGCCACAGCGTCGTTCAGGCGCCGGACCGCCTGGGAGCCGCCGAAGACGAGGAGGACGGGGAGGCCCGGCGCGAGGCCGAGCGCGGCCCGTGCCGATGCGCGGTCATGACCCGCGAAGGAGCGGATCGGGGTCCCGGTCAGGTAGCAGCGGCCGGGAAGCGAGCGGCAGGCCGCGGGGTAGGAGGCGGCGAGCGCGGTCGCCAGCCGGGCGGTGGCCCGGACGCTCCGGCCCGCGACGCGGTTCCCCTCCCAGAGGAGCGCGGGCACGCGCAACGCGGCGGCGGCGGCAAGGACGGGGATCGCGACATAGCCGCCGGTGCCGAAGACGACGTCCGGGCGGCGGCGCGCGAGGAGGAGGGTCGCCTCGGGGACGCTCAGCGCGAGCCGGATCGGATCGAGGAGCGTGTGGACGGAGAGGTCGACCGTCCGGAGCGTGCGCAGGCCGAGCCGATGGAGCCGGTAGCCCGCGGCGGGGACGACCTCGGACTCGATCCCCCGCCGGCCGCCGACCCAGTCGACCTCGAGGTCAGCGTGCCGCTCGGCGAGGGAGCGCAGGACGGCGAGGGCGGGATAGATGTGTCCGCCCGTCCCCCCCGCCGCGATCATGATCCTCATCGTCCTGGAGGCCTCTCCTCGTGGTGGTCTCGCGCGAGACCGAGAGCAGGATGCCGACCGCCGCGAGGCTGACGACGAGCGAGGTCCCGCCCGAGCTGATGAAGGGGAGCGTGATCCCGGTCACCGGGATGAGGTTGACGACGACCGCGATGTTCAGGAAGGCCTGGACGCACAGGACGACCGTCACGCCGGCCGCGAGGAGCATCCCGAAGAGGTCCGGCGCCTGCGTCGCGACCCGGAGCCCACGATACCCGAGAAGGAGGAAGAGGCCGATGACGAGGAGGCCACCCACGAGCCCGAACTCCTGGCCGACCATCGCGAAGATGTAGTCGTTGTCCGCGTTCGGCAGGAAGAGCCCTCCGGGGGCCCGGCTCTGGCCGAGGCCGCCGCCGAGGATCCCGCCGAGCGCAAGCGCGTAGAGGCCCTGGACCGTATGGAACCCCTCCTTGAGCGCCACGGCCCACGGGTCGAGGAAGGTGGTCCAGCGCTGGAGCTGGTAGGGGTTGGAGTTCACGTAGAGGACGACCACCGCGAAGCCGGGCGGGACGAGCGCGGCGACGTGGAGGATGCGTCCGCCGGCGAGCAGGAAGAGGAGGAAGGCGGAGATCGTCACGACGCCGGTCGTCCCCAGGTCCGGCTCGAGCATGATCAGGCCGATCACCGCGCCGGCCACGAAAAGGAAGGGGATGAGCCCCTCGGTCACCGTGCGGAGCCGGGCGCCGCGCCGGGCGAGCCAGTGGGCGAGGTAGATGACGAGCGCGATCTTCGCCAGCTCCGCCGGATGGAGCTGGGGGAGCGGGCCGATCTTCAGCCAGCGAGCCGCGCCCCCGGACTCGATCGGCTGGATGGGCCCGATCGGCGGGAGGATGACGAGGACGAGGAGGAGGAGCGCGACGGCGAAGATCGGCACCGAGACCGCGCGCAGGTGGCGGTAGTCGAGCCGCATCAGGAGGACCATGAGGGCGAACCCGAGGCCCGCCCAGAAGAGCTCGGTGAGGAGGGCGCGGAAGAGGTCCCCGTCCGGGTCGAGCGCGATCCGGACCGCGCTGCTGGAGTAGATCATGAGGATGCCCATCGCGACGAGCCCGATGGCGGCCACGACGATCGGGTAGTCCGGCTCGTGACGCTCCCGGACCGGGCCCCGGACGACCCGGCCGGACCCCCGCGGCGAGGCGGCCGCGACGGGCGGGCGGAGCCGGGCGCGCAGGCTCGCCGTCACCGGGCTCCCCCGGCCGCACGCTCACGGAGATGCGCCGCCACCGCGGACCGGAAGGCGCGTCCGCGCGCGGCATAGTCCGCGAACATGTCGAAGCTCGCCGCGGCCGGGCTGAGGAGGACGGTGGCGGGCTCGGCGCCCTCCGGCGCCCCGGCGCGGAGCTCGGCGGCGATCGTGGCGGCGCGCCGGACCGCATCGTCCATCGTGCCCGCGCGCTCGGTCCGGGCAAGACCCGCGGAGCGGAAGGCCGCCTCGAGCGCCGGGCCGGTCTCCCCGATGAGGATGGCCGCGGCGGCGCGCTCGGCCGCGACCCGCGCGAGGCGATCGACCGCGACCCCCTTGTCGCGACCACCGGCGATGAGCACGACCGGCGCCGGGAAGGCCTCCAGGGCCGCGATCACCGCGTCCGGCTGGGTCCCCTGCGAGTCGTTGACGTAGCGGATCCCGCCGGCCACGGCGACGAGCTCGAGCCGGTGCTCCACGCCCGGGAAGGCCTCCACCGCGCGGCGGATCCCGTCCGGCGCGATCCCCAGGACGAGCCCGGTCGCGACCGCGGCGGCCACATTGCTCCAGCTGTGCTCACCGGGGAGCGGGATCGAATCGAGCGGCAGGATCCGGCCACCCGGACCGGCCATCGCGGTCCCGCCACCGACGGCCTCGAGCCGCTCCACCCCGTCCGCCACGATCCAGCCACCCGCGATCCCGACCCCGCCGCGCGGCGGCAGGCCGCGCGAGTAGCGCACGACCCGCGCCGCGCTCGCATCCGCGAAGGCGAGGCTGACCGGGTCCTCCTCGTTGAGGATGAGGGCGCCGGACGCCGGCGCGAGCTCCGCGAGCCGGCGCTTCACCGCGCGGTAGGCCGCGAGCGTCCCGTGGCGGTCCAGGTGGTCCGAGGTGACGTGGGTGTAGACGGAGACATCCGTCCCCCGCGAGATGGTGGGGAGCTGGAGCTCGGAGAGCTCGAGGACGACGCGGTGCGCGGAGGTGAGCTCCGGGAGCCGCTCCACGAGCGGGATCCCGATATTCCCGCCGAGGAGGACGGGGGCAGCGCCCGCGCCGAGGACCGCCGCGCACAGCGAGCTCGTCGTCGTCTTCCCTTTCGTCCCGGTGATCCCCACCGTGAGCGCCGGGCAGAGCCGGAGGAAGAGGTCGACCTCGCTCACCACGGGGACGCGGCCCTCCGCCTCGACCGCACCGAGCGCCGCGCGCAGGCGCGGCTCCGTGGTGGGATAGCGGGAGCTGATCGAGGGCGAGGTGCAGACGAGCGCCTGGCCGGTGAGCGCCTCCTCCGGCGCGACCGCCGGACCGAGGAGCCGGCGGAGAGGGCGGTCGCCGAGCGCGGAGAGCGCGTCGCCGAGATCCGCCGCCTCACGCGCGTCATAGACGGTGACGTGCGCGCCGGCATCCACGAGGAAGCGGGCGAGCGCGATCCCGCTCCGGGCGAGACCGAGGACGACGACGGGGCGGTCGCGGAGGTCGCCGATCGTCAGCCCGTCCAGGCGGACCGGAGCGCCGGGACCCGTCCGCGGATCGGTCACACGAGCTGCCCGCGGGTCGCGAGGAAGAACGCGACGCCGACGACGGCCGCGAGCGCCCCGACGATCCAGAAGCGGAGGGTGATCTTCTGCTCGTGCCAGCCCGAGAGCTCGTAGTGGTGGTGGAGGGGTGCCATCCGGAAGATCCGCTTCCCGCCGCTCAGGCGGTACCAGCCGATCTGGAGGACGTCAGAGCCGGCCTCGAGGACGAAGATGATCCCGATCAGCGGCAGCAGGAGCGCCTGACCGGAGATGAGCGCGACCACGGCGAGCGCCGCCCCCAGCGAGAGGGAGCCGGAATCGCCCATGAAGATCTGGGCCGGGTGCGCGTTGAACCAGAGGAAGCCGAGGAGCGCACCGATGACGAGGGCGCACAACGCCGCCAGGTTCGGCTGGGCGAGGGGTGCCGCCACGCTCGCGATGAGCGCGTAGCCACCGAAGGCGAAGACGAGCGTCCCGCCCGCCAGGCCATCCAGCCCGTCCGTGAAGTTCACGCCGTTGCTCGTGGCGACGATCGCGAAGGCCGCGAAGATGATGTAGAGCCAGGCCGGCACGTCCACGCTCCCCACGAAGGGGACGACGAGCGCGGAGATCGCGTAGGTCTGCTGGATCTGCCACGCCGCCGCGAGGGCGACCGCGATCTGCCAGACGAGCTTCTGGCGGACGCGGATCCCCTCCCCCGTCCGGGCGTTCAGCCAGTCGTCCACGGCGCCGAGGCCGCCGACGAGGGCGAGCGTGGCGAGCGGGGCGAAGGTGGATCCGTCGATGAAGCGACCGGTGAGGAGATGCCAGACCGCCGCGATCGCGAGGACGACGCCGATGATGAGGACGCCGCCCATCGTGGGCGTCCCCTCCTTCACGAGGTGGGTCTGGGGGCCTTCCACGCGGACCTTCTTCCCCATCCCGAGCGCCCGGACGAGGCGGATGAAGGCGGGCATGCAGATGACGACCGCCGCAAAGGCGATGAGGATCCCCTGGATCATCGCCTCGCCGCCCATCAGGCGCGCCCCCCGGCCCCACCGAGGAGCCGGACGAGGTCCGCGACGAGAAGGTCGAGCTCGGCGCCGCGCGACGCCTTGACGAGGATCGTCTCACCGGGCGTGCCGCGGGAGAGGAGCACGTGGAGCGCGGCGTCCCGGTCCGCGACCTCCACCACGAGCTCCGGGGCCATCCCGGCCTCCCGTGCGGCGGCCGCGATCGGCAGGGCGCCCGGGCCCACGGCGATGAGGAGGTCCGCCGTCCGCGCGGCGTGCCGGCCGGCCTGGGCATGGCCTGCGGCGCTCCCCTCCCCCAGCTCGAGCATCTCCCCGAGGACGGCCACGTGGCGCCCCGGCAGGGTGGCGAGGAGGTCGAGCGCGGCGACCATCGTGTCCGGAGAGGCGTTGTAGCTGTCGTCCAGGACGAGGCGGTCCCCGGCGGGAAGGAGGGTGGTCCGATGGAGCGCCCGAGCGCCGCGCGCGATCCCCGCCACGATCGCATCCGGATCCATCCCCGCCACGAGCGCGGCGGCCGCCGCGGCAAGGGCGTTGTGCACCGAGTGGCGGCCGAGCGCGGGCGTTTGCGCAACTCTCGCCACCCCGGGGAGGAGAAGGCGGAAGCGCATCCCCCCGGCGCCCATCGGCTCCACCGCCTCCGCCCGCACATCGGCGTCCGGCGAGAAGCCGTAGCGGAGGGTCGCCACGCCGGCGGGCGGGCTCCAGCGCGTCACGCGCTCGTCGTCCGCGTTGAGGATCGCGGTCCCGCCCGGGGCGAGCGAATCGATGAGCTCCCGCTTGCCGCGCTCGATCGCGTCCAGCGAGCCGGCGCGCGAGAGGTGGACACCACGGACCGCGGTGACGATCCCCACGTGGGGGCGGGCGATCCGGGCCAGGAGCGCGATCTCCCCCTCCCGGTAGAGACCCATCTCGAGGACGAGCGCCTCGTCCTCCGGCGTGGCGCGGAGGAGGGTGAGCGGGAGGCCGATCTCGTTGTTCTCGTTCCCTTCGCTCCGGCGCACGCGGCGGCTGACGGAGAGGACCTCGGCCACCTGCTCCTTCGTGGAGGTCTTCCCGTAGGAGCCGGTGATCCCCACGACGAACGGATCGAGCCGCGCACGCCAGGCCGCGGCGGTCTCGATCAGGGCACGCGCAGGGTCATCGACCGCGACGATCGTCGGCGCACCGCCGGGTCCGTGGAGGGCCTCGAGGGTGGCGTCGTCGGGGAGCTCCCCGACGACGAGCGCGGACGCTCCGGCCGCAGCCGCCGCTCCGAGGAAACGATGCCCATCCGTCCGCTCCCCCCGGAGCGCGAAGAAGATCTCGCCGCCCTGGATCCGGCGGGAGTCGACGGCGCCCCCGTGGATCGGCCGCTCCCCGGAGCGGATGAGGCGGCCACCACAGGCTGCCGCAAGGGACGCCGGGGTGAAGGACGCGCCGGTCACGGCGGAAGAGGGGTGCGTCCGGTCGATCGCCATCGGGTCGGATTGTCGCACGGCGCCCATCTCAGGGACGGCCCTCCGGAGCCGGCGAGGCCGGGGCCCCTGCGTCGCCCCCCGCGGCTCCCCGGTCGCGCCCGCGTTCCCGGCCACGGTCACGACCATCGTCCCGGCTGCGCCGGCTCGCCGTCTCC
>Ga0208783_10000669_pt1 | contig 20957 bp, 25 predicted proteins | sample DEB19_08_DNA_2_FD_184529 | JGI IMG/M metagenome (GOLD analysis project Ga0208783, IMG submission 184529) | Aqueous microbial communities from the Delaware River and Bay under freshwater to marine salinity gradient to study organic matter... | ecosystem: Environmental > Aquatic > Marine >...
TCCAGTTGGTGGCCGGAAGCAAATACAGCCGTCGCCAGCGCGCCCCTTCGCCCAGAAAGTCGCCGACGCGATTCGTGCCGAGAACCGCGTTCGTGTTAAATGTATTCGTTCCCGTGAAAACATTGGTCCCGTTTAGCAAGGCAAGATTCGTCAACGCCACCGTCGGCTTGCTGTCCAGTTGCGTCTGCACGCTCGAAGTCGCGTCCAGATAGCCAAGCGTCGTGGACGTGACGGAAGACGACGCAAGAACCTTGGACGCGCTCGAAACCACCACGCGCGAGGCGGTCAGGTCGGTGTTCGTTTGGGTTGTGACACTGCCGCCCGTCAATGCGAGATTAGTTGCCGCGCCTGTGTGGTTTGTGACGTAACCAGACAGCGAAGACGTGCCGACTGCCCCCAGCGCTGTCCGCCATGCCGCCGCCGTGGTATTAGTGCCAGTCTGCGAAGTGAACGGCGACGGTGCCCACGGGCCGACTGAGGCGGCGGCGATTACAAGTAAAGCGACTCCGAGTGCGGCGAAGTATTTCATGGGGCGAGGTTCAGTTTGCAGGTAAGCGATTCAAGGCGGCAATCGTCCGATGCGTCTTGGTTTTGAATCTTGAAAACAAGCTCAGTCGCAACCGATGTTTGGACTGTGCCGGTCAACAGCGTGCCGGACGCATCGCAGCCGCCGACTTGCACGTTTGTCGCGTTGCGGTTGGAAAACAGCGGCGTCATTGGAATCAGCGTTGTCGGTTCGCCGCCGATGAATAGCACGGAAATCAAGTTACCATCATGGTAAATGTTCAACTTGGAATTCGCCACCTGTCCCGAATCTCGCGTGAACACGGCGGAAAACTGCACCTCATCGTCAGCGCCCATCGCTGGACAATCCACAGTTGCCACGGTGGTTTCGGTAACTCCCGCAACCTGACTCCCGGACGTGCTGTCCCGGTAAAAACACGAAAACAGCGCCCTCGCTTGCGCTGCCGTGTAATATGACGGCATCGGAGTCGGGACAAGCGCAGCGGGGTCAACGACTTCGTTGCGAATCAGGCACTCGACTTGGCCGACTGTGCGAATGTTTCCAGAGCCGTCAACAAGCTGCAATTCGAGCTTGCTGGACGCGGAGGTTTCGCCAGCCAGAATATCGAACAAGCCCTTAGTATTGCAATCCAATCGCGCCTGCCAGCCGTCTGTGATTTGTGCCCACGTCGTTTGCAGCGCGGCGGGCGTGCGGACCAGCCGAATTATCTGCCGCTCATAAACCGCAGACGTGCCGGCTTGAACCGTGGAAACAACAGCGGACGAATCGGGCGTCAACGTGCTGACAACGGATGCAAGCAGCGCGTCCTTGTTGCCGACGGTGTTCCATTGGACCGCGTAGATTGCGGCGGCGGTTGGCTTCGTGACGGTGACGCCGTTTGCCCCGATTGCTGCCGTAGCGTTCAGCGCCGTCTGTAAAGCCGCCGCCGTCACGTTGTAGTCAACGGCGTCTGTCACTTCAACGATGGTTGAACCATTCGACCAATCCGTTGGTGCGCCGTTCGTCTTGGTGAAAATCACGCCCGTCTCGTTGGCCGATGCGCCGACGTTGGAAAAATCATCGCCAGCAACGTAATCAGAAATCAGATAATGCTTGGCATTTGTTAGGCTTCCGCTAGTAGCCGATGAAACGCCAAGCCGAAACGTCCCGCCCGATGGAGCCGCGCCCGGCCCGCCAATTCCAAGCCACGGGATAACCGTTGCACTGCCGCTGTCCGCATCGTATCCGCCTTCGCCGTCGGAGACGTAAAGCGAAATCAGCGGATTGTCGCCGACGACGAAAACCGGCGAGGCAGCGGGCAGCGTATTCGTCACGTCGCGCACTAAAGCATCCGACGGGTCTGAGGCTGCCGCGTTGAAAACGAGTGTCATTTTACGTTACTAGATGGCCCGAAATTGCTATGCCGGAATGATGGCAGGCACCCAAACCGTCCCGTCCACTCCGTCAATGCACGCGGGCAATTCGATGAAGGTTAAGTCTTCCGCCCGCACGGGAGCGCCGTTCAAGCTGGGCAGATAGGCCGGGTCCACAGCTAACAGCCAGTTGTCACCCTTGATTAGCCGCAGCGGAAACTGCGCCCGCGAATTCCAGAGCCGATTTACGGCAATGGCGATTTCATTCCACCGCGCGGCGGACATTGACTGGCCTTCTGCAAAATTTGGTTCAACGGCTACCATTTCGACAAAGGGCAGACGGACGTTTTGAGCTTGAGTTTCACGGCAAGGCACTTGCATTGCGAGCAGTGCATCACGCTTGATTCGCCGACGGGTTTCCAATGTTCACACGCGCGGCAGATTTCTAGCCGCGCGGCTTGCTCTTGCGCGTCGGCCAGTGGTGCGCCCGCCTTGGCCCACGCCGAAAGTTCACGCGCGGCTTGTCCGCACCTGTCGCGGTTGGCAATCGCGTGCTCTGCCAACGCGCGGGCGCGTGTGAGTATTTCGTCTGGCGTCAGCATGACAGGCCGGGGTGACAGATGAACGTCGGCGAACCGGTCGTGGCGCAGCCGGTTGTGAGGGGGGTTAGCTGGTATTCTGCCCCGTAGTAACGCCGGAACGTTGCCGCTCCGATGTCCGTCGGAGCATCAAGATCATAAACCGTGTCGGTTATGTCAATCCAGCCGCCAGTTGCAATCGGCGTTCCGAAATCGTAATACTCCGTGATTCGGATTTCGACCTTGTAGGGATACGGCGAACCGCTGGCAGAGCGGGAGGCGTCTAGGGTTGAACTGCGGGCAATCCAGCCATCGGCAGTTTCTTCAAGCGACGCAAGCCCTAGCGTGTTTGTCGTCTGATTGCCGAAGCCTTTCGTCTGCGCCGTTGTGGCCACATACTCAAATGCAAATCCAGTGTCGGCAACTTCTGTCCAGTCGCCGGGGTCAAACGGCTCGGCGGGCAGCGCGGAACCGGTGTAGGCGTAAGTTTTCGACGGGTCAAATCCGGGGTCACTAAAATCGTAGTTCGCATTGTTGGCGCGAATCTTGAACACGAATTCCTGAACCGGCGCGGACCATCCGTAACCTTCGCCCCCTGACGTGCTGGCGGCAACGGCATCAGCCAACAGCGCCAACGCGCCCGTTGCAGGAATCGGGTAATCAGTGCCAGCAACCGACAACTCCGAAGTTAGTTGCCCGCTGCCGTCGTGAAACGTGCGCTCTGTTGCAGACGTTGCGCCCGTGTTTGCGGTGCGAAACAGCACGGAATCATTTACCGTGTCGCTGGTATAGTGAACTTCTTTATCGCCAAGGTTTCCGTGCGGGAACAACTCCTTCCATCCGCTGCCGTCAGCTATTCCAGCATCATCGTAATCATAGCTCGCATCCTCGCGCAGATACGTCGGCGTGCTGTCTCCGTTGTAATCGTTGCGGCCAACTGTCGGAGCGTCGCGCGCGGACCATGTTCGCACCTGATACGGAGTTTCGCTGCCCCATCCAGAATTCGTAACCGTATGCGTGCAAACCGCCGTCAACGTCACGCCGTAGCCAAGATTCGCACAGCTACCAGTGCCAACAGAATTCACCGTGCCGTCAAGCGTTGCACTTTCGCCGTAGTAAGGATTTCCCGGACACGTCCAAAATGGCACCGTCCCCGCGTGAGTCGGGGCAGTCAGTGTGAACGTCTTGTTGGCCGTGTCGCCATCGGCCCAGTTCACAACATGCGTCTCATGCGTCCACATGTGATTGCACCCGCACTCCGTCAGGTTCACGGACCATTCAACCTCAACCGCGCCCGTGCCGTGATTCGGCGGGGTTTCAATGGTGAACACGCCGCCATTATTTTGCCAGTAATCGCCCGTGTCCCAGTCCAGATAAAACGCACCCTCTGACACGGGAGGCGGGCTGCCCTCAGCGATTTCGTAATCCGCAGGCGTGCCGTGATACCCGATTTCATGGTCCGCCAAACGTGCAACCGTAATGGTGCGCGCGGCACCTTCGTTTACCGTGAAAAAACTCAGCGCGTTCGCGGGCTCTAGCCCATTGCCAATCAGGATTACAACCTCATCGCAAGCCACGTCTCCGCAGGTCGTGCAGTTCGCGCATGTCCCTAGAACAATCACGCGGGCACCCTCCCAGCGAACACATAAACCGTTGTCGGGACGCCGCCGATACAAACGGAAGTCGCTTCCCAAACCGGCGTCACGTTCGCGGGCATGGTCCCGTCGTCAGGGAGCAACCCGGTTTTTCCAGTGTGGAAAACAAACCCCGCGTCGTTTTTGGTTATCAGAATCGGGGCAATCGCGCGCATGCCGTAGATTGCATTCACCTTGCGGGCCAACAAGTTCAGCATCTCCGCAGATAGGCACCAAGGCTCATCGCCCTCGGCTACCAGCGGCAACGGCGTTTCAATCGGAATCATTGCGGAATGCAATAGCGGGTTGTGCGCTCGTAAATTGGCCCCATCCAGACGCGGGAAACGCTGGCCACAACGCACACGGGCGCGCGGTAAGCGACATTGGACCGCCACCAGACCACAGTCGGGTCCGTCGTTTCGTTAAACGTGTTCGTCTTGCGCCCGTCTTCATCGTAAATTTCCAACGCGGAAATCACGGGAATGTCAAGCGGCGTGGTGACGCCGACGCTCACGCCGGGGAGCCAGTAGTCAATCTGTAATTGCGATTGAACTTCCAACGTCTCCGGCGCGCGGCCCGGCTCAACTTTGCGAAGCGATTGCAGCGTCACTGTCCCGCCCGGCTCCGTAATCGGAGACACCTTAACCGTCGTTCCACTTGTGCCAGTCAGACAGCCGCGCAGGCAGCGACGTCCATATTGCGTCCCGGTGATGGTGTCCGTGAAGGTGTAGGCAACCGACACGGTGTCACCAAGGGCTGCCGTTGAACTTGTCGCGGTGATGATGGTTTCGACCAGTCCAGAGAATGAGAAACTCGAAATGGACACGTCCGCATAAACCGCCTCGGAACCGATGCCGGGCACCAGCCAGCCGTATGACTCGTATCGCGTGCGCGCGTCCGGGATTTTGGAATAGGTGCGGGTCCATTTCACCTTGCCGCCGCCAAGCGGTGTCAGTTGGCTTTCTTTCGTCAGGAAAAACCCAGCAAGGGACGGATGCCGCGTGCCTAGCGCAACTGGCACCCAGCTTGACTCCGATTGCATATAGTCTTGCTCGAATGCCACCTTGCCAGCGGTTGAGTCTTCAATCGGGTTGAACCATCGCTTTGCGCCGTCAACGGCTGCAACGCTCCAGTCGCCATCTTGCCATAGAACGCTCATTTAGAGAGAACGGGTTTGACCTTTAGCCCGTCGCCTTCGGCCTTTTTGTTGAGTTCACGAATCGCTTCGTCAACGCTGGCAATGCCCGCGTCGATGCTCTTGAACGGGAAGCGTTCAGCTTCGGATAGTGATGTGATTCCCGCGCGGACTTTCTCGGCTTGGCTGAACAGTTTGCCCGCTTGTTCGATGTCGCCCTCGCGCCCGCGAAATTTTAGAAAACCGGCGCGGGACTCTAGGTTTCTGGCCTCACGCGCGGCGATAATATCCGCCCGTAATTTTGCGCTGCCGATGGTTCGGAGGTTTGCCCCGGCAAGTTCCTCAAGCGAAAACTTCGTCCGCTCTGCCCGTGCGTCACTTGCGGCCGTAACCGCGCCCACGCGTTGCGCTCCCATGCGCGCAAGACTCGCCTCATATTCCTTCTGACTGGCCGCAATCTTGGCCATCGCCTGATCTCGCTCACGCAAAGCCTGTTTGTCCGACTCTTCCATTTTCTGCCGAATCTTAGTATATTCGACTTCCTTTTTCTTCATCTCCAACTCTTCTTTTGCGCGGTCGAGCGAGCCTTCCTCCATGCCGCGAATCCGCTCCATTGATTTCTCCATGTCGCCCATGAGCAGGTCCAACATCTTCTCATCTGATGCGCCCTGCTCTTCAATCAGCCGATTGATTTTGTCCAGTTCGGCGCGCTGGGTTGTCAGCCGGTCAATAATCGCCTCTTCGGTTTCAAGAAATGAATTGCGGTTCATTCCCTCATCGGGCCCGCCCGTCGCAAGCGATTCACGCATCCGCGTCATTGACCCGCGAATATCGCCTTGCGCCACGCCGCGAAAAAACGCGCCCGCCGCCCGCAGGCCAAGCGCGGCTTTGTTGGCGAATTGCCCGAGCGCGTCAGTCGCCCCGAAAACCATGTTGCGAATCTGCTCCCAGTTCTTTGAGGCGTCGCGCATTCCGCGCTCGCCCATTATCGCACCAAGCTGCTTCTGCTTCGCAATGTATTCGTCCAACCCCTTGCCGCCCATGCCAAGGATGTTGTTGATCTCGCGGCCCGCCTTGCCGAAAAACGCATACGAAACGGCAGCGCGTGAAGCCGCGTCCCCGGCGTTCGCGTAGGCTGTGGAAATTTCCTTGAAAATTGCCTCGTTGGATTTCGCGGAGCCGTCGAGGTTGAACAACTCAATTCCGAACTTCTTGAAATCCTTTGCCGCCTCACCGCCTTCCGTGCGTGCCTTGCCGATGCTTTCAGCAAGGACCGTCATAGCCTTTTTGCCAGAGCCAGCCGCCGCGTCAAACTGCCGTTCCAGCTTGGACAAGCCAGCCACAAACGAAAGCGACGCGCCCAAGTCTTCCGACTGCCGGCGAAGGTCAACCATCTTCTCAGAAACGCGTGTCAGCCACGCCACAGCCGCGCCTAGCGACAACATGCCGCCAATCGCACCAAGCGCGCCAGCAAGCCCGCCAGCGCCAGCCTTGGCCTCGCCAAGTTTCCGGTGAAACTCGGTCGAGTCCATGCCCATCCGCACTACTATGTCTTGCTGTGCCATGTCAGTTCTGTTTCCCGGAGTTCACTTCATCAAGCCACTTCTGGCGCGCGGCGTCCGTCAGCCTGTTGAATTGCGGTTCGTCACGATTGATGCGCCGATTGATTATCCGCACGTATTGAAACAACGCGGCCACTGGCGTTTCGAGTATGTCCCGGTGGCTCCAACCGTATTCGCGCGCAAGCGAATCAATCAGACTTGCCATCCATGAATTAAACGTCTCGCCGCCCATTTCGCCAGTCGGCGGCGAATCCATGAAACACTCTTCGAGGAACGTCTTAATCTCCGCAACGCATTCGTGATAATCCAGCTTCTTGCACGCTTCGATTCGCGCTATCTTTGCGGCCTCATTTGTGTAGGAGAACTCCGGGTCCATCGCCCAAAGAAACTGGGCAATGTGTTCCGGCAAGGGAAACCCGCCACACACAAACGGATTGCGGCAACTCATCAAAACCGCAAGCCGCCGCGCCGTGAGTTCAGCGCAGGGCAGCCCGCAGATAATCACGGGAAGGCCAAGAAATGCGGAGTCGCGGATTTGCTCCTGCTTGGCTTCCGCCTCGGCAAGTCCGGGGATAATTGCACGCAAGTCGCTCATGCGGGACAAGCCGCCGGCGGCTTAGTTGTAGGCCTTGATGAAGCTGACAGAAAACTTGACCGCCTCGCCCTGAGACAGCGCGCGGCCGCACTCAGTCACAATGAAGTTCTCCGTGCCAGTGCCGCCGCCCCAGTTCTTTGAGAACGTCAGGCCAGCGAGCGGCTCGGCAGTCGCAGCGGCAGCGCATTGAAGCGTCGCCGTTCCCTTCACCCAGTCGGCAACGCCGACGGACTTGGCCGGCTCGTTCAATTCATTGCGCTGCTCAATGACAGTTGCCGCGCGGGTAATCGTCACGTTCTCAGCAACGTAAGTCACCGAGTTGATCGAAAGGGTCGTGGACCCATAAACCATCGTCCCGTCATTCCATGTGGCAGCCATAAGTTTTGAGAGTTCCGCCCGCTATGGGCTTTGTCTCATGGCCCTAAATTGACTACGGCGCGCTGTTTGGCCACGCCGTCGGGAGGATTTTAACCATCCCGGAGAACTTGCAAACCGTCCGGTCTTGGTCTTCGTCCTGTTCGTTGGTGATTTCCGTGGCGTCTTCGGCCTGCAACTGATTGCTGACGGCGTGGTAACTCAGCGCCGCGTTGATAGTGGTGGACGTTGACGGCGCAAGCAGCAGGTAGCGGACTTTGCCTAAATAGGTCTTGTGCGTGGAGTTGTTTTGGTTCCGCCCTGTAACCACTGTCGCCGTCAACGTAAATTTCCACCGGTCGAACATGAGCGCGCCGCCAGTCACCTCGACGGCGTGGTCATCGGTCCCGCCCATTGCCATCGAAAGCTCAACGCGCGGCGTGGCCAGATTGCCAGTCCCGCGATGCACAGCATTCGTGACGCTGTTAGCCGTAAGGACTGCGGCGTATCTGGCCAGCAGCGTTTCCTCGAATTGGTAGAGTTCGGCGTAGGTTGCGGCGGGCATGGTTCAGGAGGTTTTGAAACCGGATTTGGCTGCCGCCTCGCGCATCTTGCGGCGGATGTATTCCAGCGTTGAATTGGTTTCCGCTTCGACTGAGCGGCGCAAGGCGTCGAGCATCATGGCGGAAACGTGCGGCGGAATTGGTTCGCCGTAGCGATTCCGGTTAGCGGTGTTTGCGATAATCACAAACGGCTTGTCAGAGTTTCGACTTGCTGGAATGGCGTAGCCCTTGGCGACTCCGTATTGGCGCGCGTCGGTAAATGGCTTAAAGGACTCCCCGCGAACGCGGGATGCAAGCTGTCGGACGGGACGAATCCAGCCAGAGGCAAGAAAGCCAATGTGCTTCAGCTTGGAAGAAATCCACTTGCGCGCGGCTTTCTCCACAGCCTTTCGGTTCTCGAATTGGCGGAGCGTTTTGCCGTGCCGCTTTAGCGCCCCAGCGTAGTTGGCAACGGCGGCCTCGGCTTGGAAATCAAACTTGCGGACGTTGCGGGTGCGCCCCCTTGAATCAACACGTTGGCGGATTGATGCCGTAACCAAACCCAGCTTTTCAATATCCGCGCGACTCGCCCGCTTGGTTCTGTCCATTGCCCCCCGTGCAATGTAAAGAGCCTTGCGGTTCAACGCATCACCTGAAACTTGTTTTGATAGTTCAACGTAGCGCGGGAGCGCGGCGTTAAACCGTGACAAGTCAACCGATAGCGTGCTGGCCATTCACAAAATGGCCCGAAATTGACGACTTATCGTGGCGGAACCGCTTGAACCTCCCGTGCCTGAGCTTGCCTGCCTTGGTGCGCTGCATGGCGACAACCTCGACAACTGAACCGATGCTTTTTGACGCCATGTCGGCTTCGATTTGGCTAAACCCAAACACGCGCCCGCGACTCGTCATAATTCCGTGGACCAATTCGCCGACTTCCGCAGTCTGTTTTGCGGTGTCAACGGACAGCAAATAGAAGTCCTCCGTGATTTGCCGCTTTGCTCGCGTCCATCCGCAGCGAGCGGGGTCATACGGACTGCCAAGGTGCTTCAAAACAATGCCCTCGCCGTCGGTTTTGCGGATAAAGTTTAGTGCGTCGGCAATGTCAAACCATTGGCGGACAATGCTTATCCACGCCGGCAACTGCAAACATGCCAGCAATGAAAGCCGGTCGCGCAACTGCCATTTTGCAACTGACTCCTTATGAAACGACGTGCAGTCCCAAGCAACAAACTTGCCTCCGCAAAGCTCGCCGTCAATTTCGCAGACAAGCCCTCCGGGGTTGAGAATAGGAACGTCAAGCGGCAGTCCGCTCCGACTAAACCCCTTGCACCGCTGGCCATCGAAAACCAGCCGACACCAAACGCCATCAACCTTTTCCTGAACCACGCAATCATGGTTTAGTGTCCAGTGTGCGGCGTCTTCCAGCGTGTAATCACCTGTCGGCCTGCAAATAATCATGTTGCAAGGATGCAACTTCCGCTGCCCATTGCAAGCCTAATTCTGACGGTTGCACTTGAACAGCGTCGCCGACGCGTCCGGCTTGATTTCGAGCACGCGATACGTCACGCCGGCAACGACCACGGTGTTTTCGAGCGCGATGTTGATGTTCGTCAACGCCGAGGCCGTGGCGATGAATTGAAGTGGCGCGTGCGGCAGATAGCCGTCAACCATCATGCCATGCGTCTGAGATACGCCGCGCACAACGCGGGCCGTAAAGCTCCCGGTGCTGTGCGTCACCGTCACCGGGTCGGCGTTAATCACCTCACCAAGCCCGTCCGCGATTTCGCTGGTATAGGTCATGCTTCGGCAAGGTAGCCCTTGCGCTTCAAGTTGCGGAGCGTGTCGGTGCAGACAGTCACCACGTCACCGGCCTTGGCAACAAAGGTTTTGAACAGCCCAGTTTCGGGGTCAGGGTTGCCCGTGATGGTGCATCCCTTAATGACCTTGCCCTTGACGAATGTGCGTTTCTTGATTGCGTCGCTCATGTGTGTTTTGTGTTTTACCGTTTGAACTTCAACAAGCCGCGCCCGTCGGCAACGACTTCGTGGCTCAGTTGAGTGAATCCTTTATCGGCTAACAGCGTTGTGATGTCAACGGCGTCTTGCGCCGTGTGGTATTCCAGAGCCACGGCGCGCGTGCTGGACAAATCAAGCCGCTGTAAAATCTCCAACTCGCAGCCTTCGCAGTCCAGTTTCACAAATTCAAATGATGGGAGGTTTTCTGCCGCGTCGCACCATGCTGGCAGTGAATTGCCGCCCTCCATTTTGAAACTGTGCTCGCCCGCGTTCGTTCCTTCGACAAGCTGACTGATACCCTCCTCCGCGCGAACGGCGGCTTCGTGTAGCATCACGCGCGGGAAGTGTCGCGTGTTGATTCTGAACAGCGCGCAGTTTTCGGGGTGCGGCTCGTATGCTTCAATGCTCACGCCCGGCCATTTCTCCGACGCCCAAACTGAGAAGCCGCCGATGTTGCCGCCAACGTCCAGAGCCGTCGCCGGGGGCGGGTCGAGTTCGATGTTGTATTCGCCCTTCCAAATCCGCTCCAAGTGAAACTTCATGTCGGGGTGACAAACCGTCAGCCGGTCCGGTGTGCGCTTGATGGGATAAACGATGCTGCCCTCGTGCCCAAGCTGAATCCGCGTGTCCACCATCACCTTGAATCCAGCCGCGCGCGCCATGTCGCAAAAATACCAGTCCTCGGAAAGCCACTCATTGCCGACGACTCCAGAGCAGAAGAAATCCCACTCCGGCCTGCCGTGGTTCGTGTATGGCTTGGCGACCTCTTTCAACTTCTCGAAAACACTGCGATGGATTCGCAGGAAGCCGGTTCCCGTGCGCGCAACTTCCAACATTCCGCCAACGGCGAACGGCTGGTGTCCCGGCAGTGTTTGCAGGCAGGGCTTCACCTCTTCGGATTTGAGGAAGTAAATCCCGGCGGCAATCGGCTCGTTGCTTTCCATGAGCCGCTCAATGTCCTGCGGTGTAAATACAATGTCGGAGTCTATGAACAGCATGTAATCGCAATCCGTGGCAAGGAAGTTTGCCGCCGCGCGATTCCGTCCGCGTCCGGGGTGCGAGTCGGAAATGCGTGTTACCACCATTTCACGGCCAGAGAAGGACTTGATGAAACTGGACAAGAATTCAAGCCGGGCGGAGCCAAGGCCGTTGTCCAGTAGTGGCAGGAATAATGAAGGCATGTTGTGTGTGTTGGTTGTGTTGTGTTGTGTGTTGGATTTAAGGACGCCGGGCGCACACAACTACGCCCGGCGTCCCGCGTCGCCAGTAATGGTTTACTGGAGCTTCTTCGTGCCGAGGAAGGTCATGCTCACCGGGAAGGACGGCGAGTTAGTCCCGGCGATGATGGAAACGGCCTTCAGGTAGCGATAGGTCGTGGATCGCGGGTCATGCTGCAAAACCTGATGGCTGTTCGTGGTCGTCACCTGAGCAAAATTGTTGTTCAGGATAACCGCATTCGCGCCGTTGCTCTCCGCGCTGCCGTAGAGGCGCACGTCAAGCGTGGTGTCGCCAGTGTCGCCAGCGGTCTTCGCGCCGGCGTTCAGGATGACGGCGCAGGTGCCGACATACTGCTCGGTGTCAATCACGGTGGAATTCCAGTTCGCGGTCTTCGCCGTGCTGGGCTGCATCACCGCAATCGTGAGTTCGTTTTTGGGGTCCATAGTTTTGTTGGGTTGATTGGTTAAGCCCGCCCCACTCAAGGGGCGGGCCAGTTTGGATTACTGGGCGGCGCTGTCTGTGGACACGTTGAACGCGAGCGGCTGACGAACGGCGATGTCGCACAGTTCGTTGACCGTGATTTTCACTTGGCCGTCGCCAGCGAGGGTGTAGGGGTCCACAACCACTTCGAGGCCCGCCCAGCTTGCCATGACAAGCTGATTGAACACTCCGAAGAAGGACAGGTTGCCCTCAACCTGATTGGTGCGGAACACGCTGTAGCCGTTCGCGGTCATGCCGTCTCCGATGAGGTAGCCAGCGCCCGCAACCGAGTCGCGCAAGATGGTCTTCCACTTGCCAACCGTGGCGGCAGACAGGATGAACGCCATTGAACCGATGTCAGCGTTGTCAACCGAGATGCCGGTTTCGTGCTCGACCACGTCGGCCCACGTTGCCGCGCCACCATAGGTGACAGTGGCATTGATGCCGCTGGTGACAGCCAAACCAATCGGCTCGGCCCCGCCCGCACCGTGAAGCGCGGCGGAATCCTTGGCGATGGCGAGGCGAGTCATCAGCTCGTTGCGAACGAACGCCTCCGCATCAATGCCGGACTGGGCCAGCAACTGCGTGGAATACGGAGTCGAGGCGGACAGCCGATGCGGGGAGAGGCGCACCTGACCAAACACGGACTGGCTCGCGGTCACGCTGCCAGTCTCTGACACCCAGTAAGCGGTTGCACCGCTCACATGCTTCGGCAACAGCACGTCGCCGACGAGTCCCGAAAGTTGCGTGGCACCGGCCGCCGCAACAACGGTCTTGTTGTTCAGGAGGTCAATCATCGGGCCGTATTGGTTCTGGACCAGATAGCCGCCCGCCGTGGCCGTGGTGACGTTCTGCGCGCGGGTCAAAACGCCACGCTTGAACACGTCCTGCGGAATCACGAAGGCGTTGCCCTGAATGTCGCGCTTGGCAACCTTGCGGGCGGCGCTGTCGGCCTCCTTCTCAAGGCCTTCGAGCCGGCCATGCTTCACGATTTGGTTAACGGCGCGGAGGATGCTGAAATCGCCAGCCTCGCGGTCGCTCATGCCGACGTTCGCGCTCTCAGGCGAAACCTCGCGCGCGCCATAGCACTCGCGGAGAACGAGGGTGCTGAAGTCGGAGGCGGAGATGCCTTCAGACAGCGCGCGGGCAAGGTGCTTTTCAGCGCCCTTGGCGGCGTGTTGCTTGGCGATGGCGGTGCAGTCGGCGATGCGCGAACGCTCTTTGGCGATCACGTCGGATTCGATGATTTCTACAGACATACGTTGAATTGGTTTTTGAGTTTGTTCCTCGGCTGAAACTTTGACCGGCTCAGTCAACGCGCGCCCCACGCCTGCCGAAGTGTCGGCGGGGATTGACACGATGCTGATTTCAAGCGGCTCCCAGTCTGTTGCCCTCTGGACTTCCGATCCGTCGGCCAACTTCTGCGTTTCGAGCTTGTGGATGACATACCCGACGCTCACCAAGCTCCGGATGCCGTCAACCACGTCCTGAAAAATCTCTTCGCCGTCTTCGCTTTTCGAGAAGCGGACAATCGCCCGGCACTTGCCGTCAGGGTCAACGCGGGCGGATTCGACAACTCCAATCTGCTCGTCTGAGTCGTGCTGCAAAAGCAAGGGCGCGCGCGTGTTCAGCCGTGCCAGTCGCACGCTGCCGGGCTTGCAATCAAGAATCTCCGTCCCGAAGTAACGGGAAACCGGGGCCTCAGTCGCAAAGCAAAGCTCGACCGTCCGCGCGTCCGCAGTGATGGCGGCGCGGTCAACTTGGAAGTCGCGCTTAAAGTTTTGGCCGATGGCGGTCATCTTACGAGTTGGCCCGAAATTGACTTTCAATCTTCTGCGGCAGCGGCTTGCGCTGCGGGCTGTTGCGGCGGCGGCGGTGTGTCCGTCGGAAACTCCAGCCCGTAGGTTTCCGCAAGGTCATTGTCGGATGCGATGTCCGCCATCACGTCCTCGACGTCCCCGCCTTGTTCCGAAATCACAGAGCGGCGAGAGTCAAGGCCCTTCTCTATGGCCAGCACCTTCGCGTTCAAATCCTTCAGAGGATCAACCCACTGCCACCGGCGCGGCTTCCATTCGGGCGCGTTGAACTTGTCGAACTTTGCAGCAGGCAGCGCTGAGCCGTTCGGGAGTTTCAACTCGCCAGACAGCAGCGCCATCGAAAGCCACTTCTCGAAAATCACTGTGCGAACGGTTTCGATGAACCAGTTCTGGATTCCCTTCCATTCCTCGCGCTCCTCCAACAGTCCCGCGCGGATGCTGGAATAATTCACGCCCTCAAGGTCGCTGGCAAGCGAGTTGTAGGAAACGCCGATGCCGGACGAAACCCCGCGCAACGCGGCCTTAACGAAATCCGCATACGCCGCAACCGGGTGCTGCGGGTCGAGCGTTTGAAAGCTCGTGCCCATCGGCAAATCCTCAATGACGCCGGGCTGCATTTCCTGCGTCGGGTTGCCAGCGCTATCCTCCGCGCCTTGGTAATCGGCGGGCATCGTCTTGACGTAGAAACCCATTTTCGACGCGGCGCAACGGGCGGCGATAAGCTCCGCCTCCTCGTATCCGTCCAACATCTTCAGCCGCATCATCACCGGGGCCAGCCATGAAATGCCGTTCGTTTGCCCCTGCCGATTGCGCCGGCAAACGTGAATCACGCGCTCGGCAACAATGCGGACCGTCCTAAGTCCAACTGCGGCAACGCCCGAATCGTTCGGATTGCGATTGAAAAAGTGATACGCCACGGGCTTGCGTTGCGGCGTCATCTCGACGCCGTAGCGCACCACGTTACCGCTTGGCAGCAACTCGTTGTAGTCCTCACGCAGATAGTCCGCCTCAAAGCATTCAAGCTGCAAGCCGTATTTCCCCGCCCCTTCGTGAAACAGGATGAACATTGACCCGTCGCGCGCGGCAGAGCGCAAGGCGAGTTTTTCAATCGCTTGCAGGCTTGTCGCGCCGTCCACACAGCAGTTCTTGCCGCGCGTCCAGTCATACCATCCCGCTTCAATCGCGGCGTTTGCCAGCGTGTCATAGCCGCCGCGCTTGATTTTCCCGCCCTCGATTCGGTCTGGGTCGCGCACTTTCATTTGCAGCCCGATGCCAGTCGACCCGAGGACGTTGTTTTCCAGCAACTTCAGGTAGCGTTCAACAAACGGATTGTCCCGCTCCAACTGACGTGCGCGGGCGCGCACACGTTGCGCGGACCCGGCAAGTTCCGAATCGGCTGACGAAAATGCGCCGGCCCAGTCTTCCGTCAGTCGTGAAATCTGAGCGGCGGCGTATTGGCGGCGGGCCAGAACTGGCAACGCGCGTTTCTGTGCGCGGACAAATCCAGCCTTCGCCGCGAGTGTTTCTAGAAATTTCATCGGGGTGACGTGAAGCGGACAAACACGTTGCGGCGGTTGCCAAGCCCCTGCGCGATACGCTCGGCAGCCTGTTCGGATTTGTATTCCGTCAGGTAGCGGTCCCGCATGGTTAGCAGCTCAGAGGTTGGAATCAGGGAAAACGATTGCTCCAATCCGGACCAGTTTTGAATCGTCTTCGACGCGCGGGCCTCCAGCACTGTTTCGATTGCGTCGAGACACTTTTTCGCGTGCGTCCGGTTGTCGTAGCCAGATGATGCCGCCGCAAGGTTTGGGCTGATTTTAATCGTCCCCGAATAAACCAAGTGGCGCGAACTCCCGTTTGTGACGTAGCCCTGAACCGCATATGTCCCCGCCGTCCAGTTCGCGGTTGTCGCCTTCGCAACGGAAACAAGAAACTGGCTGGTCTGGTAGGTGCTCGCCGTGATAGAAATCAGGGCGGACGAACTTGTCAGCGCATACGTCAACACCCAGCCGTCGGCAGCGGAGAAATCCGCAAAGCTGCGGCTCCACGTCACCAAGTCGCCAGCGGTTACGGACGCCGGCTCTAGTTCCGGCACGGTGTAGGCCATTTGTAGTTGGCCCGAAATTGACTACTTCCAACCGCCAACAAACCCGCCCTTGCGCCTCGGCACAAACGCGCGCGGCTTTGGCTTCTCCTGCTCTAGCTTTGGTTCGGCGTGCGGCTTCAACTGGTATTCTTTGGCCGGCGATGGCTTCTTCTCCTGTTCGCCGCCGTCGCGCGGTTCAGCGGCGCGGGCTTCCATTTCGGCGGCGAGCTTTTCCATGTTCGGGCGCATGTGGTATTTATAAATCTCCCACGCCGCAACGGAATAAACTTTCAAGTCCAACCCCTCATTGCGCTTGCCGGGCGGCAGGAACCAAACGTAGCGCGGGAATCCGTCGCGCACTTCCGCCCGCCGTTGCTCGCTGGTCAACTGGTCGAAATACTTGTCATCGAACCCAAACCCTTTCGGCCAATGCAAATACCTTGGCCCCGGCTCGGCTAATCGAAGGCGAGAGAAAATCAAATCCTTCAACGTGTCTGTTCCCAACAGGTAAAGCCTACACCCCTGCTTGTTTGGTTTCGGTGAAACCTGAAACGGCAGCGCGCCTCTTGCCGACGCGCCTTTGATGGCCACGACTCGCGGCTGCCGCCGTCGCACGAAATCAAACACGCGGTCAGTCTTGAATCCTGAGTCGATGCACACGCGCCCGACTTTCAGCACGCCGCCGCACGGGTGCGAGTATGCCGTTTCCAACAGCGTGTCCAGTTGCGCCCAAACTTCATCGCGCGTCGGGTCGCCGATGATGCGCCGGTATTCGATGGCCCAGCATTCGTCTTTCAACCCGTAGCCTTCGACGTAACATTCGAGCCGGTCGCCCTGAACGTCAACGCTGGCAACCAATGCGAGGACATAGCGCGGCAGCACGGGTGCGTTTTCATCGTCTCCGCCATAAATCTCGCACCGCTCCAACAGAGAATTCGCTTCGACCTTTTCGGCGGGTGGCTCGTATGACTCGGCCAAAAACGTGTTCGTCCAAACTTGCATCGCCGCCTCGCCGCTGGCTTTGGCCTCTGCCGCTTCCGCCGCCATTTGGTGCAGCTTGTTTCTAAATCCTTTCTTGGCTGGAAACAACGTGTTCAGTCCGTTCAGCCAATAGCCACGCACGCCGGCAAACGGAGCCGTTGCCCGCCACTCGCCCGCGCGCACCATCGTCACGCGCTGTTCATCGTCGAGCCTTGCCTCGCAGTGTTGGCATTTAATCCGCGCCTCTTCCGGTTTGCCTTCTGGGATTTCAACCTGTGACCAGTTCAGCACCTGAAACTCACCGCATTCTGGACAGGGACAAAACCAATGGCGCTTATCACTCTTGTCCATCCAGCTTTCAATCCGGCTTGCCCCCTTCACCGTCGGCGTTGAACTCAACACCTGAACCGAGTCCCGGTAGTTATCCGCCCGCTTGAACGCCAGCGCAATCGGGTCGCCCTCCGCCCCGTTGTCCATCGCGTCAATTTCATCGCAGATTACAACCGGGGCCTGTATCTGTCGAAACCCGCTCGGGCTGTTCGCGCCGATCGCTGAGATTTTTCCACCCGGAAACTGTTTGCTTAGAATCGTGTTGTTCGCGTCCCTTGCCCGGCTCTCTTTGATTTTGCCCTGTAGCCTTGGCGTCGCCTTGACCATCGGCACGAAGAATTCCTTTGACCATTTCTTCGCGCTGTCGAGCGTCGGATAAACCACCAAGATTCCTCGCGGATTTACGTCAATCGTAAAGCCTTCCAGATTGTTCATCGTCTCCGTCTTGCCAAGGCGCGATGCCCATTGCATGACGGTTACTTGAACTTCCGGGTCAGTGAAGCTCTCCTGCGGTTCGCGTTGATATGGCGTCGCGTCAACGCTGTAGCGGCCGGGGATTGCCGTCACGTCCTTTCCGAGCCGCCGATACTTCTCAGCCCATTCCCAAACTTTTAAGTCGGGAGGAGGATCAAAAAGCGACAAGCACTCAGTTGTGATTTGTCGCTCACGGTTCATTCGTCTTGTTCAACCGGTTTTGCGGTGGTGAAGTAATCCTCCACTTTCAAGTCTCTGAGTTCGCCAAGCCACCGCCTGCGGACGGCCTCTGGCGCGTCAAAGTTCCAAAGGGCTTGTCTGATTGCAATTATTACTGCGGACCATTCGCGTTGAACATTTTCAGCGGGTATGCTTTCGCGGCGAAGTGTAGCCTCTTGGAGTTCTAGCAGGTTTGCGCGATGTCGCGTCTCTCTAAGTTTCTCGCCGTCAATGTCTCCAAATATGGCGCGATGACATTGGATTATTGTGTGCTTGTTGTTTTCGTTTGGCTTGCATCCGGCTTGTGTCAGTCGCGTTTGCAATGTGCGCCTATCAATGCCGAACTCTGCCGCAGCCTCTTCAATCGTGAGTTCAATTGTTTTTCTGCTTCTCATGCTGGAATGAGCAGGCTCATTTGCGGCTGCGTGATGTTGTCGCTCTTTCGTAAATTATCCTCCGCTCGCAAGGCTTGAAGGTTCGTCCAGTGAAAGGCAATCGCCCGCTGCCGCTCGTCTTTCATGTCCCACGAAGCGCACGGGATTACATGGTCAATGTGCCAAACTGTTCCGTAGTTGTTCCAAGTCATTCCTTTTGAAAACGTTGACTCAATGTGCCTAACAAGGCTTTCCATAGAGCAGCCCGATAGCGCCTCCGTTCTTGGGCTTCCGCTTCCTCGTCCAACGTATTTTCTGACCGCCCTGCTAATTGCCTTCCTCAGTCTGTTTGCGGGCATCGCACGCCTGCGCTTCAAAAGTTGTTTCCACCGTCCTGTTTCCTTTGCCCTGTCCCTATAAGCCTTTTCGCGCAAACGCTGAACACATCTCCCCTCTGCAATCCTGCGGGCGCGTGCCTTTCTTTTGAATTCGTCGGTTCTTTCAACGAGGAGTCTCAAAACTCTTTTGTTATTAGCGCGGCAAACCGGACCACAGTATTTTGACTTTTTGGAAAGAAACGAAACACTGTCACACGCCAAACACACAACCATTCTAGCCATCCTTCTTTTAGCCTCAGATGGATAAACAACCCCCGCCGCCTTCTTCCTTTTCCAGTAAGCCGCCTTTTGGAGTTTGTATTTGCTGTGGTCTCTCATGCTTGGACAAAATCAAAAAAACGTCAGCACAGCTATATCGAGCGCGCATGGAAACCCGTGGGGGGGCCGCTGTTACAGGACCCGTGTTTTTTATTCCCATCCCATCGGTCTGATTTTGTTTGGTTATCCTTGGCCCAAAGCGGTTGCAGGTTTGTCCAATGAAAGCACGCGCGCTGCTCTTCCTCGCGCATCAAGTCAAACGAAGCACATGGCCTTATGTGGTCAATGTGCCAAAGGCCGTAGTTATCCCAGTCCATGCCCTCTTTGAACTGTGATTCAATGTGCTTCTTTAAGTGTTCGCTTGAGCAGCCTATTAAGCCCAGCGTGCTCCCTTTTTTCATTGCGCCCTGCGATTCAAGGACTTTTCTCACCCGCCTTCTCAGCCGCGCTTTTATCATAAACGCTGGGACGGTTCGATAATTCATCCTGTATTGAATGCGGTCCTTTTCCCTTTCAACTGCTTTGATGTCTTCCTTAAAAACAACCCTTGAGTGACGAATTGCCTTGGCAATGTTTCTGTGTAGCTGCTGGGTTGATTTTATGCTGAATGGCCCGCCCCTACTAAGGCCTTTGTTCACACTTATTTTCCGCCTTTGTTCAGTTGAAAGCATAGGAAGCCCATGCCGATGCATAACCTTTGTCACAGCCGCGCTGGTGTAGTGCGTCACGGCTGCAATTCGTTTCGCTCCAAAACCACACGAATACAGGCAAGCGATGCACGCCACTTGGGGCCTCCCCTTTCCTTTGTTCTTTGGCTTTATCATCCTCCAATCACCCACCCCTTTTTAGCCCCCGTCCTAGCCGCCGCCAATGTCTTCGCCCTCGGCTTCATCTTGCCCCCGACAAATCCAAACATGCCCGCCCATCGTTGCGCTAGCCGATTGAAGTGTTGAGGATTGACGCCAAGCTCATTGGCCAGTTCAAGCTGCGTCTTGCCTCCGAACGCAGCGGGGTCTAGGCACCACATGGCCGCATAGCCTCGCACGATGAACCGTTTAGGCGTGCACGGCTTTGGCATGAGAGACGACAAGAACACCCGGAACGCGTCAGCCGCCTTGGCTATTGCGTCGGGGTCGTTATCGGATGGCGATTGGCTAATGGCGTCATCTTCGCGGACGGGGCGTGTGTGTAGCTTCAGGTGAACTGTAGCCATATAGCCCCGCACCTAACAGAATGCGAGCGCGCTCGCAAGGGGAATGTGTGGAAACGGCTGTTGGCAAACGAAATCTCTCAAATTCTTAGGAAAAGGCCATTTGTTGGCAAATTTCGGAGGGTTTGCCAACACGTTTGCCAACACGTTTGCCATCAAGATTTTCCGTCGTAAGTCCCTTATTATTATTACTTTATCTGGAAAAGAGATAGATAGATAGAGGGTAATGATGGCAGATGGCAAGAAATGATAGATACACATTTGAGAGGCGGCTGAGATTGGAGACATCATAGGGGAGGGGGGTGAATATATGTCTATATTTGGGGAAAGTTGCCATCTTTGCCAACATTCGACGCAAGTTGTTGCAGTTGCGTGAGTTGTGTGTTGGCAAATGCTGCCAACAGGCTGCCATCTGTTGGCAACTACGGCAGGGGAAGCTGAATGGCGCGGTGTTGCGAGTGGCCAAACCGGGCGTTTTTGACCTCCCTTGCCCCCTTCACCCGTGCCAACTGGTCCTTCCACTTGCCCGCCCACGGGGTATCCGCGAACACCCTCCGAAGGCTGTGGTGGCTGTTGCTGACCGTCAGCCACTCATCCTCCACCTTGATTCCATGCCTCAAAAGTGTCGCCTTGGCCGCATCCTTCACCGTGTCAATTACGTCCGCTTGGCTCTGGCTTATTAGCTCCCCTACGCTCGCCGTGTAGCTCCCCCGGCCATCGTCCACCCTGATATGAGAATCCATGAGCACGTTCAAGGCTTGCACCTCATCCGTGTCGGTCGCGTCGGGCAGGAACGGAGACCAGTCGAGGTTATCC
>Ga0208783_10000670_pt1 | contig 20948 bp, 26 predicted proteins | sample DEB19_08_DNA_2_FD_184529 | JGI IMG/M metagenome (GOLD analysis project Ga0208783, IMG submission 184529) | Aqueous microbial communities from the Delaware River and Bay under freshwater to marine salinity gradient to study organic matter... | ecosystem: Environmental > Aquatic > Marine >...
TGCTCACCCAGTCTGGGAAGAAGGTGTTCACCCGGCCCGAAATCCTCGAGGCCGCCAAGTCGGTGGGTGAGAACCCCAACCCCATTTTCAATAAGTTTCGCTCCGGGCATGGCCAGTACACCATCACCCCGCTGAAGCGTAAGACGGACACGGAAGTCCTGCAGGATCTCAAGGATCGGTTCGAAATGCTCCATAAGCTCACGGATGGCACCACTCGCAGCCAGATTCGCAGCTTGGTGGTGACAGGCGCCCCAGGCGTGGGCAAGTCTTACACCGTCACGGAAGTCCTCTCCAAGCTCTCGGAAGAGCGATACGAGGTGGTGAGTGGCGCCGTGTCAGCCGTCGAGCTCTACAAGCTCGGGTATCGCATGCGCAAGCCCGGTTCCGTGATTGTCATGGATGACGCCGACTCCATCTTCACCGACGAGGATGCCTTGAACATCCTGAAGGCGCTCTGCGATTCCAGCAGCACGCGGCGCGTCAGCTGGTTGAAGGACTCCTCTACTCTCCGCGATGATGACGTTCCCCAGAGCTACGAATTCCATGGGGCGTTCATTTTCATCAGCAACTTGGACTTCCAGAAGTATGTGGACGAGGGTGGCAATAAGTTTGTGAAGCATTTCGAGGCGCTGATGTCTCGCAGTCTCTATCTCGACCTTCGACTGCATGACCGTCAGGCCGTACACCTTTGGGTCTCGCATATCGCTCGCTCGGGCCTGCTGAAGCGTGAGGGCGTACAGACCAAGCAGGAAGAGATTCTGGAGTGGTTGGGTGATTATCAGGACGAGCTTCGGGAATACTCGCTCAGAACTTTGGTGAAGCTCTGTAACCTCATGAAGTCGCATCCCCAGGATTGGGAGAAAATGGGTCGGGTGTTGCTCTGTAGGTAGGAGCACACCGAGGTGGGGCCTAGTGGGTGACGCCTAGGCCCTGGAGAGCAACAAGGATCGAGCATCTGCTATATAATACGGTATGGAAATCTCTAGTCGAAATTGGATATAGAGGACGATATAAACCCCTCATCTACACATTCCTTCGGTATGGAATTCTGCTGTAACTCTCAATGTTGTCTTGTAAAAAATTTTTCTGCGCAATTTTCCACCCTATAACCCTGCTGATATATGTCATCTTCTCTGTTCATTTCTCTAGTTACGGGCGTCACGTTATTCCATTTCATGTCCATTTTTCCGGAGAAATTTTCACCCAAAGCTCTGATAACGGCTGGGATAACATCATTGACAATCGTGATATTCAGTGTTATCATGATATTCATGAAACTTTTTCATCTCATCTATCTCATCATCTGGGGGTGACGTTTGCAACCGAAAAACAGACCCTATGTTTACACCGCCTTCACAAACCATTATAAGTATAGTACAGTTGTCTATGCCAAAAACGTGAAACAGGCGCGACAATATGGACGATATGAAACCCTGAAAGTGATGGGACGATGCGCCGTGGTGCGCCGAGATGTAGTGGAGGATATGAAATGAACATACCTGATTTGCTAGAAATTGCCGTGGCATGGAAGCGTGCCGCCCGCCCCACCGACGAAGAACAAGAAAAAGCCGATGCCCGGGTATCCATTTGCAATGGTTGCGAACATAAGGCATTTCGAGAATTTCTACACATCTATGTGTGTGATGCCTGTGGATGTCCCCTAAATAAAAAAATCTATAGTCCCAGGGGTCCCGAGGCCTGTCCGAAAAACAAATGGCATATTTAAACAGCAACATCCCGGTGATGAGTTGTTTTGTCCGGGGAGAATATCTACAGAATCATGAACGGGGATTCGGGGAGTTTTATCCCTGTGTGGCGTTTGCTGTGATTAGTCGTCCCGGAGAAGCCACGTTGTTCAACATTCTCATGGAAGATGGGGGTGTTTGGTGGGGTGTTCCCATCAGTGCCTTGTGCTGGAAGCACTGTGAACCGCGTCCATTAGAACAATTGCAACTCTGGAACAATTTCAGTTACAACATCAGCGTCACCACATTTGCCGCCTTGAGTGGATTAACTTGTGTGTATTATGATAGAGACAACATCAAGCACTCAGGAGAATATCTGTTCACCTTGGATTGGGCCCAAGGAGATTACTCAGAACTGCGCTATGGATACAGCGAAACACCTGACAATCATAAATGTGGTCATGTCATTCGATTGGATTCCGGGCATTTCGCCATTCAACCCAACAACAGAATGCGCTTCTTTGACCCTAGCTTCACCGTGAAGAAAGATGTCGTGGTACATAGATTAATCAATCAAAGAACCTACCGAGTGGAAAATTCCCCTAAATATACTACAGAAGATAGTAACAGGTTCTATTACGACATCATCCACGAGGACTCGGATGGCTCTACCAGCGGGCGTGGCCAATGAAAAGGCATATGCAAGTTTTTTTGATTCTTTTTACCGAGAAGCAAAAAAAGTAAACCCCAAAATGTCCGGCGTGACATTGGTGTTCAAGGATTCAATGGGACGTAGCATCACACTGAACAATGTCACAGCAATGCGTCATGTAGGGGCCAAAGGACGTAAGGCAGACCTTGCTGTGTATAGAAAAAATGCGCCCACACCATATAAAATTAGCATTAAGGATAACACATCCATTTATTGGGGAAGTGAGGACAAATACATTCGTCAAAAATATGCACCTATGATATTGAAATATATCAAGACATTAGATAATGATGATATTGTATCCTATGATGCAAAAAATAAAAAATATATTCTAAAAGGAAAATTAGCACTCACCATTGATAAGTCATCAAAAAATAAAACGGTATTTGGGTCAGAAACCCGAACAGGTGATAATGATTGTGATGTGGTGGTTCGTGGTCAAATCAAAATAAGTGATGTGAACAAGGATGTGAAGAATAATACTATAACATTCAATGTGAAAAGAATTTACGAAAACATTCAAGACATACCTGAACGAGAAGAACCTGTGTTGTTCGTTTATAATGAAGGTGGTAAACGTCCTCGTTCCACATTTAACACAAAAAACTCTGATATTGAAGATGAAATATTGGTTTCCATCACCGAACTTCCTGGTATCCGAGGGGCATTTCGTTCCCGTGAAAATGCCGAATATGAAATTGAAAAAAATGGTATTTGGTTGATATGACTTGACAAACACCACACATCAACATATATTATCTCTGTGACTTTTCCGGAGAAAATTATGCGAACGTGTGCTCGGTGTAAAACATATATTCCACAATCTCGCCTTGATGTACTCCCCGACACACAAACCTGTGTGGGTTGTTCCGGCGTTCAGAAATATGTGGGTGCAATGGTGTATGACCATAAGACCGCCGGCCGTGTGGTATTTGTCCGTCCAGAAAACAAAGAAGCAGTTCACACACTATCACGATTCGTAAATCGGGGTAGATAAGTATATCGGACCTATGTGAGGAGTAACTTATGGATACCAGTATCATCATTACAGAAAATTTCTACAATAATCCCCATGAAGTGCGTCAACATGCACTGAATCAAGAATATAAAGTTCGAGGAAATTATCCTGGACTACGAACCATTTCATTCTTGAATGATTCCATCAAAAATACTATTAATGGCATCATTTCACCCCACGCCGGTAATGTCACCTGGTGGGGCGGTGATGGACCTGATAATTACACGGGATGTTATCAGCTCACCACGGCAGCAGACAGAACTTGGATTCATGCCGACCACACCACGAAGTGGGCAGGGGTGTTATACTTGACTCCGGGTGCCCCACATACCGGCGGTACAGGATTGTTCCGTCACAAGAAAACTGGATGGTTCAAACAACCTGTGTTACCTAATGGTAAAACTGACACCGAGGCGGAATCGAAAATTTCCAACGAGTTTCAAGATTATACCAAATGGGATTTGTTTGATGTTGTGGGAAATCGTTTCAATCGGTTAGTGATGTATCGCGGTGATTATTATCATGCATCTTTAGATTACTTTGGAAAAGATTTACAAGATGGTAGATTGTTCCAGGTATTTTTCTTCAACACTGAGCGGTAATATTTTATGATTCGTCATGCAGACATTGTTGTGGATTTACAGGCCGGTGACACCGGCAAGGGTAAGGTGTCACATTGGCTTGCCAAGAATTTCAAATATGATGCCGTACTACGATATAACGGTGGTGCCAATGCCGGTCACACCATATATCATAATGGACAAAAGGTGGTGACACATCAGGTGCCTGTGGGTGTGTTTTATGGCATCCCAAGCATCATTGGGTTGGGGTGTGTTGTGAATCTCCCAAAACTTCGTGATGAAATTGATATGTTAAAGAATCTTGGGTTTCAGGCTCCCATCATGATTGATGGAAGATGCCATGTCACCACAGAAGAACATATCAAGGAAGATAGTGATGACACAAAGATTGGTACCACCCGTCAAGGCATTGGTCCCACTTACCGAGACAAGTATGCCAGAACAGGCACACGCATCGCCAACTTTTTGAAATATAACAGTTGGGATATCCCGTATGACATGATTGATACCTATAGATATTTTCATGGTGACAATCGTGAAATGAACATACTATGCGAAGGTGCACAAGGATTTCAAATTGACATTGATTGGGGCGATTATCCCTATGTTACTAGCTCACATTGCACCTCAGGTGCTGTGGCATTGAATGGTGTTCCACCTCGAAGCTGGAGAAGTGTGTATGGTGTTATGAAGGCGTATGAAACCTATTCAGGATTCAAAACCCATTTCACAGATGATTCTCCTATATTTGAAAAGATACAAGAAGTGGGTCAAGAATTTGGTGCCACAACTGGAAGAAAGCGTCAGGTCCGTTGGTTACATCTTGACGGAGTAATTCAAGCTATGTATATTAATGATGTGACACATCTTATTATTAACAAGATAGATGTGTTAGAGCAAGTAGGAAAGTACGGTGTAGTGTTCAATGGAACTCGAACAATGCTTGATACAGCTTCACAATTCAAGGGCTTTGTTGAGGATACCATTCGTTGGCATTATCGTAGTGATTTGCATAGTATAACATGGTCATCAACACCGGAGGGTGTATGAGAATTTTAGTTATGGGTCTTCCGGGTTCAGGAAAGTCCACATTGGCAAAAGTATTGGCAGAAAAGTTGAATGCTGTATATCTGAATGCCGATGATATTCGAAAGCAATACAATGATTGGGATTTTTCTGAGGAAGGAAGAGTTCGTCAAGCTCAGCGCATGGCAGATTTGTCATGGGTGGCAGAAGATTATGAAAAGAATGTAGTAGCAGACTTTGTGTGTCCCACTGAACAAACCCGTAGAAGGTTTAGTGCCGACTTCACCATCTTCATGGATACCATTCAAGAAGGACGATTTGAAGATACCAACAAGGTGTTTGAACGTCCTTTACACCCCGATGTTGTGATTTCTGAATGGGGTAATGTTGAAGACCAAGTAAAGGATATTGTATGGCGTATCAACATGGGTGTTGCTTTCAGCCATCAAAAGCCCACAGGTCTAATGATTGGAAGATTTCAACCATTTCATCCTGGCCATAAGAAGTTGTTTGAAAAGATTTTGGAGAAGCAGGGACAGGTGATGATTATGGTTCGAAACACACACGGCTTGGATGATAAAAATCCTTTTGCTTATGCTGAAGTAGTGGAAGGTATCAACAAGGCACTTCAAGAATATCGTAATAAATATATTGTTGTTCAGGCGCCTAACATTTGCGGTGTTTATTATGGGAGGGATGTCGGTTATGAAGTTGAAAGAATTCATTTGGATGCGGAAACTGAGAGCATTTCTGCGACTGATATTAGGAAAAAGATGGCTGAGCAATAGAGTATTGTTTGTTAAGGCCGTCATTTATCGTTTCTTTTCAGTTGGTGCCACGTTTCTGATTTCTTTTGCCGTTACAGGAAGCTTTCAAATAAGTTTAAGTATCTCTGCATTGGATTTCATTGGAAAGACATTGTTGTATTTTGTGTTTGATGTAAGTTGGAACAACATGATAAAGAGGATGTGATGTATTGTATTTTTCATCTTCCAAGATGTGGATCGCATTATTTACATAGCTTGTTAAATACAAGTTTAAGTTTGTTGAATCCTATTCATATGAAAGATGATATTGAACCTTTTAATCCTGCGTTCAATACTGCACAAACCGTGCAAGAAAAATATCAACAATTCATTTCCAGAACACCTCATCCTGTCGTAAAAATGGTTATTAACCATTATCCTGAATTGGCCGAAGATTTTTTAAGGCATCCAGGATATACAACTTTGTTTATCAAACCTAAAGATTATAGAAAACGTTTACTAAAAGCTTTGGTAGAAAAACACTTCAAAACTTATAGCGGTGGTTCAGATAGAAAGAAAATTCGAGAACCTTTCGTTGGAACACTAGAATTTTCTGATGAGTTGATTCGAGAAAGATTTCTTCATTATTCAATACACATGAAGTATGAAAATAAATGTGATTATGTTTTCTATGATGAAGATATTTTTGAAAATCCACAGAGCATTCAAACTTTGTTTAATTTGCCTGTGACAATTCCAAAATATAAAAGAGTTGCTCCTTTTTATGATGATGAAATCATGTTGATAAGCAAAGAACAATTTAACACACAGTATAACCGAATATCGCAAGAAATATTAGGAGAAGTTATATGAACGGCAAAGGTGATACACCTAGACCTTTAAGTATTAGTCAAAAAGAGTTTGAAAGTAACTGGGAAAGAATTTTTAATATAAAGGAGAAAGATGATGTTACATCCCAACGAAGTGAAGTTGACACCACAGAACATCCCAGAGTGGATGAAGATGGCAACCCAATTGAGTGGACAGCATGTTGAAGCACTTAAAGAACAAATGATTCGTCAAGGAGTAAATGATGCCACATCCGCATAAGAATCGTCCTAGAAAGGGACGTAGAAAACTTGGTAGCAAAAAACGTAAGGCTCGTTCAAATAGGAGAAAACGATAATGGCTCAGCGTAAAGCTCATGTGCGATACACAAAAGACAAATATGGTAGTCAAAAAACGGTTCGTGTAAAGAATACTACAACCAAACCTAGAAAAAAGAAGAAGTAATTGTGGATATTTCAGCACCATCTGAAAAATCTATCGGAGTATTTTTGTCAGGAGGTATGGATAGTGCATTGCTTCTATACCTTCTGGCGCAACGCTCTGATAAAATAAAAATTTTTACAATACCAAAGTATGATGGCGCAGAACTCTACGTTGGTCCAATAGTATCTTGGATAAACAAAAGACTGGGATGTAACTTACCTGACCCCATCATTATTGGTGACCCCAACGCCAATCATGAACTTCAGGTCAACACAGGGTTGTATAAAGTATACCATACCTGTGATATTTTTTATTTTGCTGGAAATTCATATCCCGAAGATATATTACCCAATGGACCTAACAGAACCAGAAGAAAAAATCCAAAAGAGAAACAACCTTTTTTTGATTTATATAAAACAGACATTGTAAAGATGTATGTTGAACATGATTTAATGGATTTGTTGACATTGACTCATACCTGCACCGAGCAATCTTTAGGACGATGTAATAATTGTTGGCAATGTCGTGAAAGACAATGGGCATTTAAAGAATGTGGTATAGAGGACTTGACAAATACGTAGATATGTGTTATATTTCAGTATGACTTCAAGTGAGGTGTTATGCCACATCAAGTTGGATACTGCTGTATCAATCTCACATTAGGCAAAGACAAGATTTCCACTGGAAGGACGCTACGCCAGGCTTCATTTAAGGAAGACACGAAGCTGGAGCGTACGTCCTTGCTTGCCTTGCAGAATGCCACAGATTTGGTAAAGATACTAAAGTGGAATGTGGACAATAACATCAAGGTGTTTCGTATTGGTAGCAACATCTTCCCTTGGAATTCAGAATATGAAGTGACACAGCTACCCGATTATTTCACTATCGCGGAATACTTACATCTAGCTGGGCAAATCATCAAACAATCAGGACAGCGTGTAAGTTTTCATCCTGACCATTTCGTGAAACTGGCATCTAGTAAGCCTGATGTGGTACGCCGTAGCTTACACGATTTGAATCATCATAATTTGCTATTCGACATGATGAATCTTCCTGCTACATATCATTATCCATTAAACATTCATGTGGGTATGAATTATTCTGAGGAAATTACTGAAAAATTCTGTGAGCAATTCAACAACTTGAATCATAGCACACGGTGTCGTTTGGTGGTCGAGAATGATGACAAGGCCAATGCCTATTCAGTGAAAAAGTTGTATAAGCACATATATTCAAAAATCGGAACGCCTATCACGTTTGATTATTTTCATCATACCTTCAATGATGATGGGTTGACTAGCAAAGAAGCTGCCCACCTTGCCGCAGAAACTTGGCATGAATACAAGCCATTGTTTCATTACAGTGAAAGCAAAAATTTAAATGAGAATGTGCAAGGCAATCCACGAGCACATTCCGATTATGCTCTGTTAACATTAGATGATTACGGACTAAATATTGACGTTGATTTGGAAACGAAAGCGAAGGAACTGGCCTGGACACTATACGAGAGGAATAGACATGACAAAATGGTATCGTAATTCCAAGAAGGGAAAGTTGGGCGGAGTTTGCGCAGGATTAAGTGAGATGTGGAATGTAGATGTGACCTTGATACGGTTTGCATGGTTTCTGATGATTTGGATACCTGTGCCTGCTGTGATTGGATATGTTATAGCATGGTTCATTGTACCAGACAAGGAGGAGATCCATGCTGACAACATTAGCACTCGTACTACAACTACAAGCTCCGCTGGTAGTAAAGAATTTCTTGCCGGGTAAAACACTCAGAGACACAACAAGAAATTACATTGTAATACACAATGATGGCGCCAGTTTAAGTGCCACGGCAACTCGCGCCATCTTGAAACGAAGAAGATTGTCCTATCATTATTTCATTTCTCGAACAGGAGAAATACATCAATGGAAAGATTTGACACAGAAGGCGTTACACGCAGGAGTTTCGAAATGGAATGGAATAAGCGATTGGAATACTTTCAGTATCGGTGTATGCTTACAAGGGACAAGCTTTTTACCTTACACGGAAAAGCAATATCAAGCCTTGAAAATATTAGTGAACTATATTAACTTTAGATATCCGGATAGCAAAGACAAACCAATTCTGGGTCATTCAGATGTTGCCTATCCGAAAACACGAAAGAAAGACCCAGGTGAACATTTTCAGTTATGGAGAATATACAATGACATTACCTACGACACCAGCCGACAAGTTAAAGCTCCTTGATGCTCTTAAGGAAATTTCTGCGAGCATGGCAAGAGTAGAAGCAGAACGTGATTTGATGAAGAATGTAAAAAGTGATATTTGTGATGACCTTCAATTAAACCGAAAGGTATTGAACAAGTTGGCTCGTACCTATCACAAGGGCAACTTCAGCGAAGAAGTTGAGCTTCATAAGGATTTTGAATCTCTTTATGAAACTGTAACCAAGAAGGTGTAAGATGCCTAGACATTTTGTTTTTCCTAAAAATCATTCGGATTCACAAAACTATTATTATTTTTCTGATGGTATTTCTACTGATGAATTGAAGAGGTTGTTTAATGATGTGGCTTTGATACCTGAACATCGTGCCACAACGGTTGCTTCTGATGATTCAGCAATCCGGTCATCTATTGTAAAATGGATACCACAGAATGACCAATGGTCTTGGTTATATGACAAGATGATTAACATGGCCACTATTGCCAACAATGCTTTGTGGAATTTTGATTTACAAACTGCACCTGAGCAAATTCAATTCACCGAATATCATGCTTCGCAGGGCGGACATTATGGTTGGCATCAAGATATTGGACCTGGAATGCTTTCTCTCCGAAAGGTTTCCATCACGGTTCAATTGTCTGGTCCCGAAGATTATCAAGGCGGGGATTTACAAATTTGGCAGGGCGGAGATAATCCAATTGATGCCCCTAAAGGAAAGGGAACTGTAGTTATTTTCCCTTCATATATGATGCATCGTGTAACTAAGGTAACATCAGGCGTTCGTCGTTCATTAGTACTTTGGGTAGGTGGAGAACATTACAGGTAATATTATGAGAAAACTTGATTTTGATGATGTATTAATTGTTCCTCAGTTTTCAGATATAACTTCACGCAGCCAAGTTGAAGTTGAAACTACCATTAAAGGTAAATGGGGTGCTGCTATCAAAGGCGTACCTATCATTGCAGCCAATATGGATGGTGTTGGAACCTTTAGTATGCATCATGCTTTAAAACGGTTTGGGGCATTTACTGCCATCACAAAACATCATACCATAGCAGATTGGACCACACAAAAAGATGTAAGCCATGCTTTCATCACTATTGGTATGAATAATGATGAATTATACCATGCCGCAGATGTTTCTGACATCTGGAAAGATAGAATTCATAATTACACACCAAAAATTGTCATTGATGTGGCAAATGGTTACATGAATGCCTTCTATGATTTCATTAAGCGTGTTCGTGACGAGATACCTGATGCCTTCATCATGGCCGGAACAGTGGTAACCCCTGAAGCTGTTGAAAGAACCATCTTGTCGGGTGCTGATTTAGCTCGGGTAGGTATTGGAACTGGTGCGGTTTGTACAACTCGGCGGGTTGCAGGCGTTGGTTATCCTCAATTCTCTGCACTTCAAGAGTGTGTTCCTGCTGCAAAGGCAGTTGGCGGCGGTGTTCAAAGTGATGGAGGATGTGTTTTTCCTGGAGATTTTTCAAAAGCATTGGCTGCTGGTGCAGAAATGGTGATGGCAGGTAGTATTTTTGCCGGTCATGATGAGTCGGAACAGGAAATTCGTCATGGAAAGGTCACTTTTTATGGCATGAGTAGTCATGCAGCACAACAAAAGCACAATCAAGTAAAGAAATATCGTGCTTCCGAAGGAAGAGTTGTGGAAATTCCATACAAGGGCTTGGTGGAGCACACAATTTCTGACATTTTAGGAGGTATTCGTTCAACTTGTGCCTATGTAAATGCCCTAAATATCTCGGAACTGCCTGAAAAAGCACGTTTCATTGAAGTAAATAACCAACTTAACCGCTCACTAGAGCAATATACCATCCGATGATGAAAATTATTGATAAAATTGTGGATGTAATTTTTCAATTATTGGTAAAATACCGCCAAAAAAGAAAAATTGCGGAGTTGAAAAAGCGTGACCCCTTCATTTATCGTTGATATACCTAGTGATAAGGTAATTTCTTGGATGAATGTTGTCCGAGAACACACAGGTAAGCAACAAAAAAGAATTTTAGAAAATTTTTGGGAAAGTCAATTAAAAAGTAAGGCCTGGGCCATCAATTGTTTGAAAGAACATAACGTTGATGGTCCGGGCGATGCTTATATTTTTGGTGGATGGTATGGAATATTGGCATCTTTGTTAAAAGATAAGTTTTTCTTCAATGAAATTTACAGCATTGACCTAGACCCTGAGTGTAAAATCATTGGACCAAAGTTTGATGATAGGATAAAATTCATAACCAGAGATATGAAACAATTTTTCTTTGATACAAAAAGAAAAATAAGTTTAATTGTAAATACTAGCACTGAACACGTTAGCCAAAATACATTTGATACATGGTTATCACATATGCCTTCACAAACCCCCATCTTGTTACAAGGAAATAATTTTTTTGACTGTGGTGAGCATGTAAGGTGTTCAAATAATCTAGATGATTTCAAAAAACAAAATCATTTAGATGTAGTATTATTTGAAGGTGAATTAGAATGTGGTAACTTCACAAGATTTATGACTTTAGGATATAAAATATAATGAATGTAATAGAAAATTTTCAAAAAACAAAAAGACAACTTGATGTCATTAGTCCATCTTTGTGTGTAGCAAAGTGGAATCAGGTTACTTTACATTTAGGAACAGGTACAACCCATAGTTGCCATCATCCTACTGCACATCACATACCATTAGCTGAAATTGAAATCAATCCTTCAGCATTACATAATACCAACTTTAAAAAAGAACAAAGAAAGTTGATGTTAGAGGGCAAACGCCCTAACGAATGTGATTATTGTTGGCGAGTTGAAGATACTACCAGGTTAAAAAATGAATCTGATGTGTTTAGTGACCGCATCACTAAAAGTTCTGAGTCTTGGGCTCAATCACACATACAAAAAATAGCATCTCTTCCTTGGAATACTAATATCAATCCTACATATCTTGAAGTGGACTTTGATACTACGTGTAATTTCAAGTGTGCTTATTGTTCGCCATCATATTCAACCACATGGATGCAGGAAATTAAGCAACACGGTGCTTATAATTTGCCATCAATTATTTTCAATAGTGTTGAAGGGTTGAAAAAGGGCACTGGTTTACCAATATTACAGAGTGAAGAAAATCCTTATGTTGATGCATTTTGGAAATGGTGGCCTGATGCTGTAAAAGATTTGCATGTGTTTAGAATAACCGGTGGGGAACCTCTATTAAGTAAAAATACTTTTAAAGTTCTTGATTATATAATTGAGAACCCTCAGCCACAGATGGAATTTAACATTAATTCAAATCTCGGCATCCCCAAAGAAGTTCTTGATAAGTTTATTGAGAAAATTTCAATTATTCAGGACATGAAAGCAGTAAAGGAGTTTAAACTCTTTACGAGTAATGAAGCCCATGGTAAAAAGGCTGATTATATTCGATTTGGTATGAAGTATGATTATTGGAAAGAAAATGTACACAGAATTTTACGTGAAGTTTCAAATAGTAAAGTAACTTTGATGTGCACGTATAATGCTCTTTCTGTAACCTCCTTTACAGATTTCTTAAAGGATATGCTAGAAATCAAATTAGAATATGCTGATAGACACACAAGAATTCTTCCTTTAAGTGTAGATGTTCCTTACTTACGACATCCGGGATTTTTAGCTCCATGGATTCTTACAGAAAACTTTTTGCCACACATTGAAAATAGCGTGACGTTTATGTATAGAAATGCCGAAACGCCTAAATGGGTGCCATTAGCTGCAAAGGGATTTTTTGATTATGAAATTCATAGAATGGAAAGATTGTATTATGTTGTAAGAGATAGCATGGGAAATACAGACTCAAATTTACGAGAAAGAAAAAACTTTGCAGCATTTATAGAAGAATATGATAAACGTAGAGGAATGTCATTTGTTGAAGTTTTTCCGGAACTTAAAGATTTTTACCATTATTGTAAAATATAATGTCTGATATTATTTGTGTTGTAGAATCATGGGATTCTATTTTAGATTACTGGAAACCGAACTGTTCATCTTCGAGTTGGTATGTAAAAGAATTGGGACAGCTTATGACCCCCTTTCCGCTTTTTACAGGAACGGTGCTTAATTGGTTTTCCAATCAACACAATAAAGAATTGATTACTCCGACATTTCCTAAGGTACGATATGTAAAGTATGATGAATTAAGCGACACACAACGGTATCTTTATTTGATTCCGGTGCATGACGGTGCATTTTTTCAAAAAAATGATAAGGTTGGATTTTCTGTAATACCATTAAAAATATTAGATGATATTAGATTAAAAAAAGCAGCTATGGTTTTTTATTTTCCATATGAAGGTTTTAGTGGGTGTGAACATGCAACAAATCAGACCGATTTGCTTCTTATTCAAAAGTGGTGTGAAACAGCTAATATAGCACCTGAAAGTATATACTTCATTCACGGCAATCTAAAAATAGAACAAATTAAAGAAAAACAAAATGTTAGGATAAACACCATTCCTATCTCTTTGTTTGAATTATGGAATAATATATTTGCAATACAAAAAGAAATACCTAATTATGTGGGAGATAAGATTTTTTTGTGCTATAATAGAGCACCTCGTCTACATAGAGCAATTTTTTGTTGTGAATTAATAAAAAATGATTTACTAGACAAAGGTATTGTCAGTTTTAATACCAATAAACAATGGACACCTGAGTTGTGGAGACCTTATATTCCACAATATGATGTAACACTTATGGATGCTTACAATAAATTAAGAGAATATGGGTCTATATACACAGATATAGAAACTACAGATAATTTGGCGATGAATATTAACGTTTCTCATTATGAAAATACATTTATTTCTGTAGTAAGCGAAACCCTTGTTTGTGACGATATACTATTTCTCAGCGAAAAAATTTGGAAACCCATTATTGTTGGTCACCCATTTATAGTGATAGGAAATCCTGGCACATTAAAATATTTGAAATCTTTAGGGTTTCAAACATTTGATAAATGGATTGATGAATCCTATGATGATATTATAGATATCAAAAAAAGGTATTCAATAATATTAAACGAACTTAATAAATTTTCTAATATGTCAAAGAGTCAACTATTGGATATCAGAAATGAAATGCGTGAGGTTTGTTTCCATAATAAAAATCATATGGTGAAATTTGTCAGAGAAAAATATCCCTCATTAAATTCTAATGAGTATGTCACAACACACGTATTAACTCCAATATGGAATAGATTGTATGAATAGACTTTTTACATTTGGATGTAGCTTTTCTGGCTGGGCTTGGCCAACATGGGCAGATATTTTATGCTTTGATGCAAACAAAAAAAATTTTTCGATTGTAGAAAATTATGGTAGAGCAGGTGCGGGTAATTTATATATTTTTACCCGACTTTGGGAAGCACATGCAAAATACAATTTCAATGAAAACGATATAGTAATTATTCAATGGACTTCATTTACAAGAGAAGATAGGTATGTAGAAGGACATTGGGTAACACCCGGAAATATCTTTACACAAAACATCTATAACAAAGATTTTTTAAATAGATGGTCAGACCCAAAGCATTTCTATTACAGGGATTATTCTTTGATAATAGCTACACAGAATGCATTAAAAAACATTGGATGTAAAACTATATTCCTGTCTATGACACCAATTTCTCAGGCAGACAGCAACGATGTGAATTTTATGTACGAAGAAACAAAAGATATTGAAGCTTTATTTGCACCACAAATAAAGCTTGATTGCCCTAGTATGATGGAATATTTAAATTTATTAGACCATTCTCCTATAAAAGCAAAATTAAGATTAAAGACTTTTTGGGGTCATGATAAAATACCAAATGTAATGCCAGAATGGCATCCTTATCCTGATGAACATTTTAAATATCTGACCAACAATATTATACCTTTATTAGACAATTATACGTTAGAAGAAGAAACTAAACAATTTGCTAATGAATGGGCTGAAAGAATATATTCTTGGCCTCAACCTATAAATTTAAGTGGTACATTATGGGGAAATGGAATTCCCTGGAGGAAAATAGGATGAAAGTTGCAATGATTGGGTGTGGTAAATTAGGCGCACCTTGTGCAAATGAAATGTTAAAGGCAGGTCATGATGTTATTGGATATGATGTAGTAAAATCTACATTACCTATGTTTCCTCTGGTGAATAGTATTGAAGAGGCTGTAAAGGATAGGAAATTAATTTTTATTGCTGTGCCTACACCCCATGATAACTTATATGGAGGCGAAACTCCTACATCTCATCTAGAACCTAAAGATTTTGATTATTCTATTGTTATTGATGTGCTGAAACAATTAAACAAAGTTTGCACTAAAGACCAACTGATTGTATTAATCAGCACCGTTCTCCCAGGAACAACACGCAGAGAATTTATTCAACATACAAACAATTATCGTTTCATTTATAACCCATATTTAATTGCAATGGGGTCTGTGAACTGGGATATGGTAAACCCTGAAATGATTATTATAGGAACGGAAGATGGCTCTGTAACAGGTGATGCGAAAATTTTAATTGATTTTTATAAAACCATCATGCAAAATGACCCACGATATGAAGTTGGTACATGGGATGAAGCAGAAGGAATTAAAATTTTCTATAACACGTTTATTTCAGCCAAAATAGGTCTTGTAAACATGATACAAGATGTTGCCGAAACAAATGGTAATATGAATGTTGACGTTATTACAGGTGCATTAGAAAGAAGCACACAACGTATCATGGGGCCTTCATATATGAAAGCAGGTATGGGGGATGCAGGGGCGTGTCATCCTCGTGACAATATTGCCCTTCGTTGGTTATCTCAGAATTTAGATTTGGGATACGATTTGTTTGGCGCAATCATGAATAGTAGAGAACTTCAAGCAAAACGAGTAGCCGATAAACTTATTGAACTATCAAATAAACACAATTTACCTATTTTTATTCACGGTAAATCATATAAACCCGGAGTTGAGTACATAGAAGGTAGCTATAGTTTATTAATTGGTTATTATATTGAAAAGAAAGGGATTTCTGTGACATATATTGACCCCCTCACAGAAAAAGAAACACCCACTGGTATTAAAGGTGTGGTGTTAATGGCACATCACGCTCCTACTACATATAAACATAGTAAACTAATTGGATCCGAAAAACAAAACTTTTATTGTGAGATATTTAAAGGTTCAATTATTTTAGATATTTGGAGATTTATCACCGACACAGAAGAAGGAATTTCTTTAATACGTTATGGAGACAGCAGACAAAAATGATAATTTGGGGAATATCAGCCAATAGCCATGATGCTGCCATCACAGTGGTGGGAGATAAAGAAATCTTATTTGCATCACATTCAGAACGTTATTCAGGTGTAAAGAATGATGCACATTTAAATACTGAAATAGTAAATGATGCTAAAAAATATGGCGAACCAGATGTCATTGTCTGGTATGAAAAACCTTGGTTAAAATCTTTACGGCAATTTCGCGCAGGACAAGGGTGGGTAAATAACAACATTAGAAAATATTTGAATCAATATAATATTTCAACACCTTTTACCACCGTAGGGCATCACAATAGTCATGCAGCTGGAGGATATTACACTTCTCCTTATCAAGAAGCTGCTGTATTGGTGATAGATGCTATTGGTGAGTTTGATACCACAACAATTTGGCATGGCAAAGGCACAAAACTAGAAAAGAAGTTTTCTCTTGGATATCCACATAGTCTAGGATTATGGTATTCTGCCATGACCCAACGTGTGGGGTTTAAACCAAATGAAGAAGAATATATTTTAATGGGTATGGCAGCATATGGTGACCCATTAAAATATACTCCAATGATATTGGAAGATTTCTTTGATAGTAAACATATGTTGAAGATGAATCATAATCTTCATCGGGGATGTATGTGGTGGCGTCCTGAATTATGTTCTGAACAAGACAAGTATGATATTGCTGCCGCTACACAATTCATCTATGAAATGTGTTTTCATGATTTACTAGATGAAGCCAAGAAGTTGACAGGAAGCAAGAATCTTGTGTTGGGTGGTGGTTGTGCTTTGAATTGTGTTGCCAACAGTATTGCTTTTCAATATTTTGATAATGTTTGGATTATGCCGAACCCAGGAGATGCCGGCAATAGTCTAGGTGCCATTGCCGCATATCAACAAGAATTCTTGAATTGGCGTGGCCCTTATTTAGGGTTGGATATTGGAACAAAATATCCCACCGAACAATTGATTGATACGTTACAAACAGAGCAAATTGCAGGTGTGGCATTTGGTCGTGCCGAATTTGGACCTAGGGCATTAGGTCATAGAAGTTTATTGGCAGACCCTCGTGGAGATGACATCAAGGACAAAGTAAACGCCATCAAGAAACGTCAAAAGTTCCGTCCGTTTGCTCCTGCCATTCTTGCTGAACATGCTCATGAATATTTTCATATGCCAACCACAGAAAGTCCGTATATGCAATACACGGCTTTGTGTAAGCGTCCATTAGAGTTTCCTGCCATTATTCATACCGATGGAACATCCCGAGTGCAAACCGTTTCTAGAACGGATTCACCATATTTCTATGAATTTCTTCAAGAATGGTATCGTGAAACAGGATGTCCTATGGTACTGAACACCAGTTTGAACATTAAAGGCAAGCCTATGGTGAACAACCAAAAGGACGCAAAAGATTTCTCCAACCACTATTCTGTACCAGTATACACTTGACAAAAGTATGGTGATGTATTAGATTCATGGTAACTCTGGGAGGAACTATGAATTCTATTTTTCTTGACTTAGCAAACACAAGCAGTCGTTTGGAAAAAGAAGCCATTTTAAAGAAGCATCACGCCAATGAAACATTGAAGCGTGTGTTGTTTCTTGCTCTTGACCCATACACACAATTCTATATTCGAAAGATTCCTGTTTATATCCCAGACACCTCACCGACACATAGAAGCACCATGATGTTGGAGGGTGCCTTGGATAATTTGCAAAAGATTATCAACCGTGATGTCACTGGCAATGCTGCCATCAATCACCTGAAAATCATTTTGGAAAGTGTGCAGGCAGATGATGCCAAGGTTATCGAACGCATCATTGAAAAGGATTTAAAGTGTGGTGTATCCGAGGCCACTGTGAACAAGATTTGGCCCAACTTGATTCCCACCTATCCTGTGATGTTGGCATCAGGCTTTGATGAAAAGATTATGAATAAGATGACCTATCCTGCTTATGTTCAATTAAAGCTAGATGGGATGCGTTTCAATGCCATTGTGCAAAACGGTAAGGTGGATTTCCGTTCTCGTAATGGCAAGAGTATTGATTTGCTTGGCAATCTTGAACAAGAATTTCTGGCATTGGCAGGTGAATTGCCTGTGGTGTTTGATGGTGAATTGATTGTTCGAGAAAAGAATGGAGCTATCATGAACCGTCAGCAGGGTAATGGCATCTTGAACAAGGCTGTAAAAGGAACTATATCTTCAAGTGAAGCTGCTCAAGTTGAAGCTGTGTTATGGGATATTATTTTACTGAAGGACTTCAAAGATGGATTTTCCAAGATGCCATATGAAATGCGTTTCCAGATGCTTGAAGAGCTGGAAATGCCATGGCGTGTATCATTGATTGAAAACATTGAAGTAGCCTCCGAAGATGAAGCACATCATTTGTTTGAGGAATATTTCTCCAAGGGTGAAGAAGGCATCATTCTCAAGGACATCACCAAAGGCTGGGAAGATAAGCGAGTGAAGCATCAAGTGAAGTTCAAGGGAGAATTGGAGTGTGACTTGCTGTGTGTGGATTGGCAAGAAGGCACAGGTAAGAATGTAGGTAAGTTGGGTGCCTTGGTGTTGGAATCCTCAGATAAACTGGTGAAAGTGAATGTGGGTTCTGGATTCACTGATGAGCAACGAGATAAATATACAAAGAAGAATACGGTTGGCAAGATTGTGGCGGTGAAGTATAACGCCAAGATTCAGGATAAAAAGACTGGTGAGTTCAGTTTATTTCTTCCTGTGTTCATTGAACTTCGTGAGGATAAGGATGTTGCCGATTCTTTATCTTCCATCAAGTAGGAGGGTGTATGGAAAAGCATGATGAGTATTATGAAGAAGTAGATAACAGAATTCGATATTTTGTTACAGATATGAACGAAGAACTGGACAATATTGAACGATTAGTACGCGGAAATGAGTCTGCTGTGCTACTTCTTCAATGGGTGCGGGATACGATGCATCGTGTCGCAGAAAACTACGAAAGATAAATAAAAATATGCCAACATATGAATATCGCTGTGAGAAATGTGAGAACTATTTCACAAGAAATGTAAGTATCTCTTCCATGTATGTCCCAGAGGAGGAACCATGTACTAATTGTGGTGAAGTTGCAGTCAAGAAGGTGATTATGACTGCGCCTACTCTCGGTGACCCTGTTCGTCTAGGTATTCGACGACCCGATAATGGATTCAAAGAGGTCTTGCAAAAGATTCATGATAAAACTCCCGGCTCAAATATTAATACAACTAGCAGATATATGTAACACGGACTCTCCGTCCATTCTACTCCGGTAGGGCTTTACGGCCCGCCGGAGTTTTTTTACCCCCAACCCAGCGAGTGCTTTATGTCACGCAAAAAACGTCTGAAATTGGTTACTTCACAAACGTACATTGTCCAAGAGGAACAAGAATCGAAACACAAAATCAAACTCGCAGATTTAAAAGAAATTTATCCTCTCACACAAAATCAGGAGAATTTTTTCAATTATTATAGAAAAGGAAATACTGCATTGCTTTGTCATGGTGTGGCAGGTACAGGGAAAACATACATTGCCATGTATAACGCTTTTAGAGAAATTCTAGAAAATTCCATTTATAAAAAAGTCATCATTGTTCGTTCTGCTGTTCCATCCCGAGATATTGGATTCCTTCCAGGAAATGAAAAAGAAAAGGTGGAGATTTATTCTCAACCTTATCAAGAAATTTGCACAGACCTATTTCCAAGATTTAGTGAACGGGCCTACAACAAATTAAAAGAACAAAATCTGGTTCATTTCATGGTAACATCTTATGTTCGAGGATTGACATTAGATAACGCTATTGTTATTGTAGATGAGGCACAAAACATGAACGACATGGAATTAAATAGCATCATGACTCGTATTGGCAAAAATACCAAAGTGATTTTCTGTGGAGATTTCCGTCAAACAGACCTTCAAAAGCGTAATGATATGTCGGGATTAAAAAAGTTCATGGCAATCGCCAACCATATGCCCTCATTCCGCCATGTTGAGTTCGAAGTGGAAGATATTGTTCGTGGACCATTAGTGAAAGAATACATCATTGCACGTTTAGCGTGTGAGGAAATTTTAATAGCATCTTGACAAATTTGTGGTTTGATGTTAAATTTACATTATGAAAACATTCCTACATAATACAATAAAAATTGAATCCATTCAGGATATCACCAGTTCATCGGGAGATAGAGTTTATCAGACTCCAGAAGGTAAGCTCTATCCCTCGGTAACTACCGTTTTATCTGCCCATACAAAAAAAGGTATTCTTGAATGGAGAGAACGTGTTGGCGAAGAAGAAGCCAATAAAATTTCTCGCCGCGCTGCTTTTCGTGGGACCCGCTTTCACAATTTAGCAGAAAAATATTTGCAGAATAATTTAACAGGTG
>Ga0208783_10000672_pt1 | contig 20924 bp, 32 predicted proteins | sample DEB19_08_DNA_2_FD_184529 | JGI IMG/M metagenome (GOLD analysis project Ga0208783, IMG submission 184529) | Aqueous microbial communities from the Delaware River and Bay under freshwater to marine salinity gradient to study organic matter... | ecosystem: Environmental > Aquatic > Marine >...
CTTGGTTGAGTCATTGTAAATGACTGCGGCGTCGTTGGTTCCGCCCATTCCAACAATGTTGCCGGGAGCGCCAACAATCGCGCTTCCACTGGTGATCTGAACGGGCGTTACGCCATCATAGCTGTACCAGAGGTCGCCGCCGGTAACATAAACGCGGCTTGCTGCGGGGGTGGTGATCTGGTTTTCAAACCCTGCACTCGCAAGGCTCAGGGCCGAATAGTTCCCAAACGAAAGGTCAGAATCAATACTCAGTGCAGCGGTGGTAATGGCAACGCCGCCATTGACCGAGGGATTGTGATTGTGAGCATCAATCACTGACAGGTCGGCATTAATCTGGTTGGCCCACGTCGGCCCAGGCGTCTGCGACACCGTAGGCAGCGTCAGGTTCATGTTGGGAGTCGTGGACATGGGTTCTCCTAGAACAGATCCAGTTCAACTACCAGATCCTGCGCTGCGTTGCCAGCGGTGCCATCAATCTCAACAGACAGGTACTCGCCGGCTGCAAAGTCAACGCTGCTTGTGTAGTGATCGGCCGTGGTGTTGGTACCGCTGATAGTTGCCGTCATGGATGTCGCGGTGCTGCTACCCGGCACGCTTGTGGTGCTCTTTCTAATGGTAACCGTAATGCTCTTACCCACGCCGGGGGCCGTGCGAACGTAGATGCTCATGCCTTGGCAGATGGACTTCTGCTGGAACCGGTAAAAGACCTCCGTCGCATCAGCAGCGGTCTGCACTCCAGGCCACAGGTAGTGAGGCGAGTTCACAAGGTTTGCCTTGAGTCCGTACTCGATCGTCGTCGGCGTCACATAGGTGGTAAACGGCTTGCCGCCAGCGGTCTTGTTGACCAGATCGCAGCCGGGACCAAGCTGGATTCCGTTGTTAATGAAACCGGTGCCGGGCGTGGTCTGCAGGATGTCTGATCCGGTGTAGCTGCCGGCCGTGGACGGACCACTAATAGAGCAGGTGCGGAACTGCACCGAGCACAGCGCATTGGTCGTCTCAACGCCCACGTACGAGCCGGTAGATAGCGAGTCTACAGGCGCAGCCACGTAGAAGTTAGTATCGCGGAACGTGATGTCGTTTGCCGTGTCAACAAACACCGCGCGCTTGTTGCCGCCACCATTGCTAAATACGTTGATGGTGACGCCGCGCGTGAGGTTGAACGAGAACGAACTTGGACCCAGCGTGCCGGTACCATTGTCGTGGATGCCGTACACGTTGGTAGATGTGGTGTAGGCAAGCGAACTGTTGTTGACCGTCACAACGCAAGTACGCAGCTTAGACGTGGTGCTGGAGTTGCCCGGCGTGTTGACGCCCACAAGGTTGGTGGTCGCATTGGTTGAGGTCAGCGTCAGCGTCAGATCCTCAACGCGGCTGTTCTCGCCCATGGTCAGCATGGTAACCGTGCCACCGGGGTTGCTGCCGGTCAGCGTTAGCCTAGTCGTTTGCAGCGAGAGGCCACGGAGCGAGCAGGTGTCCGGCACCGTAATGCCAGCCGACAGCACGTACGTGCCAGGCATGATCCAAACGGTAACGCCAGTCAGCGAGTTTGTGTTGATGTAGGAAATGGCCGCTTCAGGCGTCGCAAACGGAAGCCCGTTGACGGTGCCCGTCAGGTCATTGCCGTTAACCGTATCCACCACAAGCGTATTGCCAAACTTCGCAAGCGCGGCAGTTGAGGTCAGGCTGGTGGGCAGCCACTTGGTGCCGTTGTACCCAAGGAACTGGCCGGTTGTTGGCGGCGTTGAAACAAGGTCAATCTGCTGGTTTTGCGCGTATAGGTCCGTAGTAGCTGACGCCACGTACACGGCAGAGGTGTTAGTATCACCGATGTAGGCGCGACCCTTGGTGCCGGTAGCAACGGCCCCACCTTGCACGTAAACATCGCCACCGTTGCCGGTACCAGTAGCAGCGCCACCGCGAACAGTGCAGTTGGCTCCGTTGCTGTTGTAAGCCGGATTGGTGGCCGAACCACCAGTGACAACAACCTCGCCTGCCGCAGTCCTGCCGCCGCCGCCGTCAATGTTTACGCTGCCACCGTACAGGTCGCTGGCTGCACCGCCAGCGATGTACACGTTACCGGCATCCGTAGCGCTTGTTCCACCGCTATATCCGCCATTAACGTACGCATGGCCGGCAGGCGTTGTGTTGGCTAGTCCGCCCTCAACAACGGCAGCGCCGCTGCGATACACGCCCGTGCCTCGACCACCGCGAAGTTTGGCGACGCCGCCGTCGGAGCCGCCGCTGAACGGAGTGCCTTGGCCGCCCTCAACCAGCATCGTGCCGCCGGGAAACAGAAACGCCGTTCCGCCGCTGACGTATGATTGCGGGCCTATAATGGAGCCGGTGTTCCCGCCTGGAGCGCCATACGGATCCCAGCGGATAACAGACGCTCCACCGACACCCGGTTGGCCAATCTTGATGGTGTTCTCTGCGCCAGCAACTGCGGAAATACCGATAAGGCCGCTGGGGTTTGGATACCAAGAGTTGGGATACCCAAGGATGCCACCAGCAGCACCAGACGGGAAAGCCCATCCGGCCGACGGAACCGGGAACAGACTGGTTGGCGCACTAAACGAGCCGGTGTAACGCGCCCGCCTTGAGATGCGGAAGTCGTTCATGTACCCGTTAAACTTCAAGAACGTATTGGCCTGACGGCTGCTGTCAGATCCGATCGTAAACGTTTGCTGGGCAACATCGGTGGTAAACGACGCGCTAACGTCCAGCGTGCCGTTGATGTAAATTTTGAGAACACCGGACTCTCTAACAAATGTAAAAAACGTCCATGCGTTTAGAGGAATCGTGCCGGTAGTCGTGGCAACAACAATTGCTCCGTTTTCGTTCAACGCAACCAATTCACCGGTTGTTGTTATAAACCCGGCGATGTTCAAAAAAGTAAAAATGCAACCGGCAAGGTTGGAAAATCCGCCGCCACCGTAGGTGAGCGGATAGATCCAGCCCTCAATCGTAAAGTCGCCGGTCCCAAGCGTGTAGAGCGAGTTAATGGCAGACGCGATGTAGTCGCCGTTGCCGTCAAAGTAGACGGAACCACCACCAAACACAGACGGGCTGGCCGCAATCTGCGTGTTGCCGGCAGGCGTCAGTGTGCCCTGATAAACGCTCGTGTCGGGAAACGTCGTGCTGCCGGCAGATCCAGTGCCGGCCATCAGAAGCACAATGCTTACGTCAACGTCTGTGCCCTGAACGGGCGCGCTGGTCCATGCGGTCCCAGTTGAGGTCAGCACGTATCCGGCCGTGCCAGGGCTACTCAGTCCAGTGCCGCCATTAGCCGCATCAACCACGCCAGTCAGCGAGATGTCAGGCGTTGTGCCGCCACTGGATGCCAACGGAGAGGTAGCCGTAACCGCCGTAACTGCACCGCCGCTGCCTGAGCCGGGCACCCACTGCAACCCGTCGTAAACCAGCGTCTGACCAACAGCCGGCGCCACGTTAGCAATCGGCCGCCCTCGCAGCGCAGACACAGTAGGCGACTCAAGAGGACCGCTTAGGTCACCCTTGATCTCACGCAAGATCGGATTCAACGCAGACGCAAGCTGATCCTGAAGCCGGTTCAGCGAGTCGTCCTTGCTAAAGATGCGCGAGAGCTGTTTGACGGTCGGCATTACGGAATACCGCCACCGCCGCCAAAGCCGTTGCCAAAGGGCCACGTACCGTTTGTCCACTGCACGTCCGCAATCGTTGCGGGCGAACCGGCGTCGCGGTTCTCAGCAGCGGCCTCAATGCGCTTGATCAGCGCGGCCTTCTGGAACTGCAGCGTTGACGTGTCCGACTCTTCCTTCTGCATCATCTTGATGGCAGCATCGGTGACCACGTACTCAAGCCACCCAGAGATGCCGTCAGCGACGATTGAGCCGTTGGTCACGGTCGCGGCAGACAGTTGCAAACGGATGGATGCGCCAGTTGTCGGAACAGGCGTCGCCACGCTGCCAACATCTAGCGCCGTAGGCACATCGCCCGTCTGCGTTAGCGTGATCACGTTGCCGCTAGCAACAGCCGTAAGCTCTTCATTCAACCCAGCAAGGTTGATCGCTTCAGCCAAGTTGTATGCGGTTACCGCGTTGGTGCCGCCAATCGCAAAGTTGCCGCCAGCGGTAAACGGCACCGCGCCAACGGTAACGTAGTCGTCCACAACCGGAGCGTTCACCGTAATCGTGACCGTATCCACCAGTTCAGCCAGTCGCGGCACGTACCAGATGCGGATCGTCTGACCCGTCTGCGGCGAGGGCGTAAACCACAGCTTGTTGCCGCTGATCCGATACCGCAGGTTGGTCACGCCAATCCAGGTCTGGACGTTGGCGGTGGAGTAGCGGTTGCGCTCTGCCAGCGTGAACGGACGCAGCGACACATACCCGTCAGGGCCAGCGCTGATCTCAAGGTCCACGCCCAGCAACTTAAAAAAATCTTCAGGAAGGTCGTACCGGCTCTGGTTGCCCACAAGCTGGAACGAGTACTCCTTCATGTAATAGTCGTTGCCGTACTTCTGCACCAACAGGTCGTACAGTTCAAAGTACGAGGCGTTGATGTAGCTGTTCAACTCAGCGTCCGAGACAAAGGTGGAGTTCACCATGTCTGCGCGCTGGCGGCTTGCCGTGCGGAGATCCGACAAGCTCATCTTCGGGTAGGTCGCCATACTGCCTCCGCTGATATGAGGGGACGCCCCGGCAGCATAGCCGGAGCGCCCCACCCATACTACCGCTTAGTACTCTTCCTCTTCCTCGCCAATGTCCTCATGCACACCCTCCATGTGCGGCATAGCATCCGCAATGTGGAAGGCAGACATGAGAGCCGAGGCCACGCCCTGCGCGTCGCCCGCCTTGACGGACTCCATCAGATCCTCAGCGCACGCAAGCATCGCGTGACCAGAACCCTTGGCGCCTCCACCATGCTCAGGCTTGCCGGGCATCTCCTCGCCACCCTTGGGCTTCATCTTGCCCAGAATGATCGCAATAGCGCCCTTCTCGTCGTGAACCATGACAGCCTCCGATTACAGCGCCGTCGAGTTGGCGAACGTCATCGTCACGAGAACAAAGCTGCCCGGCGCGCTTCCGTTAATCGGCAGGGGACCGGGAGGATTGTTGTAGTCAAGAAAAGCAACGACAACAAAGGGATCAGTGTTGCTTGTCTCGGTGCCGATTGAGGCGCCCGCAACATTTGAAAAGTCAGTTGCCAAGCCAACGCCGGTTGCAGAAATGCCAAGCAAACGAACGTAAGGATCCTGGAGGCTGAACTTGTAAAAGTTGCTGGCGTCTTTGGTGACGCTCGCAAAGCCGTTAGAGGGGTTGATGGTCGTGGGGTTCTGCGGACCAAGGATCGTCTCGCTCGTCACCAGCGTGGGGTTGCCGGAAGCGTCGAAGGTCACCTTGGCAAAGAGCGTCACAACGCCCTTCTGCAGAGTTCCTTGAAACTGGTTGAACGTTCGGTTGGCTATGTGATTACCCTACCTTAGTGGACCGACTCGTCATCGGATGCACCACTGTTTTCACTGAAATCCGTCGCCACTTGGGCCGACTCAGTGTTGGTTGTTAAATGACCCTTGAGGTAACGGATTGTTTCCTCAAGAAGAGCGGGGTCATCACGAAAGCATCCGACCCCGAGGTTACAGTTGACGCACAACAGTGACCGGACCTTTCCGGTTACATGATCGTGATCAACCGCCAGCGCCTTCTTGAACTCAGTCTGATGCTTGCGGCAAATGGCACAACATCCGCCTTGATCTGCAAACATCCGGTTGTAGTCGTCCAGACCGATACCGTACTTGTGACGGTACTCCCAGTCCTTGAAGGATGTCTTGTAGGCATCACCAAGCCGCCTGCGACGTTCAGCCATGCGGCCCGCGTGACACTTGCGACAATCGCTGGAGAACCCGGCCAAAGAGTCAGAGTAGTCTTTTCCGAAGGTAGACTTTCGGGACTTCACGTAGAAGTCGGAGATGGGCTTAGTCTCTCCACACTTCCTGCACGTCTTTGACCGGGTTTCCATGACAGCCCTATACCACGTTACGCGCCGAGCTGAACAACGCAGTTGAAGCCAGGAGCGTTGCAGCCGAGGTTAGCGTAGGACACAACGCGCAGCTCAGCCGCGTCGCTGTTGAACACGCGGAGCATCTCAAGCCCGTCCGCGTACTTGGCGATGTGGGGAGCCGGGCCGAGCGAGTACAGCTTCCACGTATCCATCTGGAGCAGGTACGCGGTCTTCGCCGGGCAGCTACGATCAGGGAACACCTTGATCTGGCCAGCAGCGCCGTTGATCAGGATGCCGGGGTAGTAGAGCTTCGCCGGGCCGTCGAAGGAGATGTACTGCGCCTTGGCACCGAGCGACTTCTCAAGCGCGGCGTACGAGGCGAAGTTCATGATGCACACGTCAGGCGTGCCACCTTCGCGAGCAACGAGCAGCGAGGCGTCGATCACGGCCTCCTCAATGGACTCCGACGCGCCGTTGAAGCGCACGCCGGCAAGACGGGTCGGGTCGGTCGAACGGTCAACGCCGAAGAAGTTGTCGCCGGTCGTCGGAGAAACGGTCGGAATCCAGGCGCCAAGACCCTTCATCGCAAGACCGTAGTCGCCAACCACGTTGACCGTATCGCCGGCCTGCGCGCCCCAGCCGGCCGGAACAACGTAGGTGCCCATGCTGCTCGAAACCTGCAGGGTGCCGGCGGTGCGGTTGACCGCCGTGATGTACACGGGGCCACCAGCGCGCGGCGAGGCGGGCGAGGCCGGATCGCGGGCCTCAATGGTCATGTTGACCTCAAAGTTCACCACGTCCGACGGGCTGCTCAGAACAATGGTGCCCGGCGTGGACGACGCCGAGATCGTGCCAATAGCGCCCGTGCCAGTGCGGAAGATCTGCGTGGCAAGGTTGTTGGTCAGCGAGCGGATCGCGCCGTCGATCACCACGGTCGCGCCGTTGATGAACGCCATCTTGTCCGTCTTCGACGCCAGCATGGTCTGGTTGTCGATCTGGGCGATGGAGTAGTTGGTCGCGCGGGTCAGGGCGAACGACTGCACGGTGGCGGCCGTCTGGTTGCTCTGAGCGCTGCTGAAGGTCGCGCTACGGCCCTGCGAGTTGTTCACGATCAGGGGGATCGGCATGTACTTACCGCCGAACTCCTCCATCTTCGGGACCATCGCGAGGAACGGGTTGTTCTTGTAGACGAGGTTCGCAATCTTCTGGTCGTCGTAAAGCTCCTTGAGGGCCGCGTTAGCAGCGCCAAGGTCGAACGAGAACGACGGGCCGCCCGACTGATTCAGGACGGGGGAGGGACCGGGAAGCGTGCCAGTGGGGGTTCCATAAGTACCGGGGCCGGGCCAAGACATGAGTGATCCTGTCGCAAGCTATGCTTGCAAAGCCATAAGGCAGCGCCATGCCGCCTATTTGGCGAGTTTGTAAAACGAGGGTTTAGTTTCTTGTTTCTTCTTGCGCGTCGCTACAAAACCAAGTGGCTAACGTCCCTCAAGCCGGGCAAGTGCTGCCGCAATCCGATCCGCGTCTGAGCGCGGTGACTTCGGGGCTGCGGTAGCCGTCGCACTCAGGTCGTTTGACAGCGTGGGGCCAATCTTTGGCGCCGTGGCGGTCGTCGGAACCTGCGGTGAGGCCACTTTCTGCTGCGTCGCTGCAAACTTCTTCGTCGCTTGAGCCTTGCGTGCGAGGTCTTCGTAGTGCTCTTCAACCAGCTTGGCCGCTTCCGGGGTCGTCAGCAATTTACCAGACTGCTTGAAATGCTCTTCGATGACATCAGACACAAGACTATGCCCACCGTAAAGGGCTGTCAACTCATACGTTTCCGCGTGCTGGTCAACGTACTCCTTAACCTCGTCGCGGAATGCGGAAATAATCTGCTCCTGCTCCTGCGCGGCCATCGCGCGCTGCTGCTGCAGAATGCGCTCCTGCTCCTCGCGGGCCTGTCGCTTGAACTCCTCAAGCTCCTGCTTGACGGACTGGATCTCAAGCTGCGGCGTCGGCTTCTGGTCGTTGAGCATGTACTCAGTAATCTGCTCGTACGTCAGACCCAGCGCCTTCAGCGCCTCTGCCGGATTTGCCAGCGCGGCCTTCTTGGCGGCCTGGAACGCCCTCACCTCTTCGGCCTGACGAGCCAACTCTGCCTGCTGCGCGCGAACCGCCTGCGCCTTGCGAAAGACCTCAGCCTCCTTGCGGGCCAACGCCGCAAATCGGTCAGAGCTTCGCTCGCGGGGCTTTTCAACCACCGGCTCAGGCGCGGCAGTAGTCTCAGCAGCCTCTGCGGGCGGCTGACCAAGAACCTCTGCGGCAGTAGGTGCCGGAGCCTCCGGCAAGGGACCACCAACCGTTCCGGTGGTCATGTTCGTCATCACTCCTTCAACGCTCATTCACTTCTCCTTGGTTATTGTACCGGGACATTCGGTACAAGGTCACTGGGGGCCATCGGCATCGGCGGCGCCAGCGGCATCCCTTCCGCGCCGGGCATCGGCATCGGAAGAGGCGGCGGCATCATCGCCACTTCAATCTCGTTGATCTGCGCCAAGTACCGACGCAGCAACTCTAGGCGGTCTTCTCTGAGGTTGTTGGCCTTGCCCTTGGCGTAATACTCAAGGCAAAGCTGCTTGGCCAACTGCAGGTCATCCAACGGATCCGGCGAGGAATAGTCGCCATCATCCACAATCCGGTCAAAAACCCCGGTGAGGTAATCCTCTTCGGCATTCGCAAGGCTCTCCACTTGGTCAAGGTCAGGGAAATCAAGCAGCCGCCGCGCCTGACGAGGAGACAGGAACCCCGCCTGCGCGTACTCCTGAATCGTCTGCAGCCGGCCCGCAGGATCGCTGGGCAGCGAGGACACCGGATAGCACTGCATGACGTAATCCTCGTCAGACAGCTTGATGTCCTTCCACTCAACGTCCTGCACCGACTTGCGGCCGGGCGTACGCACCGCGTATCCGCCCTCCTTCGCCGCAATCATCTTGACCACCTCAATGGAGAGGCGGGCCACGTCCATGTACATGTTCTCGTACGACTTCGCAACCGTGTGGAAACGATCCGTCTGGATGTCGTTGTACTCGCGAATCGCGCGACCGCTGTTCAGACCCTCTGGCTTGAGGCTCGACGCAGCAAGCTGGCTGATGCCCGCCTGCTCGTACCCCTTGTTGATCAGGTTCTGCAGGTGGCTAAAGATCTCAGGTGACACAATCGGCGGCACCACATACTGCGGCGGCGTTCCGGTGTAGTTGATGATGGAGCCAACGTCGTTGTTGAGGTGCTCCTTCACAACCTTGCTGCCGTTCTCAATGAACACCTTGAACGAGCCAGCGAGGTGGAACGACCGCTGAATCACCCACAGGAGCTTGTTGATCTCCAACTGAATGTTCTGAAGCTGCTCCGCGAGCCCCTGTCCCCAGTAACCGTACAAACGCGGCGACCACTGGCAGCGCGCGAACGGGAACCACTGGTGCGGCCAATCCTCAATCTCGCCCAGAACCGCGCCGTCAATTGTGATGCAGTGCTTGCCGTCATCCGCGCCGGGACCGCTGGGCAAATGCCACGACTCGCGCACCGTCAGCATGTCGGCCACGATGCTGCGTCCGGCCTCCTCCGTGCGACTGGGCTTGGCTCCCGCGATCTTGTCGTAATCGTCAGGGAACATGTCGAACAGCACCTGGCGGTCCACCTGCTTAACCCGGTGCATCTGACGCGGCATCCCGTACAGCGACTCCACGTCGTCCACAAAAATCTCGCTGGACATCACGCGCTCATGGCAAACGCGATCACCCTTCGCGAACACATGGATGAAGCCGTCGCCCCACACGGCCGCATCGCGGAACACAGTGGTTCCGATCTCATGCGTGCTGTTCTCGTAGAACACGCCGTCCAAAAAGGCGTTCAGCTTTTTCGCCTCGCGCTGCTTGCGGTAGTCGCCGCCAGAGGTCAGAAACAGCGGCTTGGGCCGGTTACGCGCCACCTTGGCGACAGCGGTATCCACCACCGACTGCACGAGGTTGTAGCTGATGCGATCACGAAGCGCCGGCTGCTGCGCGGCCAGCTTGCTGAACGACACGCCAGCAAGGGTCGTGGGCGCAAGGTTTCCGTACAGACGGGCGCTGACAATCCACTGGGTCGCCCGAAACGACTGGGCGTCGCGAATCAGGTTCAGCGTGCCGCTGATGACATCCGCAGCGTCCTGCCCCTTGAGCATCCACCAACGGCGCTCCTTGTTGTCCGGCAACTTGTCCGGCACGCCGCTGCGCTCACCGCCAACCGTGAAATCCCGAAATTCAATGGGCATGACGCTTTCTCCATTCCATGACGCGATCAAAAATCTTCTTGCTGCGCGCCATCTTCTTTACGTTGTTCTGTACCCCGTAGACTGCGCCAAGGTACTGAAAGCACTCTTTTTCTGCCTCTTCCGTCATATCGGGAAACCACATCTTGCACAGGGCTCCCATGACAAACACGCGCTCCTCGCGATTCAGCGGCGCAAACTCATGCACCCAAGGCATGCCGCCGTCCTGCAAGGTCTTCACTACGTCCTGCTGGTGAGCAATCGCAGACCACATCGCATGACGCCAAAGATGCTCGCGGGAGTTGGCTCGCCGCTGCTCTTCCTCGTTCATCGTGTCGGTCGTCGCGTCACTCATTCACGCTCCCAGGGCTAGACGAACACAATGCGTGCGAGCATCCCATCAGGCATCCGGCATCACTGTGCTCGGTAATCCAACTGTGCCCGCACGCGCAAAGGGAACCGGTGGCGTCCTCAAACACTCCCTGCTGGGCCATCGGCTCCACTGTGGGTGATTGGGAGCGTGAGGGGCCACCAAGTTCGATCTCCATATCCTTCAAGGCCAGACGCTTAACGCCGTGCTCGCGCATGAATCCAATCCACTTCTCAATCTCAAACTGATTCATCCGGCCTCCACGGCAGCAGACCGTATACTGTCAAGTATTTATTGTAAAGCATTTGGTTGGGGCGCTTGGATTTGAACCAAGATTCGCGGAGTCAAAGTCCGATGTCCTGCCAATTAGACGACGCCCCAATATGCCTAGTGGCGGGTCAGGTAATCGTCCAGCGGATCCTCGTACAACATCATTTCCGCCTCGCGATTGCGCTTCTCTTGCAGCAGTTTCTCAATCTCCCGCTCTTCCTGCATCAGCATCCAATCGGCCTCGCTGTGGCCGTACCGCAGCCCATTCGGCTGCAGCATGTCTGCCAGATACTGGTAGCAGGAGCGCCAAGCGTACAGGGCCGCGTCGCAGCAGTGATTAGGCGCCGCCGGGTGCTCCTCACGCCGTCCTGAGCGGTCGTCCCAGATCAGTTGCCCGTACTCGTCAATCAAGGGCGCCGCCATCTTCTTGTGCAGCTTGATGTGCCCGCTGATGAAGTCACCGTTCATGATCTCAATAAAGTCAGCCTTGCCCGCCTTCTCTGCCGGCGTCAGCGGAATATCGTGTCGGCGCCGCATTTCCTCGACCGCCTGCTTGTTGGCGTTGTCGATCACGATGCGGTCAAAGTCAAAGCGGCCCATCAGCTTGCGCGTCTGCTCGGCCACCTCGGTGATGTCACATTTCTCCTTTTTGTGTGCCCCCAAGACGTACAGGGTCCGGTCAAAGTCGTGGTAAGCGCAGACCACCCAAGCCGTGGGGTCATTGAACCCAAGGTCGATGCCCAGCACGTAGTGCCAACGCCCGGCCCCCGGCTGCTTTACCGGCAGCTCGTCAAACGAGTTGCGGTCGTAGTCAAAGCGGTAGACAAGGTTGCTGTCGTCAATCACCCACTTGCCAAGGTAGTGCTGCTGGAAAATCGGCGTCTCCTCAATCAGCGGGTTCGCCAGCTTCAGATCTTCAATCTCCGCACGCCACTTGTCGGCCATGTGGGGGTTGTCAAACGCCGTCCAGCGGTGACCGCTCCAGCCCATCTTTTCCCAGCGGCCCGCCTCGCTCGGGTTCTGCCCCTTGGTCAACTCGTAGAACAGCCCCCGCTTCATGTTGCCGGGAGTACCGATCATCGCAATCGTGCCCCGGTAGTCGGCCGTCGCGGGCTTCAAGATACCGTAGACCATCTCGTGCAAATCCACGCCGTAGCTAGCCGCCTCGTCAATCACGATGCACTTGAACTTCTGGCCCAGCGCCTTGTCCTTTTCCTGCTCGTCTGCGTCCATACCCAGCAGGTAAATCATCGACCCGTTAGGCAGGGTCACCGACAGTTCCGTCTCGTTGAACCGGCACTGCAGCCCCTGCTCGCGGTCAATCGTCTTGAGCACGTCCTTCCACATGATCCGCTTGGCAGAGGCCCGCGTCAGCGCCACGTACAAACACGACACGTTGGCCTGGCTCCACGCCTCGCGCATCAGCAGCAGCCCCGCGCCGTAGGACTTTCCTGATCGGCGGGTACACAAAACCACCTTCATGCGGGCGGGATCTTCCAAAAACGCCGTTTGCGCTGCAAAAGCAGCGTCTTTGAATACCGGTTCCCTTTTTTCCGCAGCAAGCAGTGCCATAAATTCGCTTCGCTCGGAGGGCGTCATCTTGGCAATGATCTTGTCCAGATCTTCCTTGGTCATGTCAGCTTCTCCGGGGCCATCCAAGACACGATCCAGTCGTCCTCGTCGGGCGCACGGTCAAGCAAACGCATGCCCTGCTGGGCAATCACCAGTAATGAGCCGGCCGGGTAGTGCGTTGGCAAGATGCGTTCACTACGGCAAAGCGACCGCTCAAACCTTGCAAGGCGTTCCGGGTCATCTTCGCGAGGCGCCCGAATCACCAGGCTCCAGTGCATCATGCTCGGATGCCGCCTCAGCAACTCCAATACGCCCGCGCGGCAACCCTTCTCAATGTTGTCAAAGCTGGTTTCCTCGACGCACCCCAACACCTCAAACCGGTAATCACTGTACTCGCCGCATTCGGCGTAAATGAGGATCACTCCTGCGCCTCCTTGATCATCCGCTGGTACTCCTCGGGCGTCAGCGTCGTTGTGGTTTTTTCCCCAAACATCGCGTCGTGCTCCGACTTGCTCACCGCACGCACCGGCAAATCCACCGGCTTACGGGCCCCCGGCTCTACGCGCTCCAGCACCTCAATCGCGTACCGAATCGCCACGTCCGTTGAAGCACGCCCCATCATTGCGCGCTCTACGGTCCAGTACGCCGCATCCAACTCGGGGTCCACCACGCCCTGCTGAATGTGCCGATACAGCCGCGTCAACACGTCCTTCAGCTTCTGGTACTCAGCCTCGGTCATCCTCGCATCTCCCGCATCATGTTCCATGAAATGCCACTTTCCGCAGGTTGCGGAACATGGAACGCGCCGTCAAGGATATTGTGCATCCCAAGTAAAACGGGCGTGATTAATCAACCGCGCTAGCAAAGCGTCCGTTACCAATATGCGTACCAGTACAGGAATCGCGTACTTTGGGGTTTCTTGTTGGCAAATGTCAGCAGGTTGCGCATACCCGGCTACAGGTTGCGACGTAGCGCTACGCTGTGATATAGGGCTTATGCTCTGTGGGGGGTGTATATATATAATAAAAATATTTTGAAACGATGGTACCCCCGGCCCCGGCCGGCCTGTACCCTACATCCGTTCAGTACGTGACATCCGTTCAGTGCCGACGCCGCGTGCGCTGAACAAGCGCGCAGGTTCCAGCGATAGGGCGCGCGCCCTGGTCGTCGTCCTGGTCGTCGTCGCGCGGCCCGCTTTTGTTCCAGCGATACGATAAAAGCGTGAGGCATTTTGCCACGCGTGTGGCGTTTTTGCTGCAAGATTGCCACACACCCCCTGCAATGCGCCGCACTGCGTTGTCGTGGTTTCAAGGGCTTAGGCGTAGCGCTACACTGGCACGGCTCCTGCTACATGTTTGTGACATCGACGGCACGGTGCCGGACGATGGAGGCAGTGACCATGGAAACCAAGCGGCTTCACACTTGCGGCGGCCCGTCCTTCGGACGAAAGACTCCCGGTTGCCCCCGTTGCGACGAGCTGATCGCGGGCGCCGCCCCTGGGGCGTGGCATGCAACCCCGCGTCGCTTCAGCGGCGTGTCGACCATGGCGCACGACTGCGCGGCATCCCGCTGCGCGCCCATCTGTACCTTCGGAGACTACTAATGCGCGAATCCCTCGCCCTTGCATTCATGATCGCCTCACTCCTGGCGACGGCCCTTGCGTACACTTCGCGCGTTGACGCATCCATCGATGAGGCATTCGCAAGGCGCGCCCTCGCGGCGCACAAGCGGTAAACCTAGTTCCCGCGTGACGGGACAACGAAGGGACAAGCTATGTCATTCCTGAAATGGGCTGAGAACAATTCCAAGTTGCAGAAGACGTCCGGCGCCGGCGAGCGTGTGCTAGGTTACGGCATCCCGGCAGACTTCAACTTCGAGCTAGCGGGGCAGGTCCTGAATACATGTCCCGGCGCGCTCGCGTGTCGCGGCGTGTGCTATGCCAAACAGGGCTCCTATACCTGGGCCAGCGTGAAGGCCGCGCGGAAGCACAATCTAGATGCCTTTATCGCGGATGCGGAAGCCTTCGTTGCGGGCGCCATCGAGGATCTGACGCGGCTTACCAAGCGGTATCGTATCGTTCGCGTGCACGACAGTGGCGATTTTTTCAGCCAAGCCTACCTTGACGCCTGGTGCCGCATCGCAGGCGCATTCCCGTCAGTCGTCTTCTATGCGTACACCAAAAGCTTCCACCTTGATTGGGCGGCCCTCCCGCACAACTTCCACGTGACGCAGTCCATGGGCGGGAAATACGACGTCGACCTTGACCTTGACTTTCCTCACGCGCGCATTTTCGCGACGCACGAGGACCGCATCGCGGCCGACTATGTGGACGGCTCCGAATCAGACTGGCCCGCGATCAATGGCGACACGCGCATCGGGCTTGTGTACCACGGAAATCGGAACCTGACGGACGCGCAACGGAAGTATTTCGCTTGACGGAAGATCGGACGGGGGTTCTCGCGCGGCGGGGGCTCCCTTCCGGCATTCTGCCGGAGTAACGCGGCCGTGAGCCGCAAGGGTGACGCATGGGCGGATGGAGCAGGGTGGACGAAAACGTCCTCGACAGGGCGCTAGCATTGGCGCGCGGATGCTATCAGCGAAACGTGATCCTTGGGTTCGAGGCGATCAGCGGCTCGACGCTGGCAGGCAAGGCCCGCCGGTATTCAGCGCGCTATCACCTGTCGCGGCGCAATCTTATGACGCGGCTCCGCAAGGCCGGTCTTGCCGTCGGCGAGGAACGGGGCGAGCACAACCGACGCATCCTCATCATTGCGGTGACGCCATGATCGGCCATCCGCTCACACCAGGTTATCGGATCTACTACTGCGAGCAATGCGCGGAGGCCCCTGCCGATACGATTCTCGACGGGGATGCCTTATGCGAGACCTGTGCGCGCGCACAAGCCCGACGCGAAGTGCAACGCACGTGGCAGGCCCTGACCGCCGCGCAACTTTGGAAGCAGTGGGAAGCGCGGTGACGTTGTGGCGCGCGCTTTACCTTGCGTGGCTCTTAACCCTAAACCTAGCGCTGGCCCTGCTGGCGCGATGAGGCAGACATGACCAAGGACGAGGCGAACGAAGTGTTTCAGGCTTTTGGAGAAACCATGCTTGATCACCAGCGCGAGCTGCATCGCGCAGTCGAAGAGGCACAGGCCAGGATGAACGACTTTATGCAGGCTTGGGGAGACGATGATTACAACTGGCTCCGAAAGCACTGCTACATCGGCACCAGCATGCGAAAGGATCTAGACGAGGCCGTTGCAGCGATGACCGAATAATCGACGCGCGCACATTAACGGGGCTCCGGTCACCAGGCCGGGGCCTCGCACTTTTTTACTCCATAAATAGAACGTCGCACTATTCCGTTGTCACAAAAAAGACGGCTAAACGCGCGCAGTTATTAGCGAAATCGGCCATGCGATTTAGCTCTTGACACGCTTTTTGGCACGGGGCATGTAGTTACATGTCACCGCGCGGATTAGGTGTTATGCATCCGTCTGTTCCAGTGCCCCGCACTGCGAACAACGGCACGCAACGTCGCACATTACGCGAATCCGGCTGCTTTACGGCAGTTCGCCACGCTTCGACGCGCGCTCAATCAATATCGCAACGCGCTCGGCGCGCTGCTCCGGTGACAAGCTGTCCGTTTTCACGGTCAAGCGGTCTTCCAACATGCCAAGATGCTTGGCGATTAGCTCCAACGCGCGCACTTTTGTCGATTGCGCGACATCTTCTTGCTCTGCGACGCGCTTTAGCTCGCGCAAAACGAAGCTTGCATCGACCCCGGCTGATTCGGAATTCCGCTCTGTCAACTCCTTGATTCTTGACATGACAACCGGGTTGTTCAAGTTGTTAAGCGCCAAGGATTTGGCGGACGAGGCGGCGTAGCCGGCGCGGATCGCGGCTTGGGTAGCGTTGCGGTCCTTAATGAATTCCGCGATGAACTGCTCTTGCCGAAATGTCAGTTTGTCAGGGTTGTTTTTTGCCATTTTGACAAACCCCGCTTAACGCAGATCCGGGATCACAACGCGCTGCGTTAACTACTCCGCCAGGGTAACGATTTCGACGTTCGCATACGGGACGACATGGGTGCCGCCGCCCTCGTTGGCCGCAGCCTCGAAGACCACGCCCGCTGGGTGAAAGCGGATACTGTGGCAGACGATGACGTTGGAGCCGGCGATATTGGTCGCGCTCTGATCCGTCGTCAGCGTGGTAACGATGCGCGCTCCGCTGTAGTGGACGCCTCCGGTGCGGATGCGAACGCTGGCGATGGGCTCCTTGCCCGGCTGCACTTCCTTGTTATCCTTGGACATTTAGTTCTCCTTCGGCTCGCTGGCCGAAATGGCTCGCGCTTCCTGCTCAAGCTGTTCAATCGTGCGGATGACGTGCTCGGCCGCATCGTGGAGCCGACGCTGCTGGACGACGAGATCACCCAGGCGGGCGCAGAGGTTGCCATATTCCGCCTTGATTCCGTCGAGCGTGCGCGGCTGGGTTTCGGTGGGTGCGGTGGTGTCGGTGCTCACTGTATGTTTCCTCCGGAAGAAATTGCGTACGGGTTATAAGCAGATCCGGCAACGTGCCGGTGCAGATCGCGCAGGATATAGGTGTGGTGGGTATAGGTAAACGGGGCCTTGACGTGATCCAGCAGCGCCCGCGCGATGCCGTGACGCCGAAATGCGGGCTTCACATACACGTAATGCACCATCCCCGGCTCGGTGACGGACCAGCCGAAGACGACCTCGGGCGACTCGGGCATAACCGCCAGCCGCACGATGGGCTCGCGCGCAAAAATCCGGTCGAGCACCAAGTGGTGGCCCGCGAAAAAGTCATCGCGGCCGATATGCTTGGCGGCGAGCGAGTTGGCCTGATACGACCTGAGCCACGTCGCATAAATCAGATTCCGTGCGTCGTGGATGCCGTCCAGAATCACAAAGTCACTCATGAGCAGCGTCCTCGGGAGAGAGCGCGCGAATGGCCTCCGCGATGTCGGCGGGCTTCTTTAGGCTGCTGGCAACCAGTACAGACGCCTCGCGCATGGCTTCGACGCCTCGCGCAAATGCCTCAGCTTCTGCCGCGTGCTTACGGAAGCAAATACAGGCGCCGCGATGCCCAATCGCCCGCAAACAAAGACCCTCGCGGCCGTCGTATCGTACGATTTTTTCGCAGATCTGCGTGCGCTCACTCATGAGAAGAAATCCATGTCGTCGCTGCTCTTTTTCGGCTTTTCTGCCGCTTTCGGCGTCTCAATAGGCACGATCTCGACCAGCCTGTCAAGGAAATCAGGCTCGGAGTCCTCGACGGGCACGTCTTTGGGCTGCACGGGGATATTCTTCGGAATCGGCACAGTGACCTTGAATGCCGGCCCCAAGTGATCGCCCCGCTTCTTAGTTCGCTTCCATTTCTCGCCGAAAACGTCCTTCATCTTCGTCCGGTGGCCGATCTCCTTGCCCGCTCGACAGTCCTTGCAGATGTACCCGTACCGCCTATGGTTGTTCTCGTTCATGTTGCATAGCGGGCACGGTCTGCGCTTATGCTTGAAACCGGGCTTCGGCCCAGGTTTGCCTTTGACGACGACTTTTCGCGCGCCAAGCTCCTGATACACCAAGTCCACCAGATCACGGCTAAATCGCCGCACCAGACGGTGAATCTTGTCCGTCAGATCCTTGCTCTCCTCGGTGATCTCAATGCGCTCAGTGGGGCCAAGCTCGCTCACTTGCTGCCTCCAGCCATTAACAGTCCGCGCCGGACCAACTCAGTGTGAATCGCAGCAACGGTCCAGCCGTCATCCTTGAGCGACCGACACGCCGCCATAACCTCTTGCTCGGACTCACAGCGGACAATGTTTCCGTCTTCATTTCGCTGCCATCCATACGGGACCAAACCTCCGCATGCCTGCATGAACGCTCCCAAAAAGGCTGCGCCTTGGCTTGCTATGTGAAACATCTTTGCCAGCATTAATCGCTCGCCAGGATCGGCTTTCCCCCACAGTCGCGAAAGCTGAATAAGCGCCTCGTCAGGCCGCCAACCATCAAGTGGAATGCGATCCTTTAAATCGTGGCACGGTTGGCAAATAGGCAGGACTGTAACGCCGCCCAACGAATGCGGAACAGGAAAGTGATCCCGCTCCCCAGAAAGCCCGACCCATCGCCCGCAAGCGTAGCATTCGGTAAATGCATCCGGTTTGTCTTGGTCGTGCTTGCGCGTGCGCTTGCTCACTTGTCCTCCGACTGTCGCTGCTTGACGACATCCGGCCCCATGTCACCGCTCGGCGACTCCGCGAGCGCGGCGTCAATGCGGGCGACAACCTCAACGACTGCACTACATTCGCGGCAGTCACAGTCCATATCGCCTGCCGGACGATGCAGCCACAGGATAGGTCGCGCCTCCGCGAGCAGCGCCCGCAGCTTCTTGATCTCGCTCACTCGTCCTCCGGGATCAGCGAGGCCCGGACATAAGCTGCGCGGTCGGCTTCCGCACACCCACGACAGTCCGGCATGACGCAATCAAAGTCCTTGGCGATTGCTTCCCGCATCGCCTTGGCTCCGCGCAGAAACGCGCATTCCAGACAGGCATTGCACAGCGGAGTCGTCGTGCCGTCCATCTGAAGGAGGTTGCAGCCTTCGCCGCGCAGCCGACGGATTTCAGCGATCAGGTCAAGCAGCACGTAATGCGGCCACCGCAACTCTGAATGGTGTTCATCGCGGATGGACTGCTCGATAGCGCACAACTGAGTCTCATTCATTTTACTGCCCCTTCTTCCAAAGGCCATACGTCGCCAAAAACCTACCGGTTTCAAGTTGGTCCACATCCACGTCCGGGTAGAGTCCCTTGATGAGCGGCGTTAGGCGATGCTTGGCGTACCACTCAAACTCTTCCTGCAACGCCTCGCCCTCCTCGTCCAAGTCTTCGCATTCAGGGAAGTTTTTCATGGCCGCGCGAGCGATGGTGTCGTCAAGCACTCGGCCGCGAGAATCGTCGTCGTCAAAGGCGACATACACCAGATAGATGTCTTCCTCTTCCCGCGCGCACACCGACACATCAAGGCGCACCTCGTAGCTGACAGACTCGTCGCACTGGGGATCTGACGCGAGGTAGTCTACATCACACGCCAGTTCGCCCCACTGATCGACCGTATCGCGCAGCGCCTGTTCCACCCGCCTGACAATTTCTGCCGTGTCACCCATGTCTTCCTCCATCCGGCTCGCTGCCGGTTCACTATGTCTAGCAGGGTGTGACACCGATGTCAACACCTTTGTCGAAACAGCCGCATGAGGGTAGTGCAAAACCGCATGCGGTTTTCAAAAGCCCTGCAAAACAGCCCATTCCTTGTCGATCCGATCCCAGCGCTGCCATCGGCCCACTGGATCCATCGGCGCTCGGATGAGCCACCCGCCCTCGACCTCCCGGTGATCCCAGGCGTCGGCCAACAGGTCTTTGATCCGCTTCCGGGCGCGACCAGCGGTCCCATGCCCCGTGTCGTCGGTCGCCGGCCGTGTCACAGCCAGCCGTCCCAGCGAGAGGGTCTAGGGCGCGGCCCTGCGGGAGTCGGCGCCAGCTTACGGCCCCAGGCGATGTGCCGCGAGCACACGCTGCGCTTGCTCCACGCTGCGACCGGCTGCCCACAGCCCTCGGCGATGCACCTACGCACGCTGTCGATGCACGTCGAGCAGTACCCGGTTTTGTTGAGCTTGACGACCGGCCCCTTGCACGACCGGCACGTCATGTCCTTGCTGACACGGCTTGCGGCGTCCGCTATTGCCTTATGGCGCGCGCAGTGGCCTCGCTTGGCCCAGACAGCCACCCGGCCGCTACAGCCCTCTATAACGCAAGGGAGGGCCGTTCTTGCGTGTTCCTGACAGTAGCCCGTCCGGTTGAACCGCCCAAGCTGCACCTGACAGGTCTTGCAAGTCGTGGTAATCTCTGACATCGTCTACCTCACGGGCGTAGCTTCGCCCAGCGTGTCAACAGGTTTAAGCTCAATCTCCACGGCGTATTCGCCCCGCTTGCCAATGCGCTGCTGGTACACCCACCGCACCCTAGCCTCGTCGCCATCATCCACGCCAAGGATGTCTGCCACCGCGTCCTGAACGTGCTTCATTGAGCCGGCGAGGTTGTCCGGGTCCAGCTTGCGGGCGCCGATGCGGGTCATTGCGACGACGACCGGCGGCTGCGGAACCTTGTGCGACACAAACACCAACTTCACCATGCTTTGCTGCTGCTTCTTGCGTCGGTGCTTCGTCGCCCAGTGCTCTCGCATATTCGCCTCGCTTACCAGCCTAACGGGTACGGTCACGGTCACGGCTCCACCATCCTCTCGGCCCGCACGTCCGTCTGCCATGCCAGGATCGTCCCGTCGTCGTGCCGGACAGCCACCGCCAAGGCGCTCCCCGCAATCACGGCGAAATACCTTTCTTTCGGGCGCCGCTGGAGGTGCATCACGCAGTCG
>Ga0208783_10000673_pt1 | contig 20872 bp, 31 predicted proteins | sample DEB19_08_DNA_2_FD_184529 | JGI IMG/M metagenome (GOLD analysis project Ga0208783, IMG submission 184529) | Aqueous microbial communities from the Delaware River and Bay under freshwater to marine salinity gradient to study organic matter... | ecosystem: Environmental > Aquatic > Marine >...
ACCAGCATTTGTTCCCTACCGAACATCCGTGCAGACAATAGATTAGTGAATGCTGCTAAGGGAGAGGGTTTCGAGGAGATCAAGCCTCGAAAGTAAAAATTGGGAGGACTAATGATTACCTCCATCCGGGGAACTTGCCTTCAGTTATTCAGTCAGATGGTGCCGTCGCACCGTAACGAGTCGCCATATCATGATATTTCATGCTTACAACCCGTACCTCTGGTAGCTTCGGTTGGCCAACCTAGGCCTCAGCGTAGTACCTTACTTACTTACAAGTCCCGGAACTAACCGCGGTTCTTCACCGTGGTTATACGTTAGCCCTAAGGAAAAGGCTTATTCCGTCACAAAAGTTGAAAAAGAACAAAATTGACTATGATCAGATCATACACTGCCGCATGACCCTGTAAACAAAAAAGTGAACGAATTCTAAGCATTTCATAAATAGAAAGGAACACCCATGAGATTCCACGGATACGACCTCAGACTTACCACTGATGGCTCACTTTTCTTTGATGAAGAACTCACACCCGCCATGCTCAGAGTTGAGGACGGCGACAGGTTTGAGGTAGTCTTCGTCGAGGGATTAGTCTGCCTTCGTAAGTTACCGAAGGAATAGTGGTGGACCTGACGGGAGTCGAACCCGTGTGTTCAGTGCTTTTCCGATCGTTTTCTACAAGCTTAGATAGCTGTGATCATGCCAGGAGCTGTCGCTATCAACTCTCCTGGCGTAATGGCTAGAGTGTACTGATTCTTCTACCGAGCCACAATTCTCGAAGATCAGTCTCGCTTGATGACGACCGTCGACTCAGCGAGAATCGGACGACGTGTCGGTCACAGTTTCTTAGGCTGCGAGCTGAAGCTCCTCGGTACGAGTACCGAAGATCGCCTCGATGACATTTGAGATGCCGTTTGTGTTTTTGCTGATGTTGAATGGTCCAGCAACCATGCTTGCTTACAATAAGTCTGTCACTGAATAGAATCCAGAACAGGCCCAAAAATTAGTTAAGCGTGATTTAAGTATGCGCTTCCCACTTCCAGGGGGTGTTGGGATTACCCCTCCACCATTTGCGATTCCTCGCAAAGTCAAAATGGCGTCCACGGCGGGACTCGAACCCACAACCACCGATTTAGAAAAACGGTGCTCTTTCCGGTTGAGCTACGAGGACCAAGTAAATTGGAGCGGCAGACAGGATTCGAACCTGCGACAACCAGCTTGGAAGGATGGCGCTCTACCAACTGAGCTACTACCGCGTACAAAAGTATATATGGTGGTCCCGGTGGGACTTGAACCCACAACCAAAGGATTATGAGTCCTCTGCTCTGACCATTGAGCTACAGGACCAAGAAGCTACGAGAGCAATCTGTGGAATAGGACCAGAAATCCTACCACGATGCTTGCAGTTAACGTAACGGCCACGATCAAAAATGCTGAGATCGCAGCCGGAATGAGAACGGAAAGAAACACTAATTGAACGAGACGAGTGATCATGTCACCAGTGATGGATGACGTTTACGATTAAGAAAATATCGGCGATGACCGCCAGGATAACTAGAAGGATCTGTGATAAGTTTTCAGGTTTTTTCATAAAGTAAAAAGAGCAGCACCCGATTCTCCCGCGCACGGTTACCCGCTGAACAACGGCAATACCGATCACACCGGCTCCTGTTTTACGAACAGCTAGGACTCTGCTCAAATTGGCTGGCCCACAGGGACTCGAACCCCAACTAGCTGAGTCAAAGTCAGCTGTGCTAACCATTACACAATGGGCCATCGAAAATGGTCGGCGCGGAGGGATTCGAACCCCCGACGGCTTGCTCCCAAAGCAAGTGCACTACCAGGCTGTGCTACGCGCCGAAAAATAAACTGGCTGGCATGGGTTGAGTCGAACAACCAATTGCGCGATTAACAGTCGCGGGTTCTACCATTGAACTACATGCCAATAAAATCTCGCCAATCTTTGGCTAAAGAAGAATTGTAATTATTGCTTTTACCTTTGCGGCAATTTTCCGCAATAGGTAAATATTGAAGATTATCTTGATGGTGTAGACCTCCAGATGCCAATGCAATTATATGATCTACGTGATAACCTTCTGGACATTTTTCATAAATTAGTTTTATTAGAGCTAAATTTGCATTTTCTGGTATCGCATTTCGTTTTCTAGCTCTGTAAGCATAAACATTAGCTTTATTGCGTGCTTTTTTCTGCGCATCGGACATTCTTCCTGCAGAATCATAATGTTTTATTAAAGCTTCGCGTATTTTTTGCTTTGCGATTTTATCGTGCTTTTTACCAGCTTTACCTTTTTTGTGATGCGGCTGTTTGCTAAAACGCTTCTTTAATGCTTGACTAATTTTTTCGTTTTTGGTCATAAACTTATGACCTATTTATAACATACGTAAAAATGGTACCACCACGGGGAATCGAACCCCGATTAGCGAGATGAAAACCCGCTGTCCTGACCGTTAGACGATGGCGGCAAAAATGGCGGGATGGACGGGCCTCGATCCCGCGACCTTCTGCGTGACAGGCAGACGCTCTAACCAGCTGAGCTACCACCCCGTAAAATGGCACGGACGGAGGGAATCGCACCCCCATAAGGCAGTTTTGGAGACTGCTGCACTACTAATGTACCACGTCCGTGTAGAAATTGGTGCCGGCATTTTCGGTATCAGTACACTCTCGTCTGATTTTAACCAGTCTCGCGATTGACCGTGCCGGCATAAATTGAATCCTGCTGTTCGTGGACTCTCGAGGTGATGCTCCTCGTTATGCGCGCTCTGATCAGAGCCCCAGCAGGAATAGATTGGTGTGTAAGGGTTCGAACCTTATCAGCGAGCGCTCGCCTTGTCCAAAACGGTTTACTAGCGCCGATCCAAAGGCGACGACGGATTCGAACCGTCTTAACCCTACACCAAAGTGGTGGACCATAGCGGGGTCGAACCGCTCACCTCCTGAATGCAAATCAGGCGCTCTGCCAAATGAGCTAATGGCCCTAAAATTGTTGGTGCACTAGACAGGACTTGAACCTGTACGCCTCGCGGCAAAAGCTTCTAAGACTTTCATGTCTGCCGTTCCATCACTAGTGCAAATAGCCTGCTGGATTCATCTACCCCAGCTCTGTGGTTCACCCTCAAGTGGAGGCTAAAAAGAAGAGAGTGTTTAGCTATGTGTGCTTATTAAGCTACGTGAACCTACCGCGATCGTCCGGTAGCAGTGCCCTTAACTCTCTATAAAATGGCGGAAGAGGTGAGATTCGAACTCACGGTGACGACTATACGCCACGACGGTTTTCAAGACCGTTGCCTTAACCCACTCAGCCACTCTTCCGTAAATTGGAGCGCCAGACAGGAATCGAACCTGCATTTTGCTGCTTTGCAGACAGCTGTTTAACCGTTCAACGACACTGGCGCGCAGAAATGAATTGAGTGTGACGGGAGTCGAACCCGCACTCACAGGGCCCGCAGGCTAGCCGGTGCTGACCGTTACACTACACACTCAAAGGGACTCCGAGGCAGCTGATTAAGCTGCTATAACACGTTCGAGCTTCAATTCTCTACTTCGTGTGGCTCATACCCGTTAGCATCATTGAAGTTCTACCGCTAACGGAGGTGTTCACTCACCCTCTCTCGGAGATAAATTGGCGACACGGTTAAGGCTTTTGGTATCGCGGACCGTATCGCACCGACCGCGTCGAACCCGCTAGACAAGCGGACGAAAATGGAGCCCCCGGTCGGGCTTGAACCGACGACATCCAGTTTACAAAACTGGCGCTCTACCACTGAGCTACAAGGGCAAAATGAATTCCCGCTCACAGCTTTACGAGGCCGAGCTCAGTCACCTCAGTAAGACACCACACCGTGTAGCCCCGCGGTGTGGGTTATGAGGATGACAGTGAGATCGGTGGCAAAGCTACATTGCCATCTTCAACCTATCTGTGAGTCCGAATCGTGCTTCGGGAAATTGGCCGGGTTTTTGTTTGCGCAGAACCCGTTACTGCGGTTGCACCTGCCAGTCGAAACTGGCCGCAAAATAGTCCCACCTGCACCTAGAGCATTTCTGCTTCTCGGAATGAACCCGTACTTCAGTGCAGGCAGGAAAGAAGCCCGGCGAATTATTTTAATGAGCGTCCGGGGCCGCTCGGTTTTATCTAAAAAGAACGAATTGCTTCGGTCCCTATCGCGCTTTCAGGGCGCGGATTGGATCCCCCTATGTCGGTCGTTTGGACTCCTTGAAGCCGGAGTCTGGCGGTGAAACTAAAAACCTCTGAACTTTTGGTTCAGAGGTTCGAAGAAGAGATCTAAATTGTGATCTCTATTTCGAACCCCCGAATGCGGCTTCATTGCGGCCACAGACAGGTGCCCATCCGATTGTTGGTCGGATTGACGTATTTGAGTCTGTGGTTTGTTTGAAGCTTTTCAAGATTTGATTATTTATACTCAATCATGTTTTCTGACCGTTGTAAACAAAAAAGATTAGTGAACGAACAAAAATTGTTTCCATTCCTCTCGCATCTGCATCCCATCAGGGATCATACTGAGGAAATGGTGGGCTGACCTCGGTCTGACCTCTTCACCATTGACGTTTAGGTAAGGGTACGAGTTGTCCTTGGCCGAATTGCAGGACCGGCATGCCAGCACAATGTTCTGCTGGTCATTTGTACCACCCATGGACTTTGGATAGACATGGTCCTTGGTGGATGCTGAGAAAGGAACTTTCTGAAGACAGTACTGGCAGACTCCCTTGTAAAGGCCATAGATGGTCTTCAGGGACACGTTCTGGCCTAACCTGGCATGATAACCGAAATGATGGGTACAGACCACGATGGTCGGCACCGGCCACTGAGTCTCCTCTCCGGTCACGACGTTAGGTGCTGACCGAAGGCAAGGCTGGTCATGGTACAGTTCAACCGTCAGATCCGCCCAGCTCAGGCTATTCGAGTAGCCCTCGACCTCTGTCACCTCGTCACCGTTCCAGGATGCGCAGTTACCCACGGCATCAAGCCCCTTGACTCGGCCATTCATCATGTGACGAATGGCGGCGCGCGCGGTGAAGAACCTACCGCTTGACTGGTAGTTTCGGTTGAGTACGAGAGTTGTCTTCTCTGATGGATCTACAGGTACCATGGTGATGGTAGTCGCGGTGGGATTCGAACCCACACTGAAGAGATTTTAAGTCTCCTGCCTCTGCCGTTGGGCTACGCGACCAACGGATTAACCGGTGATCGACTTGACGACCGAGCTGAAACCCTTGCGGGGGACGTTGTACTTGCGGGCCTGCTTCCAGCTCTCGCCGGAGAGGACCTGACAATGCCCGGCGGTCTTGTGGTCCCAGATCATCACGCCAAACCGGTTGACCTTGGTCTCGCGAGGAACGAAGTTGGGATCAGGCAAGATGCCTGCCGCAATGAGTCGGGCGGTGGTGGCGTTGTGGGTATACACGTTAGCTGTGGTCGATGGTGTCGAAGATGTCCTCGGCAACTGAGTCCAGGTAATTCTGGACGAAGTCGGTCGGGATGTTCTTGCGATCGATGCCAAACTCGTCGGCCGTCTCAAGGAGATCGGCGATCAGGAGGTTGATGCCCTCGTGATACTTTTCTGACACGATATGGCTCGGAGAACTGAAGTGGGGAGTATTTTCCATAGGATTAGTTGGTCACAAGGGCCTCAGCATACTTGGCCGAATCGGGGGAGACAACATTGATGCCGTCGGTGAACTCGATACGAACCGAGAGGTTGGTACCGAGGAGACGGTTGACCGCCGTGATGGTACGGTACACGTCATCCAGACGAGCCATGTCGCCAGCGGATTCGGTGAGGTGAACAGAGACGAATTCTTGTTTCATGAGGAAATACTAGCAAAAACGTTCAGAGAGTAAACAACGAAGAACTACCTAAGCCGTTGATTCAACGAGGAGCCAACCGGTTGGCATCCTTGAGGGATTGAGCGATCAGCTCATTGGCCCACTTGACGTAAGCCTCGAGATTGGTGATCTTGATGCCTTTGGCCTCACCGGAAGAAATCGTGTACTTCAGCTGAGCCTCGAGGTAACCTACCCGGAAAGCGTAGTGGTCAGCGGCCTTGCGAGCATCGCGCTCGAGATCGAAGACCGCATCAAGAACAGTAGTCGTGTTGTTATTCATCATGGCAGCATACTAGCACATGCTGCGCAAACGTAAACAACTAAGAATTACCTAAGCCGTTGATACCCAACGGTGACCTAACTAGTTGGTATCCAACCCCTTGGTACTCTTGATCTTCTTCTTGGCCAGAATCTTGGCCTTCTTGTTCAATCGTGAAACAACTTCCTCCGCGGTCATCCAGATGTCCTTGTTCTCCAGGATCGCTCGTATCTCGGCATCCGTCAAAAAGTTCTGGTAGATCTCGAAGAGAAGCTTCTCGGACCAGACTCGCTCGTGCTTGATCTGGTCGATCATCTCGCCACCCTTTCCGATGGTGCCACCTGAATAGTTGTGGAACATGAACATCGAGTGTGGAGAGATCTCGTAGGTATCAGACATCAGGAAGATGATCGTGGCCGCACTCATGCAAGCGCCTTCAACCGAAGCAACTACCGGAGCCTTGCACTCTCGGATGACTCGCATGAACTGAATCGCCGTCCAGAGGCTACCACCCTCTGAGTTGATGTAAAGCTTGATGATGTCAGTCGGCGGGGCGTGCCGGATCTGGTTGAACCATTCGGTGTACTTGTTGGCCTCCTCGATGGTGCCAGTGATGTAGTACTCGTGAAGATGGGCGAGTGCCTTATCGGTAAAGGCGGCCTGATTCTTCTTGTCGACACCCAGCATCTCGGCGATCGGGCTTGATAACAAAGGTTTGTGGTTCATTCAAGTATGTATCTGTTCTGACTGATATTTTGCGATGGTTTCTCTAAGTGATTTTGTCCAGTTGTCTCTCTTCTCTCTGAAGATGATCGGATCTGCGAAATCGACCGACATGACGGTTACGAGGTTGGTCACTGGGATCCCGGTTCGTTCCTCGAACATGATGGCATAGGCGGCCTCCTGCATGAAGTAAGATGAGATCTCACTGGCATCCTTGACTCGCTTTGAGGTCTTGATGTCCACGATGGAGATCTTGCCATCAAACTCAGCGACGAGGTCACATCTGCCGGCAACCTGCAGGTGATCTGAGTACAGAGGTGCTTCCTGTATGAAGATCTTGCCGACATGAGCGTCGAGGATCGGTTGCAGAGACCGAAAGGCCGCCTTGGCATTTGGCATAGCAGATTCGTCCATCACCTCATTGTTGAGATATTTCTCGACCAGAGTATGGACGCTTGTCCCACGCCCGGCCGCAGCACGGGATATGGCATTGGCCTCCTCTTCACCCACTCGTTTTCTCCACTCCAGAATCTTTTGCCTTGAAAGGATCGACAAGACCGTGGTGATCGATGGGTACTTCTTTCCCTGGGGAGTGACATAGTTACGCCCCTTCTCCCCCGTTTCGCAGGGGAGATCGGCGTATCCGATGTCAACTCTCTGGTGTATGAATGGCATCAGTTACGATCTAACCTCTCGAGTTCGCTGTAGAACTCTTCTTCCTCATCGAGGAAGTCATGTGGATTAATTCTGCCATGTGAAGATTCATATTGATCAGATTCGTCAGAACGACGGCTCTTCTTGTTCTTGCGAGCCTTACGCTCGAACTCATCCATCTCTGCGTACTTATCCCGGGCTTTACCTCTTTTCATTTCCTTGTGGTTGCTTTGATTTCTGTTTCTGCACGATCTCCTTCGTCATGATGTAATCTCGAACCAGGCCTGAACGGACGATGTCCTGCCAGCCGAATTCGATGCAATAAAAATACTTCATCTGCTCGATGATCTCCATGAACTCCAGGATTCCACTCTTGTCGTTCTTCTTCTCCAGATCTGTCTGGTAGTAATCACCGCACATGATGAGGCGGCAACCGTCACCCAGACGGGTGATGATGGAATCGAGTTCATGGAAAGTGAGGTTCTGCATCTCATCGATGATGACGATAGAATCCCTCAGAGTGATACCACGCACGAAGGATGTGGTCAGGAACTCCACCTGCTTCTTGGCGACCAGTTTGTTCCAGGCCATCGGATCTCCGAATAGCTCGGCGCAGATCGCAATGTACGGATACAAGTACGTGGACTCCTTCTCGGCACGATCTCCCGGCAAGAAACCAATGTCACGAGTAGGAACAATCGAACGAACGATGATGATCTTGTCGGCCTTTGACTTGCCACTCATGATCTCCTGGAACGCCAGGTACATGGCCAAAAACGTTTTTCCAGTACCGGCACAACCAGATAGGCAAAGGTGATTGTTCTTCTCGAATGCCTTGAAGACTTTCTCCTGAGACTTCGTCAAAGGTTCGATGACCTTGAGGGAGTCAAACTTCGGAAGAGAGACTGGTGGCTGAGCTTGTTTCTGTTTCTTTGATTTTGCCATTAGCGAGTTCGGATAGTATTGGATCTGCCTGAACCTTTCTTCACCTTTCTAAGGACGTCATTCCAACCGCTCCCAGCTCGGCTGACGTTAGACTTGAGGCTGGAATAAGACATCTTGACTGCGGAGACCCCACGAGATACCTTCTTCTTGCCACAGCTCGGGCACTTCAGTGGTGAATCTCGATCCTCGAATGGAACGATCTGTTCGAATTCGTGACCACAAGATTGGCAGGTGAAATCATAGTTAGGCATATTAGGCAGAAACTGTGAACCAGTCAGGGCGGTTACGCTTCGTCCAGACCATCTTGAAGCGACCCTGCTTTGTCTGGTAGAATTTACGATAGGAAGTCACGGGATCGTTCTCATTCATGCACTCGGGATTTGACTTCATCGCCAGGCGGAATGGTGTCTGAGGAATGTCAGGTATGTTAGAGGGAGCCTGGTCTAGCACGAAACGGAGCTTCTCGTCGGTGCCGTGCTTCTTGCCGTAACGGTAGGTGTACTCGTCACACAGCGCACAGAAGTGCTCATAGTGCCACAGGTAATTGGCCATGGATTCCATGGTCCAGATGGTGCAAGGATGACCCATGTGCACCGCACCGTACAGTGTGGAGTCAAGAGTTTTATCGGTGAGTTCCCAGATCTTGGCTTTACGGGTCTTGCCGGTATCGATATTGGATCTGACAACGGATCGCATCTTACCATCAAGCAGGCGGTGAGCGGTACTCAGCATCTGGGCTGATTCCACGATCATCTTCACCACGTGCTTGTCACACTGCTGTTGTGCAGCAAGCACGGGTGAAGAATCTAAGACAAAGATGTTCATAACGAAAGGACAATCAATCTAACCTGCCGGTGCAGGTCTGTAAATCACAAAGATCAGGCGGCGACCTCCGCCATGGTATTCACTTGTTGCATTGTCTGGATGTATTCCTCAAGGTATTTCTGTTTGTTCTGTATGGCCTTCACTCGCTTCTCATTGCCCTCCTTCTGGAGGCGCTGAATGAAGTAATCGAGTTCCACTGAATCTTGCTTGAGTCTTTCCAGTTGGTTTGTGATCATGTATCTCGCTGTTGTGTTTTGCGTGAACCATGATGTAGTGGGCACACTGTGCCGTCAAGATAAAATCAGGTCAGGCCAGACGGCCTTCACGAGTTCCTTGCTGATAGCAGGGTATTGTTCCTGCAGCTTCTTGTCCTTCATCGCGATGACAATCGCTGCGTCACGCGGATGAATTCCCTCGAGCATACGAAGAAACAAAGTCTCTCGCTTGGTCTGCTTGAGAGCATCTCCTTTGCCACGCTTCACGAAGTACGTGAAATCCTTCGTGGATCTCATCAGAGTGGTCGGAGACCTTCCTTCCGTGGACAGCGTCTCCTTGAACGGAGGTGCGCCAGGGGGAACGGTGAAGACGATTGTGTCGTCAAAGGCTGCACGGAGAACATCTCGGATTGCGAGACAGTTGTTCTCCTTCAGGATGGCAACGCGTTCTTCTTTCGTCTCGGCTTTCTGCACAAGATCGAAAATCTCGAACACCTCTGTCGGTTTAAACTTATTCATAGCGAGACGGTGTTAAATTCCTCCGCACACTCGATGAGCTGGGAGCAACGTTTTTCAACCAAGTAATTCAATGTGTTCGAAGCCGGTTTCACAGATTCGAAAGTATTTATGATCTCCGTCTTCTTGGCGGAGGGAATTTTTGTGAGATCGATCAGAGCTTGATTGCGCTGGAAATTGCGATATTGCTCAGCCGTCATCTTGGTCTGCAGTGAATCCCAGTTAGAGATCCACTCATCCATGAGTTTGGCACGAAGAGGTGTCTGACGGCCACCGGAGACAAACACATCATCCGGAGAAAGAACATTCGGAACACCGTCACCAGTATCGCCACGCAGAACGTGCTCCTGCAGGTAACGAACCGGATCCTTCTCCTTGACGAACTCCTTGGCCATCGGGCTGTACTGACGAACATTCTTGTACCGATGGAGCTGAACGAAGTCCTTATCGGAGGAAATGATCATGACCGGCTCATGCTTTCCAAACTCCTGGGTGCTATCGGTGAGCGTGGCGATGATGTCATCGGCCTCGACTCCCTGCAGGTGTACGACCTTGAAGGGGAGGTTCTCGCGAATCTCGTCTCGAACATTGCCGAGGATCCGGAAGAATTCCTTCCAGTCGATGTCCCCCGACTCACGGGCGGCCTTGCGGGAAGCCTTGTACTGAGGGAACATCTCGCGACGCCAGGTGCCACCGCCGTCACAGGCCAGAACCATCTGGCCGTATTCCCGACGGTACTTCGCATTGTAAAGTCTCAGGGAGTTCAGGATGCAATGACGAACTAATCCCTCGGAGACCGAGATACGCATGGCAAACAGGTTAGCGATGGCCACGCCAGAGTAATCTACGATGATCATTGTCCAGACATACTACCCCAGGAGAGGGCAGATGTAAACATCAAAATTGCAGATTTTTGAGGTGCTTCCTGGTGATCTTACAGGTCAGCCAGTCGTTGTAGTACTTCTGGTCCAGGATGGCCTTACGGGTGAACTGCTCGTAGGCCTCCCAATAGGAACACTCAGACTTCGAGGAGCAGAGGTAAAGGATCTCCCTCTTGAAGCTACCAGGACCCAGATCCTTGACGTCCTCCTGAATCGCAGCGTTCGATCCGTAGTAGGATCTCCAGTCAGACTCAGCCTTGAACTTCTTTTTCTTTCCCTTGACCTGCTTGCTCTTCGAGGAGAAAAAGAGTTTCTTGCCGACGTAAAGCCGGCCATTCACCAGGTTCGTGATGAGATAGACGAATCCGATCGTTTTCTTCGGATCAAGTTCCTCTGGCTTTGGATCAAATAGTTCACCACGATAGTACCACATGGTACTATGTATCAGTCTTCGTCCTCGTCTTCGTCAGATTCGTGAGATCCACAGAAAGGACAGAACTCTGGGTAAAACTCAGATTCCTCGTCCATCTCCTGATCTTCAAATTCAGGATCAAGTTCCTGCGGGAGCTCCGTAAAGAGTATGGAGTACAGAGCCCCGCAACAATTGCATTCTTTTTCAATCTTCATGCTTCGCAGGATGCACAGTGCAACAGGTTACGCCCAAGTTCCTGGGCAGGATTGGTTCCGCGCTGGTAGTAAAGGCTCTTGACGCCCTGCTCCCAGGCAAAAATGAGAAGTTGATTGACGTCTTTCGGGGAAGTCTTCGGATGAATCATCAGGTTCAGGCTCTGGCTCTGATCGATGTACTTCTGACGAGCCGCGGCCTGAATGACGATCTCTTTCTGTGAGATCTCACCGAAGGTCTTGAAGACGTCCTTCTCGTTTTCCGAGAGGAAGTCGAGGTGTTGAACGGATCCACCTCTGACGAGGATAGTCTGCCAGGTGTTTCGGTCGTTCTTGCCGTGCTTTTCCAGAACCGTCTCGAGGTAAGGATTCTTGTAGGTGAACTTACCCTTGGAGAGATCCTTCACGAAGTAGTTGGAATTGAGCGGCTCGATCGATGGAGAAACCTGGCCCAGGATGAAGCTCGAGGATGTGGTAGGAGCAATCGCCAGCGTCGTGACGTTACGTAGACCGTATCCCCTGAGGAGTTCCGGTTCACCGTACTCGGTGGCCATCTTTCGACTGGCGGACTGAGTCTTGTCGCGCAGGAGCTTGTGGATCTGAACGTTGAGAAGCTTTGCCTCGAACGACTCGAAAGGAATCATCTTGGACTGCAGGTAAGAATGCCAGCCCAACACGCCGATTCCGAGAGCACGCTGGTTCACTGCAAAACGGTATGGTGCCTGCATAAAAGGCATTCCTGAGACCTTGCGGATAAACTCGGTCATCACGGCATCGAGGAAATAGGTCATGACCTCTGGAGCATCAGTATCCTTCCACTCATCGTAGTGCAGGAGATTCATCGAGGACAGATTGCAGACGAACGATTCGTCCTCGGTCGAGGAGAGTGCAATCTCAGAGCAAAGGTTGCTGGCCACGATCTTTTTGCCCTTGTCCTTGTAGACCTGAGGAGCATTTCCGTTGACCGCATCCGTGAAGAGGATGTATGGATAGCCAGACTCAAATCGTTTCTGTATGATCTTGCCCCAGATCTTGCGCTTGCTTTCATCCCCGGCAACCATTGACCGCATCCATTCATCTGTCACCGTGATGCCGATCGATAGGTTCTGAATAGCATGGCCTTCACTGCGAATCTGCAGGAACTCGAGAACATCAGGGTGCTCGACTGGCAGATAGGCCGCAAAGGATCCACGACGCACGTTTGACTGGGACACCACGTTGGTCGTGGTCTCGAACATCTCCATGAAGTGGACCGGTCCAGAGGACTTTCCTCCGGTCGAGATATCTGACCCACGGGCACGGAGGCCGCCAAAATAGGCAGATGTGCCGCCACCCATCTTCGTCATCATTCCGACCTCTGCGGTCTTCTCAAGGATGCACTCGAGCTTGTCACAGATGTATGATCCGAAGCATGAGATTGGCAATCCACGCTGGATTCCAAAGTTTGCCCAGATGGGTGATGACAGGGAGTACCACCCACGGGACATGTAGTCCTCGAACTTGTTCGCAAAGCCATCGATTCTCAGGATCGTCTCGGCGGCCTCTGCGATCTGGCGAACTCGCTGTTCAGGCGTCTGACCTTGGGCCAGGTAACCGCGTTCCAGGAAGAGGCGCGAGTCCTCGTTGAGCCAATAGTAACGTTGATTCATGATTTAGAAAAGATCAGATGATGAGAACGATTGGGACTTCTTCGAGTATTCCACCGGCCGCTTGAAGAAGAAATCTGTGGCGGTATTGCCCAGCACGTCCTCATCGAACCATGTCGTCTGCTCCAGGAGTTTCTGGTCTAGGTTCTCAAAGACCGGCTTGATGCCGATCTGGACCAAAGAATCATTCAGGCGGTTCTTGATGAATTCCTTCAGGATATCAGAGTTGAGACCGTCTCCCTTATAGCCATTCACCGACCAGTCAATGATGCGAGCCTCTGCCTTATAGGCCTCCTCGCACTCATGGCGGATGCGTTCGATGAGCTCCTCGTCAAACAGCTCAGGATGTTCCTGGCGGATGGTGTTGACGAGCTTGATGCCAACTAAGGCATGGATCAGCTCTTCCTTGGAGGTATAGGCGACCTGCTGTGCCGTATCCTTCAGGACGTTCCGATAACGGTTGAACCAATTGATGGTGTAGAACTGGCTGAACAGGGACACGTTCTCCACGTACAGGGTGAAAAGGATCAAGGAATAGACGTACTGCTTGCGGGCATCCTTGTAGTGCTTCTTGAGGTACTTGCGGAGGTACTGGACACGGCCCTGAATGATGTCTAGCTTTAGGTTCTCCTCGAAGATGTGCTCCATCTCCAGCACTCGGAGAAGACGCTCGTAGGCATTGTTGTGGATCACCTCGACGTTGGCCATCACGTAGCCCAGGTCTGTGATGGAAGGGTGAGGAAGGTTCTCTCCGAGCTTTGCCCAGAATGTCTTGACCGCGACCTCGATCTGGCCGATCGCCGAGAGGCATCGGGAGATCATCTCTCGTTCCTGAGGGGTGAGTTCCGTCTTGAAGTCCTGCACATCACTCTGGAAATTAAACTCCTTGTCGGTCCAGAAGCCGTTGTGCATGGCTGTGATGAACTCTTCAGTCCATGGATAATGGTCAGGTTTACGAGAGATCTGTTCCTCGAAGATCATAGTGGTAGGATACGCGCAGAATGAATAAATTTAGCCGACCAACACTGTACTGCACAGTGCGTCAGATGTAAACCGTAAAGTGACTTACGGCCTGAAAAAATCAGTGACCTTATCTATACCTGGGCACTTTTACATCGTTCACTCGCCGTTGTGTGGACGGCGGCGAATCGCACGAAGTGCTCCGGTGTTGCTATCACGAATGACGATTGTATGGTCCCTGCCACGATTGCTGTATGCGTAATCGTAGATGGCTTTATGGTTCTCATTGCTGAGATCCAGGAAACGGGACCATCTCTCGAACTTCATCTTTCCCTTCTCAAACTTTCGAAAAGTCTCTGGTTCCAGGTCAAACTGGCGGTACTTGCGGCGAATCACCGGCCCAGGTACCATTGATGGTGGCATCGCCATGTTCGGGGAATCTCCCGTAACATTTGCCGGGGAAGACATGCCAGGAGCTCCACCTGCAGGAGTTCCATCCTCACGGAGTTTCCGAACCGTTTTCATCACAGTTTTGTGATGTTGTGGTCGGTACCGTCGAATCCCTGGCCATTTGCACGGCGGACAACCTGGAACTTATCCCCGGACTGTTTATGGGTGTAGACGGATGTTCCGGAACCACCGAAACCGGTACGGACATGCTGTGAGCTGTACGTATTGTGAAATTCCTCGGAGTCCTTCTCGTGCTTCTCTGTTGGTGCACCAGGAGTGTGTTCTCCCTTGTGACCCTTCACGTAGTGCTTGGCAAACTCAGCGGATGCTGCATCATGATACACCTTGTGGCCCTTGCTCAGATTATAGGCCTCTGTTACCTCTGAGTAGGCAGAGGCGAGTGATTGAAGGACTTGAGAGTTCATATGCTTCTTAGGACTTTGACAATGTTCTGGTCGAGTGGAATCTCAACCTTTTCGTTTTCTGGAAGATAGTTGAGGTAAACTAAAAATGTTTTGAGTGCCGGCCAAAGCTCTTCTTCTATCCGATAGAACGACATCCGGTTGGCCGCCGAGATGCCGAACATGTTGTAGATCACAATGAGGTGGTTAAGCACCAGACGTTCCTGGATCTCCCCCGTCTGCTGGTATTTCCGAAGCAACCTCTTGACGTACTTGTACCGAGCGAGGTCCTCCTGAAATTCAGCGACATCCACACATTGTGGATTGTTGTAATGTTTTGCTGCAAATAACTCGAAGTTCTCTTCAGTCAGGTCATCAAATAGTTTCATGCACGGTATTTATGAGTACCGTGCATGGAAGTCTGACTTAATACTTCTTCAGATGATCAAGATGACGTTCACGTTCACCGAAGTGATGGCCTGCCCGGGAAAGGTGGTGAGCGATTGTCTTCTGGAATTCTGGATCAGCCAGGCGTTTTCCGCTGGCATTGTTGACGAGATCGATGGCCTTCTCTCGGTGTGCCCAGTGAGCACGGTCGTGAGCGTCCATCGCCTTGTCATGGGCGTCATAACTGACATCCACATTCTTGTGCTTTGCCGAATCGGCATGCTTGCTTGCTGCAGCAGCTTTGACAGTCAGATGCTCGAATGCTGCTTCGTTCAGCTGCTGAACTTCGTTGGCATAAGCTTCTGCGACTGATTTGGTGGCTTGTTCGCCTGTTAATTTGGACATGGTATTTACTTGTTAGAGTTTACAGTGCTTCGTTGATTGCATCAATGAGCTGTTGCTTGCTCATTCTGGTATTGACAGAAATGCTTCGCTCAGCGGCAAAAGCACGTAGCTCGATCTTTGTCATTGCTGCAAGATCAATGCCATCGGCCTTCGTATCAACTGCCGGTTCCTCAGCTTGTGGCTGAGATTCCGGTGCTGGTGCGGCCGGAGCCGGTTCTGGGGTATATTCTACCTTAATTGGTTCTTCAGTGGCCGGCTCCATCTTGTAATAATATGGCCTCGGATAAAATCCGAGCATCTTTTTCAGTTTTTCGAAGAATGATGGCATGACTAGTTATTGGTTTGAAGCAATCATCTGAGCATACGTATTTGCGACTGAGCGGATTGTCTGCTCAGTAGCAAGCTTTGGCATCGGCGATGGCTTTGCAGCCGGCTTATCAGCAGGGACGACTGTTTCTGAACCGTCCGCCTTGTTGGTGTAAGGAGCCTCTTCGACCTTTGTCTCGTCATCGTGGTCGTCCTTGGTTGCTTGAGTAACTGGATCCATAACCATCGGACCAGCTTCTGCAGAGCCAGGGCCACCTTCTTTGACGGTGTCCTTTGGAAGGGCATTCGTGTCGATCGTGTTATCCTTCTTGGCCAGAAGGCCTTGCACGAAGTTATGCACGTCCTCATCCGACTTGAAGTCCTCACGGGCCTTCTCGAGTGAACGGATCATTGCTGGAACATCGAGCGTCAGCTTGTCAGTTGGATTGTCGACTGCTTCTTTTACCCCTTTCAAAGCATTGGCTGCCTTCAGGTGATGGTCGGCTTGATCGTGGTGATGGCTTGCTCCGCCGGAATGATCGGCGGCAGTGTTCTCGTCATCGGCATTATCAGCAGCGCGCTCATGAGACTTTGCTGCAAGAGCATGCGAGTGATGTGCGATCATGTGCAGGTGATAATCCTGGCCGCCGTAGCTATTGGCGCGCTTTGAGGCTTCCTCGGCACGGTCAGTGGCGACACGGGCATAGGTGCTCTGGCCAGGTCCTTCGTTGAGCTGAGTGGACTCCTTCATCTCACCCTGGTCCTTGTCGTCATCACCCATATCCTCGACGTCGTCTTCGTCGCCATCTCCGTCTCCCTTTGGTTGACCTTCTGGCATCTCGGCGGACTGACCTGGAGTCTCGACCTCATTCTCTTCATTGGCAGGATGGCCAGCACGAAGCTTCTTCAGATCGTCACCATCGATCTTTCCGTTGCCGTTGACGTCCAGCTTGTCCTGGTTGCCAACGAGTTTCTCGGTGATCTTGTAAGTGCGACCCTTGAAGTCAAATGTGTTGTTGTCGGACTCCCAGGCCTTCTTGGCGGCCTCAGCAAATTCCTTCTTGTTCTCGATGTTACCTGGAACCCAGGATGGAATCTCGCCCTGTGGCTCCTGCTTCTTCTGAGCATCGGCGGCATCGGTGGCGGCCAGATTGTCGGTATCTGGCTTCAGGTCAACCTCCGGACGCTCATTGCTCTGGTCGCCGGCTTCACCGGTATCTTCGTTCTTCAGACCGGCATCACGACGCGCCTGGTAATAAGCGGCGAGTGCCTGGTTCTTGCGCTCCTCGGCCGACTTACCGGCGAATTTTGGATTATCGGATTGCTGAAAGTCTTTGATCCAAACACCGGCATCTGCCTTAGGGTCGAGCTTCTCGGTTAGCTCAAATGATTCCTTCTGAGTGCTGGCGATGCGGTGTGCATGGAAACGATGGCGCTGTGCCTGCTGCTGGTGGGACTTGATCTGGCGTTCCATGCCCATGACCTTGGCGTCTTCCTTGCCAGTAGGATCACTCTCCTTCATCTTATCGACCTCGGCTTCCAGAGCTGAGGCTGCCTTTTCATGGGCTGTAGAAGCTGCATGATGCGTGGCCACAGATGGAGTATTCTTGGCGTGCTCAGAAGCAGCATCGGCTTCGGCGCTATGATTGGCCTCTGTGACCATCTTGAAGTAGGTCTCGGCGACTGATAGAATTGACTTGATATTTGGCATGGTTATGAATCGTTGAGGAGTTAAAGGTTATTTTACAAAGTGAAGTGCTGCTCCGACGGCCGAAGCGATTGCGGTGCTGGCTGCGATCCAAGCAATCTTTTGAATGACGCTCAAAGAGGAGGTATTTTCATCGGTCTTCTTTTCGACTGATGCGACTCTTTCATCGATCTCGATCATCCTCTGCATTAAGAACTTCTTGTCATTCTCTAACATGACAAGCTTTTCCTCTGCGCGAGCGATCGAAACGATGGCATCCGAGAGCCTGTCGATCTTCTGTTCGATACGGTCTAGACGACCGTCAACTAATGACGTCTTTGTGGCCATGGTTACTTCTGAACAAGTTGACGTGAACGGCGGAACATGAATTCATCGCCGGTGACAAGACCCAGCAGCTTCTCCATCATCAGCTCCAGGACTTCCTTCTCTTGTTCAATTGCCACCGTCTGACCCTTCTCCAGGCGCTTAATGACTCGCATTGCGATCGGAAGCTGCGAGAGCTCTAAGAATCCGAGGCGGATGAGGAGCTTGAGTCTTTGGATCTGTTCTGCTTTTTCCTCTTCGGTTTCAGCCTCCGGCGTGTCGTTATTTTCCGTGACTCCCTTTTCAGCAGTTTCGTTTGGGTAACAGGAGGCTGGGTTTTCATTTTCGGAATCGTATTGGTCAACGAACTCGTCAGTGTCCAGGCTCTCGTTGACAATTGAGTGGTGCAGAGAATCGTGAACCTTGAAGCCGTGCTTCTTGTAGTGAGCCTCGGCCTTGGCAACGGCATCCTTTGGATCCTTTGCAGTGACCTTTGCGCGCTTCATGATCTTCTCCTTGCGCTTGCTGGTCATCGGATGATGAGGATCTACAACCGTTACAGTGACCAGATGTCTCTGCATCTTTGGCTCTGTGGCCTCATTGACTGATTCGTTTTGCTTCAGGCGTTTTACGATATTCAGATGGTATTGCTGAGCGTGCTTATCTCCACGCTTCTCGGCCTCGACTGCAGCCTTCTCGTGCTTCGTGATTCTCAGATTTGTCTTTTCGTCGGCGGACTCGAATGTCTTGACGGGCTTCTTACCGGCCTCTGCAGCCGCGGCCTGATGAGATGCGAACTTCTTGTCCATCTCCTTGTGATACGTCTCGATGTCACCCTTCTTCAAAGCTGCATGCGCAACTTGATGGGCGGCCTGTGCATCTTCTGCGTGTCCTTCATTCTGAGCTTCTTCCTTTGGAACACAGTTCGGAACTTTGCGACCATTCTTCATCTTCATTCCGATGGCCTCGTAACCCTTCCAGCAAGCGTCCTTCAATCCTTCTTCATTCTGAACTTCCTCGGTGCGTACCAGATTCTTGTAGGTACCGCCAGGACCAGCGAGCTTGTTTGTTGGGGTCTTCTTTCCCCACTTGCGATTGAACTCATCCCGAGTCATCGCACCATGGACAACCAGCATTGAATCGCGCTTCTTCTTGGTATTCTCGTTGACTGATTCTCCTTGAGGTTCGGCCGATTCGATCTGCTGATTGTCCCACATATGGAACTTTCCCATTGTGCCAGGATGCTTCTTCAGGTGCATCGCAATGGCCTGATGATCAGCCTTGTTCTGGTTAGGTGCAGTCACCTCGTACTCGTGGATCTTCTCACCATCATCATGCTGATGGTTGATCTTGACGAGAAACTTGCCTTCCCTGAGTTGTGTGATGGACTTCATGATTTGCTACGAATCTTTGAGATTGGTTTGCCTGGAGCTGAACGATCGTAATCGATGACTTTCTGTGAAGAAACTTCAGTGACCTGAACCGGTTGCTGCTTCTCGAGCAGCTCGACGCCGTTCAGCCACTTGCGAACCTTGTTGCCGTTGGCCATGGAGACCACTAGGTAATTTGATCCACGCTGTGAAACGATACCCACTTCAGAGGATTCCTTGATCACAACCTGGTCACCGACATTGAAGATCTCACCACTCACATATGCCTCACGGCGGTCCGAGATTGGTTCAAGCTGGATATGCTTGCGGAACGTCTTCGACTCACGAAGACCCATTCCGGTACGAACTGCGTTGAACAGTTCCTTGTTCTCGGTGAAACCTTCTGGCAGATACTTGCTGAATACCTCGAGATCATTTACTGCAGCTGCCTCGCGAAGCTTGACGGAAGCCGAATCGGCATCCTCTGCTCCGAGGACCGTCACGCCGTTCTCGAAGTTGAACGAACCGCCCTCCTTGAGGACTCGGCCGTTGTAGTGCTTCAGTAAGGTCTCGATCTCCTGAACCTTGGAGTTCTCTACGACCAGAGTGACCTTCGTGAAACCCTGTTCATGCAACTTGGCGCACAGATGAAGGTGATTGCTGATGTTATCGTCAGCCATGATCGAACGGGCATGGCGCGGAAACATCTTGCGAATGAACTTCACCTTCTCGGTGAAAACAATCGGATTCTTCTTCGGATCCTCTGACTTCGAGGAATAAATTCGGTACTGTTTGCCCTTGGCCAGATCAGCTACCTTCTCCAGGAGTTCGCCATGTGCAGCGGTAGGAGGATTGAATCGTCCGAGAACACAGACGACTTCCTTTCCAGTGCATTCCGCTACGAATTGGCTGAACGATTTCATCACTTCTTGTCTTCAGCCTTCTTGTGCTTCTCCTTGGACTCAGGCTTCTTTGCATCTTTCTCAGCCTCTCCGAGCACACCACGATGCCTCTTCTTTGCGTTGAGGTCTTGTTGTGGCGTCTGCTGAGTATAATTGACTGCTAAAAAATCTCTGAAGGATAGCATGATTGTTTCGAGTTTCCCATTTCCAACCGAAGTAGTATCGACTGGAACAATATAGAATTCTATTTATACGGGAGCAGAATCGGATAAATACATTCCTATGAAGAAAACTCTTACTCTTCTCTCACTCGTGGCCGTCTCGGCCCTTTTCACTGGCTGCGGCACTGTTGACGCTACCTATAACTCTGCAAAGGGTATTGGTCAGTCGGCAATCGGTGGCGTAGGTGCAGTTGTTGGTAACGGTGCCGCAGACGTCGGCAAGTCACTCGGAGTTGTTTCCGGCGCAGCTGGCCAGGTTGTTTCTGGCGGTGGCAAGATCATCGGCGGAGGTCTCGACCTAGTCGGCGG
>Ga0208783_10000675_pt1 | contig 20849 bp, 20 predicted proteins | sample DEB19_08_DNA_2_FD_184529 | JGI IMG/M metagenome (GOLD analysis project Ga0208783, IMG submission 184529) | Aqueous microbial communities from the Delaware River and Bay under freshwater to marine salinity gradient to study organic matter... | ecosystem: Environmental > Aquatic > Marine >...
ACAAGGCCGCCACCTGGGTCGGCCCGGGCCGCGGCCGAAAGTCCACGCGGCCAGGAGCCAATGGCGTCGTCGAGCTCTCGCCGTTTGAGTTTCTTGACAGGCTCGCGGATCTCGTTCCGCCGCCGCGCAAGCACCGGCATCGGTATCACGGAGTGTTTGCGCCGAATCACCCGCTCAGGCCCGCCGTCACGGCGTTGGCCATCGGGAACATCGGCACGCGGCAAGAGGCTATGACCGGTGGGCATGCGGCCGGCCTTCGCGCCACGGGGGGCTGTTGTGACGCGAATCCGAATCAAAAGCCCCGCTCCCACGACACGTCACGGATTGCCTGGGCCAAGCTGATGGCGAGGGTCGGGGAGGAGTTTCCGCTGCAATGCCCGGGGCGTGGCGGCGACATCCGGCTCGTCGCGTTCATCACCGAGCCGGGCCCACAACCCGTCGATCGCTCGTCACAAGTCAAACGCTCGCGGGAGTGTTGTTGACCGTCCGAGCCTTCCCCACCCGCCGCAGGGCAGTTGGGCAGGCATCAGCCGCACCGCCCACCGCACGCCGAACGCGCGGCGGAAGTCGTGGGCTGATGCCCGTGAACCTGATCGAGCAACGCCTTTCCGGTCGTCGCCTCGATCTCTCGGTTCAGATGGTCACGAACGCGGCGGACCTGCCCGACCGCGGTCTCCCGATGCTGATGAGTCTCACTCATCGCCGATCACCTTCCGAGGATTCCGGTATGTCAAGGACCGGATACCCGTGCTTCAATTTGACCGCGTTGAACGCGTGGATGCGACGCCGCCAACACAACCATCGACAGGAGCCCGACATGGCCAAGGCGACTCGCACGATCGACTCGCCGATCGGACGCCTCACCCTCGGCGCGACCGCTCGCGGTCTGCGTTTCGTGTGGTGGCCCGAGGATGTTCGACCGATGCCCGACACGACGGACGGCGGCGACGATCCTGGAGCCGCTGCGCACCTCGACGCAGCCGCATCGCAGCTTGCCGAGTACTTCGCCGGGGAGCGGACCGACTTCGATCTCACGCTCGACCCGGTCGGTACGTCGTTTCAACTCGAGGCATGGACCACGCTGCGAACGATCCCCTACGGCTCGACCTTGAGCTACGGCGAGCAGGCCCGCCGTATGGGCGACGCTCGCAAGGCGCGCGCCGTGGGGGCGGCGAACGGGCGCAACCCCATCTCGATCATCGTGCCATGCCATCGCGTGTTGGGTGCCGATGGCTCGCTCACCGGGTTCGCAGGTGGGCTGTCGACCAAGGCGTGGCTGCTCGAACACGAGCGCCACGTGCTCTCGACTCGCTGACGACGGGCGTGCGTGCAGGCGCGGTTGCGCATCTTCAACAGCTCGCGGAGGGCGCGCCCCGGCCTGCTTGTGATGCTTCGCTGCCTTGAGGCGAACCCTTCTCTCTTCGTCTGCTTCCTTTCCCACGACGGTGGGCATTGGGGGGCGGAGTGGCGGCCCCCAGGCGAACGCAAGCGAGCCGAGGTGACCTGCTACTCCGCCAGCCGCAACTCATTGGCCACGACCCGCACGACAGACGCCCGGGACGTGTGCCAGCATTCAGGTTTGGAGCCGCCCAGTTCGGCAACCACGGCGGCGAGGCTATCGGGAGCAAGACCAAAGGCGGCAGCGGCGTCACCCAGGCGCTCGTCCTTGCTCGTGGCGTCTTCCGCGATTGCATCTCCACGAGGTGCGGCTCGGGCGCCGCCCAGAAGTTCGCGTGCCCGCTGGGTGTGACGGGCTACACCATTGGGTTTGCCCTCACGGATCTTCACGGCCGCGGCAGCAAGGTGGATCAGCCCCTGAACGAATCGGGCCTCTGCAGACGTCCGACCAAGGGAATGCCAGATGCCCTCCCATGCCTCGTGCGCTTCCCAGTACCAGCCGCCGTTGAACAAGTCCAAGGCATGGAGCCACTGCGGGTCGGCGGCGAGCGTGGCGGCAAGAACGCGTCGCCGAATCGCAGGATCTGTCGGGAGATGGGCGAAGGTGGGAGGAGGCGTCGAGAGCCTGTGGGCTTCGGCTTGGACGCGAAAGGAATGCCCGCGGGGGTCGTTCACCGGGTGCGGCAGGTCATGACCCGGCACGTAGGCGTAGGGCGGCAGCGGGTTGGCCGGGGCGTAGCGGGGTGGCATGGGAGGAGTCTACGGGGCTCGGCGGCCCGCTCGCTCTTCCGGCCGCGTCACTTCTTGACGGCGGGCTTCTTCTTGTCCTGCTTCGGCTTCATGCTCTTCTTGTCGTTCTTTTGCGAGTTGTTGCCCTTGCCCATTGTGACGCTCCGAAGGCTTCGTGTGCGTGGCTGGCTCCCTGCACGCCACGTACTCCATTGAATCGGCAGAAATGCTTGCTGCATTCAATTCCGGAGGCAGAATATCCAATGCCTTTCCCGCCCCTGGTTGCGCTCGCCCGCGCGGGAAACCTCGCCGCACGAGCCGCCTTCGGAAACGCCCATCAAGCGGCCGGAGCGTGTGGGGGGTCGTGATAGGATTCCAGCAAGCAGCCATGGACCATCCACCAGATCCCCCTGCCACGTCCGATCAACCCCGTTTCTGGTTCCCGGCGAAGCGGTACGGCTGGGGTTGGGGGCCGCCGAGCACCTGGGAAGGCTGGTTGGTGCTTGCCGGGTACGTCGGCCTGCTCGCCGCCCTCTGCCTGCTTGTCCCGGTGACCGAGCATCCGTATTGGTTCTGGGCTGGCGTGATCCTCCTCGTGACCGGCCTCATCGCGATCTGCTGGTGGAAGGGCGAGCCTCCACGGTGGCGGTGGGGCGGGGACTGAGCGGCTTTGCAGCGATGCTTCCGACCGACCGACTGCACCGTGGGCCGCTGCAGCTGTCGACCGGCGTTCAACGACGGCCGTGGTGATCATGGGCGTGACCGCGGTTGCATCCCTTGCCTGGGCCGGTGAATTTCACCGAAAAACACGCCAAATCCTTTCGGAAAAACCGCCTCTTGGTATCGTCATCAAGGGGTGTTCTCTGCCTGTCCCCACTCCCGACGCCAGACCTTTTCGAGCGCCCCGCATGCGGAGATTCTGCCGAACCACGCGATGCCTTCTCGGCGTCCTCTTCGTGATGACGGCGTGCCGCTCAGCCCCCGCCCAGGGCACGATCAAGCGGCTTTCCGACATGGTGCTCGACAGCAAAGCGCTACTCTTTGCGTCGAACGCCACCTATGGCCGGGCGATCAACGGCGAGGCGTTCCAGGCCGAGGCGCTGCTCACCGTGGGGGGCTATCAATAAGCCACCTGGTACCACCTCGGCTCCGCCGACGAAGACATTTACCTGGCCCGCCGGGCCGTCTCGGGCACCACCTGGGAGGTGATGGATACGGGTGCCAACATGACCCGCACCACCTCCGACGCCCACAACGTGATCTCGATGGGCGTGGCGAGCGATGGAACGGTCCACCTCTCCTACGACCACCACGGCCACACGCTCCGCTACCTGAAGTCGATCCCCGGCGCCGCCACGGCCACCACCTGGAACACCAGCCTGCTGACACCCGAGCGGAGCTCGCTCAACACCGGCGGCACCGCAGTGACGGTTGTCACCTACCCGCAGTTCGTGTCCGACCCCTCCACGAGCGACATGCTCATGAACTACCGGATCGGATCGAGCGGCAACGGCGACGTGATGATGGCCACCTACGACACGGCCACGGGTCGATGGAACACTCCCCACCAGATCATCAATGGCACGGGCGGCGCGGTCTACACCGACGCGCTCGGCTCGTCTTCCACCCGCAACGCCTACCTCAACGGCTTCGACGTCGATGCCACGGAACGGATTCATGTCACCTGGACGTGGCGGGAGTCGGCTGGCGGCACCAACCACGACATCGACTACGCCTACAGCGACGACGGCGGCACCACCTGGCGGAACAATTCGGGCACGGTGGTGGGCACCACAAACGCACCCATGCGGTATGACTCGCCAGGTCTGATCATCGACGACGGCAACGCCGCCAACGGGCTGCTCGGACAGATCGACCGCCGCAACACGCTCATGAACCAGTGCACGCAGGCGGTCGACCTCGACGGCCGCGTTCATGCCATCATGTGGCACGCCGACGATGCCCATGCCAACGCGGTGTCAGGCTTCACCACCGCGCCGGCCGCCTACTTCCATTACTTCCGAAACCCGACGACCGGTGCCTGGAACCGCCGGGAGCTTCCGACGACCCGCGCCGTCGGATCACGGCCCGATGTCGCCTACGACGCCGATGGCAACCTCTATGCCGCCTACGTCACGCCCGGCGCCGGCGATGCGGGCGGCTACTACACCAGCGGCGACCTCGTGATCGCCACTGCCTCGAAGGCCACCGGCTATGCCGACTGGCAGATCGTCTCCACCGACACCCGCGACTTCGCGGGAGAGCCACGGATTGACCAGCAGCGGCTCCTGTCGGCCGGTGTCGTCTCCGTGTTTCTCCAGGAAAACAACGCCGCCGTCACCTCGATCACCGGCACGCCACTCCATGTGATCGAATACGCCAAGCAGGCCAACCTCGTGATCTGGGCCGGCGACCATGGCGGCACCTGGCGATCGGGGGGCGGCCTCGACTGGGATGACGACGGAGACGACGTCGGCAGCAGCAGCTTCGACGACGGCGAACGGGTGGTTTTCGACAACAATGCCACCAGTTTCAACGTTCAGGTCGTCGGGGCCGTGGCCCCCTCGTCGATCCGCTTCGACAACACGAGCAGTCGCCCCTACACGTTCTCCGGCACTGGCATCGGAGGCTCGGCCAATCTCCACGTGGTCGGCGGCGGCAAGGTGACGCTCGCCAACGCGGCCAACACCTATTCCGGGAGCACCATCATCACCAATGGCACGCTGGCCCTCGCCGCAGGCGGTTCGATCGCGTCGCCTTCCATCACCATCGAAACGGCCGGCATGCTCGACGTGTCGGGGCTGGCGGGCGGACTCGTGCTCGCGAGCGGACAAACGCTCGATCACGCAGGGAGCCAGGCGGTGACGGGTGCGGTGGCCGTAGGATCCGGTGGTACCCTCATCGGCCGCGGCAGTTTTGCCGGGGCAGTGACCGCCCACGACGGCGGCACGTTTCGCATCGGCAACGACGGCATCACGCTCCGTCCGCAGGGCGTCGCGATCGACACCTTCGAGTCGTATGCCGTGGGCGACGTTCGCTCCGTCGCAAGCCCTCCGTGGACGGCCCATCTGAGCACCACGCTCAACGACATCGTGGCAGCCGGAACCGGCAACAAGGCGCTCACCGTGGGGGGCAACGTTTCGGGCTATGTCGGCACCTCCCGCACGCTTGCGGCCAATGCCTCAATCGCCAACACCGACACGGCCACGCTGTTTTTCCGGTTCAACGCCCGCACGTCAACGCTCGACCAGAGCTTCGGCCTGGCTGACATGGCAACCACCACCAACACGCTGTTTACCGATTTCGAGGCGCAGTTTCGGCTGACGGGTGACACCGCCACGACCGTGCGCGTCGACGCCCGCGATGCCGCCGCGTTTACCGCTCCCTTGGCCACGGGGCTCGCCCTCAACGCCTGGTACAACGTCTGGATGGTGGTGAACCAGGTGACCGACACCTACGACATCTACCTCAACACCGGCACGAACGACGCCGTTTCAGCCAACAAGCTCAACGCCTCGCCGCTGCGGTTCTGAAACGGCACCGCATCGTCGCTCACGACGATCCTTGGACTCGCCGGCCAGTCGCCCATCGACAACCCGGTGTGGTACGACGATCTCTACCGACTCACCGGAGCGAGCCTTTCCAATCCCCTGCGCGGGTCGGCCGGACTGCTGCTTGGTGATTCTGCCAGCGTCACGGTGGGGGGCGACTTCCATCTCGACGCCGGCGGCACCCTCGCAATCGATGTCGCCACCGCCGACATCTTCGATCGGCTCGTCGTGAACGGCCAGGCCACGCTCAACGGCACGCTTGCCGTCGCGGCTCCCGCGGGCATGCTCCCTCCCCTCGGCAGCACCTTCGACGTGATTTCGGCCAGCGGGATGGTGGGCCTGCCCACGATCGACGACCGCAGCTACCTCGGCGTGGAAGCCGAGGTGATCGGCGGCTCGACGCTGCGACTCACCACCACCGCCCGAGGTCCGTCGGTTCGAACGGTCTCCACGGGTCTGACCGTGGCCGACGACACGCCGTTTGCCGATACGCTCGTGCTGGTGAAGCGGGGCGCCGGCACGCTTGTCCGCGGCGGCTCAAACCCGCTCGCCGCCGGCGCCGTGGTGGAAGGCGGCCGGCTCGAGGTGACCTCGACAGACGCCCTCGGCTCAGGACCACTGACGATTCGCGCTGGTGCCACGGCCGCCCTGCTGGCCGATGCCCTTGCCCTCTCGGCTCTCCACCTCGACGACGGCAGCAGTCTCGACATCGGCTTGTGCCGGCTCGACATCGCGACCGGGGGCATCACCGAGGCGGCCCTTCGGAGCCTGCTCATCAACGGACAGGAGGATCCGGTCAGTCTGCCGGGCATCATCTCGCACGATGCTCAACTTGCCAGCCTCACGATCGGCTATGTGATCGCCCCCGATGGCTCGGCCACGGTCCGCATCGCCGCTCCGGGCGACACGAATCTCGACGGGCTCGTCGACATGGTCGACGTGGTGGATTTCATCAACACGGGTCTCTACGACACGCCTCAGGCTTCATCGTGGCAATCCGGCGACTTCAACTACGACGGCATCACCGATGCCCTCGATGTGGTGGAGATGCTCAGCCATGGCCTCGACGATCAGGGCGGCTATCTCCCAATCACCGGCACGGTCGCCGTGGTGCCCGAGCCCGGGGCTGGAGCACTGATGGCGATGGGAATCGCCCTCGCAGCAGCGGCACGGTGCCTGGCAGCGGGGGGCTTGCGCCCCCCGCTGCACCATCACCACCCGCGCGGCATCGGCCGGCCGTTACTGCCCGTGCGAGCAGCACTCCGATGCGCACGAATCACCGGCAGTCCTGCTGCCGCACCCATCGTCACAGCACGAGCATCCACACTCGGCGCACGTGCATGAGCCAGAGTCGCAGCAGCCACAGCAATCACAGGCACCACAGCCCGCGTTGCACACGAATCCCAGGCCGGCGGGCACGAGCGCCAACGCCAACCATGCAAGCAGCGTCTTCATGAGATCACCTCCACGAAAGTGCGAAACCGTTCGACACCCATCGCGCCGGCCGTCGAAACACACGTCTCGATCGCGGCCTGGCGATGGAGTTGCTGGCTCAGTTCCGCCACACGCCGTAGAGGATCCTAGGAGGCCGCTCTGGAATCAGCGATGAGCGGTCGATGGAGGCCCGTCCCCACGCGACACGGCTCGCATCGCGGTCGATATCCAACATCGACCAGCCAAGAGCCTCCATCGTGATGGTCGGCACCGCGCGGCTGGTTGGCACTGCCGTTCCCTCGTGCCGGTGTTGCCACTGGCAACGGCACGGAACCGACTCGGTGTCGGCGCGAGCCGCCTCGGCACACAGCGGACACCTCGTTTCCTCAGCCGCGGGAGACTCACACGCCCCTCGGCACACGGAGCCAGCATCTGGGCTCGATCGGCAGCAGGATCGCCCGCAGGCGTTGGCCCGATCAACGCCCCCCACCTGTGCCACCACCATGGCACAGGCTGCCATCCACACCACTGATCGGAAGAGCCTTTGCATCCGATGTGCCTCGTGAACTGCCTCCCTTGATCGTAGGCCTCGGCACACTGCCAAGGCAAGCTATCGGCGACGTCGTCACCGATGCGGGGTGTCTGGCCAGAAAAACGGCGTGGTGGCCCTGCCGCGTCGCTTCCGCATTGCTCCGAGCTCGGGCGTGATGTAGAGTGAAGGGGTCGGAAGTGATGAAGGTGGCCGTTCCAGACTTGTTCTTGGAGCATCATCCACCGCGATCGCCATCTCTCGAAGTGGCTGTTTCCAGGCCCGCCGCATGGCGGTGCTGGTCAAGCACCCTCTCGCCGGGCAGCCAGTGATCCATCGCACGGATCACGGTGTGCACCCGTCAGCCTGACGGGCACCGTTCAGCCCGCCCGTCCGCACATCCTCGCCTGCGTCGCGTGCCCTGGTTGCCCGTGCGCACGGCCTACGAAAGTTGTTTCATGTCTGATTCCTCGCCCGCGTCCAATCCCATCTCATCGTTCGACGACCTCGGCCTGTCGCCGCCGCTCCTCCGCGCCCTTGCCGACGAGGGCTACACGACCCCCACGCCGATCCAGGCCAAGGCCGTGCCGCACGTGCTCGCCGGACGCGATCTCTTTGGCTGTGCCCAAACCGGCACGGGAAAGACTGCCGCCTTCGCCCTGCCCCTCATCGAACGCATGCGGGCATCGGGCCGAAAGGCCGAATCTCGACGCTGCCGAACGCTCGTCCTCGCACCGACCCGGGAGCTCGCCGCCCAGATTCACGAAAGCTTCGTGGCCTATGGCCGCCATGCCTCGATTCGCGCCGCCGTGATCTATGGCGGTGTCGGCCAGCAGCAGCAGGCCCGCGCGATGATGCACGGCGTCGACGTGCTCGTCGCGACGCCGGGCCGGTTGCTCGACCTGGTCTCCCAGCGCCTCGTCGACATCCGCTCGGTGGAGTTTCTCGTGCTTGACGAGGCCGACCGCATGCTCGACATGGGATTCATCCACGACATGCGGAAGATCGTCGCCATGCTGCCCGTGAAGCGACAGACGCTCTTCTTCTCCGCCACGCTGCCCGCCGAGGTCCGCGATCTGGCGGCCTCGATGCTTCGCAATCCGCTCGAGGTCAAAACAGCGCCCCAGTCGAGCCCCGCCGACACGGTCAGCCAGTCGGTGTTTTTCGTGCCGAAGAAAGAGAAGAAGGCGCTTCTCGTGAAACTCATCCGTGAGGAGGCGACGGGACGGGTGATCGTCTTCGCCCGCACGAAGCATGGCGCCGACAAGCTTCACCGCGACCTCGAGAAAGCGGGCATCGGTGCCGCGGCGATCCACGGCAACAAGTCGCAGGCCCAACGCGAGCGGGCCCTGGCGGCCTTCAAATCGCCACGGCCGCCCGTGCTCGTGGCCACCGACATCGCGGCCCGCGGCATCGACGTCGATGACGTGGCGCACGTGATCAACTACGAACTCCCGCATGAGCCTGAAACCTACGTCCACCGCATCGGCCGCACCGGCCGTGCCGGCCAGACGGGCGCGGCGGTGAGTTTTTGCGACGCCGAGGAGCGTGCGCGGCTCACGGCCATTGAACGGCTGCTGAAACGCTCGATCCCCGCCCGCAACGAACCGCCCGCCGGCGATCCTTCGGTGCACGAGCCGGCTCCCACACGAGGATCGTCACGCGACTCGTCGCGCGGTCCGTCACGATCCGGAAAACGGCGTGGAGGCCGGAGCGCCCAGCGGCCGCGTCGCGACAAACAGTCGGCCGTGAGCCCGGCCCCTTCCCGCCCCGCCGCAGAGCCCAACGCCGCCGCTCGCGCAGGCCGTCGCAAGCACCGTCGGGCCCTCTGACGGCACCACTTCTTTCCGACAGGCCACACCGCTTCGACGGCCCCACCCCACCCGGTGGGGCCGTCCGCGGCCTTCGCCACGCCCGAGCCTGCGAGAGGTGGGGGGTTGGGAGGAGTTTGCGGCCACTGACCAGATCAAACGGAAGCCCGACGGACACGTGGCGGGGTAGCCTCACGAGGGCGTTTTTGTTCTGCTGCCACTCTCGCCGCTTCTTCACGGAGGATTTGACGTGGAAGGACTGATGCTGCCGGCCAGCGATCGTGCCGATCTCCAGGAAGTCTCCGAAGACGCCGGCTGGATTCGCGATGCGCGTCGGGCCGTGCGCGAAGCGCCGGTCAACTACTTCGCCGTCAGCCCCTGGCGATACTGGACCGACTTCCTCGTGTCGCTCACGATCGCCTACACGTCGGCCACGATCTACCTCGTGTCGCCGCTCGGCTCATGGGCCCAACTGATCGCCTTTCCGTTGGCGGTGTTCTGGCTCTATCGACTCGGCTCGCTGATCCACGAGGTGTGCCATCTTGGTCACCACGAGATGCGGGTGTTCAAGGTGGTCTGGAATCTCCTCGTGGGCGTCATGACGCTCATGCCCTCTCCCTTTTTCACGCGACACCACCGCGACCATCACAGCACCCGGATGTACGGCACCCCGGAAGACCCGGAATACGTCGCGAACGTGCTCGAGGCCGGGAGCTGGAAGAGCAGCCTCATCTACACGCTGATGGTGATGGCCTTCCCGATCGCGGTGTTTCTGCGATTCCTGCTCGTGCCCTTCACCTACCTGACCCCGGCCATCCGGAAATGGACGCTCGAACACGGCAGCGCCTTCACGCTCAACACCCGCTACACACGACGGGTCACGCCGTTCGACCGAAAGGTGATCACGGCCCTCGAGTGGCCCTGTTTTCTGAGGGCTGCGTTCATTCCGGGGGCCGTCCTCGCTGGCCTGGCCCCTCCCGAACGAATCCCGCTGCTCTACCTCCTCGCCCTCTCGACCGTGGTGCTCAACCAGCTCCGGCAGCTCGCCGACCATCATTTCGAGGGCGACGGCTCCCCTGCCACGGTCGAGTCGCACATTCTCGACTCCTGCAACTACACGGGGAGTGACGTGCTGACGTGGCTGTTTTTTCCCTTTTCCATCCGCTACCACGCACTGCACCATCTCTTTCCGTCGATGCCCTACCACAACCTCAAGCCGGCGCATGAATACCTGGCACGAACACTGCCGGCGGATTCGCCCTACCTCGGCCTCGATGAGCCAGGCTGGTGGAGCGTGGCGCGTCGAACGATCTTCGGGCATCACGCGGCCGCCTGAGGTTCCGGCGCGATCGTCACGATTTAAAAGACGTAAATGACGTCGCCGCCGAACGTCACCTGAAACATGTCGCGGCCATCGTTGTAGGGACGGGCTCCGCCTGCCCAATCGAACCGGAGCTCGGGCCGCACCCAGATGGCGTTCACCGGCTTCCAGACGGCCCCGACCGTCTGCTCGTAGAAACTGCCGGAATAGCTGGTTCGACTGCCACGTTCATTGCGAAACCATTCGCCCCGCCAGACGAGCGTGGTCTGCTCGGTGAGTTCGTAGAGCATCCAGTTGCCGATCGCATACCAGGCGTCGTTGGCCGGAGCCGTGGTGGCCCCGCCATCGGCCAGGCCAGGGATGTTCTGCTCCCAGGCCGCGTCGACCTGCACCACCTGGGCGAGTCGATCGGTCCAGCGATGTTGGAGCACCGTGGAAAACAGCGTGCGCATATTGCGCGAATACCCAGGGTTCGGCTGGCCGGCGGCCGAAGGGATGTTGATGTATCCGGCCGGATAGATCTGCTCGTTGGCCCCGAGAAACGTGGGGAACTGGTTCGGCCCCCACACCATCGAGGCGGTGAGCATCGTTTCACCGGCAGCCACGGCCGCATTGCCGTCGAAGTTCTTGAAGGTGGCCGCCCCGATGAAGCCCCAGTCGTATGGGCCCGGAGCACCGAAAAAACGATCCCAGCCGTTGATGGTTCCGGCCTGGAGCGTGATGCGATCGGTGAGATCTCCTTCGGCGAGCGCCCCGACGTGGGTAAACGGCTCTCCGTAGTTGAACATGTAGGGCACGCTGAGCAGCGGGCGTCCGATCGCGGGAACACCTTCATAGCCGATGATCGTGTACCACCGCCCAAACTTCACATCGATGCCCTCCTCGAGCAGGATCGGAAGGTGGGCCTCGGCGTAGAACTGCACCGGCTGCCAGCCGACAAAACTATCGGTGACAAACACGTTGTTGAGCATGCCCGTCATGTAGGTGAAAGCCCAGTCATTCCCGAAGAGGCTGTCGAATCTCACCCCCCAGTCAAAGTCGTCGCCCGTTCCACGATCACTCGCCATCTGGCGTTGCAGGAAGACGTAGTACTGGTTTCCCATCCAGCGGTTGGCGAGGGAGTTGGGATTCACGCCGAAGTTGATTCCGTCGGATGGCTGGGCCGGGTTGCCGGTGAGGCTGTTTTGGATCCACCCGTTGACGAGCCACTGGCGGCCGTCGTCTCCCGCCGGCGCGGCCGTGGGCGACGCCCCCGCCGGGCCGGCGCCACCGGGGAGCCGGCCAGCAGGTGGGCCAAAATCCGACGGTGGCAGGAAGGCGAATCGATCCTCGGCATCCAGCCGCTCATCCTGCGGCTTTGCGTCGGGCACCGATGCCTCATCCTGGGCGCAGACCATCCCCATGACCGCCACGGAGGCGGCGCAGATCACGCTGGTCAGAGAGACTCTGGACCGTCTCATGCGTGCCCGGGATGACACGTCCCGCCGCGGCGAATCAACACGATGAACCACGCGGCCGGGTCGACTGGTCACGAGCGTACGCCGACGTCGCCGGTCGGCACCATGGCGAACCAGCCGTGTGCCAACCGGGCAATGCAGGGAAACCAGGCAAGCCCATCCTGCCAGGTATCGGCGACGCTCAGCGGGTTTCGGCCACTTCGAGCTGGTCGCGGAGGTTGATCAGTGGCCCGTGGTCGACCCGGATCAGCCCCCGCCTCGGACGGTCAAAGTCGATCACCACGAAGAGCACCGTGGCGAACATCGAGTTGGTCACGAGCCACAGCCAGACATGCCGCCTTCCACCCTGACCCGATGAATGGCCGACGAGGAGGCTTCCGATGCCGGTGCTCACCATCAGCAGCATGAAGATCGAGATCGGCAGATGGCTCACCGCCGCCCATTCCCGCGTGGCGTTGAGATCGATCACCGCGTTGGCGGCCGGCACGATCTGGCTGGTGCGCACCACCTCGTCGCCCTGCGTTCGGGCTTCGGTCACCACCTCCCAGAGCTGATTGAGCAGGGCGGCGAGCTTCGCCTCCTCATCGGGCTGGAGTCGGTCGTCGATGGCGCTCTCGAAATAGTCGAGCCGCTCACCGACATACCGACGGAGGATGTCTCGAATCCGACCGCACTCCGGCTCATTGAGCAGGCCGGCACGCAGATGGCACGTGCCGATCGCATTGGCCTCCTGAAGCACCACCTGCCGCCGCATGTCGTGCCGCCCGGCCGTGAGCGAAAACGAAAACCCGAGCAGCAGGGCCACGAGACCAAGCGCGCTCCCCTTGAGCATGTTCGACGCCGCAAGCGACCGCTCGCTTTCCCCCAGCGCACTGCGGCTGGCCATGCGAAAGCCGATCTCATTGGCCGCGAGCATCGCGACGAACAAGCCGGTGACGATCACCCAGGTTGGCAGTCCAAACAAGGCCGCGTCCATCGCCACTACCCCGCCTGGAAGATCGACTTGAGGTAGCGGGTGTTGGCCCCGAAGTTGCCCCGGACGTTGCGACCGTCGTTCGCATCGCGGGAGCGCTCGATCACCAGCCAGCCGTGCCACCCGATCTCATCAAGGGTCTTCTTCACGGCCGGCACGTCGATCTGAGGATCCTTTTCCAGCCAGAACTTGTCCTGATTGCTGGCATGGATCTGGCAGATCCGATCGGCTCCGAGCGTTCGGATCTCGGCGTGGAGATCACGGCCATTCTGAAGCGCGTTGGCGAAGTTGAAGTAGCTGCGGATCGCCGGGGAGCCGATGTCGTCGAGGAGCTTCACCTCGCCGGCCGCATCGAGGGCCGATTCGATGCCGATGACCACCCCGGCATCGGCCGCCCGTTTCCCCGCATCCTGAAGCCGTGCGACAACGGCCGGCCTCAGGTCGGGATGCTGCACCAGGTCGCTCCGCACGCCGAGCGGCAGGAAGATGGTCGTCACCCCCATCGCCACGGTCGTGTCGATCGCATCCTGAACCACCCTCGCGATCCCCTCGCGCTCCGCAAACGACTGGGCGTAGAAACCCGACATCGCGATCGAGCAGACCCGCAGTCCAAGGCTCTCCGCCTCGTTGAGAAACTGGTCTCGCACGGCCGGGTCGGTCAGCTTGTTGTCGAACGTGGGCCGGTCTCCAAGGCCCCCCATGTCGACCTCGACACCGTCGGCTCCGATGTCGGCCGTGAGCTTGAAGGCGCCGAGTTTCTGCCGCTTGAGAATCATCCAGTCGCACACCCCCACTGGAAACCGCGGCAGGGGCGGAAGGGCCGCCGTGGCAGAGCCTGAGATGACTCGGGCAGCAGCCACAGAAGCAGCCGTGGTGGCCAGCCACCGGCGGCGAGACATTGGATCCATGCGTCGAGTCTCCGGGGATGAAACAGGGCGGGGTGGTCAGGGCTGAGAGCGAATCACCGGCTGCTCCGCACCCATGGCACTGAGCCGTGCCGGCCAGGGTGAATCCGGAAGGCCTGCCAGCAGGCCGACGACCCTCCGGGCGGTGAAATCGGCCCCCTCCACGGTCGTGTGCGTATGGGCGTCGGCAAACAACGGCGACACCGCGTCGGGGCCGATCTCGTCATACGCCTCGGCCACCGTTTCATGGAGATCGAGCAGCGTGGCCTGCTCCTCGGCCGCGACCCGCTTCGCCCACACGACGGTGCCATCGGAGGGGCGACCGATGCGCAGGCCGCTGGCATCCCACGTCTTTCGAGGCACCTGGGTGCAGAGATACGGCGTGGCGCCCCTGGCACGGGCATCGGCGAGGTACTGCCTGAGGTAACTGCCGTAGGTTCGCACCACCTCGTGCTTTTTCGTCAGGATGTTGTCGATCTCCTCGGTTTCATCGCCCGTGCCCCGTATCGATCCCCGGGCTCGGGAATCGTCGTTGATCTTGCCGCCGTCGTTATGACCAAACTGGATGATCACGACGTCGCCTGGCTTCATCATCCCGAGCGTGGCGGCCCATCGCCCCTCGGTGATGAACGTGCGGCTGCTGCGGCCGCCGATCGCATGATTCACCACGTTGACCTTCGCGGGGTCGAAGTATTTTCCCAGCTCCTCGCCCCACCCCCGCTGCCCCTTCGTGCCGCACTTCACCGTCGAGTCGCCCACGAGAAAGAGCGTCGGCAGATCGGGGCTGGCCGGCGTCGCCAGGCGAAATCGGCTCGCATCCTCGACCGGCCGGTCGTCGTCGGGAGCCGCAATGGCGGCGATGGCACACCCACTGATCATCATCGTGAGAACGACTCGATTCATGGCATCCTCTGGCAGACGGCGTCGGGCCGTCGCGTGTCGCGGCATGCTCGCCGCACCTGGCGTGTGATTCCCTCGGCGTAGCATACTCTCGGGTTTCAAGCAGGCCCAACCACCTCGGCGGCGCTCCCGGAGGCTCCTCATGTTCGCTCGCTCGATCGTCGCCCTCGCGCTCGCGGCGGCCGTGCCCATCTCCGCAAAGGGTGCTACGACGCTCGATGCCGACGACCTTCTTGCCGGCACCCGTGTGGTCCCGGTCGCCATCACGCTCCCCACGGACGACTGGGATGCGCTGCGCCGGGAGAGCCGGGGCCCGGGAGGGTTTTTCGGAGGCGGGCAGTCGAAATCCTTCACGTGGCACCAGGGCCGCGTGACCATCGACGGCGTCACGATCGTCGATGCGGGCGTGCGCAAGAAGGGGCTTTTTGGCTCGATTGATTCGGTGCGGCCGTCGATGCTCGTCGACTTCAACCGCTACGTGCCGCAACACCCGGTCGATGGGCTTCGGCGGCTCACGCTCAACAACAACAAACAAGACACCTCGTGCGTGAGTCAGTGTCTGGCCTACGCGTTGTTTCGAGCGGCGGGCGTGCCGGCGCCCCGCGTGGGGTTTGCGGCCGTGACCGTGAATGACGAGTTCCTCGGACTCTATTCCAACGTGGAGGCTGTCAAGAAGCCGTTCCTCCGGCGATCGTTCGGCTCATCGACGGGCAGCCTCTACGAGGGCACGCTCGCCGACCTCGTGCCGTCGTCGCTCGGCAAACTCGAGATCGAGACGCACGACGACTCGCGCCGGCAGCTCGAGAGGCTGGCACGGCTTTTGGAGGCGGAGCCGCCACTCGATCTCCGAGCACTCGAAACGCTCGTCGATCTCGATGCATTCCTGTCGTCCTGGGCCATCGAGTCGCTCATCGGACTCTGGGATGGCTACACAGCCAATCAAAACAACTATTTCGTCTATTTCCCATCTCCCGGGAGCCCGGCGCGATTCATCCCGTGGGGTGCCGATTCGGCATTTCCCGCCGCGTCCGGCGGCATGCCCGGGTTTTCCCGAGGCCCTTCCCCGGTGATCTCGGCACAGTCGGCGCTCGCGAACCGTCTCGCCTTCACGCCCGGCGTGATGTCACGGTATCGCGCACGACTCGAGGAGATCCTGGCCACGGTGTGGCGGGAGGAGGATCTTCTCGCGGAGATCGATCGCCTGGAGACTCTGCTCACACCACACCTTTCGTCGGCCCAGGAAGGGATGCCAAAGTCCCTCGAGACGGTCCGCGGCTTCGTCAGGCGTCGTCGTGACGACATCGAGAAGGCCCTCGCCGACTGGCCGCCGGAGCTCCCCTCCGACTACCGCCGCCCGATGGTGAGCACCCGAATCGGATCGGCCCACGGCAGCTTCTCCACCATGCAGCGATCCTCGGCCGATGGAGACGCTCCGTCCGGTGAGGCGTCGGTCGCCATCACCGTTCGGGATGAGCCCTTCGAGTTTGTCCCAACCGGGGTATCGGCCTATCCGTTCGTGATGGGTGGCCGTGCACCATCGACGCAAGCCCTGGCCGACGCACCGATCGCCGTGACGGTGTCGGGCACCCGGGGCGACGGCTCGGCCCTGACCCTTTCATTCATGCTCGATCGTCGGCTTGTTCGGGACTCCAACACCGACCTCGCCGCCGGCGGCATGCTGACGGAGGGCCCAGGCTTCTTCGGCAAGGGTCCAATGCGGATCGTCAGCGGAACCGTCGCCCTGACAGCACGCGGTGCCGACCCCGAGAGTCCGATCGCAGGGTCGTTTCAGTTCGTGATCGACGAAAACTCCGGCGGCTTCAACAATCCGTCACCGAAAAAGAAGCCGCCCGAGAACTGACCCACGCTACTCGGCGCGGCGAAGCACTCGGACAAAGTCGACCTCGAACCGCGCGGGAAACTCGGTCGACCCGGGATCCCCACCCCGCGTGCCTCCGATCGCGAGATTCACGAGAAGGTGCTGTGGCTGGCGCAGGGGATTGCCCCGGATCCTTCCCTCGTTTTCGGTCTCATCGAGGTTGAATCGGCAGAGGTGTCGATCGTCGAGCGTGATCTCGATCTCGGCCTCGCTCCAATCCATGCGCCATACATGAAACCGCGTTGACCAGTCGGGGTCATTGAATGCCGCAAGCGGGAACTGATTGACGCGTGAACGCGGCTCCCAACGTCGAGTGCCCCCCCAAAACACGTTCGCCAGAAGCATGCCATCGTAATATTCCATCACGTCGATCTCGCCACCATGAGGCCATGGACCATTGCCAAGCGTCCAAAACGCGGGCCACATCCCTGGCCGCGTGTCGATCCGAGCCCGCATTTCGAAGCGGCCGTAGAGCCATTCATGCTTGCCGCGCGTCGTGATGCTCGACGAGGTGTACTCGATCTCGTCACGACGACTGGCCCACGCCGGCTCCCCGGCATGATGGCCAGGATGCGGCCGCCGTTCACGACGCGCCTCGATCACGAGGTGTCCGTCGCGGCAGAAGGCGTTGTCTTCCTGATACCACTGGAGTTCTTCATTACGCACGAAACCCTGCTCAAACGACCAGTTGGCCGGATTGGGAGGGCCGTTTGCCTCAAACTCATCGGCCCACACAACCTGCCAGTCGCCCGGGGTTTCGGCCGATGCGACGCCGCATGCGAAGGCCGTGGGGATCGCGGCAAGGAGGAGAAAAAGAAACGGCATGGTGGATTGACGATGCGACACGACGGGGGGGATGTGCCGATAGTCTATGACGGACTCCACGGGCCGATCACGCTCATGCCAGACGATCACACCATCGCCGATTCCGTAGCCGGCCTCGCCTCGCCGGCGGCCGACGTTCGAGCAGCGGCCGCCGAGGCGCTCTGCCACACCGCTCATCCGGGTGCGGCCGTGCCGCTCGTGAGGGCGACCGGGGACGATGACGAGCGGGTTCGGGAATGGGCGGTAGCCGCTCTCGAAGACCTTGGGCCGCCTCCGGTCGACGCGATCCCAGCCCTTACGACCATCGCCGGTGAGCCCAGGCCGCTGCCGGCATATTGGGCGATCACGCTCCTGGGGAGGTCTGGGAAAGATGCGGTGTCGGCGGTCGGTGTGCTCACCGGGTGTCTCGGTTCTTCCGAGGCATCTGTGGCCCAGCGGGCCGCGTGGGCCCTCGGCAAACTCGGCCCGGTTGCCGCAGCCTCCCGAGCGGCGCTCGATGAGGCACGTCGCGGGGCCGATCCTCGGCTGGCGCGTCTCGCCTCCGATGCCCTCGGCGAGATCGGCGAGGCCTGAGAAGCCCTGCCATCACCATGGGTGAAGGGCATGCGTGCCGCCCGCACCGGCCGATACCGTAGGCGTGGCACTCTCGTCGCCCTTTCTGTCGTCGCGAGCATGCGCCCGGTTCCGGGCCTTTGGCGTCGCCGCGCTCGTGCTCATGGGCTTCGGCCCGTCGGCCCATGCCCAGCAGCAGGCCATGCCGGTCGTCAAACCCTGGGACGCGGTCCTGATCTGCAGCTTCAACATCCAGGTTTTCGGCGAATCGAAGATGGCGAAGCGGGAAGTCGTTGACGTGCTCACCCGCGTGGTGAGAAAGTTCGACATCGTCGCCATTCAGGAGGTGCGAGCCAAGTCGGACGACATCATTCCGTCGTTCGTTCAGGCGGTGAACGCCGACGGAAGCCAGTACCACTGGGTGATCGGCCCCCGTGAGGGTCGCACCGTCAGCAAGGAGCAATACTGCTTCGTCTACGACACGCGACGGATCGAAGTAGACGCCTCATCGCTCGGTGTCGTGCCCAACCCGTCCGGTGCGCTCCATCGCCCGCCCATGCACGCCCGTTTTCGCACGAAGATCCAGCCGGCCGGCATGGCGTTCACCTTCTGGCTCGTCGACATCCACACCGATCCCGACGAGGTTCCTTCGGAACTCGCGGCCCTCTCCGGCGTGTTTCAGCAGATGCAGGCCCTGCGGCCCGATGAGGACGATGTGATCGTGCTCGGCGATCTCAACGCCGGCCCACCCGAGTTTGGAGCCTTCACGAAGATCCCGGGCATCGGCTGGGCGGTGTCGGGCACCACCACCAACACACGGCGATCCAAAACCTACGACAACCTCATCTTTGCCAGACCACAGACGAGCGAATACCTCGGCGCCTGGGGCGTGCTCGATCTTCAGAACACGTTCGGCCTGTCGCTCGACAAGGCACTCGAGGTGTCGGATCACAACCCCGTATGGGCGGCGTTTTATCCTGCCGAGCACCGCGCCGCATCGGCCGGCGTGATGGCGGCCCAGCCGACGACCACCCGATGACGCGCGTGCCAAACTCCCAGGTCTCTGCCGTCGTCAGGGGTGCCGCCTCAGTCTGGCACCCGCTCGAAGGTGACGAAGATCGCCCCGCTGCCTTTCGGCGCTGAAAACGACGTCGGTCGCGGCTTGCCGGAGGGTGCAAAACACAGTCGTCGAGTCGTCTCACCGAGATCGTAGATGCCTTCGTGCCGGCGACGAACGGCGGATGAGTCGGTCGATTCCGTGATCTCGAAATCGATCCGCTTGGGATCGGTGGCGGCGTGCAGTTCGTTGGTTCCCTTGGCGATCTGCTTGCCGTCGACCACGACGGCCCAGCCGCCGTCTGCGGTGTTGATGACCGTGATCTTGGCCGCATCCTCCGGCTTGGCCGTCTGGCCATCGACGGTGAGCGACACGGCCCTCCACCGGCCGGCGAGCATGGCGGCGTCGGTCGTGGCCGAAAGCGCCGCTGGACGCTGGCCGTGGGCGACCAGCGGGACAAGCAAGAGCACGGCGATCACGCACGAGCGAATCACGGCCATGACAGAATCTCCGAGGGGTCGAAGGACGCCAGCCGTCATTGTCACTCCGGAAACGCCCTCGCTACCATGCCACTATGGCCATCGCTCCCGCCCCCTCCATGACGGTCGATTTTCTGGGGATCGGCGTGCAAAAGGGGGGCACCACCTGGCTCTACCGCCAGCTGTCGCGGCATCCTCAGATCGCCTTTCCGCGCGGCAAGGAAGTGCATTACTGGGACGCAGCCGCCACCCCCACTGCCGACGAGTGGGTTCACCTCCTCCAGCCCCCTTCACGGCAGGCGCGATCGGGAAGGCCCATCAAGACCGGAGAGATCACCCCCGCCTACGCCACGCTGGCCACGGACATGATCTCGGCGATCCATCGCCGCTGCCCCACCATCCGTCTGTTCATCAGCCTGCGGAATCCGGTCGAGCGGGCATGGTCGGCGGCCCTCATGGGCCTCGCCCGGGCCCAGATGCTCGTCACGGAAGCAAGCGATCAGTGGTTTCTCGACCACTTCCATTCCGCGGCATCGCGCGCCCGCGGCGACTATGTCGGGTGCCTCGAACGATGGTGGTCGGTCTTTCCTCGCGAGCAGCTCCTCGTGATCTACCAGGATGACATCGCGGAAAAGCCCGTGGCCGTTCTCGACGCGCTCGCCCGGCATCTCGACATCGACCCTCAGGCATTCGCCTCGCTTCCCGCGACGACCGTCGCCGAGGTGGTGGTGCCCGGGCTGGGATCGGGGGTCGCCGACAGCGCTCCACCTCCCCTGCGGCCATCGCTCCTCGGGCCGCTCGTCGATCTCTACGCTCCCGACATGGCCCGGCTCGAGGCGATCACCGGACGCGATCTGTCGGCGTGGCGCGACGCTGCATCGAAGCGTTCGCCGGGAAACACGCGGCGTCACGTGTCGGCCGGCGAGGCGACGCTGCCGACCGAAGGGCGTGGCTAGAGCGCATCTCCGCTACGTGTAGCGACGAGTTGATAATCCTGAGCGGGTAGGCGAGGGGGTCGGCGAACGCTCGAGGAGCCTTGGGCGTATCCT
>Ga0208783_10000677_pt1 | contig 20843 bp, 19 predicted proteins | sample DEB19_08_DNA_2_FD_184529 | JGI IMG/M metagenome (GOLD analysis project Ga0208783, IMG submission 184529) | Aqueous microbial communities from the Delaware River and Bay under freshwater to marine salinity gradient to study organic matter... | ecosystem: Environmental > Aquatic > Marine >...
ATAACATTCGCAGCATTCTCCCGCAGCTGTGAGGAGAACATTAAGGTTATCTACCCGAATGAGGCAGAGGCTCACGCCGGCGAGGTTGAGAAATATCGCGTGATGAGACAGCTGCCCGAGACCCAGATGTTCGTGAGCGATTCTCTTGCGGAACTTTACAAGAAGACGGAGGAAAGATACGGCGTCAAACGCGTTCAATTATAATAATAATCCTAAATATTTTGTGATGGTATATCATCACAAAATAAATCAGTCTATATACCCTATATATCCTTACCATATATGCTCTCAACCCTTATTTTAAACCAATATTAACCATTTAGGCATAATTAGATTGATTTTTAAACCATATACCCCCCTAAACAGGTAATAAAATCGATTTTATTACCTGTTTAAGTGCCTTATTGGTTTAATTATTAAACAAAATGAGCTGTTTTAGGCATTATTAGTTTAATTTAAGACCGGAGAGCATATATGGTGTCGTTTTTTGCGTCATTTGGTTTAAAACATCAGACCATAAGTTCGCCACGACGAACGCCGAAGGCGTGAGGAGATTACGAGACCATTTATGGTGTGAGATGCGAGAGAAGCGAGAGAATAATGTTTATTCTATATTGAATATACATAATTCGAAAACTGGTTGATTGTTTCCTTACCTATTTGCGTCTCGATGGTTTCATCACTTCGGCGGCAACAACATTATAACCATCTTCAAAGTCATACATGCGATCCAACTTCTCGAGGACATCACCGCCTTCATTATGCAGTTCGGTAATCTGGTTGGGACGATATATTATTCCATCGGGGCGGTAATGGTTAAACGATTTGGACGCATCTTGAGTTGAGGTTAGGAAGCGGTCATACTGATAAGCGAACGACTGCTTAATATCCTCACGAACTCTTGGTTTGTATATAGTAGTAGCGTCGGGGGATTCTTCGGTTTCTTGGAGACCATAAAAGAGTTTGGGTTTGGGTGCTGACTTATTAGCGTCTTGCTTGGAGCGCAATACAAAGGGACTGAACATATAGTTACGCGGTAATCCGGACATCTTGTTTGTATTGGTATACTATAATGCGATATAATAAATATTGCTAAACTCCTAACCAATTTTTAAAATTAACAATCTTATTTATCATATATACTGATATATTATACTTTTTGGCTAAATCCTTATGCAATCTGTTTGATTTACAATACATATCATTTGCTATTCTAATCTCTCGAACATTATCACTTGATAACTTATGGTTTGTTGAATCATCGCCATACAACTTATTACTTCTTCCTCGTTCAACTTTATCTTTTACATTTTCGTTATTTGTTCCTAATCTTAAATGATAAGGGTTTACACATTTAGGATTATCGCATGAGTGTAAAACATGATAATCGACATATCCTATTTCTTTCGTTAGGGGGTGATGTATATCATACGATAATCGATGTGCTTTTGTATGTTTGTTTTTCATTTCGCGTGTAGATAAATACCCATATCCTTTGGGGCATTTAACCCCTTTCCACTCCCAGCATTCATTATCATTTTTTTTATTTACAAGAGTCCAAAACTTTTCAGTATACGAATGTCCGGTAGGCATTATGTGTAATGTTATATTATACATAATGTTTATTTCTAAATCAATTTTTTAACAGCATATATGCTCTCACGCTTCAACCGAAACCGAGCTATTGGCTGGATTAAATACGAGACAGCTCGTGCAGAACTGGGCGATGAGGACATTAGTTCCAAAGTTGGAGGAGTTGAATATAATCTCGCTTGATTGTCCGTTGGTGCTGATGCCGGTCATCACGCCGTCCTTGTAGCCTTCGGCGTTGAGCGAAAGCTTCTGGAAGTATACGAAGTTGTTGGCGAGGAAGTGAGCGCGACGATACTCGATAGTAGAGTCATCGCTGTTGGAGGCAAAAAGGAGAGCGGTGCTGTCGCGGTTGTTGCCGTGCAATCCGTTCATCGTGATATCAGCGACCTCGAATGCGTTCTCGATCTGGGTCTTGGGGTAGACATCTTGACCGATTTGGAACTGCGCGCGAAGCGTATTGGCGGAAGACAAGTTGCGACCTGAGTTGAACTTGAACTTAATAGGATCTGATTCACCAAGAGCAGTAACGACAGGAGTGTTATAGGCGGAGCTGACTGCAATAGCACACACAGCGTCCAAGCAGTTAGTATTAACATTTGTGCGCACGCTGCCGGTGTTGGTAGCGATAAAGGTGCGGACATCTTGGTAGGGCAGACGGATAGGAGCATCAGTAGCAGAGAGCCTGGAGGACAACAGGGAAATATAAAGGGGGCTAACAGATTGCAGAACATCGACGCTCGCCCTCATGGAAGAAACGCTAAAAGTAGCAGCGAGAGCCTGAGCGTCAGTTCCAGTTCCAGCGACAACTTTTCGGCATTTCAACATACCAGCATCGCCGAGCTGAACCTCAACCTCAACCTGCCCCCAGAGAGACTGGTCGATAATGTTCTTGGAACGGGGAAGACCCAAAAAGTCATCATAGCACATATGAGCGGACTTGGTAGTTCCGCCTGACTGAGCCGCTAAAGTCTGGTGTGCAGCACACTCATCAGTAGAAAGAACAGCCTCGATGGCGTTCTTGTTGAGACGAGACAAGAGCCATTCCTGAGAACCGGAAGCCTTCACGAGAGCGTGGTAGAGCATATCCATATGTTGATTCAAAGAACCCGATGCTGCGACACCAGAAACATAAAACACGACACGCTTAAAGTGTTTCCAAGAAGCAGGCATAACTGCGTTGACGCCGTTGGCGCCATCGATAAGACCGGAAATGGTAGCGGTGTAATACAAAGACAAACTGCCTAAATCAACGATCGAACGAGAAGGCAAAACAAAGCGAAAAGAATCGCCATAAGTTCCGCTATCAGTTCCAGCAGGGCGGATATTAGAAACACGAACGACGCGAGCAACAGAGGCAGAAGCGCCATACTGAAGTTGTTTGGGAATAGAGTCAGCGGACATCGGAGATTATATTATAAGATATGTAAATATAAAAAAAATCGTGGAAATAATATTATTATGATTTCTAAATAATATTATCGAATGAGTGAATTGACTGGCTTATTTCTTCGCCAATTTTGCTAAATCGGCGTGGGCCTGCAACGCCTTCTTATCTTCCTTTTGTGTCTTGGACGCCATCTCGCCAATCTTAAGCTCGTCGCGCTTATCCGCCATAGCGCCGATCTGTTTCTTGCTCCCGTAGGACATACTGCCGATTGATTTCATTTTTGTTGGTTGTTTTATAATTAATACATATATTTTATTCTTCTAAACTTTCTGATAATACTGGCGATGGAATTACCTTAATTTGTTCGGGGTAGGCTTGTTGATACTTTTCATCGGTGGTTGAAACAAGTGGGATATCTTCGGGGGTTATATAATCGTGCTGTAACATGGCGACTGCCTGCTCGTATGCTTCGCGCTGGTTAATCCACATCCAAGCTACGAGGTTCAGCGTTAGCCTATCGCTGTCTGGGTTGGCGGCTATGAGTTTGTCTAAAAGAGCGTTCTCTTCGGGGGTTTCGCAATACATATTGTCGGGTTGTTGTTATATTAAGGCGATATTATTTTTATTGTTTTTTCAACACTAACTTTATTTTCTTCTTTTGTGATAACTCGCCTAAAGAAAGTCCACCGCCGGCTTGCGGGAGTGCCGCTGCACCGCCTCCAGCCGCCATAGCCCGAATGGTTGATGACGGATCTGCGCCTGCTTGCTGTGCCTGAGTATATATCTGCTGTGCGCGTCCTGATGCTCTTGATGTAGCTGATGCGAAACTTGCAGCGCTACTAACTGACCTTGCTGCTGCGCCAAGCCCCGACAATTGCGCTAAACTTTGTGCGCGGGTTTGTTCTTGTTGTAGTTGCTTCGCGTCCTTGCGTCGCTGCGCCGCTGCCGCTCGTGTTGCCTTCTTCTCTTCCTCGCTTTTACCCGGTCTGCCTCGCCCCATGCGTTTTTCTGGTATGACCGGGTTGCTTACGCTTTGAATATACTGACCTGCTAAATGCTCTGCTAACCCAGACGACTCCTGTTCCAGTATGTCTGCTGCCGACTGCTGGACTTGCGATACAGAAGACGCTCGTGATCCTGCTGTTTCGTATGCTGCTTCGCCCCCTGTTTCGCTACCCCGCATAGATGACCTACCTGCGAATGACGGCGTCATACCCATATATGACGGGGCTTGTGATGAAGGTAACGACATCGAGGGCAATCCTCTTTGCTCTTGTATTTGGTTTTGTATATCTTGAAAGAATTGGGCGTTTAATGCGCCTGAACCTTGTTGCGTCATCGACAACTTCAAGTTCCTAATCTCTCCTGCCTGTTGCTTGGCGGTCGCCTGTAATGTAGCGAGTTCCTTCTGGGTTTCGGGTTTTTCTTGTTGGGGCGCAGCTGCGGGAACTTGTATAATCGTTGTCTGCGCTGCTGCTTGCGGGACGATACCTTGTAGCGGTGATGGGACTGCCGCCGATGCGGCAACTTTCTTCACTCGTGGCGCTCGTGGTTTTGGAAGACCTGCAGGCTGCGGTAGCTGTGGTTGTGGTGCTGCCGCTGCTTGGAATTGTTGTGCCGCTGTCGGCGCTCCACCTATACCAGTTCCACTTCCCGAGAGATATTTTAATAATGCTTGGACGCTTTTAGGCAGGGGTGCTCCGCCTTTCGGTTTTCGCGGTGCTCGCTTTTTGATTTTACGCTTCGCCATTTTAATATTTATATATTATATTATTATAATAATACAATAATATAAATGCCGCTTAAATTGAAAAAGGTTTCTAAATATGTTAACAGCCTGATAAAATCAAAAAAGGGATACGACTTTCCCGAGTGGAATCTTACCAAAGAGAATAGCTTTTGGTTTGCTTTGCTGTGCGGTGTTCGTGGGGCTGGTAAAACAAATGCGATGCTCCAAATCCTTAACATCGAAAAGAAGGGTATGCTAACCGACGATAACATCGTTTATTGGGTTTCGCCGACCCATGACGCCAAAGTTGCAGAGTTCGCCGACAAGTTCCCCAACAACCTTAAGTTCTACGACGAGTTGAATATCAAAGTCTTCACCGAGATTATAGATGAGATCCGCGAACGGACGGAAGAATGGAAGCAGACCAAGTTTATATTTGACTTGTTCGAGAGATATTTGAAAGAGGGAGATAAAAAATTAGCCGAAGATGAAATCGAGATTCTAATGAAATCAGGTATACTTGACGATGATGTAGATGTTAAGACGATGATTGATGAGTTCAATTTCCATCACCCGCCACGAGCAAGTTTGGTGCTTGATGATAGTATGGGATCGCCCTTGATTTCATCGAGTAACAGCAAGCAGGGCAAGGAGTTTACACGCTGGGCTATCAGGCATCGCCACGATTTTACCAATCTGTTTATCCTCACGCAACATTTCAAAGGTATTAGCAAACCGCTACGCACGAATGCTAACGCCGTGCTATTGTTCCCCAGCAAGGACAGGGCAACCAGCAAATCCATATTCGATGAGTTCTCGTCGGTGTTTGGTGGTAAAATGGAAAACTATCTGGAATGTTTGGATATGCTTGATGGCGAGAAAGTTGGCTCATTCCTATTTATTTATTACGATAAAGATAAGTTCCTCCGGCTGGGGTTCAACCAAGATGTTACATTCGATATTGGGGCTGCCGCCCCAGTAAAACCCCGCACCGAAGAAAAGGAGGGGTCATAGGGGAACCTTTGGTTCCCTTAATTAAACAAGAATTACTTATTTAGGAATAGTTATTTAAAATTATAATCTCTCGAATATGTATATACAAATGCCCGAACTATCAGCAAAAACTTTGCAAACATACCGCTCGACCATCAACGCCGTTTATCGTGGGATTGGCTTGTCCGGAACAGCCCCCACCGACTCGGGCGCTTGGATAAAAACAAATCTCTCGGCGATTATGAAAATGATTGATGAGACGGAGAGCAAACAGACCGCTAAAAACCGATGCGTCATCTTGAAGGTGTGGGCGGATATGTTTGACCTGCCCGAAGCCGTGATTAAAGTCATCGAGAAGAAAATGTATGAACTCGTAGATGAAGTCAATTCGTCATATGCTACAAATAAGATGAGCGATAAGATTGCCGAGAACTGGGCTTCTCTCGACGACTTGAAAGAGAAAGTAGAATATCTCAAACAAAAACTCCCCGATCCAAAATATATCGATACCTACAAGGAGTATATCGCCTTGATGCGCTACTTGTGTTTGCTTATCCATATCCACCTGCCCTTGAGAAATGACCTCGCCGATGCAAGGTTGATGGAAGCGCTCCCACACGAAGACGACATCGACGGCAACTCCAACTACATTATAATTAATAAGCGGTCTCTAAAAGGACAAATACATCTCTACGCATACAAGACGCGTGGGTCTTACGGAGTTAAGGTGCTGGATATCCCGAGAGAAGTTGTATCCGAGATTGTATATTATTGGTCTGCTATCAAGCACGAGGCGTATACCAAGAACTCCTGGTTCATTATCAAGAACGGGGTTGATGAACCCATTAGCCGAGTTACATATACCAAAATGTTAAACGCCATCTTCAGCAAAGACGACATTAAGGTCTCATCGACGCAGATCCGCCGTGCCGTTGTAACGGAGGTATATGCGCCTGACCCAGAGGAATACAAAAAGAAGCAGGAACTCGCGAATGTGATGGGACATAGCTCGGCAACTGCAGCGCTCGTATACGCGAAGGTTGTCCCGAAGGATAAAAAGGAAAAGAAATAAAGTTAATCATTTAGGCATTTTATTAGTTTAAAAATATAATCTTTTAGTATAATATAAAAGATTATAATGGTTATTAGTGACGCAGACAAGAAAGTCTTACTGGAACGCCTCGAGAAGGCTCGTATCGCCAAGCAAGCAAAAGCAGCCGAAGCCAAGAAAGCGAAGGAAGCTCCCGCTCCCGTTCCTGAACCCACACCCGCACCCGAGCCTGCACCTGTAGCCGTCGAGGATAAACCCCCTACCTCCGAACCGATCGATATTCCTGCCGTCCCCGATCTCGTCAGGGCTGCGAAGAAACCCGCCAAGAAAGTATGTCTGCCCGTCGAAAGCGACGACAGCGAAGAGGAGGTTGTTATGCCTAAAAAAATAAAGAGCAAATCGGGCGCTAAAAAGGAAGTCCCATATATGAAGATAAAATTGTATAAAGAACCCAGCAATCCCGCCGCATTCCAACAAATGCTCGAGAGTATTAATGACCCGCAATACGAGGACGAGGACGAACAACTGCTACCTCCCGCGCCAATTGTTAAAGGTCCGCGTGTGCTTCAGAGGGTAGGAACTGCGCCAAAGCGCGGGGCGCAATCATCGCTTACGATGGAAGATGTGAGAGCCGCCGAGTTGCGCAAAATGGCGTTAGAAATATTTGGGTAATAGCAATATTACGGCTGGGTCGGAGGTTACCATATTATACATCGCTCGAAGCGTCCAATACCCAGTATAGTATACTATATATCCAGTAGCAGTTAAAATATAGGAAATCATAATTATATATACGCTATATAATTATGCTAAATACCGGCGACCCGTTTCGATCGAGTGACCTCGCGGTTATGAGCCGCGCGCGCTGCCGCTGCGCCACGCCGGTTGGTTTTCAGTTGCCGTTTTAATAGGTGGAGGATTTATGCAACTTGTAGGCGTTTCTTTATACGCCCAATATATCTAAATATAATATTTTCATATATAAAGATGGCTGGTTTTCATACTAAAACATTCCTAAAACACGATGACTATATGACGCCTAAAAGTGCGTGGTCTAATATACAACACATTATTCCCAAAGATAAAGTGATCTGGGAGGCTTTTTATGGTGATGGAAAAAGTGGCGAGTATTTTAAAGAGCTCGGTTATAATGTTATACACGAACCTATTGATTTCTTTGAAAACGATAGGGGCGACATCGTGGTTTCAAACCCGCCTTTCTCTAAATGTCCGGAAATATTAGCAAGATTGGTTTCTCTCGACAAACCATTTATCCTAATTATGCCCTGCGGCAAGTTAACGACGCAATACATACGCAAGTTATTTAATGGCGGTAATGATTTACAGATTATAATACCTCGTAAGCGTATTCATTTTGTTAAACAAATCGAAGGACAACCAGTCGAGGGTTGGAAAGATGCTTGCAACTTTGATTGTTTCTATTATTGCTACAAGATTGGTTTACCTACCGCGATTACTTGGTTAGACAATTAGATTTACGAAGTTGAATATACTTTATAATCTCCTCCAGAAACTTCTTCTCGAACTCAATATTCTCTTTTTCATCGCTAAACATCTTCGCGGATTTTTCATATTCATCTTGGATTATTTTCGCCTGCTTGGATTGGTCGATATCCTCCGCTTGGAACTCATTCGCATATTTCGTGGCGTTCGCGATTTCGGCTTTAAGCCCTTTTAGAATACTCTTTACGCGCGACAACTTGAGTTGCGTATTTTCGTGTTTTGTCTTGATAGTGTTGATAAACGCGTTGAGGACGCGTTCCTGTGCCTCAATATCCGCGCGGAGTTTCGCAGCATACTCTTCCACCCGCTTAGACGCTGTAGGTATCGTCTTCGCTGGCGCTGCTGTCCTGGAAGACGGCGGTGATGGGGGTATTTGGCGGAGCAGCTGGCGCTGGGTCTGATTCAGGTATAGGTGCGGGTGTAGGTGCGGCTGCGTTGCGTTCGTTAAGTTCTGTAGGGGCAGGCTGTCGATGGGGGCAGCACCAGCGATGCAAAACGCCAAGAGCATAAAGCATTTTATATTCATTATATAGATTATAAAATGTATTAATATTTTATTATTTTCATAATATATAAGATGACTTGGAAAATAATAAAAACAAAAATAAAAATGTGGTGGAGGAGTTGGGATTTTATGAGTATGCCGACAAGTTACATCTAACGGCAACCGAAAGTTACCTTCGGTGGAAGTGCGGAAATGGTGATGTTAGGATTGGGGCATATGACGGGCAAGACCTTCTTCGCGAGATCGAGCGCCGGCTTAAGGTTGATGCGTTTATCGTCGGGGAGGGTTTCAAAGGAGTTCATGTTGTTATAATTAGTATGGATATTTTATTTCCTAAATAGTTCGTGATAGATCTGGATATAGTGAATCGGGCAACCAGGTTCGTTGATTTTGCCGAGTAGGAAGCGCTCGAGTTGGGTCATTACTTCGTTTATTATATATATTTATTAAATCCTATTATTTATTTTTATTTGTTTTATTTAGAAATAAAATTGACTTAAAAAAATATGTATATAGTATATAACAAGAAAACAAATACCACCCACCCCCCCACATCACAAATGCAAGTTGAAACCAAACCATCAAAGAAGACCGCCGATATGGCGTCATATATGCGCGAGTATCGTTTAGCGAATATAGACAAGTGCAGAAAACAGGATCGCGACCAATACCATATTTCAAAAAATAAGGAGTATATCCAAGTCCTCACTCCAGAACAGCTCGATAAATACAAAGATGATTTGAAAAATGTATGTAGCATCATTCGCGCAATCCATATCGCGAAAGAAAACTACCCCGAACTTTTAATGTCGATAATTTAGGATTTTCGATTTAGCGATTTATTTAGGAAAAAAATTGATCCATTTTTTATGTTAATATTTAACATAAAAAAAACTCACTTAAAGAATTATTATCTTTAGATAGTATATACAAACGAATACCTACCGATGTCTTCCGCCGCCGCCGTTCCTACCTACAGAGGTTTCCTTAACGCTCGTAATGTCGAGATGAAAAAAGCAAAGGGAGAATTATCCCAGAAAGCACAAATGTATTTCAAAGATACAAACCGCCCCCACGCCAGCACTCAAAATGTATTAGTTTATAAACTCGACAACACGGGGCTTGCGTGCTTTGATACAGACGATAAACCGAGCAACGATTATGTTATGTCTGTTATGGAAAAACACGGCGTCCCTGCAAACCGCAACAAATCAGTTAGTAATGTATTCACCCCTACCGAAGGCGAGAACGCTCATAAGTTTCATTACTGGTTTAGAACTGAAAAAAAACTGGAAAAGAGGATACAAATCAACGGAACTAAATTGGACTTACTGACGAAGGAGATTGTATTTGAACCCATCGTAGCCGGACAATTCAATATCGAAAACGCACCTTTGCTGACTGATGCGATTTATAATGAGATAATGAGATACGGCGCGACAACGGCGCAACTCGCATTCCCAGTAGAGGCGGAAGAGGAAGAAGAAGAAGAAGAAGAAGAAGAGCAAGATCCAGAGCCAGAGGCGGAGGCGGAGCAACCCGCGTCGCAAACAGAAACGGAAGCGCATAAGTTTATTGATACACACACCACAGAAAAGGACGCGAAGACATATACCGCGTGGAGAAACACGATGTTTAAAATTGCAAACAAATACGGGAAGACCCCCTTTGGATTACAGATCGCAAAATATTTCAGCCAAAAGGATAAGAAAAAATATGTCGAAAGTGATGTCGTATTGTTTTGGAATAATATCGACTTGGCGAAGGTTTCATATTGCGTATTCGGGCTTACTGAAATTGAAATGAAGATACGCAAGGAGGAAATCAAAAACGCACTATTCGAAAGTTTACGGAAGGAGAAGCTGGAGCAGAAAACGCAGAAGAAAATGGAACAGGAAGAAGAGAAACGCAAAAAATCCAAAAGCAGCGAAGAAAAAGACTTATCCAGTTATACCGAAGCATTCGAAGCGATGAAAGTAGAGTTCGAGAAGGAGAACTTTAAGGTCGTCCAAAACTCGTGTTTCGTCCAAGAAACATTCGACGAAGAGAATAACCGCAAACTCATTCAACGCGGCACTACCGAATTAATGGTTGCTTTCTCGCATCTTCATCTAAAATATAAGGGGTGGGAAGAGGATAAGCAAGTAGAAAAAGTTCTTCCCTTCGTGCCGTTATGGATTAAATGCGAGAATATCCGCAGATATGACCGAATGGATTGCTTCCCTGATATGACGAAGTGTCCTGCAACCTGCTTTAACATATGGACGCCTTTTGAAATGGAACGATATAATGATACGCCGATGGTGGATAACGACGAGGTCCGCGAGGGTGTAGCCTTCCTCCGTAATCACTTATCGATTATGTGCGACCACCAACCCGATACTTTACTGGAGTTCGAGAAATGGATCGCCCAGATGATTCAGTTCCCAGATACAAAAACACATATGCCTATCTTCCAGAGCGACGAGGGTTCAGGCAAGGGCTCATTCGTGCAACTGCTTCGCAAAATACTCGGAGCATCAAAGGTAAGCCTCACCGCCAACCCAGAAGAATATGTTTGGGGTCGATTTAATAATATGATGGAAACTACCTTCGTCGTGTTCTTTGACGAAATAAGTAAGCAGATGACCGGAAGTGGAATTGATAAGATAAAGAATCTCATCACCGAGCCAACTATCCAGATCCAGCATAAAGGCAAAGGTGCGTATGAAATGAAATCATTCCACCGCTTCGCGGGTCTCACGAACGCTTGGGACGGCGGTATGACTATCAACAAGGGGACGCGTCGTTTCCTCATGTGCAAAATGAGCGACGAGAAAAAGGGCGTGATGGAATACTGGGCGCGATTTTACTCCTTACTGGAGAACCTCGATGTCCTGCGTGGGTTCTACAATTACTATAAGACGATGGAAGTAACAAGAACTCTGCCTCCACCTAAAATGACGGAGTTCGCTTTGGAGCTTCAAAAATTATCCGTTGATATTCCTACGCTGTGGGTGAAAGACTTGGTTGCCGACGCAAAGCTTAACAAATCAACTTACCTCGCCAACAACAAAAAAGAATACAGGGTTGTTGATGATAAATATGTTATTGAACTAACTGGTAAGCGTTCGTGTGAACTACTAATGGAGTGGTGCAAGGATAACGGATATCCCAAATACGAAATCTCCCCGATCAAACTCGGGGTGTTTCTCAAGACGAAGAAATGGGCTGGCCTCATCAAGGGGCGTGCTTTAGCTTTTGGCGATACTCGATATTACATCGTGGAAGAACTGATGGAGGAATTAAAGGATTAGTTTCCCGTTAGTGGGTAGTGGATAGTGGATAGTGGATAGTGGGTTTTAACTCCATCTATTATATTTTTTATATTTTTATAAAAAATATATTTATAATATTTTATAAAAACAACATATTATTTATTTTTTTGAAAAATGATGTTGGATTTTTGTGGCTGGGTTTAATCCACTATCCACTATCCACTATCCACTACTTTTTTATTATTAGTTAATAAATAATAATAAAAGAAAGAAGAAGAGCAAAAGCCGAGCGGAGCGAAGCAGATATATCGAACAACTATTCCCGTTCCAAGATCCGCAATATCTTCTTTTTCAAGCCTTTATAATAATCCTCCTGTTTCACGGATAAGTTGCGCTTGCATCGCATACTTTCCAAAAAAGAAATGTGCCTCTCTTCGAGTATACCTCGAACCCTAATATACAATAGTAGGTTTTTTCCAATCTTCGTATCGTCAGGATTGCGTTTCAGTTCTACCAAATTGGTAATTACAGGTTGGTATAAAGAAGCGTGTGGGAAGTTATGGATCTTACAAATACAATCACTCCCGACGACAAGTTCATTATTATTCTCTCGGTTACGGATTGTGATAAGTTGTTTTATAGGGTGAGTGCATATACATTCATAATCCTCGTCATCATCAGCATAATCAATATTCACCTCCTCCCACTCGCTACAAGCCTCAAAATAGTTTTGCGCGACACTATGTTTTATAATCTCCCGTTTAAAGATTTCAAAATACGACATTATTATTTAGTATTCAAATATATAATTACTAAATATTATTATTTCTTTAAGTCAAAACATTCCCCATTAATATATTACATTCACCACAATAACTCGCGACTAAGCATATTCGGCGACCACTTATCGTCACGCCAATCGCCCTTGATGCCGCCGCTACGAGCGAGGTAAAGCTTGCGCTTAACCTCGTCGCCGTGTTTGGTAAAGTCGGACATCATAGAACCGATATGAACTGCGCGACCACGCACACCGCCGGCGGCAGCAACGCGGATCAGGTATTTTTTATCTGGGCGTGGCGATGGCTCGATAGTTGCTTTAGCTGCACCGCGATACTTTTCAAAGCGGCGTTTAACCTCTGCGGGATTTGATATTTTAATAAGTTCGTTTAATTTCATTCTTATTAAAATATGGTAATATATTTTTTAGTTCCTAAATGCGTTATAGGTCATCAAGTCCTTAATGCGGTCTTCGGCGGATTGCGCCACAATCTCTCGCTCAATAGCAAATGTAAAAGTGATTTCGGCGTTGTTAATGAACTTGATAATGCGACCCTTGTTGTCGGTCAGATACAGGCGAAACTCGTCGAAGTTATTTGTGATCTGCTGCTGGTATATCTCGTAAGTCGCCGGTTCGAACACAAATGTAGAACCCATATCGACATCGAGATCGAAAGTAAAGAGAATATCGGTGAGCGACAGAGGACGCAAGCCGGCATTTGTTTCTGGAGTAAAGCCTCCGTTGGTCGAATATCCCCTCTTGCAGAAATGGCGTCCAGCGACATTCGAGCGAACCTGAACTTGCTGGATTGTCTTAATATCCACAACTTTCGGGGTCAGCAAGCCGGCGGCTCTATCCGCGTAGGGCAACTTGAAAGCGCCGAAAACATTCGTGGTAGGCTGCGCGACACCACCGATAGATGCAGGCCCAGTTCCACCCTGAATAGCAGAGAAGGTCATACCGAAGATACGAGACGAATCTATCAGCTGGCTATTCCTTACACTAAAGAACTGGGAGTAAAACCGGAGTTCGATAGAACCACCAGCGGGATTGGCGGTGGCGTATGCGATTTTCAATCTGCCGTTTCCATCAATCGCGGTATTCGTCCAGACGATATTGGTAGCACCACCCACACCATACCAACCGATAGTGGAGGCATTCAAAGCTCTCAGAATCTCTGCGCTAAGCTCAGCAGCGTTATACATACCTTCTCTCAGTTCTACTTCGGGGAATGTTGATGGATCCCAGTCGGCTTGCACAGCGGGGTTAAGACCATTCTCGCGAATGTTGTCGACGCCGCCGATGGTCTGGGAAAGCGACCTTCCATCACTCGAGCGAATACGAAGTCTGTTGTTCTGGAAGTTGGGGCTAACATTATAATAGTAGCAGTCTCCGTAAAGGGTGATGGGGGTTATGGTAGTATATGTTGCATCTTTGGCTGAGCTAACATTCGTCATCGAAGAGTTATTAAAGGTGATCCGCATGTTGCCGGGATTGAACTCGGGAGTATCATAATCATTTGAATCTGCCGAAGTGATACTAATGAAGTGCTTGGTTGTGCGAACGATTGTCTGCGACGGGTCTTGCCTATCTCGGTGAAGCATTTACGATGTTTAGGTTATATATATAACCACAATAATAAAAAAAAAGATAAACAGCGATATATTTAATATACGATTATTTTAATATCTGTCTAAATATATATTATAATATGTCGGGTAAAGTCAATAATGCAGGAATCTATAACTTCGATAACCTAAACACCCAAACGCTATATATCAAGGGTAAGCGTTTCGAGGATTACATACTTGAACTCACTCTGGAAGATGCTTTTGACCTCGACCAGATTAACGAGCTGAAGCTGATTTTACAATACTTAAATACATCAGGTCTCACTACCGAATGGATTGTAAATAACGACAACATAAACGCTCAACTCAAAACTCTTATCACCGCACTACAAAATAAGACCCGCTTCATTACCGAAGCGTCGGTTACAGGCACAGGCGATCTCACAACAAGCACATACACTACGAGTGTCGGCCCAGCGAGCGGGGATAAGGGCATTTCTATAATTGAAATGAAACAGAAAAACGCTCCGGAGGAAGACTTCATAGGTTATAGAATCAAGTCTGATTTTGATAGTGAGGATTATGATGATAACGAAACATTACATTCGCACCCTTCCGGGCGATTTACTATTGACTGCTCCACTATGAGACTAAAAGCAACACAGCAAATAAGAATAGGAAGCTTCACTCAATATGGAGACTCATCGATAGGGACGGCAATCAATATAGGCGGGCGAGGCAACCATGTAAATATTGGGTGCATAGATGCACTAACAACATCGGGAACTCAAACCCAAATACAAATCGGTCAGCAATCGAGCACAAAGCAAAACACCAGCACCCGCATAAGTGGTAATGTGTATTTGAGCGATGCGAGGTTTGAAGATATGACCAGAAGCAACGCCTTAACAATAACTTCGCTTGCGGCGCTTCTGAAAGCTGGGATTCCTGGTTATATTCTCGGATATGTTACGGGCAGCAAAATAGCGTATAGTGATGTTTGGTGTATGGCGGGCGGATTCGTTAATACGAAGGTCGGTGATGTTGAAACGAGAAATAGTGTAACGCTTGAAGAGTTATATGTTGTAAATAAAGATGTTGTTGCTATCAAACCGAGAATTGGATTTTTCCTCGCCGCAGCAGATTATAGTTGCACACAACTTAGCGGTAGTCACCGCACACAAGTATTCGACGGCGATATAGTTATTCGTCATAACAATATAACTTCGACTGATGTTGATTGGGCTTTTACCGAAGCGAACGATAAATGTAATGTGCTTTGCATTAAGGGGAACGACGGCATTCTACTCCATCAGGGAGCATCGTCCAGCGAAAAACCTATAACTATCGTTAATTCTTGTAGAGGTGGGATTGATCTCAGGCTGACGAAGGGCGGGACAAGATCCGGTGGCGAAGGTTTATCGGTTCTACATTTACCCGGAACTATCAACAATTCCGGAACTGAAGCCTTTGTTAGAATTGGAACATATATGGGCGGTGCTTTGGGAACATCATACGGCTCGTATGCGTTGGAAGTGAATCAGTATAACGGAGCGGCCGGACAACCCGAAACCGCACGAGACGGAATGGTTGTCGCAAAAGCCGTTTTTAATGGAGTGGATTTTACACAACTCCTAAATGTTATTAACGCCGACAGCATAAACACGCCCGGCACTATCACGGGTATCAATTTAGTTGGTAGCACCAGCATTAGCACAAACCAAGCGACGGCAACCTCGCTCGTCATCAGCGGGAATTACACGGGCAACACAGCTGCTCGCCTTTACAAGAATGCCGATAATAAACTGATGTGGAACGGCGCGGAAGTTGGCGCAGGCGGAATGTCGTCGGGCGGTATTACCTACATGATAAATGTCCCGACAAACATAACCAACCCCAACCCTACACCAACCGAAACAATAATGAGCGCAGCATATTCAGGCAACGCCCAGCGCACCATAACACAGGCAATCACCGCCAACACCGCATACTATATCGCCAAGTATACGACCGAAGTGTTTGATGAGGCGAGCAATCCTGTCCTGACTGGTCTGCAACAACTCAACCAATATCTCTCGTGGAACTCAACCAACCAAACAGGTCAAATCTACGGGCGTCTGTGGTTTCAGGCAACCGCAGTTGCTTCGGCTACTCTGTATCAACGAACATATGCATCGCCGGTCGCGACCACAGCGGCACAATTAATAAACGGAACGCCGATCCCCACGCCGAAGGGATTATATAACCTCAAGTTCCAGCGTGTCGCGTTTCCTAATATAAATGTCGTCGTAACATCTGGGCCAGTAGTGTTGCGGTTTCGGGTAGAAGGGTATGACTTTTTGAACGGGTGGGTTACTCTTACGACGATGGCGAGCGCAGGACAATCAGTAGCGAGCAGCACCAACAATCTATCCGTGCAATTAGACGAGGTGATAGAGATAAACCAGACAACATCAGCAGGCGCAAAGACGGCGCTTCGTCTTGTGCTGTATATTGATAGTGGAACAGGAACAATTTCGCAAACCAGCGCAGGAGGCGCAGATCTCGGAGCGTATAGTTTGATTGCTCTCGGAACAGGCACACCAGGTCTCTTCCGCACGATGTTATATGATGGAACTAATTCGAAGATAATAACTCCGTATAGCACAACCCCGACGCTTATTGAATACGATATGGCGATTGATGCGCCCTATAATATCTCGGCATTCCCACTACCAACGCTTTCCACCGATCTATATTTTATCCAACCGGCGGGTGGGTTTAATAATCACGCCATTACGCTATACTTCAACGAAGGCAGCATCTCGCACTTCCATAGCAGCATCGCGCCGGTAACAGCAACGCCAACCCTCGCGAATGTTCTCAACTCTGGTGCAACCGCCAGCCAGCCAATCAATATGAATACTAACGCAATCACCGGCATTACGAGTTTGGAAGGTGCGAGCAACGGCAACTGGAATGTGAAGGAAATAACAGCAGGAACAAATGTAGGTAGGTCGGTTACAAATGGGAACTACACCATCAACAATACCGCACCAGTTCAAGATATAGCCAACTCAGGAACGAATATAAGTGTTAGCGTCACGAGTAACACAGCCACAATTACCAATACCGCCCCAGTTCAAAATGTAGCAGCGGCGTCGGGAACGAATATAGGTGTTAGCGTCACGAGTAACACCGCTACAATTTCCAATACCGCACCAGTTCAAGATATAGGCAACTCAGGAACGAATATAAGTGTTTCTGTTAATGCTTCCACCAAAGTAGCCACAATTTCCAACACCGCACCGGTTCAAAATGTAACAGGAGGGTCGGGCATATTAGTTGAAATAAACCCAACCACCAAATTAGCCACAATCACGAATACTATAGGCGCTCAAGTCACAAGAGACCTATTAGCCGCAACGAGTAGTGTAGGATTAGTCCCGCGCAAACTCGGACATTACGCTACGAATTGGGGTCAAATCAGCACCCCAGTTAGCCCGTCTGATATATTCGTTTCACACGACGGGAGAAATTGTGTCTATTTACCATCTCCGGCGACGGGCAACGCTTATGTGCAGTATTCTAATGATTACGGAGCAACTTGGTTTAACTCAAATCTAATCACTTTTAAGTATGAAAGCGTTTGCGGGAGCCTCACGGGCGAAACTCTATATATTTCAAGAAACGATGACTATACGGGATCACCTCCAAACCTCGTATACACTACACGATTATATAAAAGCGTTGATTATGGGATAACTTGGAGCGAGATCACGCTTGATAGAACACAAGGAGCAGCGAATACATTTTATAATCGATATGCAGGCAAGATTATCTGCAACTCTGATGGTAGTATTGTTGTGCTAAGCACTTATTATCAATCCGCATCATCAAATCCGAGTAATGGGACATTATACATTTCGGCGAATGGTGGAACGACTTGGGTTCTTCGCAGCCTTACCACAATATCCAGTAATGCCGCCGATATTTGTATGAGTGCTAACGGCTCTATAATGTTTGCAGCAGTAGAAGGTAATTTTGCTGGCTCAAGTGATAATGGGACTGGCGGTATTTATCGTAGCTTGGATTATGGGGTTACTTGGGCGCGAGTAAGAACCCAAATAGCGATAGGCAGTTCTTATTTTTGGGGGATAATTAAATGTGATGCTACTGGGCGATTTTTACTTGCGTGCGACCGATCTTACAATCCCAGCGAAGTAACAGGACAGATACAATCCAGCGATGATTTCGGCACAACTTGGACTTGGTTTGGTGACGAGCAAGCGAGAGGAGCGAGAGTGGCGTTTGTTAGTCCAGGCGGTAATCTGATGATTGTAGGACATAATACCTATTATAATTCCCGAATAAGAATTAGCGAGGATTACGGGAAAACTTGGAGGCTTGCTTTTAATACGAATGTTATTACAGGAGAACATACAATACGAAATCTTGCATCAAACTACGATGGATCACTACTTTTGTTTACAACCACCGGCCCAAATATTATTTACCGAGCATTTGAAGAAAGGGGGAAAATAGTGTTGGGTAGCACTTCGAAAGATTTTACTATATCGAACGACTTTGGTGGTGGATATACATTCATTAGTGACCCTACGATTACATTATGGTATACTGGAAGACTCAATTTCGATTCAAATGCAGGCATATATGATTGTAGCTGGCCTACAACGCCTAAAATAGACCTAACCAAGTTCAACATTAGGTATGAAATAGATATAAATTATAGTTATTTAGACATAAACACACGAGTTACAGCGGACTCTTATATTCAAATGGGATTGAATGCGGTTACTTCAACACAAGCGTTCTCATCAAGTAACCCATCTAATACGCATTCAGTAACGAATTGGACGAATATTGTAAATAATGGCTTTCAAGGTGGTTCAGAGGAATACAACCAAACATATAGAAATCGTTTTTATTGCGGGTATAGACCACCTTCTACTTGGGCTGCTAACTACCGAAATAGGCAGCGTTTAAGTGGCGAAATATCCTGGAACAGAAGAACATCACCCGATCCGGGAATATTTCCTGACGATAGTATCAATTCAATAGAAATAATAAACAGATATACCAGCGACCATACTATCATAACAAAAACAGAAACTTCAAACGCTAATATGTGGTCTATTTATTCTCCAACGACGAGTGCTACAGGTGACCAACATCAACGAATACACGGCACTTCATTATGGATGGTAAGTCAGGATAATTTATGGACGGCAAATGAAGGATCAGGAACAGCACTCTCGCAAGGCATTTATAGAATAGCGTTAGCTTTTCAATCGTTAGGAAGCTTTAATACAATATACCCCAGACCTGCAGAATGCAGTATAAGGATATATCGGGTTAGAAGGGATTTTTAAGTTAAGAAATAATATAATATATAAATTATATATAGTAGTATAATAAGACACGATGAGTAATTGGAAAATATGTATTCCCGCAAATCCCAAATATGAAGGAGCTACAAATGCTTTTTGGGTGACGAATGTGAGTGTATCCCCGCACGAAGCCGTTAGTGTTCGGGTTCAAGTCCATTATCAAAACGGAGCATTAGCACATGAGTTCGTAACCATTAGCGGCGATGAGTATAAGGAATGGGCTGCCGACGATGATTGGATCTACCACAAGGTAGCGACCAAGTTGGCGTTGGGACATTTAGCCGATTCAACGGACGCAAGCGGCAACCCAGTCCAGTATATCCCCGCACCAGTCGCGGCCATCGACGATACCCGGAGCGTGCATAACGAGGCGGATATCCAGCGGATTCAAACACTACAGGAACAACTCGACGCGCAGGCGGCAAAACTTAAGACTATAACAGACCTACTATTTAAGAACGGCGCACTTTAGAAACAAAAGAAAACGGATTATAAAAATATAATATTATATATTATTATAATCATAAACTATGGAAGCTACTGCTGGTATCTACGCGATTGGATCAGCTGTCGGCGCGATGGCTGGCTCTCCCGCATCATCTTTTTTTGCTTCGTGGTTAGGAAACAAATGGGCTAAGTATCGTCTTCGTAAGCGTCTCTCGGCGCTTATAATGTTGCGCGGTGTCTCGACCCTCTGTTCCAAACTCACGACCGCCGATGTCCTATTCCTCGATGTCGATAAGTTATTTCAAACTTTAAATGTCCCGCTCGATGCAGCCGCCGATGCATCAGCACAACGCAACCCCGTCGATGTGTTACTCTCGTATCCCGTGATCCGTAGCCACATCGTTAATGTAGCCAGCGTATACAAGGGCCGCATCGTTCTCGTCAGCAAATCTATCGAGCTTCTCCACGCTCTCCCAGTCAAGGAGGAGGCGATAACATTCGCAGCATTCTCCCGCAGCTGTGAGGAGAACATTAAGGTTATCTACCCGAATGAGGCAGAGGCTCACGCCGGCGAGGTTGAGAAATATCGCGTGATGAGACAGCTGCCCGAGACCCAGA
>Ga0208783_10000679_pt1 | contig 20793 bp, 15 predicted proteins | sample DEB19_08_DNA_2_FD_184529 | JGI IMG/M metagenome (GOLD analysis project Ga0208783, IMG submission 184529) | Aqueous microbial communities from the Delaware River and Bay under freshwater to marine salinity gradient to study organic matter... | ecosystem: Environmental > Aquatic > Marine >...
GGCCGCGGAGGGCCAGGTACTTGCTGATCGCCGCGGTCAGGCTCGTCTTGCCATGGTCGATGTGACCGATCGTCCCGACATTGACGTGCGGCTTCGTTCGCTCGAACTTCTGCTTGGCCATCGTGCGGCTCCTCGACTCCCGTTGGCTTGCTGGCTGGGTTTCGGTTGCGGTCGGCTAGGCCGACTTGGACTTCTGGACGAGCTCTTCCGCGACGTTGCGCGGGACCTCGGCGTAGTGGGAGAACTCCATCGACGACGCCGCGCGACCCTGGGTCATGCTCCGCAGGTCCGTGACGTAGCCGAACATCTGGGCGAGAGGGACGAACGCGCCGACGACCTGCGTCCCCTGGCGGTTGTCCATCCCCTCGATCTGGCCGCGCCGCGAGTTCAGGTCGCCGATGACGTCGCCCATGAACTCTTCCGGCATGGTCACCTCGACCCGCATGATCGGCTCGAGGATCGTGGGATCGGCCTTCTCGACGGCGTCCTTGACGGCCATCGAGCCGGCGATCTTGAACGCCATCTCCGAGGAGTCGACCTCGTGGAACGACCCGTCGTGGAGGATGACCTTCACGTCGACCATCGGGAAGCCGGCATAGATGCCCGTCTCGAGCGCCTCGCGGATCCCCGCATCGATCGACTTGATGTATTCCCGCGGGATCACGCCGCCGACGATCTTGTCGACGAACTCGTACCCCTTGCCCTTCTCGTTGGGCTCGAGGCGGATCACCGCGTGGCCGTACTGGCCGCGACCACCCGTCTGGCGGATGAACCGGCCGTTGCCGTCCGCGGCCCGCCGCACCGTCTCCCGATAGGAGACCTGGGGCCGGCCGACGTTCGCCTCGACGCGGAACTCGCGGACCATGCGGTCCACGAGGACGTCCAGGTGGAGCTCACCCATCCCCGCGATGAGGGTCTGACCGCTCTCCTCGTCCGTCTTGACGCGGAAGGTGGGGTCCTCCTCGGCGAGCCGCTGGAGCGCGACGCCGAGCTTGTCCTGGTCCGCCTTCGTCTTGGGCTCGATCGCCACCTCGATGACGGGCTCCGGGAAGACCATCGACTCGAGGATGACCGGATGCTCCGGGTCGCACAGCGTGTCGCCCGTGAAGGTGTCCTTCAGGCCGACCGCGGCGGCGATATCGCCCGCGTACACCACCTCGATCTCCTCGCGGTGGTTCGCGTGCATCTGGACGATCCGCCCGATGCGCTCCTTCTTCCCCTTGGTCGCGTTCATGATGTATGAACCCGACTTGAGGGTGCCCGAGTAGACGCGGAAGAAGGCGAGCTTGCCCACGAAGGGGTCGGCGGCGATCTTGAAGGCAAGCGCCGAGAAGGGCGCCGCGTCATCCACGGCGCGCTCGACCTGGCCCTCACCCGACGCGTTCGTGCCGACGATCGCGGGAACGTCCAGCGGCGACGGGAGGTAGTGGACCACGGCGTCGAGCATCGGCTGGACGCCCTTGTTCTTGAGCGCCGAGCCGGTGAGCACGGGGATGATCTTGGAATGGAGGGTCCCCAGCCGGATGCCCCGGCGGACCTCCTCGACGGTGAGCTGCTCACCCTCGAGGTACTTCATCGTCAGCTCGTCATCCACGTCCGCGATCGCCTCGAGCATGAAGGCGCGATGGCGCTCGGCCTCGGCCTGGAGCTCGGCGGGGATCTCCACGACGTCGATCTGCTTGCCGGCGTCGTCGCGGTAGAGGATCGCCTTCATCTCGACGAGGTCGACGACACCCTGGAAGGTGTCCTCGCGCCCGATCGGGATCTGGAGCGGGACGGCGTTGGCGCCAAGGCGCGTGCGGATCGACTCCACACCGCGCCAGAAGTCCGCGCCCGTGCGGTCCAGCTTGTTGATGAAGCAGAAGCGCGGCACGCCATACCGGTTCGCCTGCCGCCAGACCGTCTCGGACTGGGGCTCGACACCGGCGACGCCGTCGAAGACGACGACCGCACCGTCCAGGACGCGCAGCGAGCGCTCGACCTCGACGGTGAAGTCCACGTGTCCGGGCGTATCGATGATGTTGATGCGGTGGTCGTTCCAGAAGCAGGTCGTTGCCGCCGCGGTGATCGTGATCCCGCGCTCCTGCTCCTGGGGCATCCAGTCCATGGTGGCCGCGCCCTCATGGACCTCGCCCACCTTGTGGATCTTCTTGGTGTAGAAGAGGATGCGCTCGGAGACCGTCGTCTTGCCGGCGTCGATATGCGCGATGATCCCGATGTTGCGCGTTCGGGAAAGCGGAACCTCACGTGCCACGGCTGCGAACCTCTCCTGGGCCTTCCGGTCCCGCTACCACTTGAAGTGGCTGAAGGCGCGGTTCGCCTCGGCCATCTTGTGGGTGTCCTCGCGCCGCTTGACGGCCGCACCGAGGCCGTTCATCGCATCCACGAGCTCGAACGCGAGCTTCTCGCTCATCGACTTGCCGCTGCGCTTGCGGGCCGACTGGACGAGCCAGCGGACGCCGAGCGACATGCGACGGTCGCCGCGGATCTCCACGGGGACCTGGTAGGTGGCGCCGCCGACACGCCGAGGCTTGACCTCGATGAGCGGGGTGGCGTTGCGGAGAGCAGCCTCGAGGACCTCGAGACCGGGCCGGTGGGCCGAGGCCTCGGCACGCGCGAGCGCCTGGCGGAGGATGCGCTCCGCGAGACCCTTCTTGCCGTCCTTCATCAGCTTCACCACGAAGCGATCCGTGGTGCGCGTGAGGGCGGGGGCGTACTTGGCCTTGCGGGGGATCTGTGCTCGTCGGGGCATCGGTCTACTTGGGCCTCTTCGCGCCGTACAGGGAACGACCCTGCTTGCGGTCCTTCACGCCGGCAGCATCAAGAGTGCCCCGGATGATGTGGTACTTGACCGAGGGGAGGTCCTTCACGCGGCCACCGCGCACAAGCACGACGGAGTGCTCCTGCAGGTTGTGGCCGATGCCCGGGATGTAGGCCGTGACCTCCATCTGGTTCGTCAGCTTCACGCGGGCGATCTTGCGCAGGGCCGAGTTCGGCTTCTTGGGCGTCATCGTCCGGACCTGCAGGCAGACGCCGCGCTTCTGCGGCGCGCCCGGGATCGGCTCCTGGCGCTGGCGGAGGCTGTTCCAGTTCTTGCGCATGGCGGGAGCCTTGATCTTCGAGAGCTTGGGCTTCCGGCCCTTGCGCACGAGCTGGCTGATCGTCGGCACGAAGCGGTGACTCCTGTCTCTGGTCGTCGGTCGCCGGGATGAGAGCTCCGGCGGGATCGCCGTCCGCCGCCCGAAGGCGGCACGGCGTGGTGCGGCTGTTTCAGCCGCGAAGGGGGATGATAGCAGCGGCCCCCGGGAGCGTCAATGCGCTCCGCGAGGGCCGTCGCTCACTTCTCCTCGGTGTCCTCCTCGGAGGCCGTGTCCGCCTTCTTCTTCGTCGTCGCCTTCGGCTTGGCGGCCGCCCGCTTGGCGGGGCTCTTGGCGGGAGCCTCGGCCTCCGCCTCGAGGAACGGGTTCGCCTCGATCTCCTCCCCTGCCGCCGGGGCCGCGCCCGCCGAGCCATCGAGGAAGAGGTTCGGGAGATCCTCCACCTCCGTGCCGGCGGCATCCGCCTCGGCAAGGAAGGGGTTGAGGACCTCCGCGGCGATGCCGCCGTCGGCAGCCTCGTCCAGGAACGGGTTGACCTCGTCACCCCGCTCCGTGAGCTCCCCGCCCGCGAGGGCCTCGAGAGCCGCCCGTCGCTCCGCCTCGCGGCGCTTGGCGACGTTCGCCGGCGCACCGCTCCCCGCGGGGATCAGCTTGCCGATGATGACGTTCTCCTTCAGGCCGACGAGGCGGTCCTTGGCGCCGTTGATCGCGGCCTCGGTGAGGACGCGGGTCGTCTCCTGGAAGGAGGCGGCGGCGAGGAAGCTGCTCGTGTTCAGCGAGGCCTTGGTCACCCCGAGGAGGACGGTCTCCGCGGTGGCGGGCTCGCCGCCCTCCGCGAGGACACGGTTGTTGATCTCCTCGAAGTCGAAGCGGTCGACCAGCTCGAAGGGGAGCTGCTCGCTGTCGCCCGGCTGGTCGATGCGCACCTTGCGGAGCATCTGCCGGACGATGACCTCGATGTGCTTGTCGTTGATCGTCACGCCCTGGCTGCGGTAGACCCGCTGGACCTCCTTGACGAGGTAGCGCTGGACGGCGTCCCGGCCCCGCGTCTCGAGGTACTCCTGCGGGTTGATGTGGCCGTCCGTGATCTGATCCCCGGCGCGGATCTGCTGGCCGTTCTCGACGAGCAGCTTCGCGTTGTGCGGGATCGGATACTCACGCTCGACGACATCCTCGCCGCGGAGCGTGAGGCCCTCGTCCGTGCGGACGAGCATCCCGCGCTCCTGGGCCCGGACCTCGTCCGTGCCCTCATCCGTGGCGTGGCGGGCGACGACCTGGTTCGCCTCGATGATGTCGCCCTCGGCGGCGAGGAGCTCGTGCTCCGCACCGATCCGGAGCGGCATGTCGAAGGCCTCCCGGCTCGTCACCTTGACCTTCCGCGCACCGCCTTCGCCCTGGATGATCTCCACGACGCCGTCGATGTGGCTGATCTCGGCCTTCCCCTTGGGGACGCGCGCCTCGAAGAGCTCCTCGACACGCGGCAGGCCCGCGGTGATGTCCGTGCCGGCGACGCCGCCGGTGTGGAACGTCCGCATCGTGAGCTGCGTGCCGGGCTCGCCGATCGACTGGGCGGCGATGATGCCCACCGCCTCCCCGACCTCGACGAGCTGGCCCGTGGCGAGGTTCCGGCCGTAGCAGCGCCGGCAGACGCCGACCCGTGCCTGGCAGGTGAGGGGCGAGCGGACGAGGACCTCGTCGATCCCCGACGTGTTGATCTCGCGGGCCATCTCGTCATCGATGAGCTGGCCGCGCTCGACGATCACGTGCTCCTTGCGGCCCGAGCGGACGCTGACCGGCCCGGCCGCGAAGCGACCGACGAGCCGGCGCCAGAAGGCATCGGGCTCGCTGCCGGCGAACTCCTCGGTCTCGGCCCGGGTGATCCAGGTCCCCTCCTCCGTGCCGCAATCGTCCTCGCGCGTGATCACGTCCTGCGCCACGTCCACGAGGCGCCGGGTGAGGTAGCCCGAGTCGGCGGTCCGGAGGGCGGTGTCCGCGAGGCCCTTGCGGGCGCCGTGGGTGGAGATGAAGTACTCGAGGACGGTCATCCCCTCGCGGAAGTTGCTCCGCACGGGGACGTCGATGATCCGGCCGTTCGGGTCGGCCATGAGGCCGCGCATCCCGCCCAGCTGGCCGATGTTGCCCTTGTTCCCGCGCGCGCCGGACTGGGTCATCATCGTCAGGGCCCCGGTCGGGTCGAGGCCGGTCATCATCTCGTCGCCGACCTCCTTCGTCGTCTTCTGCCAGACGGAGACGACGCTCCGGTAGCGCTCGTCCTCGGTGATCAGCCCGCGCTGGAACTGACCATCGATCTCGCGGACCTCCTTGTCCGCGGCGGCGAGCAGGCCCGGCTTCTTCACCGGGACCTGGATATCGGAGACGGCGATCGTCATCCCGCCGCGCGTGGCGTAGCGGAAGCCGACGCTCTTGATCCCGTCCACGAGGTGGGCGGTCTCGATCGGGCCAAGGAGCCGGTAGCACTCGCTGACCAGCTCGCGCAGCGCCGCGCGGTTCATCCGCTTGTTCTTGAAGCGGAGCCGGTCCGGCAGGATCTGGTTGAAGATCACCCGCCCGACCGTGGTGCGCTCCTCGCCGACGACGGAGGCGCCGGTCTCCGGATCCCATGCCCGGACGGGCACGATGATCGGGTCGTGGAGCCCGACCTGCGGCACGTGGTGCGCCGGGTGGTCGGTGATCTGCGTCCGGGTATCGATCCGGCCGAGCTCGTAGGCGAGGATCGCCTCCTGCTCGTCCGAGAAGCGCCGGGCCTCGCGGTCGGCGGCGTCGTCCCGGTCCAGGGTCAGGTAGTAGCAGCCGAGGATCATGTCCTGGGTCGGCGCCACCACCGGGCCGCCGTCCGACGGCGAGAGGAGGTTGGCGGTGGAGAGCATCATCCGCCGCGCCTCGTCCTGCGCCGCGCGGGAGAGCGGGACGTGGACGGCCATCTGGTCGCCGTCGAAGTCCGCGTTGAACGCGAAGCAGACGAGCGGATGGATCTGGATCGCGGAGCCTTCCACGAGGACCGGCATGAAGGCCTGGATGCCGAGCCGGTGGAGCGTGGGGGCGCGGTTCAGGAGGACGGGGTGGTCCTGGATGACCTCCTCGAGGACATCCCAGACCTCCGGCCGGACACGCTCCACGATGCGCTTCGCGCTCTTGATGTTGTGGGCGAGCCCCTTCTCCACGAGCTGGCGCATGACGAAGGGCTTGAAGAGCTCGAGCGCCATCTTCTTGGGCAGGCCGCACTGGTGGAGCTTGAGCTCCGGCCCGACGACGATGACCGAGCGCCCGGAGTAGTCGACGCGCTTCCCGAGCAGGTTCTGGCGGAAGCGGCCCTGCTTGCCCTTGAGCATGTCCGAGAGGCTCTTCAGGCGATGGTTGCCGGTCCCGGCGATCGCGCGGCCGCGGCGGCCGTTGTCGATGAGGGCGTCGCAGGCCTCCTGGAGCATCCGCTTCTCGTTGCGGATGATGATCTCGGGCGCACCGAGCTCGAGGAGCCGCTTCAGGCGGTTGTTGCGGTTGATCACGCGCCGGTAGAGGTCGTTCAGGTCGGAGGTCGCGAAGCGGCCGCCGTCCAGCTGGACCATGGGGCGCAGATCGGGCGGGATGACCGGCAGGACGGAAAGGATCATCCAGTCCGGCCGGGTCCCGCTGCGGCGGAAAGCCTCGATGAGGCGGAGCCGCTTGATCGCCTTCTTGCGGCGCATCCCGGAGGTGGTGCGCACCTCCGAGTGGAGCTTGGCGGCGATCTCCTCGAGGTCCATCCGGTTGATCCGGTCCCGGACCGCCTCGGCGCCCATGCCGGCGCCGAAGAGGCGGGTCGCCCCGCGGATCCCGCTGCCGTACTTGCGGTCGAGGTCGCGGAAGTTCCAGCCGTCGAGCGACGACTCGTGGAGAAGGTCGCCCTCGCGGATCCGCGAGATCTCGTCCTTCGCCTTGCGGATCTCCTCCTTGAGCTCCTCGGCGCGCTCCTTGCGCTGCTGGCGCTCGGTCTCCATGCGCGCATCGAGCTGGAGCCGGAGGTCCTCGATCCGCTGCTCCACGGCGGCGGCCTCCGCCGCCTCCTGGGCCTGGATCTCGCTCGTGACGGCCTCGATCGCCTCCGCGGCGGTCTTGCGGAGCGCCGCGAGAGCGCTCTTGCCGGCCTTCTCGCCGGCGCTGACGATCACCTCGTCGCCGAAGACGATCGCCTGCTCGGCGACGCCCGACCCGAGGTCCGTGATCGCCGCCTCGGCCGCCTGCTGGAGGCCGACGAGCTCGTCCGTGCGCGCAGAACGGCGCTGCTCCGCCTCCTCGCGGAAGCGGGCCAGGCCCGAGCGCAGCTCGTCCGTCTCCCGATGGACCTCTGCACGCAGCTCGTCCTCGAGCGCCGCGAGCTCCTTGCCGGACCGTCCGCCGCGACCCTCGGCCTCTTCCTCGAGCTGCTCGAGGAGGCGCCGCCGGGCGTCCTCATCCACCCACGTGACGTAGTAGTCCGCGAAGTAGAGGACCCGCTCGAGGTTCCGCGGGCTCATGTCCAGGAGGATGCCGAGCCGGCTCGGGGTCCCCTTGAAGTACCAGATGTGGCTGACGGGGCTGGCGAGCTGGATGTGACCCATCCGCTCGCGGCGGACCTTGGCGCGCGTGACCTCCACGCCGCACTTGTCGCAGATGATCCCCTTGTAGCGGATCCGCTTGTACTTGCCGCAGTAGCACTCCCAGTCCCGGGAGGGCCCGAAGATCCGCTCGTCGAAGAGCCCGTCCTTCTCCGGCCGGAGCGTCCGGTAGTTGATCGTCTCGGGCTTCGTGACCTCGCCCTTGGACCAGTCACGGATCTGCTCGGGGGAAGCGAGCGAGATCCGGATGGCGTTGAAGTTGTTGACCTCGAGCATCGTTCTCCTTCATCCCGTCGCTCGCGGCGCGGCGGGTGGTCTCGGAGCGGGGGATGCCCCGCGGGGGGAGCGTGGGTGGGTGGCGGATCAGTCCTCGAAGCCGGCGAGATTGATCCCGCCGAGGTCGGGGAGCGGATAGGAGGCGTCTGCGTCCACGAAGTGGATCTCCTCCTCGTTCTCGTTGAGGATCTCGACGTTCAGCCCGAGGCTCTGGAGCTCCTTGATGAGCACCTTGAACGACTCCGGGACGCCCGGAGCCTGGATGTCCTCGCCCTTGACGATCGCCTCGTAGGTCTGCACCCGGCCCATGACGTCGTCCGACTTCACGGTGAGGAGCTCCTGGAGGATGTTCGCGGCACCGTAGGCCTCGAGCGCCCAGACCTCCATCTCGCCGAAGCGCTGGCCACCGAACTGGGCCTTGCCGCCGAGAGGCTGCTGGGTGATGAGGCTGTAGGGGCCGGTGGAGCGGGCGTGGATCTTGTCCTCCACCAGGTGGTGGAGCTTGAGCATGTAGATGTAGCCGACGGTGATCTCGCGGTCGAACTCATCGCCGGTGCGGCCGTCGCGGAGGCGGACCTTCCCGGAGATCGGGAGGCCGGCCTTGCGGAGCTCGCCCTCGATCTGCTCCTCCGTGGCCCCATCGAAGACGGCGGTGGCCGCCTTCTCCAGGACGCCCGAGGCACGCGCCTGCTCGCTCAGCGCCCACCCGAGGTGGGTCTCGAGGATCTGGCCGATGTTCATGCGGCTCGGCACGCCGAGCGGGTTGAGGATGATGTCCACCGGGGTGCCGTCCGGCAGGAAGGGCATGTCCTCCTGCGGGAGGATCTTGGCCACGACGCCCTTGTTCCCGTGGCGGCCGGCCATCTTGTCGCCCACGGAGATCTTCCGCTTGGCGGCGACGGAGACGCGGATCAGGCGGTTGACGCCCGGCCGGTCCACGTCCTCCTTGGTGAACTCGCGGACATCCACGATCTTGCCGCGCTCGCCATGCGGAAGGCGGAGGCTCGAGTCCTTCACCTCGCGGGCCTTCTCGCCGAAGATCGCGCGCAGGAGGCGCTCCTCCGCCGTGAGCTCCGTCTCCCCCTTGGGGGTGATCTTGCCCACGAGGATGTCGCCCGGCTGGACCTCCGCCCCGACGTAGATGATCCCTTCCTCGTCGAGGTCCTTGAGGGACTCGTCGCCGACGTTCGGGATATCGCGGGTGATCTCCTCGGGGCCGAGCTTCGTGTCCCGGGCCTCGATCTCGTGCTTCTCGATGTGGATGCTGGTGAAGACGTCCTCGCGGACGAGGCGGTCGCTGAGGACGATCGCGTCCTCGTAGTTCCCACCCTCCCAGCTCATGAAGGCGACGAGGACGTTCCGGCCGAGCGCCAGCTCGCCGCGCTCCGTGGAGGAGCTGTCCGCCATCACCTGGCCCGCCGCGACGCGGTCGCCCACGTCCACGATCGGCCGCTGGTTGATGCAGGTCCCCTGGTTGGAGCGCACGAACCGCTCGAGGCGGTAGGTGTCCAGGTCTCCGGGCATCCCGTCCGCGGGCTCCACGAGGATCTGCTCCGCGGTGACGGAGAGGACGGTGCCCGCGCGGCGGGCGAGGACGACCTGGCCCGAGTCGCGGGCGGCGCGGCCCTCCATGCCGGTGCCGACGATCGGCGACTCCGGCTCGAGGAGCGGGACCGCCTGGCGCTGCATGTTCGAGCCCATGAGCGCGCGGTTCGCGTCGTCGTGCTCGAGGAACGGGATGAGCGCGGTGGCGACCGAGACGACCTGCTTCGGGCTCACGTCCATGAAGTCGATCTGCTGCGGCCGCGCCTCGGGGAACTCGTGGCGGTGGCGGGCGGGGACGCGCTCGGCGACGAAGTGACCCTCGTCATCGAGGGCCGCGTTCGCCTGGGCGACGTAGCGCTCCTCCTCGTCATAGGCGGCGAGGTAGACGATCTCGTCCGTGACGCGCGGGCGGACCGGGAAGGCGGAGGCCTTCTGGCGCTTGAGCTCCGCGGCGGCGTCCTTCGTGAAGCGCTCACCCTTCTTCAGGACGACCTTGCCGTCCTTGCCGAGGAGGTCGGCGTCCGCCTCCTCGCGCTCGAGCTCGGCATCGTCCCAGGCCACCGTGCGCTTGACGCGCCGGTAGGGGGTCTCGATGAAGCCGTACTCGTTGATCCGCCCGTAGGTGGCGAGGGAGCCGATGAGGCCGATGTTCGGCCCTTCCGGGGTCTCGATCGGGCAGATCCGGCCGTAGTGGCTGTGATGGACGTCGCGGACGTCGAAGCCGGCGCGCTCCCGCGAGAGACCGCCCGGTCCGAGCGCCGAGAGGCGCCGCTTGCTCGTCAGCTCCGCGAGGGGGTTCGTCTGGTCCATGAACTGGGAGAGCTGGCTGCCGCCGAAGAACTCCTTCATCGCCGCCACGACGGGGCGGATGTTGATGAGGGCGTTCGGGGTCGCCTTCTCCAGCTCCTGGATCGTCATCCGCTCCTTGACGACCCGCTCCATCCGGAGGAGCCCGACGCGGAAGGCGTTCTGGATCAGCTCGCCGTTGGCGCGGATCCGGCGGTTGCCGAGGTGGTCGATGTCGTCCTGCTGGCCGAGCCCGTTGTTCAGCTCGATGAGGTGACCGACGATCGCGGCGATATCCGAGCGGGAGATCGTGCGCGAGGTGGAGAGGTCGATCCCCATCCGCTCGGCGGTCGGACCGAGCTTCTTGTTCAGCTTGTAGCGGCCGACCCGGCCGAGGTCGTAGCGGCGCCCGTTGAAGAAGAGGTCGCGGACGAGCTTCTCCGCGGCATCCGCGGTGGGCGGGTCGCCCGGGCGGAGCTTGCGGTAGACCTCGATGAGCGCCTCCTCGGGGGTGCTCGTCGTATCCCGCTCCAGGGTGGAGGCGATATAGGCGATCTCGCCGCGATCGACGCCCGCGAAGAGCGCCGCGATCTCGTCGTTCTTCTCGTAGCCGACCGCGCGCAGGAGCTTGGTCGCCTCGAGCTTGCGCTTCCGGTCCACCTTCACGTAGAGGTGGGTCTTGGAGGTCTCGAACTCGAGCCAGGCGCCACGGTTCGGGATCACCTTCGCGCTGAAGAGCGCGCGGCCGGTGGCCTGGTCCTCCGAACGCGTGTAGTAGACGCCGGGGGCGCGCACGAGCTGGCTGACGACGACGCGCTCCGCGCCGTTGATGATGAAGGTGCCGTGCTCGGTCATCACGGGCAGGTCGCCCATGTAGACGCGCTGCGCGATGACCTGGTCCGACTCCTTGAGCACGAGCTCCACGTTCACGTAGAGCGGGCGGGAGTAGACGAGGTCCCGGGTCCGGCACTCGTGCTGGGTCCACTTGGGCTCGCCCAGCTCATAGTCCAGGAAGCGCAGCTCCATCACCTTGCCGGTGAAGTCCTGGATCGGGCTGATCTCGTCCAGGAGCTCCCGCAGCCCGGTGTCGATGAACCACTGGAAGGACTCGCGCTGGAGCTCGATGAGGTCCGGGATCGGGAGGACCTCCGGGATCCGGCCGTACTCACGCCGGCTGGCGGCAGGCACGGGCGATCGGCGGGCGTCGGTCATGGACAGCATCGCGCACTCCTTGCGGGAGGAAACGGGCAGGAGGAAAGAGAGCGCAGGGTCACGATGGGGTGGAAGGCCGCACTCACAGACAGTGGAGCATATCGCCCGGAAGCCGCTCCGTCAATGCATCTGTTGAGACGCCGAAGGCCCGCCTGACGGCGGGCCTTCGGTCCTCCCCCGGAACGGTGCTCCCGGGCCGGACGCCGCGCGGGGCGCGCCGTCCGGCAGGATCGGGCCGTGGGCACGGCCCGGACCGGGTCTCTACTTGATCTCGACCTTGGCGCCCTGCTCCTCGAGAGCGGCCTTGATCTTCTCCGCCTCGTCCTTGGCGATCCCCTCCTTGATCGGCTTGGGGGCCGCGTCGACGAGGTCCTTGGCCTCCTTGAGGCCGAGGCCGGTGAGCTCGCGGACGACCTTGATCACCGGGATCTTGTTCGCGCCGACATCGGCGAGGACCGCGGTGAACTCGGTCTGCTCCTCGGCGGCAGCGGCCGGGGCGCCACCGGCGGCCGGCATCGCGGCCATCATCATCCCCGCGGCCGGGGCCGCGGTGACGCCGTAGCGCTCCTCGAACTTCTTGATGAACTCGGAGAGCTCGAGCACGGTCATGCCGTCGATCGCCTCGAGGATCTGCTCCTGGGTCAGGCTCGCCATCGTGGTGGTTCCTTTCGGGTCGGGTCGGGATGAGGACGGCGGATCGCCGTCCGGTTCGGTGGGCGTTCGGCCCGGATCGGTCGCGGCCTAGGAGCCGGCTCGCTGGTCCCGCAGAGCCGCGAGGGCATAGCCCAGGTCGCGGATCGGCGCGGCGAGGAGGCCGGCCATCTTGCTCACCGGAGCGGACATGCCGCCGGCGAGCTGGCCGAGGAGGACGGGGCGGGGAGGAAGCTCCGAGAGACGCGTGACCGCGTCCGCATCGAAGGTCCGGCCGCCGGCGGCTCCGCCCCGGATGACCACGACCTTGTAGGGCCGGAGGGCATCGAGGGTCGCCTTGGCGAGCGCGGCTTCATCTTCGCCGCCGAGCGTGATCGCCGTGGGTCCGCTGAGAAGAGGGACGAACTCGCTCCGGCCGGCGTTCTCGGCCGCGATCTTCGCGAGCCGGTTCTTCACCACCCGGTAGCTGACGCCCTTCGCGCGCAGCTCGCGGCGGATCTTGCTCAGATCCGAGACGGTGAGGCCGCGGTACTCGGACACGATCGCGCGGTCGCTCTCCGAGAAGGCCTCGGTGAGCTCTGCGACCGTGGCGCGCTTGGCCTCGGTGGGCATGGAGCCTCCTTTCCCTGGCAGGTCGCCGGTCTCCCGGCGCCCGATGCACGGTCCCGCACGGTGGTCGTGCATCGCCGCGTCTGCGGCTCTGCCCGGGAAGGTTCCCGGTGGTCGACCCAGCCTCGGCGTGCCCGCCGGCGTCCCCCGGTGCTCACCGGGTCCGGTCGGCGATTTCGGCCCGGTCCGTCCGTCAGGTCACCCTGCCGGCGGCGCGGCGGCCCGGAGGCCGCCTCGGACGCAACGCTGTCTGTGGCGGAACGTTCTCCTTGATCCGGCACCGGGTCTCCCCGGCGCCGACCCTCAGGCCGCTGCCCTCGCGAGCAGTGCGGGGACCTCGACACGGATGCCGGGGCCCATCGTCGATGCGACCGTCAGGGTGCGGAAATACTGCCCCTTCGCGGCGCTCGGCCGCGCGCGGTTGACCGCGTCCACGAGGGCGGCGAGGTTGTCGAGGATCTGCTCCTCGCTGAAGCTCGCGCGGCCGAAGGGCACGTGGATGATGCCGCCCTTGTCGACCTTGAACTCGACCCGGCCGGACTTCACCTCGCCGATCGCGCGCTCGAGATCGAAGGTGATCGTCCCCGACTTCGGGTTGGGCATGAGGCCCCGGCGGCCGAGGATCCGGCCGAGGCGGCCGACCATCCCCATCATGTCCGGGGTGGCGAGGGCGATGTCGAAGTCGAGGAAGCCCGCCTCGACCTTCTTCACGAGGTCCTCACCGCCGACCTCGTCCGCGCCGGCGCGGAGCGCCTCCTGGGCCTTGTCGCCCTGGGCGAAGACGACGACCCGCACGACCTTGCCGGTCCCGTGCGGAAGGACGACGGTCCCGCGGACCATCTGGTCCGCATGGCGGGGGTCGACGCCGAGGCGGATGTGGGCTTCCAGCGAAGGGTCGAACTTGAGGGTCGCCGTCTCCTTGATCAGGGCGGCGGCGCGGTCCGGTCCATAGACCGTCTCGCGGTCGACGAGCTTCGCGAGCTCCGTGTAGCGCTTGCCGTGCTTCGGCATCAGAGGATCCTCCGTGGCGGCCCGGGTGGGCCTCCCCCTGGGACGCGGGGTGGACGTGCCGGTGGCCGGATCGCTCCGGCGGTCGCTCCCACCGGCTCCGGCAGCCGGCGGGTCCGGGGCGTGCCCCGGTCTCTTCCTGTCAGCCGCGGACCTCGATGCCCATGGAGCGGGCGGTCCCGGCGATGATCTTGGCGGCAGCCTCCAGGTCCACGGCGTTGAGGTCCGCGAGCTTGGTCTGGGCGATCTCCCGGACCTGGGCCTGGGTCACCGATCCGACGACCTCCTTGCCGGTCGTCTTGGCACCGGACTCGATCCCCGCCGCCTTGCGGAGGAGGTCCGCGGCGGGCGGCGTCTTGAGGACGAAGGTGAAGCTCCGGTCCTCGAAGATCGTGATCTGCGCCGGGATGATCGAGCCCGCCTGGGCGGCGGTCTTCTCGTTGTAGGTCTTCGTGAACTCGACGATGTTGATGCCGTGCGGGCCGAGCGCCGTACCGACCGGCGGGGCGGGCGTCGCCTTGCCGGCGGGGAGCTGGAGCGTGAGCACGATGCGGATCTTCTTGGCCACGGGTCGGTTTCCCTACTGCTGCGCGGCGCGACCGCGCGGGGCGGCCTGACGGCGGGGGCTGATGATAGCGGTCACAGCTTCTCGACCTGCAGGAAGTCGAGCTCGACGGGCGTCTCGCGGCCGAAGATGCTCACGAGCACCTTGACCTTGTTCCGCTCCGGGTTCACCTCGTCGACGGTGCCGATGAACTCCGCGAAGGGCCCGTCCGTGACACGGACGCTCTGGCCCTTCTGGAAGGCGACCTTGAACTTGGGTGCCTCCACGCCCATCTGGCGCAGGATCTGCTTGACCTCGTGCTCCTCGAGCGGGATCGGCTCGTTGCGGCTGCCGGGGATGTTCCCGCCGCCCACGAAGCTGGTGACGCCCGGGGTGTTGCGCACGACGAACCAGGAGTCCGGGTCCAGGATCATCTCCACGAGCACGTAGCCCGGGTAGACCTTCTTCTGGACGGTGACGCGCTGGCCGCCCCGGATCTCGATCTCGTCCTCTTCCGGGACGAGGACCTGGAAGATCCGGTCCTCCATGCCCATCGACTCGATGCGGTGCTCGAGGTTCGTCTTCACCTTCTTCTCGTAGCCCGAGTAGGTGTGGATGACGTACCAGCGCTTTGCGGGGGCCTTCTCGGTCAGGTGGTCGAGGAAGTCGGTCATCGTCATCAGATCGCGCGGGTCACGGCGACGAGGACCTCCGTGAAGATCGCATCCCAGGCCGCGATGAAGACGCCGATCACGGCGCTGATCGCGAAGACCAGCACCGTGAGGTGACGCACCTGCTCCCGGGTGGGCCAGGTGACCTTCTTCAGCTCGGAGTAGGACTCCTCGAAATAGCGGCGGATCCGGGCGATCACGTTCGGGGTTCGTCCCTTCGCTGCGGGGAGGGGGTGGCAGGCGCGGCCGGACTTGAACCGACAACCACTGGTTTTGGAGACCAGAGCTCTGCCAATTGAGCTACGCGCCTACGGTCTGGGCTACTTCGCCTCCCGATGGTCCGTATGCCGACGGCACCGCGGACAGTACTTCCGAAGCTCGATCCGGTTCGGGTCGTTCTTCTTGTTCTTCTCCGTCGTGTACGTCCGCTCCTTGCACTCGGTGCAAGCGAGCTGGATGACGGGTCGGTTCTCGGCCTTGGCCACGTCCTACTCCAGGATCTGGGTGATCGCGCCGGCACCGACCGTGTGGCCGCCTTCGCGGATCGCGAAGCGCTGCCCGGTCTCGAGGGCGATCGGGGTGATCAGCTCGACCTGCATCTGGACGTTGTCCCCGGGCATCACCATCTCGGCGCCGTTCTGGAGGCCGATCGCGCCGGTGACGTCCGTCGTCCGGAGGTAGAACTGCGGCCGGTAGCCGTTGTAGAAGGGGGTATGGCGCCCGCCCTCTTCCTTGGTCAGGATGTAGACCTGCGCCATGAACTTCGTGTGCGGCTTGATCGAGCCGGTCTTCGCGAGGACCTGGCCGCGCTCGATCTCGTCGCGCTCGATGCCCCGGAGGAGGACGCCGATGTTGTCGCCGGCCTGGCCCTCGTCGAGGAGCTTCTTGAACATCTCGACGCCGGTGACGACGATCTTGCGGGTGGGGCGGATGCCGACCAGCTCGACCTCGTCCGAGACCTTGACGATCCCGCGCTCGACGCGGCCGGTGGCGACGGTGCCGCGGCCCTTGATGCCGAAGACGTCCTCGACGGGCATCAGGAAGGGCTTGTCCACGGCCCGCTCGGGGGTCGGGATGTAGCTGTCCACCGCGTCCATGAGCGCCTGGATCGGCGCGTAGGCCGCGTCATCCGGGTTGTCCGAGGCCTCGAGGGCCTTCAGCGCGGAGCCGCGGATGATCGGGATCTCGTCGCCCGGGAAGTCGTACTTGCTGAGGAGCTCCCGGACCTCGAGCTCGACGAGCTCGATCAGCTCGGGGTCATCCACCATGTCGCACTTGTTGAGGAAGACGACGATGAAGGGGACCTCGACCTGGCGGGCGAGGAGGATGTGCTCCCGGGTCTGGGGCATCGGGCCGTCCGTCGCGGCGACGACGAGGATCGCCCCGTCCATCTGGGCGGCGCCCGTGATCATGTTCTTGATGTAGTCCGCGTGGCCCGGGCAGTCGACGTGCGCGTAGTGGCGCGCCTTCGTCTCGTACTCGACGTGGGCGATCGCGATCGTGATCCCGCGCTCCCGCTCCTCGGGGGCGTTGTCGATCGTGTCGAACGCGCGGTAATCCGCCTGGCCGCGGAGGGCCAGGTACTTGCTGATCGCCGCGGTCAGGCTCGTCTTGCCATGGTCGATGTGACCGATCGTCCCGACATTGACGTGCGGCTTCGTTCGCTCGAACTTCTGCTTGGCCATCGTGCGTGCGCTACCGGCTCCTCAGGATGCGGGGCTGCCGCTGCGGGGGTGGAGCCCACATTGGGATTTGAACCCAAGACCTCTTCCTTACCAAGGAAGTGCTCTGCCACTGAGCTATGTGGGCCCGGGGGACGGACCGAAGATATTGGTGGGCAGGGAGGGAATCGAACCCCCACAGTCGAAAGACGGCTGATCTACAGTCAGCGGAGCTCACCACCTGCTCAACCTACCCACGGTTTCCCTGTGCTCCTCCGGAGCTTGCGCCCCGGTGGCGAAGAGGGGTCGAGCACAGAGTCCTCTTCAGTTGGAGCCGACGACGGGACTCGAACCCGGAACCGGCGGTTTACAAAACCGCTGCTCTGCCAATTGAGCTACGTCGGCGGCGACGGCGAATGATACCGCAGGCCCTCCGGGTAATGCAACGGGGGGCCCAGGGGTGGCTCAGCCGGGGAGGAGGTCATCCTCCGCGGGGGCTTCCGCCGGGGCCTCGGCCGGGCCTTCCGAGGCCGGAGCCGCGGCCGCTGCTCGCCTCGGTGCGGCACGCTTCCGGACGGGTGGAGCGGCATCCTCGGCAGGCGCCGGAGCCTCCATCTCCGGGACGGAGGGTGGCACCGTCTCCGCGATCGGCGCCGCGTCCGTCACCGGATCGGCGCCCCCCTCCCCTTCGGCGGGCGGGGCCGGCGGCCGCTGCATCGACGCCTCGAAGAGGAGGATCGAGCCCGCCACCGCCGCATTGAGGGACCCCACGCGGCCGCGCATCGGGATGCTCACCGCGAGGTCGATCCGGCGCCGGATCGGGACTCCGATCCCCTGGCCCTCGCTCCCCACGACGAGCGCGAGCGGGCCGCGGAGATCCGCGTCCCGGGCGGTCATCGGGGCATGCTCGTCCGCGCCGACGATCCGCAGGCCGTGGGCGCGCAGGTCGGCGAGGCCACCCGCGAGATCGTCCAGGGGGACGAGGAGAAGGTGCTCGACGGCGCCTGCCGAGGCCTTCACCGCGGCCGGCGTGATCGGCGCGGCCCGGCGGGTGGGGAAGAGGACGCCGTGGACGCCACAGGCTTCCGCGCTCCGCAGGAGGGTGCCCACGTTCTGGGGGTCCTCGAGCGAATCGAGGACGAGGACGAGCGGCGGCTCGCCCCGCTCGCGCGCCCGGGCGAGCACTTCGTCGATCGTCGCGCTCCGCCGCGGCTCCACGACGAGCGCGATCCCCTGGTGGCCATCGAAGCCGGCGAGCCGGGTGAGCGATCCGCCCTCCACCTCGACGACGGGGATCCGGAGCGCCGTCGCATGGAGGACGAGCCGCTCGAGGGCATCGCGCCGGTCCGGCACCACGAGAAGGCGGCGCGCGGGACGACGCGCGGCGAAGGCCTCCTCCACGGGACGGCGGCCGGCGACGAGCTCCTCGTTCTCGGCGAGCTCGGCCGCGGCCCCTTCGCTGCCGGGGCGGGCATAGCGGGGTGCGGAGCCGCGATCCCACGGACGGGGTCCGCCGGGTCCGCGGCGGTCGGGGCGGAAGGGCGGGCGGCCGCGACCCCCGGGGACGCGGTCGGGGCGGGATCCGGGGCCGCCCTCCGAGCGCTCGGGGCGTCCTCCGCCCGGGCCACCCGCGGGGCGCGGGCCGGCCGGCGGGGTCGGCGACCAGGGCCGGTCACCGCGCGGACGCTCCTCGCCGGGTGCCGGGCGCGGGCGGGGTCCGCCCGGTCCCGGCGGACGACCGGGTCCCGCGGGGCCGCGGCGCGGCCCTCCGGGACCTGCGGGAGCGGGGCGATCGCCCTCGCGCCACGGTCCGCGGCCTCCGGGACGGCTGCCGCCCGGACCCGGCGGGCGGCCGGGGCCGGGTCGTCCTCCAGGGCGGCGATCGCCGCCGGGGCGCCCCTGTCCCCCGGGCTCTCCGTCAGATCGTCCCATCGTTTCCTCCTGTCAGGCGCCAGCGCTGTCCGTCGCGCGTGTCTTCCACGCTGACCCCCAGGGCGGCAAGCTGGTCCCGCAGGGCATCGGATCCGGTCCAGTCCCGTGCCGCACGTGCGGCGGCCCGGGCGTCGAGAAGTGCCTGCGCTCCCTCGGGGAGCGCCTCCCCATCCGGCTCGGCGACCGCGAGGACGCGGTCGAGGTCACGGATGAGGGCGGCGGCGGTGACCGCGTCCGAGGTGGAGATCGCCCGCTCGGCGAGCCGGCGGTTGAGGTCCCGGACGAGGTCGAAGAGCGCCGCGAGGGCGGGGGCGATCGAGAGATCGTCGTCCAGCGCGGCGGTGAAGCGTTCCCGCGTGGCGGCGAGCAGCGCGGGCAGCTCGGGGTCCGGCGCCCGCTCCTCGCGGTAGCCGTCCAGCGCAGCAAGAAGGGTGGAGAGGCGCTCCACCGCGGAGGCGGCCGCCGCGAGCGATGCCTCGGTGAAGTCGAGCGAGGCGCGGTAGTGCGCGGAGAGGAGCGCCAGGCGGAGGGCACGCGGCGAGGTCCCGCCCGCGTAGATCTCGGCAGGCCGGGCCACGTTCCCCGTCCGCTTCGCCATCTTCTCGCCGCCCATCTGGAGGTGCGCGCAGTGGAGCCACGTCCCGACGAAGGGGAGGCCGGTCGCCGCCTCGGACTGCGCGATCTCGTCCTCGTGGTGGGGGAAGACGAGATCCACGCCGCCGGTATGCAGGTCGAAGCTCGGACCGAGGTAGCGCATGCTCATCGCGGAGCACTCGAGATGCCAACCGGGCCGGCCCTCGCCGATCGCCGTGCTCCAGCTCGGCTCACCGGGGCGCGCGCCCTTCCAGAGCGCGAAGTCCCGGACGTCGTCCTTGGCGTACTCGTCGCTCTCCACCCGCTCTCCCACGCGCTGGGCCTCGGGGTCGATCCGCGCGAGGCGGCCGTAGGCGGGCCAGGAGGCGATCCGGAAGAAGATCGAGCCATCCTCGGTCCGGTACGCATGCCCACGCTCGAGGAGGGTCTCGACGAGCGCGACCATCTCGGGGATGTGCTCGGTCGCGCGGGGCATGACGTCCGGCATCGTGATGCGCAGGGTGCGCAGGTCCTTGAGGAAGGTCTCCGTGTAGCGCGCGGTGAGATCGCCGATCGGGACCCCTTCCCGCTGGGCGTCGCGGATGATCTTGTCGTCCACGTCCGTGATGTTCATCACCCACGTGACGGCATAGCCCTTCCACGCGAGGTAGCGGCGGAGGAGGTCCGCGAAGAGGAAGGAGCGGAAGTTCCCGATGTGCGCGGGCGCGTAGACCGTGGGGCCGCAGCTGTACATCCCGACCCGGCCGGGCTCGCGCGGGACGAACGGCTCGAGCGCACCGCCGAGCGTGTTCCGGAAGCTCAGGCTCATCGCGCCACCACCCCCACGAGCGCATCGGCCGCGATCACCCGGCCGGCCCCTTCATCGCCGGAGAGGTTCCCCGTGGCGGCCTTCACCGCGACCCGCTCGGGGGCGATCCCGGTGAGGAGCGCGACCTCCGTGCGCATCCGCTCCAGCCGGGCTGCCCCGAGGCGCGGGCGCGCGCCGGTGATCGTGAGATCGACCGACCAGGGTCGCAGGCCGGCCTCGGCGAGCCGGTCCACGACCGCACCGAGGAGCTCGCGGCTGTCGATCCCGCGCGTCCGCGCCTCGCCCGCCGGGAAGAGCCGGCCGAGGTCGCCGAGCGCGCCGGCGGCCAGGAAGGCGTCGCAGATCGCGTGGAGGGCGGCATCGCCGTCCGAGTGGCCGTGCAGCCGCGGCGCCTCGTCGATCGTGATGCCTCCGAGGTGGAGCCCGTCCTGCGCCCCGAAGGGGTGGCGGTCGCTCCCCGTCGCGTGCCGGATGACCGGCGGGGCGTCCAGCGCCCGCGCCAGCGCGAGATCCTCGGCCAGGGTCACCTTCAGGTTCCTCCCCTCCCCCTCCACGACGCGGACCTCCGTCCCCGCCCGCGCGAGGAGCTCCGCCTCATCCCCGAAGAGCTCCGGGCCGTCCGCGTAGGCATCCACGGCCGCAAGGAGGAGGCTCCGCCGTGCCCCCTGGGGGGTCTGCGCGCGGCCGAGGCCCTCGCGAGGGACGGGCGCCACGATCCTGCCCTCGCCATCCACCTGCTTCAGCGAGTCGGCGACCGGGATGACAGGGATCGCCGCGCCGTGGCGGTCCGCAGCCTCTGCGACCCG
>Ga0208783_10000680_pt1 | contig 20782 bp, 21 predicted proteins | sample DEB19_08_DNA_2_FD_184529 | JGI IMG/M metagenome (GOLD analysis project Ga0208783, IMG submission 184529) | Aqueous microbial communities from the Delaware River and Bay under freshwater to marine salinity gradient to study organic matter... | ecosystem: Environmental > Aquatic > Marine >...
AGCTGGCGCTGGGTAAAATCATGACGACTGAGCGTCGCACCGTAGTCCGCCAGATATCGGTGGGCCATACGCATGGCCAGCTCGGCCACGCGTTCAAACAGGGGTGGTTTGACCAAAGTCCTAGCAGTACTCATCAACACTCAAGACGGTCCCCGCATTAAAAAGGTTTATACAAAGCAGCCGAGGCCTGTGCCCCAGCACCGTTATTTGCCGTCTTGGGTTGCACCTCCTGAGTTGGACTGCTCACGCGGTGGAAACATGCGCCACATACCCGCCAGCAAACTTCCGATGATGGAGTGGAACACGGCAGAGAGTGCGCAGGGTGTCGGCGCCGCCGGCAGGTGGGCGAAGCTGGATTTCGCGAGCACCGCTCCTAGGCCTGAATTCTGCATGCCGACCTCAATGGATATGGTTCGGCGGATGGTTTCTTCATAACCGAACAGCCACGCAAAACCCCAGCCCAGCGCGAAGCCTACCGCATGCAGCAGGAACACGGCAAGGACGAGCGTGCCGCCGGATTCGCGGATGCTGGCGGCTTGTTGTCCGATGATGCTGGCGCAGATGAGCGTGATGAATGTCACACTCAGCAACGGTGCGGTGGGCAACATGAAGCGAACCATGCGCGGCGCACACTGATTGAGACCTAGACCGATCAGCAGCGGCGCCAGCACGACTTTGACGGTGTCGAGCAGCAGGCTGATGGCATCCACATGCACATATTCACTGGCGAGCAATTTGGTGAGGAGCGGAGTCATGAATACAGCGGCAAAGGTGGAACACATGGTCATCAGCACGGACAACGCGAGGTTGGCGCGGGCGAGATAGGCAACCACGTTCGAGGCGGTGCCACCCGGACAACACGAAACGAGGATGAGCCCGACGGCGAATGCAGTATCCAGTTTGAGCAGGCGCGCGATGCTCCAGCCAAGCAGTGGCATGATGGTGTATTGAGCGACGAATCCCACCGCCACGGCGAGGGGCATGTTCAGCACGCGTTTGAAATCCTCCACCTTCAGAGTGATGCCCATGCCGAGCATGATGACGGCGAGGCCCCAGACGATCCATTGCTTGCCGAACCACGTAAACCAGCCCGGCTCAAACAAGGCGATGCCACAGGCGAGCAGCACCCACAGCGGGAAGAGGTTGGTGAAGAGCGTGAGAATGCGTGCCATGAAGCCGGATCAAATCTCTTCCGGAGACATGCCGATGCCCACGATGCTGCAGGCTTGTATCACCTTCAGGCCGAGCCGTTCCGCTTCGGCGAGCACCTCATTGGATTCCGTGCCGGGGTTCAGCCAGAATTCATCGCAGCCTTTCGCGGCGATGGCGGGCAGGACTTTTAGCAACACTGGCGGCGGCAGATAAACGCTGATCAGATCGGGGCGTGCGGGAACTTCAGTGATGCTCTTGAACGCGGGCAGGCCCTCGATCTCGGCCTCCTTCGGATTCACAGGAAACACGCAGAATCCTTGCTTGGTGTAGGCCCGCACGGCTTTGTTGCCGAACTTTGAGCGGTCGGCGGAGGCACCAATGATGGCAACGGACCTGACAGCGTTTGGAGGTTGCATGTAGACAGAGTGCTCTGGTGGGGGGGTGATTCAAGCACGGATATGGAGTGTGAGGGGGGATTCTCAGTACCGTGCCGCAGGCCTGCGGGTCGTGGCGGCGATCTGCTGTGGACAGGGACGGCCCGGAGCTGCGCACCAGGCCGAAGCCTTGCGGCCTCGGCCTGGGTGATGGTTCCGAAAGTGTTATGCGGCGACGGCTTCGCCCTTGAGCAGCCAGTCGTAGCCCTTAGCCTCGAGTTCGAGCGCCAGCGCCTTGTCGCCGGTGCGCAGGATGCGGCCATCGGCCAGCACGTGCACGAAGTCCGGCACGATGTAGTTCAGCAGGCGCTGGTAGTGGGTGATGACCAATTGTGAATGCTGCGGCGAGCGCAGCTTGTTCACGCCATCGCTGACAATCCGGAGCGCGTCGATGTCCAGCCCGGAGTCGGTTTCGTCGAGGATTGCGAGCTTGGGTTCAAGCACCGCCATCTGGAAGATTTCATTGCGCTTCTTTTCACCGCCGGAGAAGCCCTCGTTGACCGAGCGCTTCAGCAAATCCTCGCGCAGCTCGAGCAGCTTCATCTTCTCCTTTACGAGTTGGAGGAACTCCATGGCGTCCAGTTCGGGCTGGCCGTGGTGCTTGCGGATTTCGTTCAGCGCCGCCTTGAGGAAGTAGGTGCTGTTCACGCCGGGAATCTCGACGGGATATTGGAACGCGAGGAACACACCCTCTCGGGCACGCTCTTCCGGGTCCATCTCCAGCAGGTCCTTGCCGCGGTAGATGACTTCACCGCCGGTGATGTCGTAGCCTTCGCGGCCGGCCAGAATGCTGGCGAGCGTGCTCTTGCCGGAGCCGTTCGGTCCCATCACGGCATGCACTTCGCCTTCATTGATCGTCAGGCTGATGCCTTTGAGGATTTGTTTGCCCTCAACGCCAGCGCTGAGGTTTTTGATTTCCAGAATCGGTTGCTTGCTCATGGTCAAAAATCTTTATCGGGATATTGGAGCGACGGAGTATCGGAGTAATGCAATCAACACTCCAGCACTCCTCTGCTCCATTGGTTCCTATCCCACACTGCCTTCGAGGCTGACGCCGAGGAGCTTCTGCGCTTCAACGGCGAATTCCATCGGGAGTTCCTTGAACACTTCTTTGCAGAAGCCGTTCACGATCATGTTCACGGCGTCCTGCGTCGCAATGCCCCGGGCGTTGCAGTAGAAGATTTGGTCTTCGCCTATCTTCGAGGTGGTGGCTTCATGCTCAACGGACGAGGAGGTGTTTTTCACTTCGATGTAGGGGAATGTATGTGCACCGCACTTGGCGCCGATCAGCATCGAGTCGCACTGCGAGAAGTTACGCGAGTTGGTGGCGCTCTTGCGGATTTCCACCAGGCCCCGATAGCTGTTCTGGCCGCGTCCGGCGGAGATGCCTTTCGACACGATGGTGCTGCTCGTGTTCTTGCCGATGTGAATCATCTTGGTGCCGGTGTCGGCCTGCTGGCGGTTGTTCACCACCGCGACGGAATAGAATTCACCCTTGGAGTTGTCGCCCAGCAGAATGCAGCTGGGATATTTCCAGGTAATAGCCGAGCCGGTTTCGACCTGCGTCCAGCAAATCTTGGAGTTCCTGCCTTTGCAGAGGCCGCGCTTGGTCACGAAATTGTAGATGCCGCCCACGCCGTTTTCATCGCCCGGATACCAGTTTTGCACAGTGGAGTATTTGATCTCGGCGTCTTCCATGGCCACGAGTTCTACCACCGCGGCGTGCAACTGATTCTCATCGCGCATCGGTGCTGTGCAGCCTTCGAGATAGCTGACGTGGGAACCCGCTTCCGCCACGATGAGCGTCCGTTCGAACTGGCCGGTGTTGGAGGCGTTGATGCGGAAATAGGTCGAAAGCTCCATCGGGCAGCGGACGCCCTTGGGGATGTAGCAGAATGAGCCGTCGCTGAAGACGGCGGAGTTCAACGCCGCATAAAAGTTGTCGGTGTACGGGACCACGGAGCCGATGTATTTCTTCACCAGCTCGGGATGCTCCTTCACCGCCTCGCTCATCGAACAGAAAATGACGCCCTTTTCAGCCAGCGCAGCCTTGAAGGTGGTACCCACAGAGACGGAGTCGAACACGGCGTCCATCGCGACGCCTGCCAGCCGGCCGCGTTCCCGCAGCGGAATGCCGAGTTTCTCGTAGGTCTCCAACAGCTTGGGATCCACTTCATCCAGACTCTTGGGGCCGTCGCCCTGCTTCTTGGGCGCGCTGTAATAGCAGATGGATTGAAAATCGATTGGCGGATAGTCCACTTTCGGCCACGTCGGGCAGGACAACGTCTGCCAGTGACGGAAGGCCTTGAGCCGCCATTCGAGCATCCACTCGGGCTCGCCCTTCTTGGCCGAGATGAAGCGCACCGTGTCCTCGTCCAGACCGATCGGCGCGGATTCGGACTCGATCTCGGTGACGAAGCCGTATTTGTATTCCTGCTTTACTAGGCTCTCAATGGTTTCAGTGGCTGTGCTCATGAATGAATCCCCAAATGAATTATTTGTTGCGCGCGGAACTGCAGGCAGGGCAAAGCCCGTGTGCAGCAATCTCGAATTGGTCGATTTTGAATCCCTTGGGCAACGGGAACGCATCGCAGGCGTTGTCCGGCTGATCCATGTCGAAGACGCCGCCGCACCCGGTGCAATGGAAATGCCAGTGCTCGTGCATGTTCGGGCAGAATCGCGCGGCGCCCCGCTCGATCTTCACCTGACGCACCACACCGGTTTTCACCAGGGCGTCGAGGCAATTGTAGACGGTGGCCATCGAGATGTCCGGCATCGCCTGCTTGGCGCGCAAAAAGACTTCTTCAGCGGTCGGATGGTCGCGCTTCTCCATCAGCACGTCGTAGACGCGCTGCCGTTGCTGGGTGGAACGAAAACCGGTCGCTGCCAGTTGTTCACTCAACTGGTTGGGCGTGGCGGTTGACGGGTTCCGTTTCACAGGCGGGAAAACATACGGCTCAGAACGGCAGTGTCAATAATTAGAATTATTCTAAAGAGAGCACCCTGGGGCGGGGCTAGCCCATAAGGCTCAACCAGTGCCGGGCGTGCCGACTCCCGATCGCAGAGAAAAAGCCTCTTACTTGGCAGCGGGGGCGGAACGCTTCACGGCCACCCATTCGAAGAAGAGTTTTACGTCATCACCGGTCTTGATGCCGAGGCCGAGCACCGTCAGCGCCGGCGGCGTCATTTTGAAATCCGTCATTTTAACAGTGGTGCTGCCTGCGAACTTGACCTTGTTCTCCTCCAGCACCGTCACGGAGACGGGCATGGTGATTTTGTTTGTTACGCCAGCCACGCAAAGCTCACCGACGGATTCAAAAGTGTAGGGCTGGTCCGCTGCCTTGGGCTCTTCTTTCAGAGTCAGGCTGGTCAGCGTGTAAGTGATGCGTTTGTTGGCCGGCTCCTTCATTTCCTCGTACATTCGCTGGTCCATGGACGCCTTGTAGGGCGTTCCGTCCTTCTCAACGCTTTTCAACTGCTGCACTGGGATGAACACGTTGACCTTGGCCTGAACCGGACCAGGTTTGACCGCTGCGCCGGGCTTGAGCGGAAAATCAGGTCCAACCTCCGCTGTGCCGCCGATCAGTGACCCCCCCACCTGCCAGTCGTGCAGGGTGGAGGTGCCTTCCATGCGGATCTTGTTGCCTTTGGGCGTGGAGTTCAAAACGATGACGTCTGCTGCCTGCAGGGAGGCGATGAAGGACAGGGTGAGCGCGAGTAGAAGTGCTTTGGCTTTCATGGGTAAATGCAGTGTGTAGGTCTTGTCACAACGCAAACCATTCCTCCTCAAGTTCAATGCGCTGCTTGTTGAATGTGGCCTCGCTGGCCTTGATGGCGAGGACGGTGGCTTGGAAGCCGTCCAATGCGCTGGCGGCGGGCTTGCGTCGCGGCGCCGTTTCGGTCTTGAGGTAGTCCAGCAACGCCTGCTGGTCATCGGCGCCGTAGAGTTCGATGAAGGAGTTCATCGCGGTATCCTGCTCCGAAACGTTTTCGAGAAAGTTGCCCAAGGAGTTGTAGAGCGGCGAGCTCCGCAACAGCGTGATGGCATCGGGCTTTGCTGTAAAAGATTCTTGTTTGGACGCCCCGGCGATCAGCGCAATGCCAGTCTCGCCTTGGAACTGCTCCTTCTTGGCATAAACTTCCCAACCAAAAAGCGGCGAATCCACTTCCTTGAACATCCAAGCTTTGCCTTGGCCTAGGACTTCGCGCATCAACACCGAGGCAAAGGTGCCGTAAAGCATTTCGTAGTCGGCATCGAAGGAATTGGCCAGCGTGGCTTCGTAGATCTGTTGCACGCCGCCGGTGAACTCGGTGACGGTATGAACGGTGTCCGGCACATCGCGTCCATCGTTCCACAACATCGTCGCACTGAATCCGGTCACGGCACTGGGTTTGCGGTTCATGAACCAGCACGCCTGATCCAAGGCGTGGATGCCGATTTCACCCGCCAAGCCGAGCGAGGTGGCACGGCTCAAACGCCAGTTGATTTCTTTTTCGCGATCGGGGTTGGGCGAAGCGGAACGCCAGCTTTGCTTCTTGTGCCATTGTGCGCGCGCAGCCGCGAATTGTCCGAGGGATCCTGAGCGAATGAAAGGTAACAGCCAGTTGCGTTGAGGGTCGGAACGGTGTTGCAGCCCCGCCTGGAAAATCTGCTTGGGTAGCGCGTTTGCAGCTTTGGCAATGGCGCGTGCATCCTCCATGGTGTGCGCCAGCGGCGCTTCGCAATAGACGTGTTTGCCCGCCTGCAAAGCATCGAGCGTCACCTGCAAATGCTGGTGCGTAGGTGTGGCGATGAACACGCCTTGAATGCTCTTGTCGGCCAGCAGATCTTGGTATTTCTCGTAGGTCTTCGCGCCGGGCGCATCCTTGGAAACTTTCCGCACTGAAGCCGCATAGGTGTCGCAAATGGCCACAACCTCCGCTTTTTCATTCGCGCCCAGCGACTTGACGATTTCGCGCCCCTGATTGCCAAGGCCGATGATACCGACCTTGACTTTGTTGCCGACACCGATGCCTTCCGCACGGCTGGCAGCCGGGGCGAGCAATTCCACGCCGCCCATCAGCGCCATCATGGTGGCCACCGAGCCGCCCCGTAAAAAGTCGCGGCGGTTGAGTTCTCCAGAAAACGATGCGTCTTTGTTCATGGTCGGGGGTTCTCGGTTGTGGCTTGCTCGAGGCGTAAAGCCCAACGGATGCCGCCCAGGATATGTTGCTGATACTGCTTGGCAACCTCCGGGCTGTTCATGCGCTTGCCCTCCTTATCCGCCCAAGTGGGATCCCAAATGTCCTCACGATGTCCCAACGACGTGTAGAACACCCGGCCCTTGCCGTATTCCTTCTTCCACGCGATCGGATAATCGCCAGGCGTGGCCTTCTTTTCCTTCACATCATTGGCGTTCAACATGAGTTCATCGAGCGAAAGGAGCCGGTGCACTTTGCTGCTGTCGAAGCCTTTCAATTGATAGATTTCATCGAATACCGACCAGCGACCCTCAAGGTGTCTGCATGAAGGACAGGCGGGGTCCTGATTGATCACGCTCACCTGCACTTGCGGACCGTGGGTGCGGAAATGGCCGCCGATCATTTCGGTGTAGGGCTGGAAACCCGGAAACGTATCCGTGGCTGCGTGCATGCCGACGAATGCGCCCCCTGCAGAAATCCAATCCAGCAATGCCTGCGGCTCCGGCAGGGGCAGGTCGCCCGTGGTGTTCGCAAAAATCACCAAGTCATAGTTCTTCAAAGCCGACGCACTCATCTTCTCGGCCAGCACGGGTTTTAATGCAGCGATTACTTTGTCCTTGTCTGGTTTTCCGTCAGCGCCCTTGAATTCAGCTGTCCCCGTCTCAAGCCGCGCGAAATCGACCTTGAAGGTGCCGCTCCGGTTGCCGAGTTCAGCCAGAACCGTCTCAGCCGTCGGAATGGAGCTATGCCGGAAGCCCGCCGTGGTGGTCACGACCAGTGCGCGCCTGGGGAGTTCGCCGGCCAGACCGGCAAGCGAGGTCAGTCCCATTGCAAGGGTGAGAGCGAAAGATGATGTTTTGTTCATGCGTAAGGAGATGTCTCGCAGTTCAGACTAGCCAGCGGGTCGGAACATTCACGCCTTTTCTTGGTTGAAGCCAACAAACTGGCACCGCAGAAAAACGGAATTGCTAGGCCTGCTTCCATTTCTCGGACTCGTCCACCTGGGGCTGCACTAGCCGGACCATGAGTGGAACGCTCGCGATGGTCTCACTGCCCAGTGTGACGTCAATGGCGTAGAGGCCGGGAGCGGCGAACTTGAGCTGCTGGATGTTGATGATGAAATTGCGCGTGCCAAAATGGGAATCCTCGGGCATGGCCACTTCCACTGGGATGTCCATGCTGGGCATGATGGGGCGGCCATCGGCGTCCACGAAGTGCAGCTTCATCTGATGTGCGCCTTCGTCGCCGCTGGTGAAAGTGACGCGCAGGGCGATGGCGCACTGCGGATGCACGGCGGGTAGTGACTGCGCGTAGATCGTGTCGAACGCGCCCAGCAGGTTTAGCTTGCCGTGATCGTCAGTCGCTGCGTCGCAGAGCACTGCTACCTGGATGTTCATACCCGGATGAAGCCACGAATCGGGGAAGTTCGCACTAATTTTTCAGCGTCGAATCATTTTTACGTTCCACCGCTCCGTTCAGCCGGGCCATTAGGAAGGCCTTCAGCTCCGCCGCCACCTTGCCCCCGAAGCCCGGTACCTCCGCGATTTGTTCCTCGGTTGCCAGACGCAGCCGTTGAATCGAACCAAACCGTTTGAGGAGAGCTGTCTTGCGGGTTTCACCGATGCCGGGGAATTCATCCAACAGGCTCTCGGAGATTTTCCTGATGCGGAGTTGAGCGTTGTAGCTGTTCGCCACGCGGTGCGACTCGTCGCGGATCCGTTGCAGCAGTTTTAAAGCGTTGCTGTCATGGCTCAGCCGCAGCGGGGTCGGTTCCCCAGGCCGATAGATTTCCTCAAACTCCTTGGCCAAGCCAATGATGGGAATCCGCTCCAGTCCAAGCTTGCTTAGTTCCTCACAGGCGGCGTTCAACTGGCCTTTGCCACCATCAATGACGATCAGGTCCGGGAGCGTGATTCTGGCCGCCGCCGCCGGATGTTTGGCGGTGGGCGGTGATTCTTCCTGTGCCTTAAGTTGCTCAAGGGCTTCCTGTGGATGGGTCATCATCTCGCGGAGTTCTTCCACAATGGACTGGTTCGCCTCCCGATCCTCCTCAGGGTTGCGGGCTGCAGGTTGCTTTTGCTCCGCGCTCTGCATTTCGCGCGGCGCGTCTTCCTTGAGCAGCCGCGCATACCGCCTCCGCACCGCCTCCGCGAGGCACGCAAAGTCGTTCTGACCTTCCACGTCCTTGATGCGCAGACGGCGATAATTCACCCGGTCCGGGCGCCCGTTGCGAAACGCAACCACGCTGGCCACCTTGAGCGTACCGCTGATGTTGGAAATATCGAAACCCTCGATGCGCGTAGGCGGCCCGGCGAGGCCCAATGCTTTGGCCAGTTCAAGATTGTCGCGTTCCGGCATCACGGCCACCGGCAGGTTCCATGGCGTCCGCTCGAAGCGCGTCGTGCGCGCCGTAGTTTCCTTGAGCGCGGCAATGGCATCCCGCAGTTCGGCGGCCTTCTCGTATTCCTGCGCCGTAGCTGCTTTGCGCATCTCCGCCTCCAACTGCCCCGCCAGTTCGCCGCACTGGCCATCGAGGAAGTTGCACGCGGCCTGCACCTGTTCGAGATATTGCTCGCGCGTCACGTTGCCGATGCATGGAGCCGTGCACCACTTGAGGTTGCCGTAGAGGCAGTGCTTGTAGTCCTGCGGCCCCGGCGTGAGCGGACGGCACCCGCGCAGGTTGAACTGCCTTCGCATCAGCGCGAGCGTGTTCCGCAGCGCGCCTGAGTTCGGGAATGGACCGAAGTAACGCGAGCCATCGTCGGTGCGTAGGCGAGTGAAGGAGAAACGCGGGATGGGATCGCGCACATTGACCTTCAACATGAGGAACCGTTTGTCGTCGCGCAGATCGATGTTGAACTTCGGCTGCAGTTCCTTGATCAGCTTGCTTTCCAGCAGCAACGCTTCGGGTTCACTGCGCACGATGTGGATGTCGAGGTCGTGAATCGAATCCGTCAACGCGCGGAATTTGAGATCCCAGCCCATCCGCCGGGAGGGTTGGAAATAAGTCATGACCCGCTTGCGCAGGTCCCGCGCCTTGCCGACATAGATCACCGTGCCGAAGCGGTCCTTCATCAGGTAAACGCCCGGGCGATGCGGCATGTCCGCGAGTTTCTTGCGCACTTGATCCGTCGCTGGCACGGCCTACTTTTGCGCAACCTGGCGCGGTCGCAAAGGAATTGTTGAACGATTGGTCAGGGGAAGGATTAAAGAGAAATTGGCTGTCCGGCTTGGATTCGAACCAAAACAAACTCCTCCAAAGGGAGTTGTGCTACCGTTACACCACCGGACAAGCCGCCCGGACACTAGCAGCCACCCAAAAACGCGCCAAGCAAAAGTTCCCGGACTTGGTCCCTTCCCCCCAATAAAAACGCCCATCCAGTGAGGATGGGCGGCAGATGGAACCCCGCTCTCTATTTGGCTTTCCAGGTCTTTTCGCCGGCTTCCTTCCAGCCGCTGATGCCAGCCGGCAGATGCTTCACGTTGGTGTAGCCCAGCGCCTGCGCGGCTTGGGCCGCCTTCCGGTAGGCCTTGCAGCGCGGGCCGCCGCAGTACGCCACGATCAGCGTATTCTTGTCGGCGGGCAGTGAGGCTTGCAGGTTGTTTTTCACGGCCTCGAAGTTCAGTGCCCCGGGCACATGTCCGTTGTTGTAGGATTTGGTTCCATTCACATCGATCACCGCGACCTGCTTGGCGGCAATGGCAGCCTTGAGATCCGCGATGGTGATGTCGGCAAACTCTCCCGCATAGGCGCTGGCAGCCAGCAGGAGTCCACCGGCCATGCTCAATAGTGTCTTCATCAGTTTTGCTTCAAGTTTGGTTCTGTCGATTTGTCAGCCGACTGCCTGTTTTTAGAGCCGGTGGCGGATTGCGGGCAAATCTAAACGCAAGTGGCCAGCCTGCAACTGCTGCTGCAGATCTTATTCCGCGTCAGGTTCTTTCTTCGGCCAGCGCTCCCAATTGGTCAGGAACAACTGGTCTTGCAGTCGGAAGGATTTGCGCAGCGGGAAACGCGGCGGCAGCTCTTCTTTGCTCAAGGACATGATGACGATCTCGCCCCAAGTGGCTTCGGCGCCGCTTCTCGACCATTGCGTGAGGAATTTTGCGTCCAAGGCTCGCGGTGACAGATAAAGCGCCGAGACGGGTTTGATGAAATCGTTTATCGCATAAAAATGCTCACGGGCATCGCTGGTAAGCATGACGGATTGGCGGTTGCCATACCATGCGACCGCCCACGGGATGTCGCTCATGGTCAGCTCGGACTCGTTCATCCAGCCGGAGACGGCCTGGATGCTGGGAGGATGGTAGGGCGGAAATGAAACCGGGTTGGTGCGGGGTGGCAGAAACGTAAGGATCATCGAAAGGGAAACCGTTATGCCAAACAATACGATCGCCGCGACGCGCAGTGCCGGTATGGGAAAGACCCATTGATCCAGCAGGATCCTGAACAAGGCGGTGCCGAAGATGATGACTAGCGGCATCAGCAGCACCAGGAGATTCTCCGTGTTCACAACGGGTGATTCGTCGCTCAGATAGGTTCTTCCCGCTGCTTGCGCCACGAGCAGCGTCAGCAAAGTTCCAACGATGAGGTGACGCATCCGGGAAATGGACTGGTTGCGGAATGGAATAATCATGCCCGTGACAAAAAAGGCGAAGATCAACCCTCCGGTCATGGTGAGCAGATCGCTTGAAACAGTGTTGCGCAGATTTCCGAAAACCTTCCACCAAATGGCAGTGAGGCGCAGGTTGTTCAGCCCGGGTTCCAGCGCGCGTTGCAGGCTGTCACCCTGGAAATACGCGGTGCCCTCGTAGATGGCGTAACTCGAAACGCCGAAGGGCGCGCCGCACAGTGCGACGTTGCGCGCGATCCAGGGCGCAACAACCAGAACGAAGGCAGCCAGAGCGGTCAACACCGCGGGAATACGCCAACGCCCGCCGAACGCTGCCACGAAGGCCAGCACCGGCAGGGCCAGGGCTCCGTAGCCATAGCGCGTCAACATGCCCACGCCGAGCAACAATCCGATCCCCAGCGCCAGCCCCAGGACCGTCCGCTGTTTTGCTTCCGGTGCCGCTGCTGCCGCCTCAAAGCGCAGCGCCAATTGAACCAGTCCCAGGAACATCGCGATCAGTAGCATGGTCGAAAGGCCCGACACACTGAAGCGCCACATCAGCTCAGTGCCCATCAACAACAGGGCGGCCAGGACTGCGACCGTCGTATCGAACAACCTGCGGGCGATGAAAAACACCTGCACCACCACTCCTAGCAAGGCGAGTTGGTTCCAGAGGCTGATGAAGAAATCAGGTGGAAAGCGCATGAAGACGTTGCCGCTGGACCAGAATTTGTGGCGCGTCGCCGCGTCGGCCTCTTTCGGGATCAGTCCGGCTTTCATCAACCCAGCCAGCACCAGTGGATAGACCGGCGGATTGGCGAGGTCCGGGTGGCCCGCTTTGACGACGCACAGATCGCCCCTCTGCTCGGCGGTAAGCGAATCCAGCCGCTCGCGGTTCGCGCGCTGCATGAGAAACATGCTGAACGGGCGGATGAACTTGGTGGTGTAGCCGCGCCCTTCGGCGATATTGCGGGCCAGTTGGGCTTGGTCCATGGCCTCCTGCGTCGAGAAATTGCGGTACGAACGTAAGTTGTAGCCGACGACCAGAAACAGGCCGACCAGTACGCCGGCCATGATGCGCATATAGCCGGCGCCCGCGCCCAGCTCGATTTTATGGACGAAGTTTTGCAGCCAGATGGTCACGGTCAGAGATCCTCCAAGTTGTAGGTGTGCAGTTTGCGGTGCAGTGTGCGGCGGCTCACCCCGATCTTCTTGGCGGCTAGCGTTCGGTTCCCGCCCGTCTCCTTCAGGGCGCGAATCAACAGCTGCTTCTCCGCCTCCTTCACTGTCAGCGCGGACGAGATCACTGGCCCAGCCCCGCCGTTCGCTGGCGCGTTGCGCACGGCAGGCGGCAGATCGCGCACGGAGACGCGTTCGCCCCGGCAGAACACCACCGCGTGTTCGATGGCGGCGCGCAACTCGCGCACGTTGCCCGGCCACGAGTGGGCGGACAACGCATCCAACGCGTCGGTGGTGAATTCACTTACGGGTTTGTCGTTCTCCTTCGCAAATTCACGCAGGAAGGCGCGGGCCAGCAGTGGCACATCTCCGATACGCTCGCGCAGCGGCGGCAGATGCATCGGAACCGCATTCAAACGGAAGAACAGATCCTCCCGGAAGGTGCCCGCCTTGACGAGTTCTTCGAGGTTCTTGTTGGTCGCCGTCACCAGCCGGACGTCGGCGGAAATCGTCTTGCTGGAGCCCACGCGTTCAAAAGTGCGTTCGCCAAGGAAGCGCAGCAGTTTGATCTGGATGGTGGCATCGATCTCGCCGATTTCATCGAGGAACAAGGTGCCGCCCTGCGCTTGTTCGAAGCGGCCGATGCGCCGTTCGTGGGCGCCTGTGAACGCGCCCTTCTCGTGCCCGAACAATTCGCTCTCCAGCAACGATGGCGACAGTGCTGCGCAATGCACCGTGACCATCGGTTGCTTGGCGCGCGGGCTGAGCTGATGGATCGCCTTCGCGATGAGTTCCTTGCCGGTGCCGCTTTCGCCCAGCAACAACACGGTGGCCCGCGTGGGGGCAACCTGCTGCACGATCTCAAACACCTCGCGCATCACGGGCGACTCCCCCACGATGTTTTCCAGGCCGAACTTCGTGTCGAGTTGCTGGCGCAGGGCGACGTTCTCCACTTCCAGATTCTGGCGGCGCAGCGAGCGGGCTATGCGCATCTCCAATTCGTCGATTTGCATCCGCCCCTTCGCGATGTAATCGTCCGCGCCGCGTTTCATCGCCTCGACGGCAATTTCTTCGGAGCCGTAAGCTGTCATCAAGATGCACACGGGCGGCTTGGGCAAAGACTTCGCCCGTGAGATCAGCTTGAGTCCATCTTCGCTCGGCATCCGAAAGTCGGTGAGCATGACATCGAAATGCTCGCGCTCCAACAGGTCCGCCGCCGCCTTGGCGTCTTCGGCGATGTAAACGTCGAAACGGTCCTCCATCGCGGCGCGCAATCCCTCCCGCGTTGGCTTCTCGTCGTCAACGATGAGTAATGTCGGGTTCAAGGCTAAAGTTCTTAGTCGTCAGACGGCGCTTCGAGCAGCCTGGGTTTCGGTTCATGCAACGGCAGCCAGATCCGGAACACGGTTCCCTGCCCGGCGCGGCTGTCGAGTTCGATGCGGCCATTGTGGGCGCGGACCACGCGTTGCACAATCATCAGCCCGAGTCCCGTGCCCTTTTTCTTGGTCGTGTAAAATGGTTCAAAGATGCGCTTCAAGTGCTCGTCGGCGATGCCGCACCCGGTATCGGCCACGCTTAGCCACACGCCCTCGGAACTTTCTCCTGTGGCCAGTGTCAGCGTGCCGCCCTTGGTCATCGCTTGCATCGCATTTTTGACCAGATTGACGAGCATCTGTTGCAACTGCGTGCCATCAATCGGCGCAAGGGGCAACTGGCGGCCCAGCTTCACTTTCACGCTGATGCCGCGGTTGTCGAGTTCCGGACGCAACAGCTCCAGCGTCTTATCGACGACGTCATTGATCTGGTCGGGCCTCAGTTGCGCCGGCGTGGGCCGGATGGCTTGCAGGAATTGCGTGATGATGTAGTCGAGCCGGGTGATCTCGCCCTTGGCGACGCAGAGGAATTGCTCCAGCTTGTGGACGGCGTCAGAGGTGTCAGCCGGAGCAGGACGCTCCGCTCGGGTGGGCTTCTTCCGGTCGCCCCCCCCTTTCCAATCTTCCTGCTTCAGCTTCTTCACCTCCCGCTCCATGAGCTGGAGGTGGATGTGCAGCGCATTGAGCGGATTCCCGAGTTCGTGCGCCACGCTGGCCGCAAGCAGCGTCAACGCCTGCACGCGTTCGCTCTCGATCGCTTCAACGGTTTGCTGCCGCGCCTCTGTGGCGTCGTGCAGGATCAGCGCCACGCCGGAACTGCCCGTCGCCTCGCCATCCAACGGCGCGGCATAGAGCCGCAGGAAACGCGGGCGCGGATAGTGGACTTCAAATTCATGGCGGATGACGTGCCGGCCGCCGTCGCTGTCGAAATGGGAAATTTTCTTCCAGTCCACCTCCGGCAGGATGCGCGTCACCGGCTCCCCTTCGAAATCTTCCGTGACGCCAATCAGCCGCGTCACCGCCTCGTTGAAGTAGAGGACGCGCCCGGCCTCGTCCACTACGAGTACGCCGTCCTCGATCGCGTTGAACAGTGTTTCGAGGAAGCTTCGTTCGCGCGCCAGCCGTTGGACGACCGTCTGCAATCCCTCGTTGTCCAGCCGCCCGATGCGGCCGAGGACTTTGTCGAGGAAGCTGGTTTTCGGTGGAGCCACGGAGTTAGAACCAATTGCGCTTTCGGAAATAGAGATACGTCAGCAGGGTCGAAATGCCGGTGACCCCGGCGGCGATCATGTAGCCGTGCGCCGTCTTCAGCTCCGGCATGTCGTGGAAGTTCATGCCATACCACGTCCCGATCATCATCATGGGGGTGGTGATCACCGTGATGAGCGTGAGCAGCTTGACCACCTCGCCCGTCTGATTGGACGACATGTTGAGGTAGATTTGCAGGATGGCCGTCAATGAGTCCGCGTAGCCGTGGGCGGCATCTGCGATGTGCGAAAGCCCGTCATACACGTCCCGGTAATACGGCACCATGTGCGCGCGGATGAGTTTGAACTGCCCCTGCGCGAACCGGGCCAGCACCTCACGCTGCGGGCTGACGATCTGCCGCAAGTGGGTGACCTCCTTCTTCACCTGCAGAATGCGGTTCAACGTCTCTTTGCCGGGATGTTGCAGCGCGGCCTGCTCCATTTCGGCGATCTCGAGCGAAAGCTCGTCGAGCGCCGGCTTGTAGTTTTGCACGATGGAATCGAGCAGTCGTTGCGCCACGCGATCGGGAGCCTTCGCGATGTGAACGGTTCCCTTGCACGCCATTTCTTCCACCACCTGCACGCTGCGCACGGGCAATTCGTGGTAGGTCACGAGGAAGTTTTTCCCGAGGAAGAAATTCAGCTCATTGGTGTCGAATACGCCGTCCTTGCGGCTGTAGTCCACTGCGTGGATCACCATGAACAAGTGCGGCGCAAAGCTGTCCCCCTCTTTCGGTAGGTATTCCTCCACCTTCGGCGACGGGCTGACCATCACGCAGTCCTCGATGGCCAGCGGATGGAAGTGGAAGATGTCCTCCAGCACCATCTTGGTTTCCTCGGGCGTAGGGTTTTCAAGGTCCACCCAGAGGAAGAGATTGGTGTCGTTCAACACCGTCGGCATGAGGAAAACATCCACATTCCGGCTATGCAGCCGGCCTTGCGTGGTGAATGCGAGCGAGCGAATCATGCTTCAATAGGATGAAACCATGCGTGTCAACTTGACCCGATTCTAGGGCAGAACCCTGCTTCGGCAAGCCAAGGGTGAACTCACTCTTTGTTCTTCCGCCCGATGCCCCAGATCAGCCAGATGGCAAGGGCTGTGAGCAGGATGACCCACCAGAAGTAGCGCAGTTCGCGTGCGGCCATTTCCACAAACGCAAACGCACGCGGGAAAATCAGCACCAAACCCGTCAGCACGGCAACCAGCACTGCGACCTGCAATCCAGCTCTGAGACGGGGGTTCATTTTGAGCCGACGCTGTCTTCTACGGGGCCAAGCGGCAACAGCAATCCCGCGCCCGTGCGGTTGGCGTCCCCGGGCACCACCAACGGTGACTTGCCGTTCCAGCGCTCGACCAGTTGCAGTCGCAGGAAGGCAGGATTCAACTTCAAGGCGTCACCACGGGTTTGGATGGCTTCCGCTTCGCCCTTGGCGCGGATGACCGCCGTTTCGGCCTCCACTTGCGCCTGTAGCTGGCTGAAGCGAGCCTGTGCGGCCTGTTGTTCCGCCACCATTTTCGCTTCGATGGCACGTTCGAGTTCAGCCGACAGGTCAATGTTGCGGATGACGATGTCTTCGACCCACAGGATGGTGCCAATCTTCTGGCGCGCGGCGGCGAGGGACTTTTGCTTGACCTCTTCGCGGCTCTTGACGATCTGCTCCGCTGAAAGGTTGGCCGTGACTTCCTTCAACGCTTCCTGCACGCGCGGGGCGATGAGGCTGTCGAACGGGTCGCCCGCGTATTGGCGGAAAATCTGGACGACCGATTCTTCCGGGACGCGATAGAGCACGCGCAATTCGAGCGTGACCTGCTGCAGGTCGGAGGAAAAGCAGTCAGCTCGGGCGGTCTGGGTTTTTTGGCGCACATTCACCGGGACGATCGCCGTGATGAACGGAGCCTTGAAGCCGAAGCCTTCGGGCAGGAACTGATCCGAGGTCTTGCCCAACGTGACCCTGATGCCGCGTGTGCCGGGTTCGACCACGTAGGTGGCCGTGGAACTCGCGATGATGAACACGAACACCAGGATGCCAATGCCAATCAGCTTGGGCAGCACCGCGCGGGCGATGTCGTCGATGTTGGGCGGAACGGCTCCTTGATTTGCGTTTCGGAATGACATGGTGCGTTACTTGGAATTGCGTTTCAGCTCTTGGAGCGGGAACACCAGATTCTCGCCGCCACCGACTACCAACGGCGTGATGCCGTCCCACTTGTCCACTACCTGTAAGTCGAGGTAGGTGGGGCTTTTCTTCAACGCCTCACCCCGGATGCGGATGGATTCCGCTTCCCCCTTGGCTTTGATGACCGCGGTGTCGGCCTCGATCTGGGCCCGTTGCTGCACAAACTTGGATTTCGCGGCTTCCTGCTCCTGAATCATCTTGGCCTCGATGGCACGCTCCAGCTCACCGGTGAGGGTGATGTTCTCGATGACAATGTCCTCGATGACCAGGATGTCGCCGACCTTCTTGCTCGCCAGTTCCAGGGACCGGGTCTTGATCTGCTCCCGATTCTTGACCACCTGCTCGGCGCTTTGCACCGCCGTCACTTCCTTGATGGCCTCCTGCACGCGCGGCGAAATCAGACTCTCAAAGGGGTCGCCAAGGTATTCCTTGAACAGTTTCACGACCGACGATTCCGGGATGCGATAGAGCACGCGCAACTGATACACCACCTGCTGCAAGTCGGAGGAATAGGCCTCGGCCTTGTCTTGCGCCGTCTGCTGTTTGGTGGACACGGGGACGATGGTGGTGATCAGGGGCGCCTTCAGTCCAAAGCCCTCGGGTTTGAACATCGGCGACACCTGTCCCATGGTCACTTGCACGCCGCGTTGACCGGGCTGCACCACGTATGTGCCCGACGATGCCATTAGAACGGCGACAAATATTAAAATGCCGACGCCTACCAATCTAGCCATGCCTTTTGGACTCATGATGAAAAAACCGTCCTGCCACACTAATGGCGATGCGCATTCGCACAAGTGTCTTTTTCCCTTTTCCCGTTATAACTTTTCCGGTGATGTGGAATTGCGCTCTCAAGTGCCAACGGAAAAAATCTTGCCCCGCCGGGTTCGGCCACCAGAATGGCGCGAGTGCGCAAATCGCCCGCGGGACGCGCGTTCCGTGCCACGGGCCCGTAGCTCAGCGGTTAGAGCAGGCGACTCATAATCGCTTGGTCCTCGGTTCAAATCCGAGCGGGCCCACCATCTTTCCTCACAGCAACTCAACCGCCCGCTGCAGTTCTGCGTCGGTGTTGTAGTAGTGCGGGCTGAAACGGATGAGGCGTTGTCCTTCGCGGTTGACGCGGAGTGACGCGACGATGTTGTTCTCGGCCAGTTTCGCGTTCAACGCCGTCATGTCCGCATCGGGCTTGCGGAAGGTGACGATGCCGCTGGCGTTCTCGGGTTTTGCGTCGGCGTTCAATACGGAGTAACCCTTCGCCTCCAATGCAGGCACCAGCCACGCCCGCTTGCGCAACAGCTCGCGCCCGATGGCTTCCGGACTGATTTCGAGAGCCAATTCCATCGCGGCGCGCAGGCCGACGATGCTGAGCAGGTTGTGCGAGCCGGCCTCGAACCGGCGGGCATCCTCGCGCAGCACCATGTCCTCCTGCGCCATGAAGTTCGGGCAACGCACATTGTGCCACCCATACACGGGCGGCGACATTTTGGGCACGAGCGATTTGCGCACATACAACACGCCCGCCCCGCACGGACCTAGCAGCCATTTGTGCGCATCCGCCGCCAGAAAGTCCACGTGCTCAACGGTGGTTGGAAACGCACCGAGCGTTTGAATGCCGTCCAACCCAAACAGGATGCCGCGCCCGCGCAGATAACGCCCGACCTTCTCGATCTCCAGCCGGAAGCCGGTGATGAAATGGCAGCTCGCCATGATCACTGCGCGCGTGTTCTCGTCCACCTGGCCCATGATATCAATGCTGCGGAGCGTGCCCCACTCGCGCGTGTTCAAGAGGCGCACCTCCACGCCGCGCTCCGCCAGCTTCATCCACGGATAGACGTTCGATGGATAGTCATCAAAGCAGATGAGGATGTTGTCGTTCTTGCGCACGGGCAGACCCGCGGCGAGCAGACTCAAGCCCAGCGACGTGGGCCCAACGAAGGCAATTTCCGAAGAATCGCAGTGCAATAACTTCGCCGCCACACCACGCGCATCGCCCAGAAAACCCTCCAACATGCCCGTCTCCTGGTCATGTTTCGAGGCGCCCAACACGTAATTGGAAACCGCTTCAGAGACGCGCCGGGGGAGCGGGCAGACCGCTGCATGACCCAGGAATACCTGGCTCTTGGTGACCGGAAACTCGTGTTGGCGGAGTTCTTCGTTGGCGTGAAGCTCGGCACTCGTCATGAGTGAAGGCTAGGCGAAGCGGCTTGGTCCGTGAAGCGAGGAAATGCGGTGCAAGCGCGTCTTACAACTCATCCTCGCGCTCCGCGTAGAACAACTGCCAGGCGCGGTCATATTCTTTCTCGGGCACGAACACATGACATTCGCGGCTCAGGTCGCCGTCATCGGGCTGGCTCGGGTCTGCAAACTCATAGCGGGCGGCGATGCCGTGCTGTTCCAGCATGAGCACCAGCATTTCTGCCTTGATGAACTGGCCGGTGAAGAATGGCTTCATGTGTTTAATCAGGAACTAGGCTGAACGCGTCCAAAGGATGTTTGGAAAAGTGGTGGTAGGTTCTGGATTCGAACCAGAGAAGGCGTAAGCCAGCAGATTTACAGTCTGCCCCCGTTGGCCACTTGGGTAACCTACCACGAAGGGGCGCAGATTAAGCCAAACGAGCCTCCTCTTGTCAACCCGCGCAGGCTGCCCTCCCTCAAACGCCCAAGGCCGTTTCGCTGGGGTTTTGCCGCAGTGCCGCCAAGTTCGTGGTGCCCAAACGCGTGGCCCCGGCCTTAATGGCCGCCACGCCGGTGGGATAATCCGTTATGCCCCAAGCCTGAAGGCCAAAGGTTTCGCCGACGGCTTGGCGCAATTCCTTGAGCGTCTCAGGCGAAACGGACTTTCCGCAGGCGGCGACATAATGCGCGCCCGAATCCAGAATAATTTGGCAGAGCAGGGTCAGTTCTGACTCGGTCAGCAGCGTCAAGTCCACGATCACTTTCACGGGCCGCTCGTCCGCCGCCTCTGCCATATCGCGCAGTTCCCGCAGGACATACTGATCGTCGCCGGAACGAAGCCGGCCGAAATTGGGCACCACATCAATTTCCTGTGCGCCGTTGTCCACGGCTACCTCGGTTTCGTAGCGCTTGGTATCGGAGTCCATGCCGCCCAGCGGGAAGCCAATCGCCGCGGCGACTTTGATCTCCGAGCCGTCCAGAAAATGGCGGGCATGTTCCACCCAGGAAGATTGTACGTTGACGGCCGCGATGCGGTGTTCGCGCGCGATCGCGCAGTGAGCTTCAAGCTCGCGCGCCGTGATTCCCGGATGCACCAGCGAAAAATCAACGCGCCGGAGGAGCTGCATGTGAGACAATTCAGTCATGTGTTCGACAAGGGCTTGTGAGCAGACGGGGTCAATCGGGTTAAACCCCGATGGGGTGCCACGCGGTCTTCATTTCGACGGTGTCGAGAATCCAGTAGGGATCCTCTG
>Ga0208783_10000681_pt1 | contig 20775 bp, 38 predicted proteins | sample DEB19_08_DNA_2_FD_184529 | JGI IMG/M metagenome (GOLD analysis project Ga0208783, IMG submission 184529) | Aqueous microbial communities from the Delaware River and Bay under freshwater to marine salinity gradient to study organic matter... | ecosystem: Environmental > Aquatic > Marine >...
GAGATACAGTACCAGCAGACGTTTTCATTCCATCTGCACCTGTTTCACGACATATGTCCAGTAACTTATTAGTTACGAGGTCTAGTTGCTCTTTTAGCCTATTGTCCTCTTTTTCATACTCCTGTTGCAACAATGATCGTTTATCTCGTATTTTTACATACGTTGCTACGAGTCTATCTGCAGTCACTTCTGCCATAATTTTATCTCCTAAAATAAACACCGCGTATACCGTGCGGGAACCGTACTGCGTAATCTACGCGACTTTATGCTACGCGTCAACCTCTGCATCTAACATTGCATCAAATAAGGCATCTAAAAACGTTACAAACAACGCTATGAACGCTACAACACCGATCAATGCAACACCTACTAATCGTATTAACGGCATGGGTAATTCTCCTATTGTTGAAAGTGATGGTGGCACGGACATCAAATTCGCGCTGTGCCTTGCGTAAACCAGTCCGGTTCTGGCCATACTTGGCGATGTCATTTATTTCACCATCAAGTGAATACCACTACGACCACGTTTCCGCACTCCGACCTGTCCTTCTGTTTACAGGTAGTGGTATTCCTTCATGGTGCTTGTCTTTCCAAGCTGTCATCGTTACTTTACGAAATAAGACAATAAGCTGTTTACTCTACAATCATCCAGTCATCAGATAACACGTCAGTTTGTGACGCTAACCAAGGCACAATCTTGTCGTCTGCCATTTTCATGTCGATATGGGGGCAGTAATTCATCATTGTGCCTTCTGGATAGAACCGATTGAGTGGCGCACGGTTAACTGGAAAGGTCGAACCAGCCACCAAATACAAGAACATACCCTTGCCATTCCAACCGGCACGGCAAACTTTGTTCCCAGCTTTCAATTGCTCAATAGCCCATCCAAACGATCTGTCTTGTTTTTCTACACCCATAAAATTTCCTTTGTTAAATTAAAAATGATGGTTGCCAGTGCTGATCTCTGGCTTGCGGAAGGTTCCGCTGGTGTGCAACCTAGTATGCACCCCCTGTTCAATTAAGCAATGTCAATTCCCATCGCGTATCAGCCTACGCATTAACCATCACGGCTGGCGACTGATATATGGCTTATACCGAAATTCACGATGAAACCCAGTGGCATAAATGAATCGCCATGCGTGATGGTGCTGGTTACGTTATCCAGCGTCTTTCGACCGTCAATAAGGCTAATACCATTGCATGGGAATGAATAAAACCATGCAAGGAGCAAGTTCACTATGTCAAACTTGGGCAATACCCTATTCTCAGCTTTTGTTGGGCCAATTCTCTGACAACCGCCTGAACACCTCGGGAGAGGCTATAACGCTAAAACTTCTTTGTATAAGTCCATAATAGAATCCATCATTTTACCTTTCTGTTCAAGTGCTTTATAAAAGCGTTCTTCTACAGGGCTTCCTGTTAAATGCACTACCGTACAAGGGGCATCTTGCCCCGCTCTGTGAATCCTATCATTAGCTTGAATGTAGGTTTCATAACTTGTTGTTGGGTTCCACCAGACAATCGTATTTGCCGCAGTTAGTGTCACACCGTGGCTTGCACTCTTAGGTTGAATAACCAGCACCTTAGGGTCAGAAGTAGTTTGAAACTTATCAAAAATTTCAGTTCGCTTCGATACAGGTACTTTACCGTTTATGTTGTCTACAGTCAACCCTTTTTTAGTTAAGTAGCTATTTATCATGTCAATATTATGTCTAAATGCAGCAAATACAATCACTTTTTTACTAGATTCTTCTATAATTTCTTCCAGCACTTTCAAGCGGTTGCTACAATCAAACTCAATCACTTCTTTATTGTCTGTATATACGGTGCCAGAAGCAATCTGAAGTAAGCGCCCTAAGTTTACCGCTGCATTTGCCGCGCTTATTTCTTCCCCAGCTACCTGAATCAACATCTCTTCTTTTAGCTTCCGATAGTACCTTTCCTGTTGAGGGGTCATAGGTACTTCTCTAGTTACATAGGTTCTATCGGGTAAGTCCAAACACTCTTCTTTTGTAAAGCGTATAGCTGGCTGAAGCACTTGATGCACATATGCATTTGCCCCCGCCTTGGGTGAATATTTGAACTGCGTTACTTTAAACATCACAGTATCTCTAAACACACCGAAATTCTTAGGTACTGATGAAGGGTTCATTAATTTAGCTAACCCGTAGGCATCTAAAGGCGATTGTGATGCTGGAGAGCCTGTTAATCCCCAAAGGCGTACATTACCTGCCACAAGATTATTCATTACTTTCCAACGGGTTGTCTGTGCATTTTTATACGCGTTGTATTCGTCTATGACAATTAGGTCAAACCCACCATTTGCTATGGCATCAGCAACCGTTTCCACGCCGTCAAAATTGATGATAACAATCTCAGCACCGCTGTTGATTACCTTTATACGTTTATCTTTACTGCCATGAGCCACATCCACTGACCTGTGCATAACGCTCTTAAATGCATCATTACGCCATGCGGAATTCATAATGGATAGAGGGCACACAACCAAAACACGATTAACTAAGCCCTTTGTCATTAAGTAGTCAGCAGCCCATAAAACACTGCAAGATTTCCCGGATCCCATTTCGTTGAAACAATACGCTCGTTTATGCAACGTAAGAAACGCTGCTGTTTCTCGCTGATGTTTGAATGGCTTATATAGTCCATGCCACGGGTAATCTCGCTCTATCGGAGAGGGTATGTTTTTAATACCTAGGTTGTTCAGCACCATGCACTCTTCGAGACCCCAGTGGACTAGCACTTCTGTGACATCGCCTACTCGTCCAATGACTTGACTCTTTGGTATGACTTCAGTGACTTTTTCAGGTTTACGCAAGCGTAGCTTGAGTGCCTTGTTATTTACTATTTCCATGATGCTCCAATAACGCTGCTTTAGGCAGCGACTCTAAACTGTTTCTTCAGTGATTTCTTCTAATACATCGAACAACGCAGGGCGGTTTAAACTCTTGTCAAAGTACCAAGCTCTGATTGCCTGTTTGCATATCTTTCGTTCTCGTTTAGCTATAAGCAGAGCTAGAGTGACAAAACTGTCACTATGCCTATCTATAATAGACTCTGGTATCCCTGCTTCTATGGCAAGGCGAGATACACCTCGTGTAGTTACACGCATTATTTCTTCCGGTCGTAAGTTCGTTTTGGTTTATGGTTACTGTCTCTTGCATAGCTCTGATTTTTCTTAGAGTCTCCTACGTAGTAACCGTCTGAATTAGAGCCGCCTTTCGATAGAGCTTTTACATGGCATACGTCTTTGCCTTTACGGTCAACGCCTTTCTTATCTAAGGCGCGTCTAGCCCGTTGACGTTCCATTCGTGCGGCATGAGCACCTGGGCGTTTTTTCTCTAGTTCGGTTTCGTACTTATAGTCACGCTTTTCTTTAGGTATTGGCATGGTTACCTCTTTCCATTATGGGGGCACGACAGGGCATCACACCATTTCTTACAAAGCCCATTAGGTTTTGGGTTCCAGACGTTGGTTTCATAGGATGCTTCTAACTGCCGTAGTGGTGCATCAAGTGTAGCAAAAATATCAAATCGACGCTCAAAAGTGTAATCCTCTTTAATGAAGTTTTTACTCACTACAAACAGCAATCCTGCCTTGATATGCTTCACTTCTGGGAACATCAGAAACACCGCCGCTGCCATTAACGCAAGCTGCTTAGTATCCGCATACTTCGCACTTTTGCCTACTTTGTAGTCTATGATCCGAGCAGTATCGCCATTAATAATTACTAAGTCGGCAACGCCTCTGAACCATACGTCTGGTGCAAAAAAGTCACATGCCTCTAGTCTACCATTGCGTCTGGCAATACCTACCTTCATCTCACAATGCTTCTCACCTGGCATTGCTTTTAACTTATCCAGCATGGGTTGGATAAAACTAAACTGAGCAGGGACAGACTTGCCATCCCTGATGTACTCCTCAGCTGCTAAATGCAAATCCTTCCCGTATATCGTCGCCTCAGAGTCAGTAAACTTGACTTCTTTGGTAACTTTCTCTGCCTCATATTTTTTAGGGCAGGTGATGTACGTTGAGATTGAGCTATAGCTCCACGCTGGAATAGAAGACATTGATACCCGTTCTTATTTGATTTTTCCCATTTTAAAATCCAAGCTTCGTCCAAAACCCCCCTCTGCATCTAACGGAATATCAGGCATCCAAACAGGAGGGACTCGTAACTGCTCAATCACAAAACGCAATACCACATCAGCCTTATCTTCTGGGGCTAATAAATACACTGCGTCGTGAATCGTAAGCAGGATACGATGTTTCTTTTCAATGCGGAGCATGGCCTCAGCAATAATACACCTAGCCATCGCTTGCGTCAGACCTTGGAATACTTTACTGCCATATAGTTTATCACGCTCTCGTCTATTTTTCAGAACTGACCATTCTGTACGCTGTCCTTTTGTTGTCTGGACAATAGTTTGCTTTAAATCAGGGTACCTCATATAGAGTTTTGAAGGTAGCAAAGCACCTTCTGATCCATGCACTTCAATGATATTGTTTCTGCCCATTCGCATGAATTGATTATTTCTCACAGCATGAAGCACTTGGTCACCTTGCCCCCATGTGTCCACTACATGGGTATATTCATTCCTGTACAGACTAACCATGCGTTTAGCTTCGGCTTCACCCATATCAATACCACTCATTTGTTTAGTCTGTTGTCGTAATTTGTTGTGTCCTGTCCCGTAAATAAGACTCAGCTGCGCTGTTTTACCCATAAATCGTTGCGTGTCGTCTACTGTATCATAGGGTATGTTATATACCGTTGAAGCAAAATCTTTATACAGGTCAACCCCCCGTCCTAAAGCCTCAACCTTATCCATTTGACCACCAAACGCCAGACCTAATCGTAACTCAATAGCTGACAAATCTGCACCCACAATAACGTAGCCTTCAGGGGCAACGATCGCTTTCTTCAGTCGACTTTTCCTAGGAAGATTTTGTAAATTAACCTTGTCTGTTGCAGACCATCGACCAGTTCTAGCCCCATAATACAAAAGAGGTACAGGCAATAGACCATACCGGAGTGGTCTATCGGCAATTTCAATAAACCGCTGAGTGCGTGTTTCTTCTAACGTAGACTTAGTACCTAGCCTTGCGGCTACAATCGTCTGTACTCGCACATCATCATGCTCTGCTAGTGCTTTAAACCCGTCATCTGTCTTAGCAAAGGCATAAGTCTCAACCCCTTTTGAATTTAGTTTCATAGGTGGCTCAACCCCAAACGATTCAAGCACAGTAGCAAACTTCTGATTAGACATTAGGTCTTCTTTACTGATCCCGCAGTCTAGCAATAGCTGTTCTTTCTGCTGCTGAACCTCTATTAGATGTGCCTCTAACTCTGCTTTATCCAGTAATAGCTGCGGGGCTGTATACATCCTGATTGTGATGTCAATTAGCTTCAGCTCTGCTGTAGTGAACTTAGGCTTCATGGCATTAAACAAAGTATAAGTCAGTTCCACGTCATTAACACAGTACCCACCATAAGCATTGATTTCCGCTTCGGAGAAATCGAGTCGACGTTTACCTAGGGCATCATGCACCTCAGTACCTTTCTTACCTAATTCATAGTATTCAGATAATGCAGCTAGACTTCCACCCACAGAAACAGCATGGAGCGCACGAGCCATACTCAACGTGCATATGATAGCTTTAGGGTGAATACCAAAACGCCAACCAAGAATAGCTCCATCAAACATTGCATTATGTGCAACGACTAGGCTGTTATCCCAATCGAACTGTGTGAACCACTCGGCTGTTTCTTCAAATGTACCTGTAAACCACTGGGTTGCTTCGTTGTTTCTTTTAACTGCAACCCCAATCACTTCAAACCGAAAGTCATTTACATAGGCCTCAGTAGTCATTTTAGATAATGAAAACTCTTTTGAGTAGAACGTCTCAAAGTCTAAGGTGAGAATGTCCATCACAAATACCCTAAATAGTGCGCTGTCCATAGCAGATTAGTAGCAACAAACCCTGAGAACCAGAAGATTTTTAACTTGCGTAACGCTACTATCTCACCCACCGTTTGACTTATTAGGTGCTTATCAGTTGGGTCTTGGCAGTTATCAGACTCTCTATAACCTAGCAGGCAACTAACTAATAGATCTGTTGATATAGAAGGGTCATACAGTAGAGGAATCAATGGTTTAAACTCTTTATTCATAACGCTCACCTTTTCTATCTGCTAGATATTTATCTGCCATCCTATCAGCAACCTCATCGCTAATAAGCGGGGTTATATCTACACCGTTAACCCGCACTGCTTCCACATAGCATTCTTCTGGCCAGCCTGGGTCTGTCCATGTCTCTACTTCGGCAGGTGAATAGTAAAAATCAACGTCTAACTCAATGCCTTCAAATAGGAATCGCATGTTTAATCTCCTCAAGAGCCTGTCTAAGCTCATCTAAATTCGTTTCGTTAATTACCAGTGATACTCCACCGGCATCTTTAATACGTTTCAGCTCCCTGTCTTGGAGCGCTGTTGTTTTTTATTTCACGTTTTGGAGTTAATAACGCCTTTTCTATAGGCCATTTTAATTTGTTTATCCTATCGAATACTACGTCACAATCTATACCAATCCGTCTGGCATGTTCACTAACACACGCCTCTATTCCGTCTATTAAACATATTATATTCCTAGATGTATTTGTTGCTTGTTGCGCTAGCGGGATCCACCGGCAATTTTCTGGGGAGTATCCTTTAGTGCTATCAATTCTATCTAATGAATATCCTTTTTGGCATTCGCCCATATCAGATAAAAAATTAACATAATCCCCCCATCGCTCACAAATATCTACATTTATATAACACTTATTTCTTTTTTCATGAGGATTTCTGACCCTATTAAACATTGCTCGCCACTTCCTGTATGTATATGTCTTAGACATACCATGGGTTGCGTTAGTATTCTTTACAATATCTTTATGTAAACATCCACAAGATAGAGTTGAACCGCTTCGCAAATATACATAGGGCACTATTTTTGATTTCCCACAACTACATATGCATTGATATAGCGCTCCTTTTTTATTATCCATTTTTATAAAAGATGTAACTGTTAACCTTCCAAAAACAGCGCCTTCAGCTATCACTTTTCTCTCTTTTCTCTTGCATCCACACGATACTGTTAACCCTCCTAATAGTTTACCTTTGGCTACTGTAGTGATAGCCCCGCAATCACATAAACATTTTTGATAATATCTAGGTGCTTTTGTTATCTGTTCTATTACTGTTAATCGGCCAAACTTGCACCCCTTCAATTCTCGCATTGCCACCGCCTCTTATCTTAATTATCAAATTTTCTAACTCATATAGATTTCCGTTGTGTATTAATAAACTAGATGCTCCCCCAATACTAAACGCTAACTCAGCATTTTTGGTCTGTAAGGCTGTGGGTTTTTTTAGCTTATTTGCTTTAACTTCTATCCCTATAAAGTGCCCTTTATAAGAACAGCATATATCAAATCCTCCGCTTCGTCCATACCCATTTGCAGGTGGAAAAAAGTAATAAACTTCATATTCTTTCAAAAGCTTTGTTATCTTTTCTTTGACTAGACCTTCTGGTGTTTTAGCCATATTACTCCTTCTCTGATCGAGACCATATCCGGTGACTATCCAAACCTGTCCTAGAGCAAGACACAGCGACTTCATTAGCAGCGGAATAAGCTAGGCTATACATAGCCCCGATAAGTGATGCTGAATTAGCTATACCCCCTGACCAAGAGCACTCTTCTTTCCGAGTAGTACCTTCACAAAAGCTAAGACTTGCTCTTGGCCCAGGACGATTAATATAAGTGACCATGTTAACTTCCTCCTACGTAGGAACCTGAGTCATGCGGCGTCTATTACACTCTCTAGCGCGTTCTGTATTTAATAACCTTGCACACACAGTGTGATACAGCTTGGAAGGATAGGGCGTCATGAACAGCTCACCACAATATCCACAGGACTTCTCATATACCGCCCCTTTCCTGCGCCTTCTCAAAAATAATCTTGCTTCATAGGATAGGGGCATCAGACTCACCAAAAATAATAGGCGCAATCGCTTGCAGTTGCCGTTCGATTTCAGCCGCTACATCACGGACTTCTTTCTGAGCGTGTTTAGTGTTGCGTAATTTAATAAAGTCTAACCATGCTTGATAGTTACCAGCAACATATAGCTCTGTGGCTTGTGCTTGAGGTAACCAGAACCGTGCGTCTTGCTTTGACATACCCGCTTCGCGTAATGCTTTGTATAAACTCTTTGAATACTGCTCATGGTTTTCAATAGCCGCTTGCGCTTGGGCATCTAACTTATCAAAGCCTTCAGGTCTTATAAACTCTGCACCGCCTTCATCACAATAGCGACTACTACGAACAAGGTAATCGAGATGTTTACTACGGGTGATTTGCGCCAAACATACGCGGCTAATCCCCTCGACCTTGAATACAACATGACCGAATCTAAGCACACTAAGGTGACCAACACTAATAATATGAGCCAATCGTTTATCATCATTACCTTCTCTTCCGTAACAAATACCTGAAAATTTTCCTATAAGCATAGGATCGGTGTAACTTTCTAATGTGACTTTCATAGCCCAAAACTCCATCCAATTAACTTGCCGACAATAGCCCCATAGGTGGCCATGAGAACATAATATAAAACCAGCATCCTGTTGGTGTAATGATCGTTTTCTCTCTCTAATTTTATGTTTCTTTTCATTTCTGATATGTATAAATCCCCAATGTGTTTAACGTGTTTCTGCCAACCATCTCTTGATTTCTTCTCATAGTCTGAGTACATGATCCACTCACCTTGTTCTGACTCTTCCATTCGCCAGAAATGTTTTGTTGTGTATCGTTTCACGCTTCACTCCCGAATGTATGTTTGTTGTTCATATGTAGCCTTTTTAGCCAGTTTATGTTCGCGTCTCTTGCGCTTATCATTGCTTCAAATTGATGTGTTCTTGACCCTCGACTTTGCAGTAGTAAATAGTAGAGACTGTGGTTATTTAGTCGGTATTTGTTTCTAATCACTGCTATTCGCCTATTTCACTTGTTATTTCGTAACTGATATTCTCGATGCGCTTCATAGAGGAAGCTTTTGTAATTGCTCGGCGGTTCTTTTCTTACGAAATACCGTGTTGCGGCAACAAATCTAACAATATCAATTGGTACATCGCGCCATACATACCATCTACCGTTTTGATGCTTCCAAATTGACCGTAAAACATAAAATAAAAATTTCATCACACTATCCCATGCGCTTTTTCAACGGAGCGAACAATCACTTTGCATGTAAAAAATGTTATATCATCAGTTACAAATTCATTAATTTCATCATCACTCAACGGCTCTCGCTTTGGAGGGGCTGTGTAAAGCGCAACGGTATTCGCGTCACATTTAAACGCAGTCAAAATACATGGATGATTATCTTTTCCATCGCGCAATGGAATAACGTTAGGACTTGCCCACGCCGTAGGTTTTGGTTTGCTCATACTTCCCCCTTAGCTTTTGCGATTGCTCTTGACGCCATTTCTTTGTAACAGCGATTTCTTGCGGCTTTTGTTTCATCCCCTTTGTTTGTGTGGTGTATTTCGTAATCGTTGAATATTCCATAGGCTTGTTCAGCAAATAGCAGCAATTCATCACGATGGGCTTTTAGTCGCTCGATTTCAGATTTAAGCTTGTTCAATGTGTAGCTAGTCATAACTCCCCCTTAGCTTCTACCGCTTGTTCTTCGCCTGCTTGTTGATGTAGTCCTGCACCTTCAAGAACCTCTCGAAGTTTGCCTTCTGTTCTTCGTCCATCGCTTTCGGGAGTATGAACCCCTTCATCCAATCTGACCCTTTCTTCTGGGGCTTTTTTGTTAAATATCTTTTCAAAATTTTCATCGAATCGTCTCTTGTTTGTTGGGCGCTGTGCGCTGCCTTTGCCGCCATGCCATTCACTCATTTCACTCTCCCCGTTTCTCTAAGCTGCCGTTCTGCTTCAACTCGTAGTGCTATAGCCCCTTCAAGTGATTGGCTTGTACCTAGATGATATTGAACATTTTTGTGCCTTAAACGCACCCTGTAGAAGCCATGCGCCATAAGGTGAATGCCTTTAGGTAAGCTTTTCTTAACCTCATTAGATGCAATTGATAATGCACCTGTTTCTCTGATTTGATCCTCTGCCATCTGCCGTGCTTTTATGGCGTCATCTACTGTCTCGTAAGTACCAAGGTTGTGTTCTATCTTGTTATATTTAATCTTCACACGGTAAGTATTATATCGCGTCAGCTGTATACCGGTAGGCAGCCCATTTGCTTTAAGTTGTGTGGTTGGTCGAATACGCCCACCCTTATTCGTTTCAGTAGGTTTCATCGCCCAATCTGACTCAACAGTCATTCGTGTTGTTTTCGGCATATCCGTTTTGGCTTTGTCAATCCAAGCCTTATGCTCCGCCTTGGCACTATCCGGTAAGTACGCCCCTTTGAGGAACATAACTGCCATTTTGTTGAATGATGGTTTAGTGTCACCTTGGTTTGGATACACTCCGTTTTTATCAAAGTATCGTTCGGCAGCAACAAGTGCTGCTGCATTATGGCCTGCCGCAAATTCTTCATAAGCCTGTCTACTAAACATGGCAGGTTGTGTACCTGATGTAACCACTACTGACTCAGGCGCCCCAATTCGTTTTCGATAAGCACGAAGTGATGTTAGTGGCAGCCCTAGAATTTTTGCTGCTTCAGCGTATGTAATACGGTCAGTCATCTCCCCTACCTCTGATGTTTAATTAACGGTTGTTGCCCTTCGGTCAATTCCCAAGGATACTTTGTGCCACAGTCGATGCACCACTTCATACGTAGGGAGTAGAACAACCCCATGCCTACCTTGCATTTAGGACATAGGTTTTTTGGGTTCATTTCTGCCTCTCCATCTTAGGTAAACTCTCGATCCATTCTTCTGTCCAGTAGATGCCATATATAGCCAGCGCCCAGAATAGAACGAGCAGTGCGTTTAATATGTTTTTACTCATGCTTTCCCCTTAGCTTTGGCAATCACCGTCAACGCCCGTCCTAGTACACATGGTCTATCTCTATAGTCCTCCATAGGTATCTCATCCCCCGTGTGAAGTAATGGAAGTGCGGCTTCTAAAACCTCCAATAGCTCATCACGATGGCTTTTTAGTTCCTTAATCTCAGCATCTAAGCGATTTAACTGTTTGTTGTAACCCATCATTCCCCACGCTCCCATTCTGTTAATTTAATTAAAGTATCTGCATAAGTTAAAGCCATCTGACAACTCCCTTCAACATCACCAATCCCACCTAGATGTATAAGTTCTGGTAATATCCGAGCTGCAATATCTAGTCTATGACTAAGTTGCGCTTGTTCTAGCTTAGCCTTTAATTTGTAGACTCTATCTTGCAGTTGATGCACTGCTTTTGATTCATTAGGTAATTCATATTTGCGACTACCAATTGGTCTACCTCTTGGTTTCTTTACTTCAGTCATTTTTGTACCCTCCGGCTTTTTTAATCACCGCTTTAACCCGATCAGGCAAGCAAAGCGGAATATCATACTCACTCATATAGGCCATTGCTTCATCGCATTCTTCTAGCACAGCTAACATCTCAGCATTGATTTGATTTACTCGCTGTTGTCTATCAAATGATTGGCGCAACCTTTCTATCTTGCCATTTAAATTCTCACACCTACGTAGCAATGCTTTATATTTCTCATCTGCGTTCATCATAATCTCCAGCCCCTTCAGGGAGCGACTCTAGTAGAACACTAAGTGTCCTGATTTAATTAACCTGTTACTCGTCGAGTAACGTCTACGCATTCTATGTTCATTAAAGAACGTATACCCTCTAAGCGTGGGCTTACGCATCTCATTAACAGCTAAGACCTCGAAGGGTTTTAGCGATTGTTTCGGTACTGCATTGGGTTTTTTATCCCAGACCCAAGTATATGACCTTGGCTTCTTCATGCTAACGCATAGGGACACTTGCTCCTGCTTGGCACGTTCGATAGCGACTGAGGCAACATACCGTTGCGTTAATTCAGATTCACCACGAGCTTCAAAATAAATAATCATTGCCAAGCAGGTGGATCCGATCATCTGCCACCTCTGTACATCTTTACCTCACATTATACCCTTTAACACTGCCTGTTTCAAACTGGCGCATGGTCGCAGTTTAACACGACGGCTCGGAGGAATGTCAATCAATTCCCCTGTATTTAGATTTCGCCCTTTCTTGGCGGGTGTTTCCAGTACCTGTAATGTGCCTAAATCTCTAACCGTAACGCCCTGACCTGAGGACAGCGTTACTGCGATCAAATCAACGTATCTATTTAAGACTCGCTCTACATCAGCTTGCTTCATGCCGATGTTATAACTCACTTGTTTGATTAGTTCTTTGTGTGTTATTGGATTCATAAGTTCTCCTTTTTGTACAATGTAATGACCAATTTTTATATGCAGTATGAGGACTCTTGCCAATACCTGACATATTTTGCCCTACGCACCACCAATACCCTTCTCGCCTGTACAGCTTAGGCTTCATCGTCTTTTCTTAACCTCTCTATATACTGAACAAACATCTTTATGTTTCCACTTAACAGGCCTAGGTTTAACCGCACTGGGTAATACCCGCTGCCAAGGCAGACTCCATAAGTTAATCGGTGGGAGTTTCATCGCCTAACCATAGGATAAATATCAAGCAACAAACTGCATGGGCTGCATGGGGTAACCCACTCTCAACATCGCACCACTCACCTTCCATCATGGCATTGATATGCCTATAAGCAGCGGCAGCGTAGCGACGCTTAGCATTAGGTACGTGCTTCCAATTATTTCTTCCATAGCCTTTAGTATTTGCGCCGAACATCAACACCTTAACTACTTCATCAACCGCTCGCCACGGCATCAGGGAATAGTCCAGCTTATCTGTATCGTACTTTTTACCTTCGGTCATCGTCTCCCCCAAATTTCTTCAAGTGCTATCCGTCTAGCGTCATTGATTAACAATCCCTTTGTGCTTAACAGCTCCCAAACTCGGTCACAGAACGCATCGACTTGTAACCCTGATGGTTTAATTTTCTTTGCATCGAGCCTAGCATAGAGCCAGTTTTCATCTTCGTCTGCTTGGTTGCCTTGTTCAGCCATTGTGCTTCCTACGTAGTAATCAAATTATTTTAGTTTGTCTATCAGCTCTTTTAGATGGTCATAGTCTTTAACAAGCCCCATCTCAAGAAATCCGCATAACTTCTTTTCATATTCATATCTAACATGCGTTTGACTGGCATTAGCTCTATTCCAATCCTCAGATTCAGCATCAGGACCTAATACTTTTGATCTGATTGCTTTGGCTACACTAATATAGATACCTTTATTAGATGTTTTATCTTCCCGCCCAGGCAAAAATGAATCAATTGCTTTATTAAGCGTTTGAAACTCACTAGCTCCAATATCTCTGTATTCTAAAATTTTGCCCTCTATGAATTCTTTGTGCACCATCGCATGAAACATAGGGGATATCTGTTCAGCTAATAAAATAGCCACACTAACATGCCCCATAGTCCTTGATGTTCTTCCTCTTCCTGTACTTACCAAAAACGCCTCTTTTGGTAGCCCCCATATTTTAGATGCGGCTTCGACATAATTGTTTAGCGTCGAAGAATTAAGGAATGCATGAAGCTGGTATGCCTTCATATTGTTGTTTAGTCTCCAAGCGTTACCAGCACGTTCAAGGTCATTCAAATTAACAAGCGAACCTTTGGTTTCACACTGCACGTCATTGTTGAATAAATTAATGTTCATTTTAAAGTTGCTCATTTTTTAGCCTATAAAAATAGTAAAAGTTCAATATAGTTTCATCATATTACAGCTAATATAAAAAAGCAATGAAAACCTTTTAAATTTTTATGTGATCAGGCTTCCTACGTAGTAATCAAAAAAAATGCCCGCCTGACTTCGACGGGCTAGCGGAGATTACACATGATGTGTACATGAGCGCAGTCGCATTATGCCACCGCGCAAAAATCTTAGAAAGAAACCCGTTCCCCGCCATCGCTGACGGGGATGCATAGCTATACTATATAAATATAGTACACGGACTCACTTATCTTAACGCCAACAGAATTATCCTCAAACTCTGTGATTTTATCTTGCAGGAATTGTAGCTTATCTTGCACCCAACTGGGTAGTTTATGTTTAGCACAGCGTATAGGTGCTTGACTATAGCCAATAAATGTTACCGATAGATAACCGTCAGGGTCAAACTCAACCCGCATCTGGTCAACGTCAGGTACGTCAACTAAACGATAGTCGAGCATATTAACAACCGTACCCATCAGACACCATACGCTTCGTTAGCGATTAGGTCATGCATAAGCTTGTTAGCCCTGCGGTTTTCCTCGATGGTATCAACAGCCGCGTCGAGTATCTTAATTAGCCAGTCACGACTAAGCACATGGATTACATCAACATCACGTACCTTGATAGCCTCAAGGTCTATACTGGTCAGCGTCTCGTCATCTTTATAATAATCAACATCGAAGTCGATGCCCCCTACAGTAACTTGAACTGAGCTGCTCATCAGCAATACCCCTTAACAAATGTTGAAACAATCAGCGCAGTGAACGCCACACCTGCGGTAATACGCAGTACCCACAGCTCGCTACGCAACGACTTAACCTCGTCAACCAAGCGGTTAATAGCCTCGCTTCTAGCTTTGGCTTCGTTATCTAAAATTTGTTGTATTTTCATCATATCTATCTCCTTAGTTATTACGCACTAAACCACTATAAGACCTATATCTTTGACCACGTTGAGACCACACCCAAGAGAAGTAATAATTTTTACTACTGACTCCCGCTCCCGCTCGAGACTGAGATAATGTTGTGAAATCAGCCGCAGAACAAGTGTAATATCCAGAATTAGCTCGAGCCTTAGATATAAATCGAGCGGTACTATTTAGTATCGGCGGGATCATCATCATCATCATCTCCTACGTAGTAATCATATTCTGCTTTGTAAGCGTCTAAGTCGGCACGGGTGATGCCGTATTCTTGTAGTAACTCAGCAACTATCCACGGGTTTTCATACACGAAGTCTTCTATCTCATAGGCATCGTTACGCCATGAGGGTGAGTACGCCAAGTTTGCTTTGTTGTAATGCTTAACACCCCAATCGTCATCTTCATAGATAGGGTCAGCTGTAGGGTCACGCTCGGCAGGTAGTGCCGCCCAGTCCATCACTATGCAGGCATCGACTAACTTCTCTAGGAACGGCAGGTCTTGGCGCTCATTCTTACTATGCTGGTCGTAATACCCGACGCTGAGGTTGATGCACTCAGACACCTTACCAAAGAACGAATAACTATCTGTGAACGAACCTGTTGGGTCTTTCTTATATGGCAGGTCAAATGCCGCTATGAATGCATCAGCGAATGCATCGCTACAGCCTTGCTCACCCATCTGGTGAGTAATCAGATTGTCTGTACTCTTGCGGTCGAATGATACGCAGTGCTTAATATGGTCTGGCATGGTATAGGCAGATGAACCGATACGCCCCATTTCTTCGGTTGCAAAGAACACATAGAGACCTTGAACCTGAGCCGCAATCATGCGGAGCATAATGTACATACCTGACCCACAGTCAGCACCTAGAACACCACCGCCCTTTACCGTGATGATACCTTTAGTATCTATGTTGAGGGTGTTAGTACCTAGCTTGTTATCTACGGTATCGGTGTGGGACGTGAAGCACGTCACACCGCCTAGGTCTACTGTGACATTGTTGAATGCGTCTACTACGTAGGAAGCACCCTGTTGCTTGAGCAGACCGGTGATGACTGCGAGGTTCTGTTGTGGGTTATTTGTAGGTCGTTTGGTCTCTAATATAAGACGTAGTTGTGGGTTTAGTTGCATGGTGTAGCCTCCGCTTGTTCTTGTTCTTCTTCTGCCTGACGACGTTCGTGTTCATCGGCACTTATGTATTGCAGTGTTTCTGAGTCTAAGAAAAACTCAGACCCTTCCTCGCTGATGGGGTAATAGGTGTCGTTGTCCTCGATATACACGAGGTCATCTTCCGGATACCACTCGTTGTCCCAGTCACAGAAGGCATAGCCCGCCTCATACGCAGCTTCGCTGTCGATATACCACCGCTCAGCACAGTCGATATAGATATAGTAACGTGCAGCGTATTCATAAGTGCAAGTAATATCACCCCTACGTGGACCACCGTTCACAGATACAATATCTGAACTTCGATAACAGCTTGGGCATATTTCCATTTCTTCTCTGTCTAGCCAATAGCCGTCGTCGGCATCATACCGATCACCACATAGTTCACAGCACCGACGATCCTCGCCACCAGACAGGTCAATATAACCTTCCTCATATCGGTTAGCTTCATAATCACCATTGTGGTTGATTACTACGTAGGAATCATAGACATCAACAGATGTACAGCGAGTCTCGCTACGGTCTAACGCCCGCTTATAGTCTATGTATGGCATCAATAATTCGTCGTCGTGGGTATGGTTATCATAGAGGTTTACCTCATCGCGGTTATTGGTCGGTTGATTGAACGCAATCTTGCGTATCTTGGCACCACATAGCGAGCCATGCACAAACCCTGCGTTATCTAACGCAACTTTCATCTTTTCCCATTGACCATAAATCATCGGATAGTGATTGTTGTTTTTGTTATACAAGGCACGGGCAACTGGCTTACCCTGCACATACAGCGCCGCTAACGCTATATCTGAGTCATGATAGACCATGAGAGGATGCACAACACCACCCCAGTTGTCTTCAGACATGCAAGATCTAACAACCCCTGAATCGGATAACTCTCTGTACACATCGAACATATCCTCCCAGTTGGTATAGAACCTGAGTTCTGATGGTGCCATGATGGCAGACTTTTCGCGTACCCAGTCATCAGACTTTTCTGGGAAGTACCTACGTAGGAAGCGACCAGGTTTTATTTGCTGCGCCTTATCGGTCAGAATATGGCGCTCTGTTGGGTAGTACGCAATCAGATGAGGGTCGTTAGTGCTTACATGAGCACCTGTTCTTGGCACATTAGGGAAGTCTAATGGCAACGCTTGATAATCTCCGGAACGTATGCGCTGTGCTGTGCGTATATCTGCTAGATATTCCCAGTTGGTTATGGGGTTAGTTGTAGTTTTAGGGTGATTGTACCGATACCATACGCCATTAACTATGGTTGCTGTCAGGGGATTACGCAGGGATTTACGCCATGCTTTGCTTGAATATCGGTTGTATCCTTGCAGGATATACGCCTCACCGTACGAAGCAATCAATCTGTCGATGTCGTGTTCGTTCAAGCCTACGTGGTGTTGCGCCCAATAAGCCAAAGTGCCAACGATGTTAGCGTCGGTTGTGTTTAATAATTTTTGTTTTAACATGTGATTTCTCCGATTTGTGGTTACTACGTAGTAACCAAGTTATTACTAAAATCAAAACCAATACCCAGACCTAGACCTAGAACTAGACCAAGACCCAGACCAAGACCAAGACCAAGACCTAGTCTGAGCATTAGTGGTTAATGCTGATATATGCATAATTATTTCCTATGTAGGAACCTGACTACCAAGACCTAGACCAATACCCAGACCTAGACCCAGACCCAGACCCAGACCCAGACCCAGACCTAGCCCCAGACCTAGACCAAGACCTAAACCCAGACCTAGGTCGATACCTAAACCCAGACCTAGACCCAGACCTAGACCTAGCCTGAGCATTAGTGGTTAATGCTGATACGTGCATAGTGGCTCCTAATAAGACCAAGACCCAGACCTAGATGTGGGGTTATTATTACTTAATGTGCTTATATGCATGATGGCTCCTAATAAGACCGAGACCCAGACATAGACCTAGACCTAGGCACATACCCAGACCTAGACCAAAACCCAGACCAAGACCTAGACCAAGGCCTAAACCAAGACCTAGACCTAGTCCAAGACCTAGTCCAAGACCCAAACCTAGCCGAAGACCTAGTCCAAGACCTAGACCTAGCCTGAGCATTAGTGGTTAATGCTGATATATGCATAGTGGCTCCTACGTAGTAACCCCGCCGAAGCGGGGCGTTTGTGTTATTTCTGAGTAGTAGGCAAAGTATCAATATAGGTGGCATCAATGATGCCACCACGATTAACGATCACAGGATTGTGGAACGGCTCGACTTCGTTGAAGTCGCATGATTTTAAGGCATTACTAAAACGACCTGTATCAGGTATCCAGCAGGCATCTTCAATCACGAGCTCGTGAGGAAATACGGCTACTATGCGACCTGTTAGATAGACCGTAGCAGTACGGATTAAAAGCTGAGCGCCAACTTGGTAGGCAGATTGAGTTGTTTCAAACATGATATTTCTCCGATTGTGCCTCCTACGTAGGAGGCGAGGTTAAATGCCCAGATGGGCGGTTAATGCATGGGTTAAGCCCATGACTCTAAATGATGTGACTATTATACGCTAGTCAAAGGTGTTTGTCAAGCGGTAACGCTATTTAATAAGACCTAAGTCTATACCAAATCCCAGACCTAGACCAAGACCTAGACCAAGACCAAGACCAAGACCTAGTCTGAGCGTTAGTGGTTAATGATGATATGTGCATAATGTCTCCTATGTAGGAACCTGACTACCTAGACCAAGACCAAAACTTGGACCAAGACCAAGACCTAGACCTAGACCTAGATCCAGACCCAGACCCAGATCCAGACCAAGACCCATACCAAAATCTAGAACTAGAACTAGACCAAGACCAAGGAAAAGATCTAGACCTAGACCAAGACCCAGACCTAACCTGAGGGTTAGTGGTTAATGCTGCTATGTGCATAATGTCTCCTACGTAGTAACCTAGTTATTTTTTAATCAGCTTCTATCTCAGCTTCTATCTCAGCTTCTATCTCAGCTTCTATCTCAGGGTCTACTGTTTCTATGAAGCGTAAAGCTTCAACTTCTGTGCTGAAAATCCCCAACTCACAATCAGTTGGATTCTCTATAACTTCACGGACATAGGCAAATCCGTGATTATTGTGCGCAACAACAAAGCTTTTCATGTTTTTCTCCGATTTGTGGTTACTACGTAGTAACCTGGTTATCAACCCCAAGAGAGTGAGGTGTTACTCAAATTGTTAGGGTCATTATACACCCTTCTGGAGGGTTTGTCAAGCGTTAAAAGGACTTAACACTACTTAATAAGACCCAGACCTAGACCCAGACCTAGACCTAGACCTAGTATGAGTGTTAATGGTTAATGCTGATATATGCATGATGATTCTCCAGTTATGTCTCCTACGTAGGAGGCGGGGTTAACCGCTTTAATACGGGGTTGCTGCCATACGCTGAGCGTGGTCTAGTGCTTCATAGCTTCCATCTGGGTTGCGCGTGATCGCATAGCCATAGAGCTGGTCGTTAAACATGGCGTAGTATGCACCGAGGTCTTTAGGTGGTATCTGACCTTTATTTAGTAGGAGCAACAGGTGATCCACAAAGCCCAAATACCGCTCATCAAGCAACTGTGAGGCAAGTTTATTAACCCTGAGGTCAATTAAGTGCTGACCCTGCGCTCCTTGCAGCTCTACCGATGCACGTTTGTGGGCGAGTAAGGCACGAGGCAAATCTTCCTGCAAAAAATAGCCTATATGGATACGTTCGCGCTTCGTAATGATCTTAGTGGGTCTAGTTGTCCAGCCTTTGGACTTAACACCATCAAGAGGCACTTCATCATAGGTAGTGCGTAGCACCTGCACACGGTAGTAGTCTTGGTATTTGCCTGATTTGCATAGTGTGATTCCTGGTGTACCTGATTCGGTGTTGCAGGCTCTTGCATTGTTGGTCAGCACTAGGTTTTCGATCCTAGTGTCGTTCGGGTCGTTGTTCTTGGTTCCTACGTAGTAATCGGGGTAAATGCCGTGGTGATATAGCCATACTAATGATGCAACGGGGTAATGACGCCCGCTTAACAGCAAATGGGGACGACCTTTTAAGGTCTTGGTTTTGGCATAACGCTTTATATAGTTCGTAATGTCATCGTGATGTATCTCTATAGGCACAAGGTTTCCTGCAAATTGATGGGGGGCATGGACGTATTTATAGCGTTCTTGCAGGGTGGTTTGAGTGGGTTTATTTTTAATTTTCTTAGCCAAAATAGCCTCTTTTTTTAGTAGTTGGGATTGAAATTGTGGGTTCGTAGTTATGATACTAAACTAGATTGGTATGGTCAATAGCGGGATGCAGGTTTGGTACTAATGTGATTGGTATGGGAATTGTAGAATCGAATTTTGGTGCGAAGCCAAAAATGAATATATTAGGAAAATCTAATATTTGTGAGTCGGGATTGAAATAGGCATAATGTGAGTTTTGGTGAATAGGGCTGGAGGGTGCATGTAGCGGCATCTGTGAAGGTAAATGCATTGGATTTTTCTAGGGTGAAATAGCCCTAAATAGACTAAATAGTGCTTATTATGAGGGTGAATTGGGTTAAAAGTATGTCTAGAATCCCGACAAAAAAAAAAATAGGGAATAATAATCAGCAAGTGTAATTGTTATTAAAAGCATTTAGATGGGCATGAAACTGAGCTTGTATTAGCAAAAATGTTATTTTTTGATTCTAACTTTAGATGGAAATGCGAAAAATAAAAATACATATATGAGAGAGAGAGAGAGAGAGAGAGAGAGAGAGATAGGCAAAAAACCGAAATTTCCCGGGGGGGCTATTATTTTATATATATAAGA
>Ga0208783_10000682_pt1 | contig 20774 bp, 19 predicted proteins | sample DEB19_08_DNA_2_FD_184529 | JGI IMG/M metagenome (GOLD analysis project Ga0208783, IMG submission 184529) | Aqueous microbial communities from the Delaware River and Bay under freshwater to marine salinity gradient to study organic matter... | ecosystem: Environmental > Aquatic > Marine >...
GTCTGACGAACGGCAAGACGTACACGTGCACGGTGGTCGCCACTAATGCGGTGGGTGACGGTGCGGCGTCGTCGGCATCGGGGTCGTTCGTGCCGGCGACCGTGCCGGGGGCGCCGACCGGGGCTGTCGTGACACGAGGGAACTCCTCGGGCTCGGTCGCCTTCGTAGCGCCGGTCTCGAACGGCGGAGAGGCCATTACCGGCTACTCGGCGACGTGTACCTCGAGTGACGGAGGCACAACGCGGTCCCAATCGGGAGCATCGAGTCCTCTGGTCGTCGGATCGCTCACCGTCGGCAAGGTCTACACGTGCACGGTGGTCGCCACCAACGCGGTGGGCACGGGTGCGGCTTCGGCGGCTTCGGCATCGTTCGTGGCGGCCACGGTGCCGGGAGCCCCGACCGGGGTGGCCGTTACCCGAGGTGATCTCTCGGCTGCGGTGGCCTTCACGGCGCCGACGAGCAGTGGGAGTGCGGTCGTGACCGGTTACACGGCCGGCTGCGTGTCGTCGGATGGAGGCATCGCTCGAACGGGGACGGGAACGGCGACGCCGATCTCGGTGACGTCCCTCTCAGTCGGCAAGACCTACACGTGCACCGTCTCGGCGACCAACGTGATCGGCTCAGGTGTGGCATCGACGGCATCGACGGCGTTCACCGCAGCGACCGTTCCGGGCGCGCCGACCATCGGTGCGGCGACCCGCGGTAATGCGACCGTTGCCGTTGCGTTCAGTGTGCCCGGAAGCACCGGGAGCTCGACGATCACCGGCTACTCCGTCTCGTGCACGTCCTCGGACGGCGGTTCGCCGGGATCGGCCACCGGAGCTTCGAGTCCCGTCAGCGTGGTCGCGCTCACGATCGGGAAGAGCTACACCTGTACGGCGCGAGCCGTCAACGCGATCGGGCAGAGCGTGCCGTCGGGTGCAACCGCCGCGTTCGTCTTTGCGTCGGTACCGGGGCCGGCGGTCGGGGTGTCGGTCGTACGGGGGAACCAGTTGGCAACGGTGGCCTTCGCCGCCCCCTACTCCTCGGGTGGAGTAGCGATCACGGCGTACGCGGCGAGTTGTACTTCCTCGGACGGCGGTGCCGCGGGCTCGGCGTCGGGGGCATCGAGCCCTCTGATCGTTCCCGGTCTCTCCAACGGCAAGACCTACTCCTGCAAAGTCAGGGCGACCAATGTGATCGGCACCGGTACGTGGTCGGCCGATTCGGCGACGTTCGTGCCGGCCACGGTGCCGGGAGCACCGACCGGCGTGGCCGCGACCCGCGGTAACGGTCAAGCCTCCGTCGTGTTCACGGCGCCCGTGAGTACGGGTGGCTCGGCAATCGCGGGGTATTCGCTGGCTTGCCTGTCGACGAACGGGGGCAGCGCGGGCTATGCCTCGGGGTTGTCGTCGCCCGTAGTGGTCAAGGGTCTGAGCAACGGCAAGACGTATACCTGTCGGGTTCGGGCCGCCAACGCGGTCGGTGAGGGGCCGCAGTCGGCAGCGTCCAACTCGTTCGTCCCGGCGACAGTTCCGGACGCGCCCGTCGTGAGCGGTGTGGTGAAGGTCGGTGCGGGGCAGTTACGGGCGACCTTCACGCTGCCGTTCAACGGCGGAAGTCCGGTGACTCAATACCAGACGGAATGTCTCGCATACATGAGTGGGGGGACGGCGTTCGGCGCCGGATCCCCGGTCACGGTGTCCGGTCTGGTTCCCGGTCGGGCCTACCGCTGTCGGGTCATTGCGACCAACGCACTCGGTTGGGGGGCATGGTCGGCCTTCTCGGCCTCGATCACCGCTTGAGGCGGCGGATCAGCCCTTCACCACGTCGACGATGAAGATGAGCGGTTCGTTGGGAGCGATTCCCTGGCCCCCGCTCTGGCCGTAGGCGAGGTCGGACGGGATGCGGAGAAGGCGACGCCCGCCCTCGCGCATGCCGGGGATCCCTTGCTTCCACCCCGGGATGAGGTTTGCCAGGTCGGCAGTGAGGGTCTGCTTGCGGGACCAGCTGGAGTCGAAGATCTTGCCGGTGCGGCAAGTGACGCCCAGGTAGTTGACCTCGATCTCGCCTGGGGTGCCGCTCACGACGGCACCCTTGCCGACGACGAGATCCTTCTTCTCCAGGGTGGTCGGTGCCGGCCCGGCGGCGATCTCGACCTTCGGCGCTCCGGCGGGGAGCGGATCCTTGAGGCCGACGCACCGGGTCTGCTCGGGCTGATTCGGGTCGGCGGCGGCCGAGTCCTTGTCGTTGCTGCCACCCGTAGCGAAGAGCACGATCGCCACGATGAGGACCACGACCAGGGCGCTCCCGATGATCAGCGCGAGGCGGCGCCGCCGCCGTCGGGACTCGGCTCGGTCGGCGAACTGCTCGGCGAGGCGTTGCTGCTGACGGGCCTGCCGGGCCCGGGCTTGCCTCGAGTCGCTCACGCCCCCCACGCTATCGCCCGTGACCGAACCCGTCCCGGCGCTCACCACGGTCGACCTATTACGGCGGGTCGCGGTTACGGATGGTTCGCGCGAGGCGTACGTCGATCCCCGCTGTCGGCTCACCTTCGCCGAGTGGGACCGCGCGGCCGACGGCGTCGCCGTCGCGTTCCGCGAACAGGGGGTGGGTCCCGGCGACGTCGTCGCTCTCATTCTCCCGTCATCGGCTGACTACGCCGTCTGCTACCAGGCCGCGATGCGACTGCGCGCGATCACGACCGGGATCAATCCCCGGCTCGGCCCGGCGGAGGTCGGGAGCATCCTCGACCGCACGGCCCCGCGTGTCGTCGTACGGGAGGCGGATCTCGCGAGCGTGCGCGGGGCATTCGATCGTGAACCGATTCCGGACCTGCCCGAGCCCGAGCGGTCGGATCCGGTCGCGATCGTCTGGACGAGCGGGACGACGGGAGCGCCCAAGGGTGCGGTGTTCGATCACGCCAACCTCGAGGCAGTGGCGATCGGCGCCGGCGCGCTCGGCGAGTTCGGCGACCGTCGGTGTGCGCCCCTGCCCTTCGCTCACGTGGCCTACATGTCGCGGCCGTGGGAGGAGATCGCCAAGCGGATCACCACCGTGATCCCGCCGACGCCCTGGACGGCGGCCGGAATGTTGGCGACGATGGCCCGAGAGCGGGTCACCGTGGGCCAGGGGGTCCCGACCCAGTGGCGACTCCTGCTCGACCTCCCCGAGTTCGCCGATGCCGACCTCTCGACCCTGCGGATCGTCGGGACCGGAGCGGCCACCGTGCCCCCCGACCTCGTGAGCGAAATGGAGGCTCGTCTCGGCTGCCTGGTCGTCATCGGGTACACGAGCACCGAGGCGGCGATCACGACCGGGACCGTGCCCGGAGACGCGCCCGAGGTGATGGCCGCGACCGTCGGACGGGCCCGGGAGAACGTCGAACTCGAGGTCGTCGACGACGACGGTCGGTCGTGCGCGATCGGTGCCGTCGGTCGCGTGCGGTGCCGATCGGGCGCCGTGATGCGCGGCTACTGGCACGATTCGGAGCGCACCACCGAGGTGCTCGCGCCCGACGGATGGCTCTCCACCGGCGATCTCGGGTGCCTCGACGAGCGTGGCTACCTCACCCTGGTCGGTCGACGGAGCGAGATGTACATCCGGGGCGGCTACAACGTCTATCCGGCGGAGGTCGAGCGGGTGCTCTCGGCCCACCCGAGTGTCGCCCAGGTGGCGATCGTGGGAACGCCCGACCGGGTGCTCGGCGAGATCGGGACCGCCTTCGTGGTCGCGGTCGGGGGGCCGGTCCCGGAGCTCGACGATCTGAGGGCCGCCGTCCGGGCCGTACTGGCCGACTACAAGGCCCCCGACCGTCTCGTGCTCGTCGACGAACTGCCGCTCACCGCCATGGGCAAGGTCGACAAGACCGCGCTCGCCTGTTTAGCGTCGGACTCGTGACCCGGGAAACGACCACCGTCCTCGAGTTCCCCTACTCGCGCACTCTCGGCCCCGTGCTCGGCGCGTTCCTGGCCGGACTCCGCGAGCACCGGATCCTGGGTATCCGGACACCATCGGGCGAGGTGCTGGTGCCCCCGCTCGAGTACGACCCCCGCACCGGCGCCGCGCTCGACGAACTCGTCGAGGTGGGGCCGGGCGCGACCGTCGAGTCGTGGACGTGGGTGGCGGAGCCGGGGGAGAAGCACCCCCTCGACCACCCGTTCGCGTTCGCGCTCGTCCGGCCCGACGGGGCCGACACCGCGATGGTCCACGTCGTCGACGCCGGTAGTCCCGATCGGATGCGCACCGGCCTGCGGGTCGTTCCCCGCTGGCGGGCCGAGCCCCGTCACCTGATCGACGACCTCGAGGCCTGGGTGCCCGAATGAGCGACGCCCCGAAGCAGGACCTCGTCATGGCGCACCTCGTGTCGCTGCGCTACGAGGAACCCCTCTCGCGCATACTCGACCGGTTCGTCGACGGGCTGATGGAGGGTCGCATCCTCGGGCATCGGTGTCCGGCCTGTCGGCGGGTCTACGTGCCGGCCAAGGGTTACTGCCCGCTGTGCGTCGTGGAGACGACCGAAGCCGACGAGGTCGAGGTCGCCGACACCGGTGTCGTCACCGGGTTCACGATCATCACCCCGGTGGCGTACTACGGCCAGGAGGAGACCGAGCCGTTCGTGTACGCCTCGGTGTTGCTCGACGGTTCCGACGCGAACCTCGGCGGGCAGGACATCGTCGGCATTCCCCACGATCAGGTGCGGGCCGGACTGCGGGTCCGGGCCGTGTGGAGGCCGCCCGCCGAGCGCAGTGCCGAGGGGATCACGAACCGGGGTTGGGGAAGCGTGGGATCTGCGATAGACGCGTTCACGCCGACGGATGAGCCCGACGCCCCGCCCGAGCAGTATGCGGAGCACCTCTTCTGATGGCCGCAACCGACATCGCCGTCATCGGCTTCGCCCAGACCCCGGCCGAGCGGCGGGCCGAGGGTAACGAAGTGCAACTCCTCGTCCCGACGGTCAGCGCGGCCCTTGCCATGGCCGGTCTCGACCGCAGGGAGGTCGGCTTCACCTGCGCCGGCAGTTGCGACTACCTCACCGGCGGACCGTTCGCGTTCGTCCAGAACCTCGAGGCGGCGGGGGCCTGGCCCCCGATCGAGGAGTCGCACGTCGAGATGGACGGCGCCTGGGCGCTCTACGAGGCGTGGGTCCGCCTGCAGCACGGCGACATCGACACCGCGCTGGTCTTCGGTTCGGGCAAGTCGTCGCCCGCCGACCCGGCGGCGCTCTGGCCGCAGCAACTCGATCCCTACACCCTCGCCCCGCTCGGGGTCGATCCCGTCTCGCTCGCCGCGCTCCAGGCTCGGTCGCTGATCCACCGCGGCCTCGCCACCGAGCGCGACTTCGCCGAGGTCGCGGTCCGGAGTCGCCGAGCGGCCCTCGCCAACCCCCATGCCCAAGTGCGCGGCGAGGCCGACGTCGAGGCGCTGCTCGCCGAGCCCTACGTTCGCGACCCGTTGCGCCGTCACGACCTCCCCCCGATCTCCGACGGCGCGGTTGCCGTGGTTCTGGCCCGGGGCGATCGGGCGCAGGCGCTGTGCGCCCGCCCGGCGTGGATCCGGGGTATCGACCATCGCATCGAGGTCCACCAGCCGGGAATGCGCGACCTGACCGAATCGCCCTCGACGACCCTGGCCGCCGAGCGGGCGGGCTATGACGGTGGACCGCTCGACGTGGCCGAACTCTCGGCGGTGTTCTCGCCGCAGGAGGGCATCCTGCGGCGGGCGCTCGCGCTGCCGGAGGGCACCGATGCGAACCCGTCCGGCGGGCCGTTGGCGGCCAACCCGGTGATGGCCACGGGCCTCGTGCGCATCGCCGAAGTCGCGGCCCGCATCATCGACGGTCGAGCCGATCGGGGTCTCGCCCACGCCACCGGCGGTCAACTCCTCCAGCACAACCTCGTCTGTCTCATGGAGGGCCGGTGAGCTCCGGAGAGCGTTGCGCGGTCGTGGGCATCGGCCAGACCCACCATCGGAAGCGGCGCGACGACGTCTCGATCCCGGGACTCGTGCGCGAGGCGGCACTGCGGGCGCTCGACGACGCCGAGATGACCTTCGCCGACGTCGACGCACTGGTCATCGGCAAGGCCCCCGATGCCTTCGAGGGCATCATCCAGCCCGAGCTCTTTCTCGCCGACGCGCTCGGTGCGGCCGGAAAGCCGATGCTGCGCGTGCACACCGCCGGCAGCGTGGGGGGCTCGACCTTCATCGTGGGCGCGCACCTCGTGCAGTCCCGGATCCACCAGCGCGTGCTCGCGATCTCGTGGGAGAAGCAGAGCGAGGGCAACGCCCAGTGGGGCCTGGCCGGTGGCCGGTCGCGCGGCATCGGGGCCGGCGGTGCGTTCGCCCCGTGGATCCGGGCGTACATCGAACGAAGCGGGGCGCCCGAGTACATCGGGTGGCAGGTAGCGGTGAAGGATCGGCTCAACGCATTGCGCAATCCCTATGCGCACCTCCAGCTCGCTGACATCTCGATCGACCGCGTGCGGGAGTCGCCGATGCTGTGGGACCCGCTCCGGTTCCTGGAGTCGTGCCCGTCCTCCGACGGCGCGTGCGCCGTGGTGCTCACCGACGAGGCCGGGGGCCGCCGGGCGGCGCGTCCGCCGGCGTGGGTCGAGGCGACCTCGGTGCGCAGCGAGCTCGGGATGTTCCCGGGGCGGGATCCGGTGCGGCCGCAGGCGGGGGTGGAGTGTGCGCACGACGTCTATCGCCAGGCGGGCATCGGCGATCCGCGGCGCGAGATCGACGTGGCCGAGATCTACGTGCCCTTCAGTTGGTACGAGCCGATGTGGCTCGAGGGCCACGACATCGCCGGACCGGGCGAGGGCTGGCGCATGGTCGACGACGGGATCACCGAAATGGGCGGGGCGTTCCCGGTGAACCCGTCGGGCGGGGTGCTCTCGTCGAACCCGATCGGGGCATCGGGGATGCTCCGCTTCGCCGAGGCGGCGCTCCAGGTGAGGGGACTGGCCGGCGAGCACCAGATCGACGGTGCCCGTACCGCTCTGGCCCAGGCGTACGGCGGCGCGGCGCAGTACTTCGCCATGGGTGTGCTCCGGTCCGAACCCCGCTGACGGAGCGCCGTTGCGCAGCCCCGCCCGGGGCGGCTAGAACCGGGGAGAATGACGTTCTCCCCCGTGTCCGTACCGACCGCTTCCGTCACGGTCTTGCGCGCCCGACCCGACGTGCTCGTCGATGCGGCCCGTGACCTGGCGAACGAAACCGGTGATGCCGCATTCACCGTGGCGCAGGTCACGACCCGGGCCGGCTGCTCGCTCAAGACCTTCTACCGGTGCTTCCGCAGCAAGGACGACCTTCTGATCGCGCTCCTGGCCGCCGACAGCCGTATCGGGGCCGACCTTCTCGCCGAGCGGGTGGGTGAGCGGACCGGTCCGGGAGCGTTGGGCGCCTTCGTCGCCGAACTCTTCGCCATGCTCAGGCTCCCCGGCGCGGCCGGCTACGCGGGAGTTCTCGCTCGCGAGCACCTGCGGCTCTCCGAGCACCACGATGCCGACCTGCGGTTGGCGTTGGCTCCTCTCCTCGACCTGCTCGCGGCCCGGCTCGGAACCGAGACCGCGGCCCACGATGCGGAGGTGGTGTTCGGCGTTCTGCTCGGCGGTATCCGCGACGTGGTCTTCGGCCGGGTGACCGACCTCGACGGGCATGCTGCCGCGCTCGCCCGCTTCTGTTGCGGAGGGGTGTGGGGCCCGTGGCGGTGAGCGCCGAGGCCCTCGCCCGTCTGCAGCGGGCCGAGGGCGACAACGCCGGGCACCGTCGGGCCACCCTGCTACCCGACCCCGCCCCCCGGACCCGTCACCACACGATCATCTCGGTCGACGACCACCTCATCGAACCCGCCGACTGCTTCGAGGGGCGGCTGCCTGCGGCGCTCGCCGACGACGCGCCCCGGGTGGTCGAGCTGCCCGACGGTCGCGAGGCCTGGGCCTACGAGGACGGCCTCTACCCGCAGGTCGGGCTCAACGCGGTGGTCGGCCGCCCGCGCGACGAGTGGAGCATGGAACCGGCTCGTTTCGACGAGATGCGCCCGGGCTGTCACGACGTCGCGGCCCGCGTCGCCGACATGGACCTCGACGGCATCTACGCGAGCCTGTGCTTTCCGTCGCTCATCGCCGGATTCGCGGGCACGGTGTTCACCCGCAGCCGCGACCGGGAGTTGGGCCTCGCCTCGCTCCGCGCGTGGAACGACTGGCACCTCGAGGAGTGGGTCGGTGCCGCGCCCGACCGGTTCATCCCGCTCCAGCTCGCCTGGATCACCGACCCCGTGGTGGCCGCCGCCGACATCCGGGCCAACGCCGAGCGGGGGTTCAAGGCCGTGAGCCTCCCCGAGAACCCGGTCGATCTCGGACTCCCGCCGATGATCGATCCGCACTGGGATCCGCTGCTCGCTGCGTGCGCCGAGACCGGCACCGTCGTGTGTCTGCACAACGGATCGTCGGCGTGGAGCGCGGCGCGGTCGCCGGGCGCGCCGCTCGAGCTGTACACGAGCCTCTTCCCGGTCAATGCGCTCGCGGCCGCCGCCGACTGGCTGTGGGCCCGGGTCCCGACCCGGTTCCCCGACATCCGAATCGCGTTCTCCGAGGGCGGGATCTCGTGGGTGCCGATGCTGATCGACCGCATCACCTACGTCCTCGATCACTCGGCCGTCGGCTCGCACGGATGGGACGACCCGCACCTCTCGCCGATCGACGCGCTGCGCCGCAACTTCTGGTTCTGCACGATCGACCTGGGCTCGACCTTCGCGCTCCGCGACCACATCGGGGTCGACCGGATCTGCCTCGAGAGCGACTACCCCCACGCCGACTCGAGCTGGCCCGACACGCAGGAACGGGCGGCCGAGGCGCTCGCCGGACTGCCCGCCGACGTCGTGCGCAAGGTCACCTGGGAGAACGCGTCCCGCCTGTTCCGTCACCCCGTTCCCGAGGAGTTGCAACGGCCGTGAGCGACACCGACCTCCTCATTCGCGGGGCCACCGTGGTCGACGGAACCGGGGCGCCGGCCCGCCGGGCCGACGTCGCGGTCACCGACGGCCGGATCGTCGCGGTCGGCGACCACGACAGCGGCGCCGTTCGTACGATCGACGCCGACGGCCTCGTCGTGGCGCCCGGGTTCGTCGACCTCCACACGCATTACGACGCTCAGCTGCTGTGGGACCCGACGGCCAGCCCGTCACCGCTCCACGGGGTGACGACGGTCTTCGGTGGCAACTGCGGCTTCGCCCTCGCGCCGGTGGCGCCCGAACACGTCGACTACCTCTCCCGGCTGATGGCCCGGGTCGAGGGCATACCGCTCCCGGCGCTCGAGCACGGGGTCGACTGGTCGTGGTCGACGACGGGTGAGTACCTCGACCGGATCGAACGGGGGGGAGTGGCGGTCAACGCCGGGTTCCTCTGCGGACACTCGGCGTTGCGCCGGGTCGCGATGGGGCAGCGGTCGGTCGGCGACGAGGCGACCGAGGCCGACCTGGCGGCGATGGAGCGGATGCTGCACGAGGCACTCGATGCCGGCGCGATCGGCTTCTCGTCCTCGCAGGCGCACACCCACAACGACGGCGACGGGGCTCCGGTGCCCTCGCGTCACGCGGCGGCCGAGGAGCTGGTGCGCCTCGCCGCCACGTTGCGCGACCACCCGGGTACGCAGCTCGAGCTGATACTCGCCGGGTGCCTCAACGGCTTCACCGACGACGAGGTCGAGCTCATGATCGCCATGTCGCTCGCCGCCGACCGGCCGCTCAACTGGAACGTGCTCGGCATCGGCGGGGGTGGCAACCACGAGCACCAGTTGGCCGCGGGCAGCCGGGCGGCCGAGCGCGGCGCCCGGGTGGTGGCACTCACACTGCCGCAGGGGATGCGCATCCGGCTCTCGTTCCTCACCGGCTTCGTCCTCGACGGTCTGCCCGGCTGGCGGGAAACCTTCGCGCTCCCCGTGGAGGAGCGGATCCGGGTGCTCTCCGATCCCGAGCAGCGACGGCGCCTCGACGAGTCGGCCCGCTCGCCCGAGGCGGGAGTGCTGGGTGGTCTCGCCCGGTGGGAACGGATGGAGGTCTGCGAGGGTTTCACGCCGGAGACCCGGTTGCTCGAGGGGCGTCGGATCGGAGACGTCGCGGCGGAACGCGGGACCGACCCGTTCACGACCCTGTGCGAGATCGTGTGCGCCGACGGGCTGCGCACGGGCCTGCGTCCGGACTTCGGTGGCCCCGAGCCCGACTCGGTCTGGGCGACCCGGGCCGCCGTGTGGCGCGACTCCCGGGCGGTGGTCGGCGGTTCCGACGCCGGGGCCCACCTCGACATGATGTCGGGCGCGAACTACTCGACCTTCGTCGTGGGCGACGCGGTGCGGGCCGGGCACATCGCGCTCGAGGAGGCGGTCCGGCTGCTGAGCGACGTTCCCGCCCGGCTCTACGGGCTCACCGGGCGCGGCCGCATCGCCGCCGGCTGGCACGCCGACCTCGTCCTCTTCGACCCGGCAACCATCGGCCCGACCGGCGAGCGCACCCTCGACGACTTGCCCGGTGGCGCCTCCCGGATCGTCGCCACCGCGACCGGGATGCACCACGTGCTCGTCGCGGGTACCGAGATCGTCCGCGACGGCACCTTCACCGGCGCCACCCCCGGTACCGTCCTGCGGTCGGGTCGCGACACCGAGACCGTCCACGCCAAGGAGTGACCATGTACGGCGATACCCCCGACCCCTCCGCCGACGGCGGCATCGACCGCTCCGACCCGGGAGCGGCGCTCTTCTCCGGCGCTTGCGCGAACGACCCTCACCCCGTGTACCGCGAGGTGCACGAGCGCTGCCCGGTCTCGCGGGCCGACGGCGTCTTCGGTCCCGGGGTTCTGCTCACCAAGTACGAGGACGTGCTCTGGGCGTTGAAGCACCCCGAGGTGTTCTCCTCGAAGGGGGTCGTGAACATCGGCAACGACGTGCCGCTGCTGCCCCTCTCGGTCGATCCGCCCGACCACGCCAAGTACCGGCGGCTCCTCGACCCGCAGTTCTCGCCCCGGCGCATGGCCGACCTCGAGCCCGAGGCCCGCGCCCTCGTGAACGAGGTCATCGACACGTTCGCCGGACGGGGAGAGTGCGAGTTCCACGAGGAGTTCGCGACCCCGCTCCCGTCGACGATCTTCCTCGCCCTCATGGGTCTGCCCCACTCCGACCTCCCCGACTTTCTGCGCTGGCGCGACGACACGATTCGCCCGCAGGCCGACACGCCCGAGGCGGCTCAGGAGATCCGGGAGGCGGCGGGCCGGTCGATCTCCCAGTACTTCGAGGACGCCATCGCCGACAAGCGGCGCACCCCCGATGATCGCCTCCTCAGCACAGTGGTGCACGGCGAGGTCGACGGCCGACCCCTCACCCACGAGGAGCTGCTCGGCATCACCCACCTGCTGCTGCTCGGCGGTCTCGACACGGTCACCGCGACGCTCGACTGCATGATCGTCTACCTGGCCCGTCACCCCGAGCGGCGGCGGGCGGCACTCGCCGACCCCGAGCTCATGACCACGGCGGTCGAGGAACTGCTCCGGCACGAGACGCCGGTGATGATGGTTCCCCGGGTGATGGCCCAGGACCACGAGATGCGGGGTGTGCAACTCAAGGCGGGCGACTCGGTCACCCTCGTGATCGGTGCCGCCGACGCCGACGAGGAGGAGTTCGAGCACGCCGACCAGGTCATCCTCGACCGTGAGCGCAACCGCCACCTCGCCTTCGGGGGCGGGCCGCACCGGTGCCTCGGTTCGCACCTGGCCCGGCTCGAGCTGCGCGTCGCGCTCGAGGAGTTCCACCGCCGCATTCCCGATTACGAGCTGGCCCCGGGCACTGAGCTCGAGTTCTCGCCGGGCATCCGCCAGGCCGAGGGCATCCCGCTGCTCTTCGCGGCGTCGTAGCCGTGCGGGCCGCGGTGCTGCGGGCGGCCGGTGCGATGCCGGTCGTCGAGGAGTGCACGCTGCGGGCCCCCGGCCCCGGCGATGTGGTGGTGCGCCTGGCGGCGAGCGGGGTGTGCCACTCCGACCTCTCGATCATCGACGGGGCCATCCCGCACCCGCTGCCCGCCGTCCTCGGTCACGAGGGGGCCGGCGTCGTGGAGGCGGTGGGCGACGCGGTGGCGAGCATCGCGGTGGGTGATCACGTGGTGCTCTCGTGGGTCGCGCCGTGCCGGGCGTGCTTCCAGTGCCTGCACGGTCACCCCGAGTTGTGCGAGCACGGCCTCGACCACGCCTTCGCTGCGCCGTACGCGCACGCGGCCGACGGAACCCCGCTCCTCGGCGCGTTCGGCACCGCGACCTTCGGGGAGATGACGGTCGTCCCCGAGCGGGCCTGCGTGCGCATCGACCGCGCCTTCCCGCTCGACCTCGCCTCGCTCGTCGGGTGCGGGGTCGTGACCGGAGTCGGGGCCGTCTGCAACAGCGCCCGGGTCGAGCCGGGCGCGAGCGTCGCGGTGATCGGCTGCGGTGGCGTCGGCCTCGCCGCGATCCAAGGGGCTCGGCTCGCGGGCGCGGCGCCGATCATCGCGGTCGACGTCGTCCCGGCCAAACTCGATCTGGCCCGGGCCTGCGGCGCGACCGAGGTCATCGATGCCTCGGCGGGCGACCCCGTGGCGGCGGTCAAGGAGTGCACCGGCGGTCGGGGGGCCGACTACGTGTTCGAGGTGGTCGGGCGGTCGGAGACGATCCGCAGTGCGTTCGCGATGACCCGGCGGGCGGGCACGTGCACGATCGTCGGCGCCGGACGCTTCGACGACACCGTCGGTTTCGGGGCGATGGCGCTCATGGTCGAGGCCAAGACGGTGCGAGGCTGCGTCTACGGAGCGACCGACCCGCAGCGTGACTTCCCGGCGATGGTCGCGCTGGCGCAGGCGGGTCGTCTCGACCTCGAGGTTCTCGTGAGTCGCCGGATCGGGCTCGACGACCTCGCCGATGCGTTTCGGGCGATGACCGCGGGTGAGGTGGCCCGCAGCGTCGTCGTCTACTGATCGTCGGCCGCGGGCGCGTCTTCGGCCCGCAGGCCGATGCGGGCGCTCTCGGCCATGATGTGCTCGACCCACCAGGCCGGCGCGTTGCCCATGAGGGTGCCGAGATCCCAGTAGTCCCACCAGCGGACGAACATCCCGTCGCGCACCTGCTGCACCGAGACGAAGGGCAGGCTCGCCCGCTCGCCGCTCGGCCACTCCCAGTGCTCCACGTGCTCGGTCACCGCGGTATCGCCCTCGCACACGATGAGGCGGACGTCGTGCGAGATCGCCGAGAGCGGTCCGAGGCCGAGCCGTAGGCGTGCCGCGATCTGCTCGGGGCCCCGGGCGACGTCCTCGGCCGGAGTCGGCATGTCGGTGTACTCGCCGTCGGGGGCGAAGCGGGCCCCGACCGCGTCGAAGTCGCGGCGGTAGAGGTCGGCCCAGAAGTCCTCGACCAGGCGACGCAGGTCGTTGCTCACGAGCCGGAGCGGGCGAGGGGCCGGGTCGGGGTGAACGTCACCGGCATCGCTTCCAGCCCGCTCACGAAGTTGGCGGGCCGACGGGGCAGGTCGGCCGGGTCGGCGGCAAGGGTGAGGTCGGGAAGCCGCTCGAGCAGGCACTCGAACATCACCTTGAGTTCGAGGCGGGCGAGGGCCTGGCCGAGGCAGAAGTGGGTGCCGAAGCCGAAGGCCAGGTGCTCGTTGGGGGAGCGGGTCGTGTCGAAGCGCTCGGGATCGACGAAGTGCGTCTCGTCGAAGTTGGCCGACTCGAAGAGCAGCATGCACTTCTGTCCCTCGGACATCCGCTGTCCGAAGAACTCGGTGTCGGTCGTCACCGTGCGGCACATGTTCTTGATCGGCGTGACCCAGCGCAGCATCTCCTCGACCGCGAGGGGGACGCCCGACGGGTCGGCGACCAGGCGCCGATGCTGATCGGGGTGGACGAGAAGCTGCTCCATTCCGCCGCTGATGACGTGACGGGTGGTCTCGTCGCCGCCGATGAGGATCAGCAACGACTCGTGGAGGATGTCGTCGGGGGAGAGTCGGTCGCCGTCGACCTCGGCGTGTACCAGGATGCTCATGAGGTCGTCGGTCGGCTCGGACTGTCGCTGGGCGACGGCGTGGGTGCAGAACTCGGTGTAGCCGGTCATGGCGGACATCGCCTTGCCGATCTGCTCCTCGGTGGCGCTCCCGCTCAGCGCCCCCAGCAGGTCGTCGGACCACCGGAGGAGTTCGGCCCGGTCGGCGGGAGCCACGCCGAGCATGTCGCCGATCATGATCATCGGCAGCGGCGCCGCGATGTCGGCGACGAAGTCGCACTCGCCCCGCTCGCACACGGCGTCGATGATCTCGTCGCACGCGGCCCGGATCTTGGGTTCGCTGTCGCGGACCCGCCGGGGAGTGAACCCCTTGTTGACGAGTTTGCGGCGCTGCCAGTGTTCGGGGTCGTCCATGTCGATCATCATCGGGATCGGACCGGTCTCGGGGCGGATGCCGCCGCCGTTGGCGAAGGTGCGGGGGTCCTTCTCCATGGCGAGCAGCGCGTCGTACGACGCGATGCCCCAGACGCCGTTGGGGGCGTCGAAGTAGACGGGAGCGTTGGCCCGCATCCACGCGTACTTCTCGCGCGGGTCGTCGACGTAGAAGCGACCGTCGACGAGGTCGATGTCGGCGCGGGTGGGGTGGCTCACTTCGGGGGCATCCGGATGCCGGCGTCCATGCGGATGGTCTCGCCGTTGAGGTAGCTGTTGCGCACGATCTCCATCGCCAGCGACGCGAAGTCGTCGGGTCGGCCGAGCCGCTTCGGGAAGAGCACCGACTGGGCGAGGGCCTCACGGGCGGGCTCGGGCAGGCCGCCGAGGAGGGGCGTGTCCACCAGGCCGGGTGCGATCGTGCAGACCCGGATGCCCGCCGCCGAGAGGTCGCGGGCCGCGGTGAGGGTGAGGGCCACGACCCCGCCCTTGGACGCCGAGTAGGCGGCCTGGCCGATCTGACCGTCGAACGCGGCGACCGAGGCGGTGTTCACGATGACGCCCCGCTGCCCGTCGGCATCGGGCTCGTTGCCGGCCATGCCCGAGGCGGCGAGGCGCAGCACGTTGAAGGTGCCGATGAGGTTGATGCGGATGATGAGCTCGAAGGTCTCGAGCGAGTGGGGCGAGCCGTCGCGGTTGATCGTGCGCTCGGCCCAGCCCGTGCCGGCGCAGTGGATGCACGCCCGCAGGGGCGCGATCTCGGTGGCGGCGGCCACTGCGGCGGCCACCTCGTCGGGGTTGGTGACGTCGGCCTGCGCGAAGACGCCGCCGATGTCGGCGGCGACGGCCTCGCCCTTGGTGGCGTCGCGATCGACGACGACGACGGTGGCGCCGGCCTCGGCGAGTCGGCGGGCGGAGGCCTCGCCCATCCCGGAGGCGCCGCCGGTGACGAGTGCGGTGGAATCGGTGAGCTGCATGGCCTCGGATCGTAGGGCGGGGGCCCCGAACCTCGCCCGGATGCGGATTCCCGCCCGGCCCCGGCCGGGCCGACCTGCGCGAGGATGGCCCTCGTGGCCCTCGTGTCCTACCCCGCCCGACTGCGCGCGCACGCCGCCGCCGATCCCGATCGTGCCGCCGTCACCGACGACACGCGCACCGTCACCCGGGCCGAGCTCGACCGGCTCGCCAACGCGACGGCCCGGGCCCTGGCCGACCTCGGCGTCGGTGCGGGCGACCGGGTCACGATCGCCCTGCCCAACTCGGTCGAGTTCGTGGCGACGGCGATGGCCTGTTGGTGTCTCGGAGCGACCCCCCAGCCGGTCTCGGCTCGCCTGCCCGAGCGCGAACTCGACGCGATCACGGAACTGGCCGAGTCGCGAGTCGTCGTGCGGGAGCCCGTCGCCGTGGCGGGATTCGACGACGGTCCGTTGCCCGACGCGGTGTCGGCCTCATGGAAGGCGATGACGTCGGGAGGGTCGACCGGACGGCCGAAGCTCATCGAGGCCGCGCAGTCGGCCGAGATCGACCCCGAGGCGCGCCCGTCGCTGTTGATGCGCCTCGACGGTACGCACCTGATGCCGGGACCCCTCTACCACAACGGCCCCTTCGTGTGGACGACGACCGCCCTTCTCGCGGGCAATCACGTCGTCCTCGGCGGCCGCTTCGACGCCGAGCGCACTCTCGCCCTCGTCGACCGGTACCGGCCCGACTCGATGTACGTCGTGCCCACGATGATGAGCCGGATCTCGAAACTTCCTCGCGATGTGCGCGACCGCTACGACGTCTCCTCGCTGCGGGTGGTCTGGCACCTGGCCGCGCCCTGCCCACCGTGGCTGAAGGAGGAGTGGATCGAGTGGCTCGGCGCCGAGGTCATCTGGGAGCTATACGCCGGAACCGAGGCCCAGGCCGCGACGGTGATCAACGGGCGGGAGTGGCTCGAGCACCGCGGCTCGGTCGGCCGGGTCGACCCCGAGCTGTTCAGGGTCGTGCGTGAGGACGGATCCGACGCGGCGCCCGGTGAGGTCGGCGAGGTCTACATGCGGGCGTCGGCCGACGGCACCGTGCGCACCTACCGCTACGTCGGGGCCGAGGCGCGCACACTGCCCGGGGGCTGGGAGTCGCTCGGCGACATGGGGGCCATCGATGCCGACGGCTACCTAACCCTCTCGGACCGCCAGACCGACATGATTCTCACGGGTGGGTCCAACGTGTACCCGGCCGAGGTCGAAGCCGCGATCGACGAGCACGCGGCCGTGCGCTCCAGTGCCGTGATCGGTCTGCCCGACGACGACCTCGGGAACCGCATCCACGCCATCGTGCAGACGGCCGACGGTGGCCCCGTGCCCGACGCCGACCTCCGCGCCCACCTCGCCGAGCGGCTCGTCCGCTACAAGATCCCCCGGACGTTCGAGTTCACCGCCGAGCCGCTGCGCGACGACGCGGGCAAGGTCCGACGCTCGGCGTTGCGGGAGGCGCGGATCGGCTGACGGGTACGATCCCGCGATGCCTGCGACGCCCGACTTCGGCCTCTTCGACGCCGACAACCACTACTACGAGGCCACCGACGCCTTCACGCGCCACCTGCCGCGTGAGCACCGCAATCTGGTGCAGTGGGCCGAGATCGACGGCCGGGAGCGACTCGTCGTCGCGGGCCGCATCTTCCGGTTCATCCCCAACCCGACCTTCGACCCCGTGGCCCGGCCGGGTTGCCTCGACGCCTACTTCCGGGGCAAGGAGGCGGCCGACGACATCCGACAGGCGTTCGGTGCGCTGGAGCCGATCAGCCCCGCCTACCGCGACCCGGTCGCGCGCGTCGAGGTCATGGACGCCCAGGGCATCGACGGCTGCTTCATGTTCCCGACCCTCGGGGTGGGGGTCGAGGAGGCGCTGACCGATGACGTCGAGGCGCTCTACACGGCCTTCCGGGCCTTCAACGAGTGGCTCCTCGACGACTGGCAGTACAACTACCTCGACCGGATCTTCGCCGCGCCCTACATCCCCCTGCAGCGGCCCGCACTCGCAGCCGAACTCGTCGACCGCGCGCTCGCCAACGGCGCCCGCGTCGTGGTGATGCGGGCCGGTCCCGTTCGCGGCCCGTCGTTCTCGCGTTCGCCCGGCGATCCGATCAACGACGGTGTGTGGGCCCGGCTGGCCGAGGCCGGGGTCCTCGTCGCCTACCACTCGGGCGACTCCGGCTACGGGCGCTACGCCGACGACTGGGGCGGGCTCGGCGACTTCCAGGCCTTCCGCAACAACCCGTTCCGCAACATCACCTCGTCGCACCGGCCGATCTACGACACGGTCGCGGCACTCGTCTGTCACGGCGTGCTGCGCCGACACCCCAATCTGCGCATCGCCACGATCGAGAGCGGCTCCGACTGGGTGCCCGAACTGGTTCGGGCGCTGAAGAAGTCGTACGCCCAGGTTCCTGCCGCCTACGAGAGGGTCGATCCGGTCGACCAGCTCCGCGAGCACGTGTGGGTCTCGCCCTACTACGAAGACGACCTGGCGGCCGTGCGCGACGCGATCGGTGCCGACCGGATCATCTTCGGATCCGACTACCCGCACGCCGAGGGTCTGGCCGAACCCCGGACGTTCGTCGACGACCTGGCGGGATTCAGCGACGACGAGGTCCGCCTGGTGATGCGTGAGAACGCGCTCGCCCTGTCGCAGAGGCGACCGGCTCCGGCGTGACCCGCCTGATTCTCCACATCACCACCGCGCCCGAGTGGGCGGCGGCGCAGGAGTCGGGCGCGCTCACGCCACCGAGCCTGGCCGCCGAGGGCTTCGTGCACTGTTCGTCGCCCACTCAGGTCGCGCACGTCGCCGACTGGTTCTACCGTGACGTCACCGATCTCGTCCTCTGCTGCATCGATCCGACCCGGCTCACGAGTCCGCTGCGGTGGGAGCCGTCGGCTGATGTTCTCGCCGGAGACTTCCCGCACGTCTACGGGCCGGTGAACGCCGACGCCGTCGTGCGGGCCCTGCCCTGGGCACGGAGCGAAGAGGGCTTCGCACTCCCCGACGAGGTTCACCACCTGCTCGACGGCTGACCGGCGGCGCAGGCCGGTCGGCGGGTCAGGCGAGGTCGGGCAGACCGAGTTCGAGGTTCGCTTCCTCGAGGCCGCCGTCGACCTCCATCAACTTGCCGGTCACGAAGCCGGCGGCCGGCGAGGCGAGGTAGAGCACGCACGCGGCGATGTCCTCGGGTTGCCCGAGGCGCTTGAGCGGAGTGCGTCGCACCATCTCGTCGTGGATCTCGGGATTGTCGAGCACCACCTCGAGCGCGCTGGTCGCGACCGATCCGACCGCGATCGCGTTGACCCGGATCTTCGGCGCGAGGTCGGCGGCGAGGAGTCGGGTCATGTGCGTGAGCGCGGCCTTGGCCGTTCCGTACGCGACGAAGCCCCGGTCGCGCAGCCGACCGATCGCCGACGAGATGTTGACGACCGATCCGGCCCCGCTCGCCAGCAGGTGGGGAGTCGCCGCTTTGGTGAGCACGAAGGCCGAAGTCACGTTGAAGTGGAACGACCGTTCGAGGAAGCCCGGGCTGGTGTCGAGGAACGGGCGGGGCATGGTGCCCCCGGCGTTGTTGACCACGATGTCGATCCGGCCGAGTTCCTCGACCGCCCGGTCGACGATCCCGGCCACCGCGGCGTCGTCGTTGACGTCGCAGGGCACGACCACGGCCCGGCGGCCCCCGGAGCGGATCTCGGCGGCGATCGCCTCGAGTTGCTCGGCGGTGCGGGAGGCGATGACCACGTCGGCACCCGCCCCGGCCAGAGCCAGCGCGGAGGCGGCCCCGATTCCCCGGCCCGCCCCGGTGACGATGGCGACCTTGCCGTCGAGCCGGAAGGCGGCGAGGGGATCGGGGAGGCTCACGCCAGGTACCGGCTGATGGTGTCGACGACGGCGGCGGGCTTGTCGCCGCCCTCGCGCTCGATGGTGACCCGCACGACGGCCTGGGCTCCTCCGGGCACGTCCTTCACCTCGAGCACCTCGGCGTTGGCCCGCAGGCGGGACCCGACCGGGACCGGCGACGGGAACCGCACCTTCTCGGTGCCGTAGTTCACCCCCATCGAGATGCCCGAGACGTGGACGAGTTCGGCGAGGAAGTGCGACGCGAGCGACATCGTGAGGTAGCCGTGCGCGATCGGCGCGCCGAACGGACCGGCTTTCGCCCGTTCCGTGTCGACGTGAATCCACTGGTTGTCGAGGGTCGCCTCGGCGAACTTGTCGATCTGCTCCTGGGTGACGGTGATCCAGTCGGACGGACCGATGGAGTCACCGACCCCGGCGCGCAGTTCGTCGAGGGATGCGTAGGTCTTGGCCATGACCCGAACCCTAGGCGGCGACTCGCGCGTCCTGCCGGGTCGCCGTCGCTCCCCGGTTCGGTCGCACCGTTCGCGTACCGTGGCGCGATGGCTTCCCGCCCCGCCGCCCGTCCGGCTGCCCGCCCGAAGGCGACGGGCGATCCCGGCTACTCGGCCCGAGACATCCAGGTCTTGGAGGGGCTCGACCCGGTGCGCAAGCGGCCGGGTATGTACATCGGGTCGACGGGGCCGGCCGGTCTCCACCACTTGGTCTGGGAGGTGGTCGACAACGCCGTCGACGAGGCGATGGCGGGCCACTGTTCCCGTATCGACGTCGCCCTCCTCGCCGACGGCGGCTGTCGGGTGACCGACGACGGCCGGGGCATCCCGGTCGACGAGCACCCCCAGTACCCCGGCCGTTCGGCGGCCGAGGTCGTGCTCACGGTGCTGCACGCGGGCGGCAAGTTCGGCGGTGGCGGCTACAAGGTTTCCGGCGGCCTCCACGGGGTCGGCGTCTCGGTCGTCAACGCGCTCTCGAGTCGCCTGGTCCTCGAGATCGACCGGGGCGGTACCACCTACCGCCAGGAGTTCGCGCCGACGCGTTCGGGCCGGTCGGTCACCCCGGGCGTGCCGCTCGGTCCGCTGGCGGCGGTGGGTGCGTCGAAGCGGGGCCGCACGGGGACGGCGGTCACCTTCTGGCCCGATCCCGAGGTGTTCGAGGAGACCGAGTTCCGGTTCGCGACGGTGGCCGAGCGGCTCCAGATCATGGCCTTCCTCAACCGCGGGCTCACCATCACGCTCACCGACGAGCGGCCCGGCCGCAAGGAACAGGTCAGCTTTCTCAACGAAGCTGGCATCGTCGACTTCGTGCGTCACCTCAATGCGGCGAAGGAGCCGCTGTTCGCCGACATCGGCTATCACTCCGAGACCGACGACGCGGGCGAGGTCGAAATCGCGTGGCAGTGGAACACCGGTTACCACGAGGGCCTGCACTCCTTCGCCAACGGCATCTCCACGACCGAGGGCGGGATGCACGCCGAGGGCTTCA
>Ga0208783_10000683_pt1 | contig 20749 bp, 26 predicted proteins | sample DEB19_08_DNA_2_FD_184529 | JGI IMG/M metagenome (GOLD analysis project Ga0208783, IMG submission 184529) | Aqueous microbial communities from the Delaware River and Bay under freshwater to marine salinity gradient to study organic matter... | ecosystem: Environmental > Aquatic > Marine >...
TAAAGACTGGTCAGTTTGGTCGTGTAAGATTGTTTGATGATAGTATGGCAAACCTAAGAGCATTTTTGAAATTGAAACAACACTTCAAAGATGTTACGTTTGAAGCATACTTTGCAAAACCAAATGGTTCAATACAGACAATCAAAGAAGAACAAGAATTTGTTTCAAAGGCAGGTGCTGGTGAATGGGGTAGACCAGAACTTAGAAACAAATATCTTAAAGATACTCCTGGACAAAGTAAGAGACTATATAAGAAGTATACGAATTAATTTTTAACATGGAGTTTTGATGGATGATTTAATTATTGGATGTTCTACCAACTATGATTGGTCCAAGATAAAGTATTGGATTAACTCAGTCAATCAAAGTGGTTTCAAAGGCAAGAAGGTCATGATTCTTATGAATTGTGATGTTGAAACCGCTACTAAAGTTTTAAAAGCAGGGTTTGAAATAATTTCATTTGGAACTGATGCGATGGGTAATCTCACGCATCAAAGTCCATTCATGGTTCATGTGGAACGATTCTTGCATATCTATAATTACTTGAAAGATAATGAGTTTAGGTATGTTATAACTACGGATGTTAAGGATGTTATATTTCAAAAGAATCCATTCATTCAGTTAGATGAAATGTTATCCAGAACTGGTAAAGACTTAGTATTTTCTTCTGAGAGTATGTTGTACAAAAATGAACCATGGGGTGATAACAATCTAATGGAAACATTTGGTCCATACATTCATAACATTTTCAAAGAGAACGAGATTTATAATGTTGGAGTTCTTGCTGGAAAAGGTGATGCGATGCGTGATCTTGCATTGAATATCTTCTTAGCATGTCTAGGTAAACCAATCAAGATTTGTGACCAGTCTACATTCAACGTAATGATTAGTATGAATCCATATTTGAAAACTTCTTTGTATGCTAAATCAGAAGATGGTTGGGCATGTCAGTTAGGTACAACTGTTGATCCAAGTAAGATAGAACAGTTTAGACCATTTCTGTTAGAGAGAACACCAAAGATGGAAAACGATAAAGTTGTTACTGCAACTTCAACACCAAAAGAATTTTCAATAGTTCATCAGTATGATAGAGTTCCAGAGTGGAGAAAGATAATAGAGGCAAAATATGAGTGATACATTTACAATAGACACGGTAGCACAAGCATTTGGTGGACAAGGAATGCATCAACAATTTAAACCTGCGGGATATCATTTTGTTGAGTTTATGAAACAGATGAAAAGTCCTGTGGTATTAGAGATTGGATGTGATATTGGAGATACATCACAACTACTATTAGATTGTAATGAAAACCTTAGGTTGTATACTATCGATCCATACGATGATTATGTTGATTGGAATGGTAACAATCTAAATGAAAGACAGAAACTTTATGAACATGTTAGAGAAAGATTTGCTCCATATGGAGATAGATTCAATCTTTATCGTTTAACATCTGATGATGCAGTTGAAGAATTTCAAAAAGATTTCTTTGATTTTATTTTCATCGATGGACTACACACATATGAACAATTAACAAAAGATTGTGCAAACTATTATTCTAAACTAAAACCAGGTGGAATATTTGCTGGTCATGATTACACAGTCATTGAAGGTGTTAATCGTGCAGTTAATGAGTTTGCTGCAAAACAAAATAAACAAATTTCACAAGGTGATTGTGATACATGGTTCTGGATCAAATGAGAAACTGCATAGTTTTTTCTGGTCAGTTCCGTACTCTACGTGATACACTTCCAAGCATTAAAGAGTTTATTAGTGTTAATGCATTGGATGTGTATTGTCAACTATGGAGTGATAATCCAGATGAGAAAAGATATATTCTCGATCACCTAAAACCAAAAGACTATTCCTTCGACAAATATACGGCACACAAAGATGTATTTGAAGGAATAGAAACTAGGGTTCGTGCAACGCATCCGAAGAACGCACCCAACGACAAGATTGCTGGTAATGCATCAATGAACTATGCAAGAAAGATTGCATATGATTTGGTAAAAGAAAAATATGATAACATAATCTATTGCAGATATGACATAGAGTTTGTTCAACAATTTTTGATAGAACAACAACCAGATGTTATTCTAACTCCATTAGAAGAATCATATAATCTTATATCCGATATCTTTGCAATAATACCAAGTCAATATGCAAAGTCATATTTTCTTTATGATGAATATGAAAGATTACATTCAACACAATTTGAACCAGAGTTTGTAGATTGGTTGCGTGATATTAAAAAGTATGGTGATGACAATATCAACATACATATGTTTGAGAGATACTGTCCTCATATGATGTTGTTGCGTAATCTATTTAAAGACAAAACTCCATTTGTTACAATGGATATACCTGTGAGATTAAAACGATGAAAATTGCACTATGCTTATCTGGTCAAGCCAGATCATTCAAACAAGGATTCGAGTATTACAAAAAGAATCTACTAGATCATTATGACGTTGATGTATTCATTCATACATGGGATTTTTATGCATGGGAAGAATATGTAAATTTATACAATCCTGTAGAATTTAAAATGGATCCACCGATTACTCAAGATTTTGGTAAATCGATTGATGAGATGTATATAAGAACTCCAAACAAAGAAAAGTTTCCACCACGTTTCACGTATGCAATGTTACATTCTATGGATACATGTGCTACTATGTTGTCGAAGCATGTATTCACTACACACAAGAATTATGATTGGGTAATTCGTTCTAGAAGTGATTATGCATTGAATGTAAAAATTCCATTTGCAGAACTAGACAATTCAAAACTATACATCCCAAACTGTCGCATGGTACCAGAACGTGATTTTGGTAACGATCAGTTTGCATTTTCATCGTTTAAAAATATGTTGAAGTACATGTCAACATTTAGAATGATGGATCATTACTATACTGACCTCGATGCAGTATACATCGGTGAAAATCTAATGCAAGCAAATCTGCATCAACACAGTTTACATGGAGAAAATCTTGTCTACGTTGACATGAACAATCCATTCCCGCCTGGAAAACATAATGGAACTTGGCACTCCCTCATTCGTGATGATTATGAACAATGGACGGCAAAATCTTAAAAGAATTAAAAGGTCATTCAGGAAATAAAATCTATCTATATGAAACAGAGGACTGTCAATTTTTTGTACACAAGTCTGGTGATGTAAAAAGAAATGTAGAGAGATTGCAAGATTTGTTTCGTGAATTTTATGATGTACCTTTCATTTTAGATACTGATGGTGAGACTTTTATGAATATGGAATATATTCATGGTCTTGATATGAAAGAGTATTTGAAGATGAATACCATTAATAAACTTTCTGGATTCATCATTGAAACACTTAATAGTTTTGCTAAAAGTTCCGTACTATATGACTATACTGGTGTGTACCATCAAAAGTTAGATTGGGTAGATTCTGCAACAGACCTACCTTTTTCTAAGGATGAGTTGATTTCTCGATTACCTAAACAACTTCCACGGTCACAATATCATGGAGACTTTACCTTAGAGAACTTGATGTTTTCTGAAGATAAGTTTATAATGATAGATGCAGTAACGATTGAATATGATTCCTACATATTTGATATTGCAAAACTGCGGCAAGATTTAGAATGTAAATGGTTCCTAAGAGATGACACACTTAAACTTGATGTTAAGTTGAGAAATCTACAGGACAAAGTATTAGAGAGATTCCCACTTGCAAAGAATGATTATATTTTGATTCTCATGTTGTTGCGAGTATATCGTCACACACAACCCGGTGATAGTAACCATCAATTTATTATGAAAGAGATTAACAGATTATGGAAATAATTGTACCTGCCGCAGGAGCATCCACTAGATTCCCTGACATGAAACCAAAGTATTTGTTGTATGATTATGGTCACAAGATGATGATACAAAGAGCATTGGAACCATACAAAGGTCACAACATTACGATTGGTATTCTCAAAGATCATGATGCTCATCATTCTGCATCTGATTATTTGAGACATGAATTTGATACGTCAACAAAAATTGTCATCATGGACAAGTTGACAAAAGGTCCTGCTGATACAGTCTATCAGATAATAAAAAACAGTATTGACATTGACCTTGATGCAGAACTATTCATCAAAGATTGTGATAGTTTCTTTGACCACGAAATGTCAGAAGGTAACTATATTTGCGTATCAAACATTGCACAACATGATGTGCTAAAGAAACTATCATCTAAGAGTTTTGTTATTGCGAACGAACAAGGTATCATTACAGATATCATTGAGAAGAATGTGGTATCAGATACATTCTGCGTTGGTGGTTATAAATTCTCAAGTGTTAGAGTTTTTTGTGAAGCATTTGAAGAATTAAAATTACATACTGAAATATTTGTTTCAGATGTCATTCAACGATGCTTACATAAAGGTGAAATCTTTACAGAGAAATTAGTATCAAACTATATTGACGTTGGTACTGCACAAGATTGGTTTGAATACAACGACAAACCAGTAATCTTTTGTGATATCGATGGTACTTTGATTGAATCACAAGGTCGTGTTGGAGGAAAGAGTTTTAACTCACCAATAGTACCAATGCAGAAAACAGTAGATAGACTTTTAGAATATCAAAAGAATGGCGCACAGTTTGTATTCACAACAGCAAGACCAAAAGATGTAGAGAGAGTAACTTATAGTTTGTTAGTTACACTTGGATTCCGTAATTTTCAATTGATTATGGGACTACAAAATTCAAGACGTATATTAATTAATGACTTCAACAATGCAAATCCATATCCTCGTGCTACTGCAATTAATGTAGAGAGAGACAAAGACCAAGTGGCGAATTATCTATGAAACCAAACAGACCTTTATTCATTGTAACATCAGCACTCAGACCAACGATGGGTGTGTTCTCATTCAAAGAGCGATATGACCAAACGATAAAAACTATTCAATCAATTAGAAGTAAATGTCCTAATGCATACATTCTATTTGCAGATGCATCTATTGGCGATGTTCCTGCTGTTGAATTTATGGTTATATCTAAGATGGTTAACTTCTTTATGAAAATGGATGAGAAGTATAATCAAGACGTTATAGAATTGAGTAAAGCAAAGTTGAAAAGTCACGCCGAGACTGCATTACTCTATCACATACTTGTAATGATGAAACGTGATCCTAATCTACAGAAAGCATTGTACTCAACCAATCGCATATTTAAAATTAGTGGCAGACTAGAACTAGATGAAGGATTTGACATTCGACAATATGACGAATGGTTTGGTAAGTACGTGTTTAGAAAACGTATTCCAACATGGATGAATCCACCTAAAGTGAGTGACTTATTCGTCACCAGATTGTACTCTTTCTGTCCATCTCTTATAGATGACTATCTTTTAACATTACAACGAAACTTTCAGATGTTGAATGATGTTGACACGGAACACGCACATTTTGCCAATATTAACCCCAAATACTTGGTAGAATTTGAAAAAGTTCATTGTAAAGGGCAAGTTGCATCGACCGGAGAGTGGCACTACGATTAAAAATGACTAAATAGAGAGTCAACTGCTGTAGAGGCGGAGAAAATGAAATTTATAGACTTTCTAACTGAACAAACTGAAAAACATGCTGTCCTTGCATTTGGGAGAATGAACCCAATTACGTCTGGACATCAAGCACTTATCAACAAAGTTAAAGATGTTGCACAAGATTATGGTGCATCACATCATATAGTTCTGTCCCATACTACAGACCCTAAGAAGAATCCTCTTACTGGCGCACAGAAACTAAAGCACGCTAAACGTGCATTTCCCAAGACTAATTTCTCAGTCGCAACCGCAGAACATCCAACATTTCTTCAACAAGCAGCTAAGTTACATCAACAAGGTGTGACACATCTACACATGGTAGGTGGTTCTGATCGAGTAGAAGAATTCCATGACTTATTACACAAGTACAATGGAAAACAAAAAGGTGCATTGTTTAACTTCAAAGATATACAAGTACACTCTGCTGGTGAACGTGATCCAGATGCAGAAGGTGTAACTGGTATGTCAGCATCAAAGATGCGTGAACATGCATCAAAGGGAAATTTTAAAGAATTTAAGAAGGGTGTTCCTTCATCTATGGCTGGCGAACATGTGCAAAGTTTATACAATGATGTTCGTAAAGGCATGGGAATCAAAGAAGATATTGATATTGGTTTTGAAATGTTACTTACTGAAGGTGTACATGACCAAGGTATATTCAAAGCAGTATTCTTAGCAGGTGGTCCTGGGTCTGGTAAAGATTACGTATTAAGTAATACATTAGATGGTCAGGGATTAACAGAAATTAATTCTGACAAGGCATTAGAGTATTTGATGGATAAGAAACAACTCGACAAAAGAATGCCTAAGAATGAAAAAGATAAAAGAGATATTATTCGTGGTCGTGCAAAAACAATTACGGATATTCGTGAACGATTGGCATTGGAGGGTCGTAATGGACTTATTATTAATGGTACTGGTGATGATTACGAGAAAATTGCGAGTATAAAACAAAAACTTGAAGCACTAGGTTATGAAACAAAAATGATTCTAGTTAATACTGCCGATGAAGTTTCCCGTGACAGAAATGTTGAACGTGGACAACGTGGTGGTCGTACAGTACCGGAAGATATTCGTAAACAGAAATGGGATGGAGTTCAAGCATCAAGAGCACAGTTTGCACAATTGTTTAAGAGTAACTATGTTGAGTTTGATAATTCAGTAGATTTAAGAAATGCTGATGATGCAACCAGAAAAGCAAAACAAGATGAAATGAATGAAATCTTTAAAGATGTTCAGAAATTTATATCTAAACCACCAAAGAATGATGTTGCGAAAGAATGGATAGCATCTGAACTAGAGAAGAAAGATACTACACCATTAATGCGAGCAAATGAAACGATGCCGAGTGAAGGTTCGAATGCTGCTGAAAAAGCAAGAGAGATGGGATTAGATTACTATGGATTTGGACGTTACGGTAAAGATGGAAAAGTATTATATCGTTCGGTACATGATAAACTAGTTGATGTTCAGCCAAAGAAACCAGAACAAAAGAAACCGAAAGCAAAACCTGTTTCAAAAGAACCAACAGTTCCTAAGTTTGAAAATATGATTAAAGAAAGTTATGACCTATCGGACTCTGGTGCATTGAACTTATTACTACTAGGAACAAGGATAGACGAAGTGGATTTTACAGAATTCAAAGAAGAAAAACAAGTCAATCTATTAAAAGATGGAACGGGCAAAGTAAGAATATTCATGTTACGCTCTGCCGCAGCAAAAGAAGCACATACAAAAAATGGTACCGTAGTTCCATATAAAAATGGCTACGTAGTTAAATTAAAAGGAAATCAAAATGATTATCACACTTTTGAAAAAAATATTCGGAAAGAACACTCCACAGGAGACGACAACGGAAACTCCACATCCATTGGACGCACCATCCAAGATAGTAGAGATACAAGCGGAAATCAAGGAAGCAAAGCAACAACCTTCCTCAGAGAAACCGAAAGTTTCCAAGGCAATGCAGAACGCAAAACAACGCTCACCCTCAAAGAAATCCGTGAAAAACAATTTCCAAAAGAAACCGAAAAAGTAATGTTGTCGGAAGCAGGAATAAATGATGGAGAGTCTGGTCTTTCAATGGCAACATCTGGTGAGAACATGGTTCGTGGTGCATTAAGAACTAAGATAGTTAAGAAACCATTGGAAGAATTGACTGGTGATGAAACAACTGCATCTATTGGTGACCAAAAAGAAGATGAGTTAAAGAAAAAAGGTATATCACTAACATCATTTAAAAAGAGAAATTACTTATGATTTCATTCAAACAATTTATTGTAGAATCGGAAGCATGGACACGCAAAGAAGGTCAGTCTGAGTCTGGTGGTCTAAACCGTAAAGGTATTGCATCTTATCGTGCAAAGCATCCTGGGTCAAAGTTATCGATGGCCGTGACAACTAAACCATCTAAACTTGATCCTGATTCTAAGTCAGCAAAAAGAAGAAAATCATTCTGCGCTAGAATGGGTGGGATGAAGAAAAGATTAACATCAGCAGAAACGGCACGTGATCCAGATTCACGTATTAACAAAGCATTGAGAAAGTGGAATTGCTAAGTGACACAATTTACGACACAATCTAATAGTTTTTTAAACACCAATAGACATATCTATGAGGTGATGTATTTGGCTAACAATGCCAATGGTGACATTGTGTCAACTGAAAACAGATTACCTGTTGATGCCACTTTTGGAGGATCTTCAGTTATATCAACAATTCCTAGTGGTGCTTCTTCAACAAGTGCGTTTGGTGAACCATATGGAATAACAATTACTCCTGTTATTCAATTAGATTCAATTTATGGAACAACGACAGAAGTTATTCAAACATATACTGCTGGAACAGGTGCTTCTTCTGGAGCAAATTCTAATACAGCAATGTGGGAAGTAAATAGTGGAACATCAATCGGTGGATATGGAGTTTTAAGATGTAAACGATTTTTACGATATAGACCAGGACAAGGTGCATTAACAAGATTTACAGCAGCATTTACCACTCCTGTTTCAAACTCTACACAAAGAGCTGGATTATTCAATCAAGAAAATGCTCTTATGATTGGATATAATGGAACAGAATTTGGAGTATTGAGGGCAACTGGTGGTAAAGCACAGATTACAGTTTTAACAATAGATACTGCACCTAATGCTACACAAACAGTAACAATAACATTAAATGGAACACCTTTTAGTTTTTCTATAAGTGCAAATACAGTATCAGGAGCGGCAGCAGATATAACCACTCATGATGGATTTACAGGATGGATAGCTGAACAAGTTGATAATACAGTTGTTTTTCTTTCTGATTCTTTAGGAAATAAATCAGGAACATATAGTTTTTCTAGTACAGGTAATGCAACTGCAACATTTAGTGTTAAACAAGTTGGAGTTGCACAAACAGAATATTGGACTAAACAATCTGATTTTAATATTGATAAATTAGATGGTACTGGACCAAGTAAAATGATTTTGGATCCAACAAAATTAAATGTGTATCAAATTAATTTTCGTTGGTTAGGCGCAGGAGAAATAAGATATGCGATTGAAGATCAAATAACTGGTAATATGGTGTTTTTCCATCGTGAACATTATACGAATCAATATCTAGTACCTCATATTGCACAGCCATCATTTAAAATCGGATACGTTGTTTATAGTTTAGGAAGTACAACAAATTTAAGAGTTACTGGTGCATCCATGATGGGTGCAATTGAAGGTGATATAAGACAAAACGAGTTGAATCGTTCAACATCCGTTTCTAAAACTACCTTAGCACAAAATACATTACATCATTTATTAACTATTCGTAATCCATATGTAACAAATGGTAAATCGGGTGCATTAAATGGTAATTACATTTTAAATGCAAAAGAAATTATTTTAAAAGATATTTCTATTGGTACTCAAGGTAATGATCCTGGAATTGTTCATATATTTTTTGAACCAACATCATTTACTGGAACGCATAATTATACAAGTCAACCAAAAGATAATGGAATGATTAGTACAGTTGATGGAACATTTAATAAAGCAGTAGATACTGCAATTTGTCGTTTTGTTACAGCAATTAATGGTGAAGCACAATATAAATTAAGTGATTTTCGTGTTACAATTCCACCAGGAAGTAATATCTCAATAGGAATAGAATCTACAGCACAAATTAGTAGAGTATCGATGGCATTGGTATTTTCAGAAGATTAAAACTAGAAAAGAGAAAAATGAAACCTTTAAACGAAAAAGAACCATTAGGTCCAAGAGATCCAAATGATGTTAATGATGCAAGAAACTTTAAAGCTAAAGATCCGCAAATGCTTAACAGAGCAAATGATCCAGAGACTGGACTTAAAGCTATACGTACAGCACAAAACGATGCACAAGCAACAAGAATGACACAAGATGTGGCAAGTTCTTTTGGTAAAGCACCACCAAAATCTATTCCATACATGCCACCATATAAAAGAATAAATCAACAATCAATTAGTGGTCCTGTGACCAGAGCTAACGAGGAGAACACAATGTCACTTAACGACAAAAAAACATTGAGTGTAGCAGATGCAGTAATGAAAATTATGGAAGCAGAAAAAGCAAAAATGGACTACGACAAAGATGGTAAAGTTGAAAGTCCAAAAGCAGAAGTTCTTGGTTCACGTATTCGTGCCGCTAAAATGGCAGGGAAACTCAAAGAAGAAGAAGAACTTGAAGAAGGATGGAATGACCATATGGATAATCCTAATCGAGGTACTCCTCAACAAATGCGTCATCGTGCAGATATATCTAGGGAGACAGCGAAAAATCAACTTGCTTCTACTGGCCAAAAACCAAAACCGAAAAATTCAACTTATACATTAGGTTTTGAAGGTAAATCAAAAACAATGACTGTAAAAAAAGAAGAAGTTGAACTTGATGAAGCATTTCCTACAGTTGCTGATGGTGAAAAGAGTCTACGTGCCAAAGAAGGTAAAACTTCAAAAGGTACAGTAACTAAAACTAAAACTGGTTTAGTGCATACCCGTGATTATGAAGATGATTCAGATGATACTCCTGCAAAGAAGGGACGTCCTACAGGTGGTGGTGCAGGTAAATCTACAAAGAAAAAGAAACTATCAGAGATGATTGCTGCATATAAAGAAAAAGGAATTGATTCTTTGTATGAAGAACCAGATAACGAAACTTTTACTAAAGAAATCAAAGATCAAAAAGCAAAGTTTGATGGTAAGAAAAAAGGTGCTGATGTTGCAAAGCCATCAGTACAAGCAGTAAAGATGGAAGAAGTTGAACAGATTGATGAAATCTCTAAAGAGACTGCTGGTAAATATTTGACTGCACCACAAGGTAAAGGCGCAAACAAATATAAAACTGGTGAAGGTAAATCAAGTTATCCTGATATTGAAACTATGGGTAAACATGCCAATAATGTTCACAGAGCATTGGCTAGAAGTGGATCTAGTTCTTTGTATAAGAAACCATCTTTCTATAAAGAAGATGAACAATTAGAAAATATGGAACAAATTGATGAACGTACACTAACTGCTGATGAAACAGAAAAGAAAGAAAAGTATGTTAAGTCAATGAAGAAAGGTCTTTCTGGCTTCAAAGCACGTTATGGTGATCGTGCAAAAGAAGTAATGTATGCAACAGCAACCAAAATGGCTAAAAAGGACTAATCATGGCTACTGGCAAAATAAAAGTAAACTTCAAAATGCCAACACCATCTGCTGCTGACAGAATGTATGCCAAGCATCAAGCAATCAGGAAGGCTGCTGGTCTTCCTGATGTTGACAACAATCCTGACAGACCAGATGCTGGAAAATATAGTTCAGGTTCAGCAAAACCAGTTAAACGAGTGACACCTATCGCAACTCCAGGGATTAATGAAGAAGATATTACGATAGTTAAGAAAGGTTCTGGAATAAGAAAGAAAATTTCTAATGCATCGTATAGTGTATTCAAGTCACATGGTTTTGTTAAAGAAGAAGAACAGTTGGATGAAATCTCTGACAAACTCAAAGCATCGTATGTATCTGGTGCCAAGAAGCAGATAAAACAATCTGAACCTTTTACTAAAAAAGGTCAGGAATATAGAGACATTGCCAAGAACTTTATTGCTAAACGTCAAAGAGGTATTGACAAAGCAACTAAAGTTGAAGAAGGAGTTACAATTGGTGGCATGGTTGGTCGTGGAAACATTCATCAATACGACAGAAACCCTGGACCAAAAGATGGTAGTGAATTAGAGAATGTACCATTTCATGCTAAGACAGAAAAACAAAAAAAGTTGCAGAATGCTCTAAACGATTTAGGAAACAAGATGAAAGAGACACATCCAAAATTAAAAGAAATGAATGAAGGAATCCATCAACAAATCAAAAAACATCTGGATGCTGGTCATAATGTACATTCGAAAGCAGTAGGTCGTATTGGACAAATTACTCAAGCACATTCTGGTGGCGTACAACTAAAGGTAAAAGGTCGCACAGCAGTTACCAGATTCGATAAAGGTGATAAAGTAAAACTGCTTAAAAAATCAGACACAGAATACCATGTTGTAAACGAAGATGCTGATCCATGCTGGAAAGGTTACAAGATGGTTGGGATGAAAAACAAGAATGGTCGTAAAGTACCAAATTGTGTCCCAGGAGAAGGTGTTCCATCAATGAAAAAAGAAGGTGTTCAAGACGATCCAAAAGCAGATCAAATGACCACCGATGATAACAAGTTTCCAAAGAAATCTCGCAAAGCAGAAATCGTTAAGGCTGCAGCGAAAAAGATGCCACCTGAAGATCAGTTTCAACCGAAACCAGTCTTAGATTCACAGGTAGCTCAACAAACGAATAAATAGTAAATAACTCATTTTAGGAGAAAACAAATGGCTTTATGGGGAAATCTAGACGCATCTAACAATGCACCTATTTTTGCTGATACTGGTGGTTACGGTGCTACTGCTAACACCCAGGACGCATCAATCTTTGGTAATGTAACTATCGGCGCAACACGTACTGATGTTGCAATGGGTATGTTTGGTGTAGATACTACAGAAAAATCAGTAACAACTGGTGACGGTGCTAAAGGCACACATGCTGGTTGGGTACTACGTACTGCATACACAGGACCAGTAAAAACGATTACATTGAACGCACCTGCTGTTGGTGTAAACAGTTATGTAATCTTTACAGGTGGTTCATCTGGCGCAGGTGCAGGATTAACTGGTAATGTTTCAGCTAACGCAATCGTTACTGTTAATGCACAAGGATGGATTGATAGTGTTACTTTGGTATCAGGTGGTGTTTATGCAAATACACCAGTTGCTTCACCAAACACAGGTAACGCAGTATTTACATTAACGATGGGTGGTCGTGCTAACCGTGTATTCCAAGAAACATTAGTTGCAATGGGATCTATCTACGGTGACGCAACTCAATCGGATGATGTAAACTATCCTGACGCTTAATGAACTTTGGTAGTTTTTTGAGTTTGGGCGGTCAATCAAATGATCGTCCAAACTATCCAGATCAACTGTTAGTTCTTTTATCTGAGCATAATATAGATATATCTCAGATGAATGATTTAGATCCTCTTGAAGATGAGGGGGTTGTAGAGTTGCATCCTGGGAAATATCTGTATTTTGTGTATGCTAAAAACGATGATGGTAGTTATGACTTTCATTCCGAAGTAACGGATGAAGATGGATTGGAAGATATACTATCAGACGAGGAAGAAGATAACGATTAATGTCCTTTGATAATTTGACTGATGATAATGTCATGATGTATGCAATTAAAGCATATGACAAACCAAATTGTATTATGAGTGAATTCTCAGAGGACATGAAACGATTTAATTATCTTAAACGATTATTTCGTAGGTATCGCAAACACAATGAATTGCGTGAACGACTTGTACTAAATCATTTGGTCGTATTGAATAACGTATTTGGTGTAGAAGTTACCACCAGATTGTTATTTTACGAAATGAGTACAAGCGACTACTCTCAATTAAAAACTTATCTGTTGTTTTTAAGTTGTATGCCTGATATAATAGTAGGCATCAAAGGAAATAATATTTTGTCATCAAGTATTGAAGTTGATATGAAAATAGCAAACGTACTGAGAACCCTAAAATGATATTAAAAGAATTCAAACAATTATTCTTAGAAAAGAAACCAGATACCAAAGTATCAGGCCAAGGAACACAAGCATTCGTTGGTGCTGTTTCTGAGACTATTGCAGCGGGAGCATTGATTCATCACCACTTGCATCCAAAACATGCAAAGAGTGACATTAATCAAGAAACTATGCGAAAAGTAAAAGCAAGTTATGAAGCTGCAGCAGGTAAATTGGATCCAGAAGATTTGGAGAATCGTAGACAACATGGTCTTGAGCAAGCAAAGAGGATTAAATCTCACATGGATGAGATGTATCCAGACCATGAAATATCAGAAGTTCATCATACAAATATTGATGGTGCTATTGAACGTGCAACAAAAGGTAAACATAAAGATAGTGGTTTAGTCAATCCATCTGATTTAACTATTGGATTGAAAAACAAAAAGACTGGTGAGACAATATATCACGGTATATCATTAAAATCTACAAAAGGTAAAGGTGATATTGGTTTCAAGAATCCAAGTCCTAAACACATGGACGAAAATCTTGGTACAGATACAATTGGTCATTGGAAAGAAGCACATGATGTATTGAATAAACACATTAATAAGTTGCACCCAGGATTCTCTACATTAACAAATGACCAGAAAAAAGAAGTAATCAGAAAGTTATCTGGTAATCGTATTAATACAGATAAAACAAAAGCAGTAATGAATAAACCAGAGCATGTGAAATTCCATGAGGATTACAATAAAATCAAGGATAAGACACATGCAAAGATTAGAGACCACATAGTAGAACATTTAACCAAAACAATTAACTCAGGTCCAGAAGGACATGAAAAAGTTAAGAAGTTTTTACTCAATAATTACTTAAATGCAAGCAAGGACGAAAATAAAGAAGGCGAAGCTCCGCCTATGCCGTATTCTAAAGTTACGACAAACGGCACAGCAAAAAGTGGTGTCACCTCAAAAGTAGAATTACCACATGAATCTAAAGTTGCAAACATCCTACGTGATCCAGAAGCAAGATTAGAAGTATCAAAGGCACCTACAGGTAACAAGTACATTCACTATCATGCACATGTACCACAAAAAGATGCGAATGGTGCGATTACTGGACATAAGAGAGTGCATCTATTTTCTGAACAAGTAAAAACATCATCGGCGTTTGGTAATTCATCTCCTAGACATAACATTCAACCACCTGGGAAAGAGAAATTGGAAGAATCCAACGAACTAAGTCAATCATGTGGTGCAGGAATGTATTGGTGCAACACAGACAAAAAATGTAAACCTATGCCAACTGAAGATGCACCAACAATGGCTGCAGGTACTGGTGCAGTTGCAGGTATTGGTGTTGGTCCACAAGGAGAACCTGGGATTAAAAAGAAAAGACTCCCAGGACTAATATCTTACATGTCACGTAGAAATCCTAAACTTACATAATGTGGTTACTCCATTTATTACCTGACGCATTTTTAATCTGGATCATCAATCTATTATTAGTTGGTGGTCTGATTGGTATTGTCGTTGGATTCTTCGGAAGTAAATTACCATTCGTTAGCACATATGCACGAATGATTCAAATCGCATCAATCATTATATTCTGCATTGGATTATACTGGAAGGGTGGTTATAGTGTAGAAGCAGATTGGCGTGAACGTGTTGCAGAGATGGAAGCTAAAATTCAAATCTCTGAACAAAAATCAAAAGAGATAAACACAGTAATTCAAACGAAATATAAAGATAGAGTTAAAAAGATTACTGAGACTAGGGAAGTTATCGTTGAAAAAATCAAGATCAATGAAAAAATCATTGATGCGAAATGTGAACTTGATCCAATGGTAATTAGTATTTTAAATGAGGCAGCGAAGAAACCATGAAGAAATTATTAATTCTTTTGCTGCTTACAGGTTGTAGCACCACTGTGCCAGTGGCACGTAAGTTTCCAGAAATACCAGATATGTTAAAAGAAACTTGCAAACCATTGACACAAATAAAAGAGGGAACAACCAAACTGAGTGAAGTGATAACGGTTGTTACCGATAACTACATGGAACATCATAAGTGTAGTGATAAAGTCGATATGTGGATAGAATGGTATTCGTTACAAAAGGAGAACTTTGATTCTGTAAAATAATACCTGAGGATACGCATGGAACTTACAAAACAACAACTAAAAGAATTGCTTCCGAAAAATCCGTATATTGACCAATGGCACAATGCATTAAGCCAACTACTTCCAGATTATGAAATTAATACGCCACAAAGAATCGCTTCATTCATAGCACAATGTGCTCATGAATCTGGTGGTTTTATTTTTCTGACAGAAAATCTAAACTACAAAGCAGCATCACTACGCAAAATATTTGGAAAATACTTTCCAGATGATGCAACCGCAGCTGCATACGAAAAGAAACCAGAAAAGATTGCAAACAAAATATATGCTAACCGCATGGGTAATGGTGATGAATTATCTGGTGACGGTTACAAATATCGTGGTCGTGGACTAATTCAACTTACAGGCAAAACAAATTATACATGGTTTGCTGCATCACTAGAAATCTCCGCTGAAGAAGCAGCAGAGTACACTCAAACATTTGAGGGTGCTGCTCAATCTGCATGTTGGTTCTGGGAAACTAACAAGTTAAATCAATATGCGGACACTGGTGATATCCTCACGATGACAAAACGTATTAATGGTGGAACGATTGGACTTGAAGATCGCAAGAAACATTATGCTCATGCACTTCATGTGTTAGGAGTTCACTAATGAAATACGCAGCGTTATTATTACTTCCATTACTTTTTGCATGTGAAGAAAGATATCGTTATCCATGCCAAGATCCAGAGAACTGGGAAGAAAGGCAATGTAAAAAACCATTCTGTAGTGCGAATGGTACATGTCCTGAAGATTTGAAACATTATGTAAAAGATAGTTCAGGCAAACCTATTATTCCACCACAAGAAACAACAAATGTTTCATCTAAAGGAGATTGTAAATGATTAATGAATTATGGTCAGGCGAGAGATACACTACAGAAGAATTAAATGCTCGTCTTAAATTCTTCATTGGTATCGTTCTTGGATTAACACTATTTGGTATTGTTTTTGTTGTTCTATACAGTTTGATTTTCGTTACACAACCAATGAACGGAATGAGTCCTGTTGACAACAAATTCTTTGAACTAATTATACCTATCGCTACATTCTTGACTGGTACATTGTCTGGTATTATGTTAGCAGGTGATGATAAAGAATTGAGAGCAAAAGCACTTGATGCTGCAAACAAACCTTACACACCACCACCAGAACCACCATCAGTAGCAAAAGCATCATCTGGTACTACTGCACCAATGGCAAGTTTTACACCTGCAGCACCAGTATCTTCATCATTTGATGTACCATCATTTACTGCATCAGTAGGATCAGGATTCGGTGGTAAACCAGCACCAACACAACCGGATCATCCAGAACTATGATTAATTTTATAGCCAAGATGTTATCTGGTGAAGGGGAAGAAAACCCAAGTAGCAAGAGAGTGATTACCTTTCTGGCATTCGTTCTACTTGCTACTGGTTTTATTGCCGAGTTATTCTTTGAAAGAAAGTTGAATCCACAGACATATGATGTTATAATGTATATTGTGTTAGGTGGATTAGGATTTACCGCTTCTGAAAAATTTACCAATAAGGATAAAAAATGAAAAAGATTATTCCATTAATTCTTCTTGCTGTTGCATCAGTATCATTTGCTGCTGAAGAAAAGAAAGTATGTGTTAAAGAGTTCGATAACAAAACTAAGAAAGAAAAAGAAGTTTGTAAGACCATCAAGGTACACAAAAAGTTAGAGGGAACTGCAATCCCTGATAAGAAATAAAATGTATCCTGATGACCAACAGTTGGCAGATATTAAACTAAAGACTAGTTTATTAGAAAAAGATATTCTGCAATCCGAAAAAGTTCTAAATAAACTCTCTGATTCAATTCAAAAGATACAGGAGTTGAACGTCAATATTATGCAGATGCTTACGATGCATGAGTCTAAGCATATTCACCACACAGAGGTGGAACACCAATTGAAAGACGATTACAAAGAACTGCATTCCCGCATCACTACCGTTAATCGTGAGTTACACGAACGAATAGATCAGGTAGAACGGCACATAACCGAGCGTATTGATGCACTACGCTCGGATCTTGCTAACCACAAAAAACAAGATAGTGAAGAAAAAGGACTTGACTTTTTCGACAAATGGAAGTATATTATAATATGTGGAGTATTAGTAGTTGGTTACATTGGCGGTCAACTTAATTCGGCACAAATACTAAGCCTGATAAAATAAGTTTGACTTTTGTTGTAGTATCTTATATAATGAGTGTATGTTACATATTGATTCGAAGTACGTCCGTTTAATATCCAACCGTCTGCGTAATTTCAAGCAGAAGGATAACTATTTGTGGAACTTTTCTTGTCCTTACTGCGGTGATTCCCAGAAGAACAAGACGAAGGCACGTGGTTATGTTTTTCAAAAAGATGTAAACCTATTATACCGTTGTCATAATTGTGGAGTGAGTACCAATGTTGGAAATCTGGTCAAACATGTGGATCCAACCCTACACAAAGAGTATACCCTTGAAAACTACAAGGAAGGTACACTCTCTAACGCCAACGGCAGAAGTGCAACGGTTACCGTACCAACAGTACGATTCGGAAAAGTACAAAAGAAAAGAGCATTTGAACATGCAGAATGGATCAGCCAACTGCCGAGTGGACATTTCTGTTTAAAATATGTTGAAACAAGAAAGATACCACTAAAGCACTACAATAAGTTTATGTTTACTGCCAACTATGAGAAATTCATTAAGGCAATAGTACCAGACATAGACAAAGATATATCGAATGATGCTAGACTAGTAATCCCTTACTACAATGAATATGATGAGTTGATTGCAATAACTGGTCGTGCATTACAAAATGCTGATGATCGTTTGCGTTATGTTACAGTTAGAATGAATGATTCAACCACTAAGTTAATCTATGGTATGGATCGACTTGATAAAGATAAGAAAGTTTATATTGTTGAAGGACAGATAGATAGTTTGTTCTTGCCAAATGCAATTGCATCTGGTGATAGTGCATTGGGTGCTACAGCAAATTTATTTCAAGCGAAGAATAAAATTTTAGTATTTGATAATGAACCACGAAATAAAGAGATTGTGAAGTTAATGCAAAATGCAATCACATCGGATCATAATATCGTCATATGGCCAGATAATGTTGTAGGAAAAGATATTAATGAAATGGTGATGCGTGGAATGGATCCATTGCAAATTAAAGATATTATAGATAGTAATACCACTAACGGTTTAGAAGCACAACTGAAATTTAATTATTGGAAGAAAGTATGAAAGTTGAATTGATTAGTTATTCACAGCCTGCCATGCATTTTGCAGATAACATGACAGACTTGGTTGCATTTTGTGCCCGTGTTTCAAATCCTGCAAATCAAAACAATAAGAAAACAAACGAGAAGTTAATTCGTTATTTGATAGATAATCAGCATTGGAGTCCACTAGAGATGGTCTCCATATGTTTGGAGATTGAAACTACCCGTGATATAGCACGACAGATTCTTCGGCATAGAAGTTTTTCATTTCAAGAGTTTAGTCAACGATATGCTGAAGTAGATTTTGGTACGGCAGGTGAGAATTGGGCAGAACGTGAAGCAAGATTACAAGATACAAAGAATCGACAGAACTCCATTGAGACTGAAGATTTAGGATTACAAGAAACATGGAAGACCCAACAAAGTTATGTAACATATGCAGCAGAGAAAGCATATCGTTGGGCAATAGATAATGGCATTGCAAAAGAACAGGCACGTGCTGTTCTTCCTGAGGGATTGACTGTATCCCGACTATACATGAATGGTACCTTAAGGTCTTGGGTTCACTACATACAACTTCGCTCTGCGAACGGCACACAAAAAGAACACATGGAAGTAGCAAAGGAATGCGGAAACGTAATCGCTGAAGTATTCCCTATGATTAAAGAATTTATCGCATAATAATAACGGAGAAATGATTGAACACTATTCACGGAATAAATATTGATCCCAGTAGAGATTCATTGTTTGATGAACTGGGAATCAAAAGACTTAAAGAATCGTACATGAAAGAGGATGAGTCCTCACCGCAAGAAAGGTTTGCATATGTTTCAAAAGCTTTTGGAAGTAATGATGAACATGCTCAAAGGCTGTATGAGTACAGTAGTAAGCATTGGCTTTCTTATTCTACTCCTATCCTCAGCTTTGGTCGTAGCAAGCGTGGTCTTCCTATCTCTTGTTTCTTACCTTATTTGGACGATTCCGCCGAAGGTTTGGTCAACACGTTATCGGAAGTAAATTGGTTATCAATGTTAGGAGGAGGAGTTGGAATTGGATTGGGGATCAGAAGCGCTGATGATAAGTCTGTTGGCATTATGCCTCATCTCCGCACGTATGATGCTTCGAGCCTCGCCTACAGACAAGGTCGCACTCGCCGTGGTTCTTATGCCGCTTATCTCAATATCAGCCATCCAGATATTCTTATATTTTTGGAGATGAGAAAACCAACAGGTGACCAGAACATGCGTTGCTTGAATTTACACCACGGTATCAATATTACAGATGAATTCATGCATTTAATTGAAAAGTGTATGATTGATTCGGATGCAGATGATACATGGGAACTAAAAGATCCAAACACCAATGAAGTTCGTGATACAGTATCGGCACGTGAATTGTGGCAGAGAATATTAGAAATTCGTATGCAGACTGGTGAACCATATCTACACTTTATAGATACAAGCAATAAAGCAATGCCAGAGTTTCAAAAGAAACTTGGTCTAAGTATCAAACAATCCAATCTATGTTCTGAAATCATTCTACCAACAGATAAAGAAAGAACCGCAGTATGTTGCTTATCATCCGTGAATTTGGAGTATTATGATGAGTGGAAAGACGATCCTTTATTTCTTGCTGATATTGCAGAGATGCTTGATAATGTACTTCA
>Ga0208783_10000685_pt1 | contig 20731 bp, 13 predicted proteins | sample DEB19_08_DNA_2_FD_184529 | JGI IMG/M metagenome (GOLD analysis project Ga0208783, IMG submission 184529) | Aqueous microbial communities from the Delaware River and Bay under freshwater to marine salinity gradient to study organic matter... | ecosystem: Environmental > Aquatic > Marine >...
CCAGTCGATCGACACCGTCGGCGTCGGCGGCCTCGTGAAGATGGCCTGCGAGAAGGGCCGCGCGGTCGCGAAGGACCAGAAGAAGGCCTTCAAGCTCGGCGTCTGCGGCGAGCACGGCGGCGACCCGTACCTTGAGCGCTCGCGGCTGCGGCCGCTCCCTCTGATGAAAGCGCAGTGATCAGCGCCCGCGGTGCAAGCCGCGGGCGCTGTTGTTTTGCCCGCATGGGTTCGAGAACCGTGGCGCTCGCCGCTTGTGCGGCCGACGAGGCGGACGCTTCCACAAATTACTCAGTGCGCTGATTGATTTTACTCAGCGTACTGAGTAATTTGTATTCATGCCCGAGATCGTCCGTTCCGAAGCCGAGACGCTCCGCGACCGCCTGGTCGAGGCGCGACGCCATGTCCAGGTGGTCGTTGGCCCGCGGCAGGTCGGCAAGACGACGCTGGTCCGATGGGCGCTCGGGGCGTGCGGCTTGCCGACGCACTATGCGACCGCCGACGATCCCGGCAGCCTGGCGGAGGGCTGGCTCCGGCAGCAGTGGGAGGTTGGCCGCGCGAAGGTTGCGGCCAACCGTCGCAAGGGTGCCGTGCTCGCCATCGATGAGCTCCAGAAGCTGCCCAACTGGTCCGAGCAGGTCAAGCGACTGTGGGACGAGGACACGGCCGCGCGATGCCCGCTCCGTGTGGTCGTGCTCGGATCCTCGCCGCTCCTCCTCCAGAGGGGACTCACCGAGAGCCTCGCGGGGCGCTTCGAGGCCATCCGCATCCCGCACTGGTCGTTCGACGAGATGCGGCGTGCCTTCAAGTTCGATCTCGACAGGTACCTTGTGTTCGGCGGCTATCCCGGTGCCGCGGCGCTCGTGCGCGACCAGGCGCGATGGGCGGCCTACGTGCGCGAGTCGCTCATCGACACCACGCTCAACCTCGATGTCCTGCAGCTTTCACGGGTCGACAAGCCAGCGCTGCTGCGACGGCTCTTCGAGTTCGCATGCATCCATTCCGGACAGCAGCTGTCGTATCAGAAGATGCTCGGGCAGCTGCAGGACGCCGGCAACACCGTCACGCTCGCACACTACCTGCGACTGCTCGAGGCGGCGGGCATGGTGCGCGGCATCGAGAAGTACGCCGGCGACATGATCCGCCAGCGCGCATCGAGCCCGAAGTTCCAGGTGCTCAACACGGCGCTCACCTCGGCGCTCGCAGGCGACGAGCCGCGCAAGCTCCTCGCCACTCCCGATTCCCGCGGACGGCTGGTCGAGAGCGCCGTCGGAGCGCATCTCGCCAACGCCGCGGCAGCGGGCCGCTGCAGGCTCTTCTACTGGCGCGAGCGCAGCCTCGAGGTCGACTTCGTGGTCGAGCGCGAGGGACAGGTCCTGGCGATCGAGGTGAAGAGTGGGCGGCGACGCGATGGGCTGCCCGGCGTTGGAGCGTTCCTGAAGGCGTACCCGAGGGCGCGCGCGCTGCTCGTGGGCGCGGATGGCGTGGCGGTGGAGGAGTTCCTGCTGAAGCCGGTGGAGGCGTGGTTCGGGTGAAGTCATAAGGCGGATGTCACCCTCGAGATTTGGGGCGCGGCGCAGTAAGCTCTCCTCCATGGGAAACGACGGCGCGTCCTATCGAAGAATCCGAATCCACAACGACGGTGCGCCCGTCGAGGGGCTCTATGACAGCGTTGTCGATACGCGCCTCAAGGCGCTACTCGATGCCGCCGAGCGTGCAGGTGTCGCGATCGGTACCCGCGCCCTGAAGGGTCGAGACGGTCGGCTCCTCGCACGCGAGCTTGCGACCGCGCTGGTCGACGCAATCGAGGCGAAGCTGGGTGCCGAAGAGGCCGCGACCCCGGCGGACGTCGACATCGTCAACCGGCTCCTCCGCGAGGTTCAAGCGGCCAGTGGGGAGATTCCCTCCGCCGCGACCGACATCCTCCCGCTCGTCCTTGAGCGCATCGGGCCGCGGCACGACATCAATCCGCCCGACCTTTCGGACCACGGCTTGCTGACTGGACGCGAGGGAACTGAGAGCCTCCTGGTCCAGCTCAGGCGCGAGCTCGCCACATGCAATCGCGTCGATTGGCTGGTGTCCTTCATCAAACTCGCGGCCGTCCGCATGCTGCAGCCGGATATCGAGGCGTTTCTCGCGCGCGGTGGAACGATGCGCGTGGTCACGACCGCCTACATGGGCGCGACCGATCCGAAGGCGCTCGAAGAACTCGCGGCGATCTCGACGCTGCATGGATCGCGACTGCAGATCCGCTTCTCCCGCGAGTCCGACGCCACGCGCCTGCATGCCAAGGCCTACATCCACCGCCGCGATAGCGGATTCGGCAGCGCGTACATCGGCTCGGCCAACCTCTCGCGCCCCGCGCTCACCGAGGGGCTCGAGTGGACGGTGCGTCTCTCGCAGGCGGCATCGCCGGGCCTCTGGTCGAAGATCGAGGAGACATTCGAGCAGTGGTGGGGCGATCCCGACTTCGTCGAGTATGGACTGACGCCGGATCACCCGACCCACGCGCGGTTCCGTGAGCTCGTCGCGCGCGAGAAGGGCGCGTTCGCCGCGGGTTCGGGGGAGCCTCTTTCCGCACTTCCGATCTTCGACCTGCAGCCGAAGCCGTTTCAGCAGGCCATACTCGATCGCATCACCGTCGAGCGCGAGGAGCTTGGGCGCGCACGGCATCTCGTCGTGGCGGCGACCGGAACCGGCAAGACGATGATCGCTGCGTTTGACTACCGCGACTACGCCGCGAAGTTCGCGGCGTCGGAAAACCGCGCCCCGCGCATGCTGTATGTCGCGCACTCCGAGCGGATCCTCAAGCAGGCGCGGCTGAGCTACGCCCAAGTGGTGCGGAACCTGAACTTCGGCGGACTCCTCGTGGGTGGCCATGATGATCGGCCATGCGACGCACTGTTCGCGTCGATCCAGTCGTGGAACTCACGGATCGGCACCACCTCACTGCCTCCGGATCACTTCGACTACGTGGTGGTCGACGAGGTGCATCACGGCGAGGCTCCAAGCTGGCGAAAGCTCCTCGAGTGGATCCGCCCGCGGACGCTGCTGGGATTGACCGCGACGCCGGAGCGTGCCGATGGGCTCGACATCACGCGGCACTTCGAGGATCGCATCACCGCCGAAATCCGCTTGCCCGACGCGATTGCCCGTCGCCTCCTCGTGCCGTTCCGCTACTTCGGCGTCACGGACACCATTGATCTCCGCGACGTCGACTGGACACCACGCGGTTACAAGATGGACGAGGTCCAGCTCCGGTACATCCAGGCCGGACCGCAGTGGATCGAGAATGTCCGGCGCGCGGTCCTCAACTACATCGCGGAACCGCTGCGCATGCGGGCGATCGGATTCTGCAGCGGCGTTGCGCACGCACATGCGATGGCCGACGAGTTCGAGCGGGTGCGGTTCGAGGCCGAAGCCCGGGGGCAGCGTGGGATCCGCGCCGAGGCGCTCGACGGCGACGATTCGCTCGAGCGGCGCGAGGAGGTCATCGGACGGCTGCGGCGCGGCGAAACGCAGATCATCTTCGTCGCGGATCTGTTCAACGAGGGCGTCGACATCCCCGAGGTCGACACGGTGCTCTTCATGCGGCCGACGGATAGCCTCACGGTCTACGTGCAGCAGCTCGGTCGCGGCCTGCGTCTCTGCCCGACGATCGGCAAGGATTCGCTGACGGTGCTGGATTTCGTCGGTCAGTACCGGAAGGAGTTCCGGTTCAGCGAGCGGCTCGGAGCGATGCTCGCGGATCCAGCGGCCTCCATCGAGTCGCAGGTCGAGAACGGCTTCACAGCGCTTCCGCCCGGATGCTCCATCACGCTCGAACGGATCGCGCGCGAGCAGGTGCTCACGAACATCCGTGCGCAGACGCGCTCGCAGCGCGAGCGGCTGATCGAGTCGATCAAGCGGCTGCGCGAGCGGCTGGAGCGGACGCCCTCGATGCGAGACTACCTGGAGGCGACACGGATCGATCCGCGCGCCTTCTACGCGAAGCGGGACGCGCGGCTGACCTGGTCGGGGCTTCTCGCTGGTGCGAGCCTTGCCAGCGACGGCGCCGAGCTCGACGCGATCACGCCTTTCATCTCCTCGTTGCGTGCGGTGGCCTCGATCACGGATCGTAAGTTGGTGGAGTTTGGGAGATCTCTGCTCGACGCGCTCGAGCAAAACGAGCCGATTGCGCCTGAGGCGCTCGCTGATCGCAGGCTGCAGATGCTCCTGGTGGAGTTTGGCGATCCGGTACGAAAGAAGTACGGACGAGAGGCGGTCGCGACCCCGGCCGATGTGATGGTTGAACTGCGCGCGAATGCGCCGCTGAGGCGCGAGTTGCGCGCGCTGCTCGACGGGATCGCGACGCGGGTGGTGGGCGTCGCGCCTGTACCGGCCGTCGCGGTGCCCGAGGCCGTGCCGCTTTCCCTGCATCGCGTGTACACACGCCGGCAGTTGTTCGCGGCGTTCGGCTGGGAGTCGATCTGGAGTGCGACGCCGCAGAGCGGCGTGGCGTGGATTCCACGTCACGCGGCGTACATCATGCTCGTGACTCTCGAGAAGGACGCGGACTCGTTCACCGAACGCACCCGCTATCGCGATTACGCGATCGGTCCATCGGTGTTCCACTGGCAAAGCCAGGCGTCCGCGCGTCCGGATCAGGGCGATGGAGTGCGCATCGTCAAGGCAAAGGACGGCGAGGCAACGATGTGGCTCTTCGTCCGCAGGTCGACCGATGACGAGTTCGGCACCGAGCCGTACGTCTTCATGGGGGCCTTCAAGCCGACCTTCATCGAGGGCATGCAGCCGATGAGTGTGACGGGCGACCTTGCGAACGCGATGCCGGCGGAGTGGTTCGAGGTCGCGGCGCGGGCGAGGTAGCGGGTCATTCAGTTGAATGACGGCTCAGTACCCGCCTTCGTGCTGCCCCCACCCACGCGTTCCGCTGCACCCATCCCGCTGCTACAACCCACCCCGTGCCCTCCCGCCCGCGCCCCCGCAAGCCGCAGCAGGCAGCCGACTCTGCGCCATCGGTCGATCCGATCCCGATCGATCGCGCGGGGCTCGTCGAGACGCTCGCCGACTTCGCGCACTCCTCCGCGTGGGAGTCTCTCCGCCACTGCGCGCAGCCTGCGTCAACGGCAGAGCTCGCGACTACGCTCGGACGCCCGGTCACCGCCGTCCAGCGCACGCTTGACGCACTCGAACGCGTCGGTCTCGTCCGCAGGCTCGCCGCCACCGCGCGTTCGCGGCGCATCCGCTACGAGGTCACGCGGCCGAAGATCGTCATCCACTGGGACCCCGCGAACCCAGCGCACCGCGCCCTGCACGGCCGCCTCGGCCACGCCTTCGAGCGCCGCAGTGCCGCGCACATCGCCGACGCGCTTCCGTACGACCAGCGCGAGGCGACGCGCGGATACATCGACCGCCGCCTCTTCTGGGGGCACTTCGAGCAGGACGACCTCGACCAGATCAAGGCGATCGTCGGCATGCTCGACCTCCTCATGGCGCGCGTGAACGCGCGGCACGCGCACGCGGGCGCCCAAGCCGGCGCGCAGGCCGCGCCGTGCAACTACCACGTGTCCTTCGCGATCGTGCCGATTCCCGCGGAGTTCCCGCCACCGGCGCTCATCCAGGTCGATGGCCGCCAGAACACGCCGTATGCGAAGCGCCACCGTGCGGCGTCGGCGTTCGAGTCGCTCACCGCGCGTGAGCGCGAGGTGTTCGACATGCTGCTCACGGGGCGCTCGCTCGCCGAGATCGGCCGCGAGCTCGGGATCGCGCGCCCCACGGTGGCGACGCTCGCCCAGCACTGCTACGCGAAGTTTGGCGTGGGCGGGCGGCAGGAGCTCGTCGCCGCCGCGATGGGCCTCAAGCGTTCATCCGAGTGAATGACCGCGCGCGGGTTGTTCGGGCGCGGTCGCGGGGCGCGACTTGCCCGCCCGCGGATCGGGCGCAGGGTGGATGGGTCCCTGTCCCTCCAGATCCCTTCGGAGCATTCCATGCGTCTTTCCCTCGCCATGTGCGCGGCCGTCGCCGCAGCGTCCGTCCTTCCCACGGCTCACGCCGCCGTCACCACGAACAATGTCAGCACCTCGCTCACCTTCACGGGCACGGGCGGATCTCAGAACTACACCGCTGCGATCAAGCGGCAGGTCGGCATCGCCGACACGGGCACGCTGATGGGCCAGTTCGGCACCAACACGGCGATCCGCGGGCGCTTCTCGGCGCAGGCGGTCGGCGCCGCGGGCGCGGGCGCGAACGGCGGCAATGTGTACGCGATCAACGTGCAGATCGGCAGCATCGTGCAGGTCGGGCCGTTCGCGCAGACCTACACGCAGCCGATCCTGACCGCGACCGACCGCATCGGCGGCTCGCTGATCACGGGCGCGTCGATCAACTTTGGCCTCGGCGGCGGCGGGCTGGTGTTCGATGACTTCGGCGGCGCCAACCAGATCCTGATCGACAACAGCGGTTCGTTCGGCGACGCCAACTACCGCATGCGCGTGGATCCGAACTTCGATCCGCAGGGTCTTTCGGGCCTGCCGTCGCTCATGAACACCTACGCGACGGTCGCGGGCGACGGTTCGGTCGGCTTCTCGACGAGCTTCGATGTATCGGCGCTCTACGCGGGCATCACCGATGTGAGCTCGCTCTTCAACGGCAACCTGACCGAATGGGAAGTGCGCGGCTTCAACAGCTCGTTCTTCGTCGAGGTCGTGTCGGTTCCTGCGCCTGGCGCGGTGGCGCTGTTCGGGCTTGCCGGCCTCGCGGGCCGTCGTCGTCGCCGCTAATCGACGACGCGCCGCGAGATCGCGTTGAACCAGCGCGTTTCCTTCGGCGGACCGTCCTCCACACTCCACTCTTCGACGAGCCGGAGCATCTCGCACGCGCGGATGCTCCGGCTTGCTTCTGCGGGACTCCGGAAGCGGAAGGTGCGGCCGTCGGCCACATCGACGCGCTCCGACTCCTTGAGCGAGATGTAGATCGCACCCCCCGGCCGCAGCGCGCGCGCAAGCCGCCGCACGGCCTCGCCGAAGTCGTCGTCATCGAGGTGGATCAGCATCGCGCACGCCCAGGTCCCGTCGAAGGCGTCGCGGTCGTCCATCTCGAGGACGTCCTCCACGCGCACCGCGAGCCCCGTGCGCCACGTCGCCTCGTCGGCGATCTCGCGCGACCGGTCGCGGGCGTCGACCGCGTAGCCAAGCTCCGCGAAGCGCTTGCTGTCGCGCCCCGAGCCGCAGCCGACGTCGAGGATGCGCCCGCCCGCGGGCACATGCCGCAGGAACCGCGTGCGGGCGTCCTCCATGTCGATCATGAACGTCCGCGCGCAGAAGGCGGGGGCGTGGGTGGAGTACCAGTCACGGTCGCCATCGGAATCGTGGGAGTTCAGGGGCGGTGCCAATTCGCGGACCTCGTCGGCTCTCAGGCTCAATCGCGAAGGTTAGCGGCTGGCTCAGATAGTCGAAACTACTTGCGCCATCAAAGGCGGAGACCGATGATCCGACTGTGGAACCCAGCCATCCATCAGCCATACAGCAACTCGAGTTCCTGAAGAAGGTCGAGCGACTGCTTTCCAACGGAGGCTTTACTGCCACATACAAGTTTGCGTTGCTTATTGCGCTGGCGAACATCGCGGTGGAGCGAGGCAACGACTCGGGCGACGAACTCCGCGTCGATACAGAGGATCTGGGACGCGAGTTTGCGCGGCTTTACTGGAGAGCGCCGAGGCCATTTGGGGATCTCAACGCTCCGTTGAAGCAGGCTCGTTCCCCTGGTGACGCCACGATCATTCGGATCGTGAGCCCACTTGCAGCTCGGACTGGATGGTCCTTCACGAGGACGCGGCAATACCCTGCGGAAGCCACCGCGGTGACGGACCAAGTTCGAAGGCTTGTGTGCCGTTACCCGCTATATCACCTGCAGGAGGTCCGCGCTCCAGGCGCCGCGGCGGATGGACAAGACTACTTTCTTTACCCAAAGCCGACGGCGAACGAAGCAGAGCGAATGTCGCTTAGTTTTATCACGCTCAAGCCGGGTGTGGGAGCGTGCCTTCGCGCGCTCCATGGACTGGTGGTTCGCCTCTGCGAGAGCGAGTGGGCACGATGGCTTCGCAAGGCGAACGAAGAACTCGGCGCGGACTCTAAGCTGGAGGACGAGCTCTTTGGCTGCGAGCGGACGGCGCTGACCAGCATGGTCGAGCCATTGCGAGTGCTGCAGAAGGGCAGGTGCTTCTACAGTGATGTCGAACTTGGGCAGGCGGACGCAGTTCATGTCGACCACTTCATTCCGTGGTCGATGTTCGCCTTCGATAGCCCTTTCAACCTCGTATTGGTCCACCCGGAAGCAAACTCGTCGAAGGCAGCATCGCTCGCGAGCGTTCGGTTTCTTGACAAGATGCTCGCGCGAAATCGCATTGCTGCCGACGTATTGACCGCCGTGGGTGGCGGCGCGGGTGATCCCGAGAAGTTTCGCTCAGTAGCGAGGTGGGCCTACCACACCGCGGAAACCTACGGGTGGCTGGACTGGGATTGGTCCCGGCGGGGGGAGCGCAGGCCAATGGATGGAAGCTGGCGAGAGTGCCTTTCCGAGTGAGGCGTAGTCACGCGAGTTCGCCGCGGCGTTCAACTTGGTCGGCTGGCACAATTCCACGGGCCAATTTGCACTCATCGTTAACCTCACACTGCACCCGCGCCAGGCGCCCTGGTTTGTCGGCATTCAGTTCGTCCGCTTGGACTGCGTGACGGTGACACGTAGCGTGCAGCGGTCATGAAAGTAGTTCAGCAGATGTTGATCGGCTTGGCGCCGCCTGTGTAGGTCGAATGCTCTGACGCAGCCGCACGGGGTTCGTGCTCAAGGCCTGGGCGATGCGCCGCCACGGCTGGAGCGAGGCCGAGGCGCATGCGTGGCTGCTCCGTTCGTGGGCGCGCGTCCATCGCAACAATCCTGTGTTCACGCGGGTGCTGCGGGACGAGTGGCGGTAAAGCAGCGGCGTCGACGAGCGGAGCGGAGACCTCGCGGCCTGAATGCGTACGGGCGATCGCTCGTGTCAAAAACGCAACAAGAAAACTTGACACAGATCCCCTCGCATCCAACAATCGCGGCATGCCTCGCGTGCGCGCCGCATCCATCCCCGCCCCCGAATCGACCGCGTCCCGCGTGCGGCGGGCGGTCACGCGCGCCCGCGCTCGCGGCCGCGCGTGGCGGATCAGCGACTTCGCCGACATGCCCGCGCTTGCGGTCGCGCAGGCGCTCTCACGGCTCGCGCGCGAGGGGGTGATCGTGCGGATGTCGAAGGGCGTGTATGCCGCAAAGGGCAGCACGCCCGAGCGCGTGCGGGTCTACAACGCGGAGCCGCAGTTGGTGGGGGTGCCACTCTTTCCGTGTTCCGTTACGGCCGCCAACATGCTTCGCTTGAGCCTTCAGTGTCCGAAGTATGCGTGGTACTCGACTCCCGCAAGCTTCGTCCCTCACGCGATCGACCGGGAATCCGTCAAGGTGGTAACCCGCCGCCCGCGGTCCTGGTCGACGATCGAGCCCCTAGATGGCGCGCTGCTCGAGGTGCTCCGCGACGGTTGCATCCACAGTGAGCTTGAGCCGGTGAACACCGCGTATGTGCTCCGAAAGGCACTGCTGGAGAAGGGACGCCTCCAGCGCATCATGCCGATGGTCAGGGACGAGCCGCCCCGCGTTCGCGCGATGCTTGGGGCGCTGCTCGATCGGGGGCGCGCCGCGAAGCCGCCTGAAGTGCGCGCGGCGATGCGCTCGCTTCGTGCATCGTTGAATCCGCTTTCGCGCTACCGATTCGGGCAACTGGGCTTGCTGCCCGAGGCGCAGCGCTGGCAGGCGCAGGCATTGAAGCCGATTGGCTGACTGGGCATCGATCGCGCTGCAACCGCGAAGACGAATCGAACGGCGAATGGGGAAAGTCAGGTGGCCATGTCAGGTGCGGAGGAAAGGCAGCAGCGACTCTGCGAGCGTGCATCGTTCAGGCGGCATCTTGACGATGCGGCGCTGTTCTTCGCCAAGAGAGGCATACCCGTTGAGTACATCGAGAAGGACTACTACATCACGGAGTGTCTCCGAGTCGTGCAGGCCGAGGTCGGTGGTGCAGTCGTGTTCAAGGGCGGCACGAGCCTGTCGAAGGGATGGGCGCTGATCGACCGTTTCTCCGAGGACATCGACCTCTTCATCGATCCGCTCGCGTTCGTGCCTTCGCGCGGAGGAAAGGCGATGCGCACCACGATGAGGAAGATCTCCGCGCGGATCGCGACCGACCTCGCCTTGGTTCCGCAGCGAAGCGCGCTCCGGGCTGTCCGAGGGATCGCTCGAACCGAGCGGTTCGCGTACCAAACGATGTACCCGAGCCTCGTGCCGGTTGCGCGCGAGGTCTGTCTTGCCTCCGGCGTTGGCAGCGGGCGCGAGCCGGTCGCGCAGGTCATGATCCAGTCGCTGCTCGGGGAGTTCCTGCGTGCGGTCGGCGTCGATCTCCAGGCGCCCGACCTCGATCCGTTCGCGATGAAGCTCCTGCACTTTCGCCGCACATTCGTCGAGAAGCTCTTCGCGATCGACCACGCGGTGGCGGTCTCGGCGGCGACAGCGCTTCCGATCGGCCCGCGCGCCCGCCACTACTTCGATCTCGCCGCGCTCGCCGTGCAGCCCGAGGTGCGCGCCATGCTCGAGGGCTCCGAGTACCGTCGGATCATCCGCGACTGCGTCGAGATCGATCGGCGGTTCTACCGGCGTGCGGCACGCGATCCCGAGGCGTGGTCGTTTCGGCAGAGTCCCGCGCTGTTCCCGAGCGCACGCCTTTCGGCAGCGTTGCGCGCCGAGTACGAGACGCAGTGCGAGCTCCTCTGCTTCGGGGCATACCCGCCGTGGCCCGAGGTCCTCGCGCGCCTGGAAGCGCTGAGGCAGAACCTGTAGTCGCACCGCTCAGCCGGCACCCGCCCTCGCCAGGTCTTCTGCACTCCCGATGTCGATCCAGCGGCCGTCGAGGCGCGTCGCTTCGAGCGGCGTGCGCTCGGACAGCCACGCGATGAAGTGACCGGGCGCATCGGGATTGCCACCGCCGGCGAGATACTCGCGCACCAGCGCGGGCAGCTCGCGCGGGAGCAGATACACCGCGATCGCGCTCAGGTTCGACTCGGGGTTCGCGGGCTTCTCGCGGAAGCGCGTCACGCGCGTTGCGCTCGCATCGAGCATGACCTCGCTGTACTTCCCTCCGGGAACCGGCGTCGGCACTTCGCGCACGATGAGCTGTCCGCGTCCGCTCGCCGCGAACCGATCGCGAAGCCGCGCGAGATCGAACTCGAACAGGTTGTCGCATGCAAGCACGAGGTAGCCGTCGACATCCTCGCGCGCGGGCGCAGCGTCGAGCGCGAGCGCCAGATCACGGATCGCGCCGAGCCGGGACTCGTTGGTCATCGCGCCGTCGTTCACGATCTCGATCGGAAATCCAACGCCTGCCCCGCGCTCCCATACCGCGAAGTCCGAATGGAATCGCCCATTCGCGACCACGACGCCGTCCGTCACGCTGGCGCACGCCTCGACCTGCCGCGCAATCCGCGTCATCATCGGCACGCCGCCGACCTCGAGCAGCGGCTTCGCCTTGTGAAGCGTGAGCGGGTAAAGCCGCGTCGCGAAGCCAGCCGCCAGGAACACGGCGCGCAGGCGCGGCTCGGGCGGCGCCACCGTGGGTGCCAGCGTCGTGTGTCCGAGCGCGCGGCACGCCTCGTCGACCTTCGCCCGATGCGCCTCGTCGCGGCACGCGTAGAGCACAGCGCCGCCCGAGCCGGGAAACTTCGCACCGGCACCCAACTCGCGGCCGAGCGCGATCAGCGCGCGATCGTCGGGGGCCACATCGAACACCTCGCTGCGCAGGTCGAAGTTGCGGTTCATGCAGGCGATGAACGCAGCGACATCGCGCGTCTCGAGCGCGGCGCGCCCCGCGGTGGCGTTGCAGGCGAGCTCCTCCATGACCGCGCGAACCTTGCGGTCGCCCGCCTCGAAGCGCGCGAACACGGGCGCATGCACATCGCCCGAACTCGTGCCCGGGCGCCCGTGCCACGCAAGCAGCAGGGGCGGCAGGATCGAGGGGTCGACGCGCTCGATCGACAACTCCGCGAACGGTGCGCGGAAGTCCATCGCGATCAGGCCCTCGTGCGACTGAACGAGCCTGTCGAGCGGTCCCGCGCGAATGCCGAGCACCTCGTTCTCGGCGCGCCACGCGAGTTCCGCGATCCGCATGCGCGAGAGCCCGAGCGCGTACCACGCGTTCCACGCGCGCAGCGCCGCGACGATGAGGGCGCTCGACCCCGAGAGCCCCGCCTGGAAGGGAATGCCGCTCTCCGCCTCGAGGGCGAATGGGCGCCTCGATCCGTCGATCGCCAGCACCTTCCACGCGGCGCGCAGGAGATCCGAGGGAGGCGTGAACTCACTGGCTGCGCGCAGCGTCACCCGCGCCTCGAGTTCGCGCACGGCGAAGCCGATGCCACGGCCTCCGTAGAGGTCCGAGGGATTGCCGAGCAATCCCACGCGGGCATGCGCGCGTGCGGTGATCATGCGAATCGGGAAGGATAGTGCGTCGCGCGGTGCTCCGCGGCTTGCCATTACACTCACGCCCCATGCACGCGGACACTTCCGACCGCCCCGACGCGCGCGGGGTCCCGATGGTCCATCCGCCCGACGCTGAGCGGGTGGCCGCCGATCGCGCGTGGTTGGCCGACATCGCGCAACAGCCCTGGCATGTCCGACAGCTGGCGTATCTGCGCCGCGGCGGGCCTGGCTACCTGCAGAGCGCGCTGACGCTCGGCGGAGGCACGGCGAGCGCGTGCCTCCTGTCGGGCGCAGCGTTCGGCTACGAGCTCCTCTGGGTCGCGCCGCTCGGCATGATCCTGGGCGGCATCGTCTTCATGGCGATCTCGCACCAGACGCTTTCGACGGGCATGCGCCCGTTCGAGGCGATGCGCGTGCACGCGGGTCCAGTCGTCGCATGGGGCTGGGCGATCGGCACCGTGCTCGCGTCGGTCGTCTGGCACTTCGCGCAGTATTCGCTTGCGTCGGCGGTGCTCGTCGACCTCGCCGATGTCGCTGGATTCGCGGTCCCGCGCTGGCTGATGGGCTTCGCCGTGCTCGCATGGGCGATCCCGACGGCGCTCAGCTTCGGCTCCGGCCGCAAGTTCGCGTCGGCGTTCGACACGCTGATGCGCTGGATGGTGTGGCTGATCGTGGCGATGTTCGCGGTCGTCGCCGTGCGCGTCGGCCTTGGGCCGCACGCGGGCGACATCGCGGGCGGCTTTGTTCCGCACATCCCGGCAGACCGCGGGGAAGTGCGTGCGAACCCCGTCATCGTGGCGGGACTCGCGACCGCCGTCGGCATCAACATGACATTCCTCTATCCGTACTCGCTGCTCGCACGCGGCTGGGGCCGCGAGCACCGCGAGTACGCGAAGTCCGATGTCGCCTACGGCATGGTGCTGCCGTACATCCTGGTCACCGCGCTGATGGTGATCGTGGCGGGAGCGACGCTCTCTGCCGATTTCGCGGGCAAATCCATCGGCCCCGTCGACGCCGCCAAGTCGCTCGGCTCGCTGCTCGGCCCCGTGTGGGGGCGCGTGCTGTTCGATGTCGGCCTGCTCGGCATGCTGCTCACGACGATCACGCTGCACATGGTGTGCTCGGGGCTCGCGTGCTCGGAGATGTTCGGACTGAAGGTCGGCTCACGCGGATACCGAATCGCCACGCTGCTTCCGACGCCGGGCGTCCTCGGCAGCGTGTTCTGGGGTTCGATCTCGGTGTGGCTCGCCGTCCCGACGAGCATCATCGCGGGCGCGCTGCTGCCGCTGGCCTACTTCGGCTTCATCAAGCTGCAGATGAGCCGCGCGTATCTCGGCGACGATCGCCCGCGCGGACCGCTCGCCGTGGCGTGGATCGCCGCGATGGGCGTAGGCACGGCGATCCTGGTCTGGTTCCTGGCGATGTCCGCGGTGAAGGACTTGCCCGCGTACTGGGCGCGGCTCGCCGCGCTCTTCGGAGGTGCGGCGTGATCAAGGTCGCGATCATCGGGACGGGCTTTCTCGCACGCACGCGCGCGCGCTGCTGGAAGCGCGTGTTCGGCACGCGCGTCGAGTGCGTGGTGGCCGCGCGCGACGGCGCGAAGGCGGCTGCGTTTGCGCGCGAGCACGCGCTGTCGGATGCGTGCACGATCGACCGCGCGCTTTCGGATCGCGCGGTCACGCTCGTCGACCTATGCGTGCCCAACCGCGTGCACCGCGAGTTCTGCGAGCGCGCAGCCGCGGCTGGCAAGCATGTGCTGTGCACGAAGCCGCTCGCCGCGTTCTGGGGACAGGGCATGCCGGCGGACGCTGCCGCGACCGCGGTCGCAGGCACCGAACGCGCGACGATGCTTGCGCGCGTGACCGCCGACGCCGACGCGATGGTCGCCGCCTGCGCGAAGGCCGGCGTGCATCTCTTCTACGGCGAGAACTGGTGCTTCGCGCCCGCGATCGTGCGCGCACGCGCGCTTGCCGCTGCATCGGGCGGCGCAATCGTCGAGATGCGCGGATGGGAGAGCCACTCGGGCTCGCACTCGGCGTACGCGAAGGACTGGCGCCACACCGGCGGCGGCGCACTGCTGCGGCTCGGCGCGCATCCGATCGGCGCAATGCTGTGGCTGAAGCGCGGTGCCGCGCGCGTCGTGTCGGTGTCGGCCGAGCTGCGCGAGCAGCCCGATTCATCCGGCACCGGTCCCGAGTCCTGGGGCGCGTGCACGCTCAAGTTCAGCGACGGCAGCGTGGGCGTCGCGTACGGATCCGACCACATGCTCGGCGGCATGCAGAGCCATCTGACCCTGCTCGGCCCAGCGTTCCGCTTCGAGTGCGCGCTCTCACCCGTGGACATGCTGCGCGCGTACGCGCCGCGTGACGGCGCCTTCGGCGGCGAGTACATCATGGAGAAGGTCGACGGGCAGGCGGGCTGGTCGACGCCGATGCCCGACGAGGACTGGACCTCGGGACAGCAGGGCCTCGTGCAGTCGGTGGCGGATTCGCTCGCGGGCGGCACTGCGCCGGCATGCGACGGCGAGCTTGGTGCGGAGGTCGCGCGCGTGATCTACGCGGCGTATCTGAGCGCGGCCGAAGGGCGCCGCGTAACGCTCTAGCACCCGCCCCAGCTGCCGAGGAGGAGCGCGAGGTCGGCGCCCGCGACGGTGCCGTCGCCGTTCAGATCGGCGGCTGCGTTCGCGGTGCCCCATGCGTTGAGAATGATGGAGAGGTCGCTCGCGCCGACGCTTCCGTTCGCATCGAGGTCCGCGGGGCAGCAGGTTCCCGCCGCGCCGCCCGCAGCGGGAATCGTGATCGCGCAGGACTGGAGCGTCACGAACTCCGCCGCGTCGAGCGTGGTGTTCGCATTCACACTCGCCGGCGCCTGATTCGCGAACTTCAGCACTCCTGCGTTCGCCGAGCCATACGGCGCCGCAGCGACCGCGATCTGCTGCGGAATCGCGCCGAGGTACGCGGCGAGATCGATCGTTCCCTCGACGACGCCGCCGTTGGCGCCGGTCGCGGTGCGCGGATTGCCTGTACCCGCAAGGGTGTTGCCGAGGTCGTTGAACCAGCCCGAGTAGGCGTTGTCGTTCTCATCGGCCACGAACACCGTCCACGCGGCCGCCTGTCCCGACTTCGCCCACGGCGCGGCACGCAGCGCGCCCGGCGCATTCGACGCGACGAACACGAACACATCGTCGCCTTCGCCGGCGTCCTCTGTGGCGACATAGAGCTCACTGCCCTTGATGCCCGCCCAGAGGTGGCGCGCACCGTTCGTCGACACCAGCACGGCGTCGGCATCGATCGCGCCGTCCATCGTCCAGGTGTTCGGCGGCTGCGAGCCCGTCACCGTGAAGTGCCAGTCTGCGCCGCCGTTGTTGTCCCACACGCCCGCGCCGTTGTTGAAGACCACATCGAACTGCGTCGCCGTCGCGCTCACGGGCACCGTCGCGGTCCAGCGCAGCGTCTTCGCGTTCCAGGTCATCGTGGCGTCGGGGCTCGCGACCTGCGCCCAGCCGTTGTAGCCGTAGTGGAGCTTCACCGCCGCGGCGCCCGCAAGCGGGCGATTCTGCGGGTTGTACGAGACCGTCGCGCTCGCGCCTGCGACCAGCGGCGTCGGCGTGACCGTCACGACATCGCCCGTGCCGCCGCCTCCGCCCGCGCCACTGCCGTCGCCGACCCACACATGCTGGATCGGGCTCTTGCGCATGTTTCCACGCGCGTCCACGGCCTCGACGAAGTAGTCGACGAGCTTCGAGCGCACGCCCGTGATGTCGGCGTAGTACTGGTCCGCGATCGCCGCGGGCATCTCGAAGAAGTTGATGCTTCCCGAGTTGAAGAAGTTCCCCGCGGGGAACGCGCGCTTCGTCATCGTGACCGACTGCCACGCGCCGACGCCCGCGGTCTGGGCATAGACCTCGTTCGCGTTGTCGGCGAGCGGATTCTCACCGTCGTCGTCGAGGCGGTACTTCAGTGTGACCGTCTGCGTGCCCGAGACATCGTGCACGAAGGTCCACACCTTGAAGTCGCCGTTCGACTGGTACTGCTGGTAGCCGTACTGCGGCCCGAAGTTGGTGGAGCCAGGATTCCACGGGAAACGCTGGGGAATCCAGACGGTCGGCCCCGTCGCGTCGGCGATACCCGCGCCGATCACCGAGTTCGCCTCGAGGATCGCCTCGTTGCACGCGACCGTCGGCTTCACCTCCATGTCGAGGCTGGTGCCGTAGTACATGTAGCCCGAGTTCAGGCTCCCGAGGAAGAAGTGCCATGCGCGCTCGCTCGCGCGGCTCGCTGCGTTCGGCGAGAGGATCTGCGCGGTGCGCGTGGGCAGGCCCTGTGCGGCGTGGATCTGCTCGGCGGTCGAGACATAGTTCTGCGCGGCGGTGATGACCGCCCAGTTGCGGATGTCCTCGGCCCAGCCGTTGGCGATATCGATCGTTCCGTTCGCCAGGACGGGCGGCCAGTTCCAGTTCAGGAATTGCGGCGCGCCGAAGTCGCCGTCCGCGTTCACCCATGCGCCGTCCTCGACATGCACGACATCCGCGGCTGGAACCGGATGGTCATTCAGGTACTTCTGCACGACCGTCGACTTGTAGCCCTGGCTCTCCGCGGTCGTGACGAAGTTCGGCACCGCCTCCATGTAGTACGAGTAGCCGCCGCCCCAGGCGTTGTCACCGTCGTGCGCGAACACGACGAGCATCGGGCGGTTCGGATCGTTGTAGGTCTCGAGCGTACCGAGCTCGCCCGTCGAGATCGGGTTGTATCCGTCCATCCAGCCGAGGTGCTGCGAGCAGGGGACGACGGTGACGAAGCTCTCCGCGCCCGTGCTCGGATCGACATGCTTCGCGCGGTGCGGCGTGAAGGCGAAGGGCATCGCCTCTGCGGGCCCGCAGCCGCGCGAGATCGAGATGCGGCGGTAGTTCGCCTGCGCGGGATTGAGCTGGTCGGCCTTGTTCGGTGGATCGCAGTTGATGCCGCCCGAGCCGTAGACCACGGGAAACTGCGCGCACGCGCGCGAGAGCTTCTCGCCCGAGACGAAGCTCCAGTCGATGCCCGCCTCGGCGAGATACGGGATGAGCCGCGTCGAGAATGCCATCTCGCTTGGGAAAAACCCCTTCGAGACGGCAGGCACCGCGCCCCACGCCTGCGGGTAGATCTCCTTGTAGATCGCAAGTTCCTTGCGGATCGCGTCGCCGTCGATGAGTGGCAGCAGCGCGTGGTGGAAGGAGAACATCACGACATCCATGCGCGGGAATTCGTTGCCGGGCGTGTTGGTCTGCCAGTTGCGCGCCTCACGCCACGGGCCGTGCCAGTTCGTGCCGTAGCCGAGCTGTCCGCCCGCCTCGGCGAAGCTCTGGATATTCGCGATGAGCCCGCCCGAGTACGACACCTGCGCGCCCGACTCGCTCGCCCAGGAGATCGCGCTCACGCAGTCACGCGGGCGAAACTGGTACGCGGCCACGCGGTCATCGAGCCCGAAGATCGCGCGGAGGTCGTTCTCGGGATGCGCGTCGCCCGCGTCGCGGCGCAGGATCGACTGCCACGCGCGCTCGTACCGCTGCGTTCCCGACTGCCGGTCGGGCCAGTAGACCGGCTGCTCGAGATGCCACAGGTAGGTGAAGTGCGTCTTCTCGGCGGCGGCTGGGGCTGCGAGCGTCGCGGTCAGCAGCGACATCGTGAAGAAGTAAGCGCGGGCCATGGCGGACGAGTTTGAGCGAACGGACTCTGGAATGCAAGCGAAACGGGCGTGTTTCCGCTCAGCCGCTACCCTCTCCGCATGCTCCACGCACTCGTCCTCGTCGCATCGATCCTGCACGCGCAGTCCGGCAAGCCCGCCGATCCTCCGTTTCCGCCGCCCGGCGACACGACGCCGCAGAAGCCCGAGTATCCGCCGAAGGTCTACGAGGCGAAGTTCGCGAGCGCCGCGCCGAAGCTCGACGGCAAGCTCGACGACGCGGCGTGGTCTGCCGCGCCGTGGACCGACGACTTCACCGACATCCAGGGCCCGAAGCTGCCGGCGCCGCGCTACCGCACGCGGGCGAAGATGCTGTGGGACGAGTCGTGTCTCTATATCGCAGCCGAGATCAGCGACCCGCATGTGTGGGGCACGCTGACCAAGCACGACGAGATCGTGTTCCACGACAACGACTTCGAGGTGTTCATCGATCCCGACGGCGACGCGCGCGAGTACTACGAGCTCGAGGTCAACGCGCTGGGCACGATCTTCGACCTCTACCTGCATCGCCGCTACAAGGAAGACGGGCCCGCGGAGCACGGCTGGAACGCCGAAGGACTCAAGACCGCCATCCATGTGAACGGCACGCGGAACGATCCGACCGACACCGACAAGGGCTGGACGCTGGAGTGGGCGATTCCCTGGAGCGCGTTCAAGCCGCCCAACTGGGACAAGCCGAGCTTCACCGAGAAGGCGCGCGGCGCCGCCGTTCCGAAGCCGGGCGAGGAATGGCGGCTGAACTTCTCGCGCGTGCAGTGGCTGCACAACTTCGAGCGGAAGACCGCGCCGAAGCCCGTCGAACGGCCGATCAACGACAGCTACAAGCAGGACCCGCCGAAGGAAGGCGAGGACGGCCCGCCGAGGTACGAAAAGACCGCAGGCAAGCCCGAGGACAACTGGGTCTGGTCGCCGCAGTGGCAGATCGACATGCATGATCCGCGCTGGTGGGGGCGCGTGAAGTTCACGAAGTGACGATGGCCGAGCGAGCTTCGCCTGGGCGCGCGGCGAATCCGATAAGGACACGCCAATCCGACAATCGGAGCGCGTGTTCCGCTTCTCCCGCGAACTTGCGCGATTCGGCAGCCGCACTGCGTGCCACGCGTATCTTCGAGGGAACCTCTCCGGAACATCGGCCTGCCATGGAACGCTCCACCGTCACACGCACCAATCGCTCGGTCGCCTCGAGGATCTTCGAGGAGATTGGCATCACGCCGCAGGCCGGCAACCTGTTCCATGCGACCGCAGAACGGCTGCTTGCCGCGTCCGAGCTCGTCGGCCTGCACCATCACCAGCAGATCATCCTCGCGCAGCCGAAGAGCGAGGTCATGGTCCAGTTTCCGGTCGAGATGGACGACGGACGCCATCGTCTGTTCAAGGGCTACCGCGTGCAGCACTCGAACGCGCTCGGACCGCATCTCGGCGGCATCCGCTTCGCGCCGCGGCTCTCGCTCGACACCGTGAAGGGCCATTCCATCCTCTCGACGCTGCGCGCATCGCTCGTACGGGTGCCCTTCGGCGGCGCGTTCGGTGGCGTCAAGGTCAATCCGCGCGAGCTCTCGCGCGACGAGCTGATGCGCGTGACCCGCCGCTACTGCAGCGCGATCAGCCATCAGATCGGGCCCGCCTATGACATCGTCGCGCCCGAACTCGGCGCCGACCGCCAGGTGATGGCGTGGTTCTTCGACACGCTCGCGCAGACGACGCCCGAGCCGACGCGCCAGGATCAGTCGCGCGCGGTGATGGGCAAGCCCGTCGAGCTCGGTGGATTCGGCGGCCGCGGCAAGCTCGTCGCGGCAGGCGTGACCGCAGTGCTCGAGGAGCTTCTGGGCGATTCGATGATCGAGCTCCCCACGGCGCGTGTTTCGCTCGTTGGATTCGGGCATGTTGGCTTGGCCGTCGCGCGATCGCTCGCGATGCACGGCGCGCGCGTGACCGCAGTGCTCACAAGCGGCGCCGCGATCTACGAGCCGGGCGGCATCGATGTGATCGCGCTCGGGCAGCATCGTGCACGCACAGGAGACATCGACGGATTCGAGACGGCGACGGCGATCCTTGAGCGCGACTTCTGGACCGCGCCCTGCGAGTTGTGCGTGCTGTGCGGCGAGGACGGCAGCCTCGATGTCGCGCGCGCCGCGCAATGCCGCGCGCGCGTCGTGGTCGAGATCGGTGCCGCGAACATCGCTCCCGCTGCTGAGGAGTTGCTCACGCAGCAGGGGATCGAGGTCGTCCCCGACATCCTTGCGGGCGCGGCGGGGGACATTGCGAGTGCGCTCGAGTGGCGCGAGGCGCGGCTCGAGCAGAGCTTCCGCAAGGAGGATCTCGACGCGCACATCCGCAAGCAGATGACGCTGGCCGCGCGCCGCGTGCGCGTCGCGCGCGCTCGCTACGAGTGCGACCTGCGCATGGCCGCGACCTGCTCGGCGCTCGAGCGGATCGGCAAGATCTACGACATCCGCGGCGTGTTTCCGTA
>Ga0208783_10000687_pt1 | contig 20717 bp, 23 predicted proteins | sample DEB19_08_DNA_2_FD_184529 | JGI IMG/M metagenome (GOLD analysis project Ga0208783, IMG submission 184529) | Aqueous microbial communities from the Delaware River and Bay under freshwater to marine salinity gradient to study organic matter... | ecosystem: Environmental > Aquatic > Marine >...
CGCACCAGCACCACTGCCGATCCACCGCCGGCAAGGGCGGCGCCCTGCCCCGCCAGGGCCATCACGCGGGCCACGTAGGCCTGCGTCTCGGCGTACGGCGGAATGCCCCGGTAGCGACGCACCGCACCGCCCCCGGCGTTGTAGGCCGCCAGCGCCAGGGGCACCGATCCGAACTCCCGTATGCCGCTGGCGATCAGCCGGGCCGATCCGGGTATCGCCTGCTCGGCATCGAAGGGGTCGCGCACGCCCATGCCGCGCGCGGTGGCCGGCATGAACTGCGCGATTCCCTGGGCGCCCGCGCTGCTCACCGCGCGCGGGTCGAAGTCGCTCTCGGCCTTGAGCACCGCCGCCAGCAGGGCCGGCGATATGGCCGCGGCCGTGGCCGATCGCATCACGATGCCGCGGTATCGCGCGGGCACCCAGGGCTGCAGGCCCCCGGCCGCCGCGCTCACGGGCAGGGTGGCCCCGGGCTGGCCCGCGCCGCAGCCCGGCAGGTAGCCCCAGTGCCACTCCTCCCAGGCGTATCTCTGGATGAACCCGAATGCGCGGGCGTTGCGCACCAGCCACGCGTGCACGCCGCCGCTCACCACCAGGTCGAGCTCGGTGGAGTTGCGATGGCGACTGCGCCCCGGCGGGGCAACCCACCTGGGGTCGGGATGCCGCGCGAACAGCACGGCCTGCTCGGCATCCGAGCGGAACGCGCTGGTCACCACCAGGTCCATGCCCGCGGCACGTATGGCGCGATCCATCTGGTCGAACGCCGCGGCCACCGCCGGGCACATCGGCTTGCCATCGCGGTACACCAGAGGTCCGCTGTAGCCGCCACCGGTCGCCCACCCCACGGGTCCGTCGTCCGGCATGCCGGCCACGGCGGCCACCCCGGCGCGCGCCGTGGCCGACACCCGCGTGCCGAGCGGACCCGGCCGCGCCACGCGCACCTCCACCTGCATCGGAATGCGCCCATCCCCCACCAGGCGAACCGACTGCACGCGGGCGCCCGACCCCTGGGCGGAATCCCACGCCGCCCGCCCCGCGGCCTCGCGCAGGCGCGCGCGGAGGTTCCACGGGTCGATGAGCGCACCCGGGATGGCGTCGAGCAGGGCCCGGCCCGCCGACAGCGCCGCGAGGTCGGCGGCCAGGCGTGCCCCGCCCGACGCCACCCGCAGCGCCCCCAGGGCACCCAGCCCCAGCACGGCCGCCACGGCGATGGCCGCGAGGGCCAGCACCACCGGCATTGCCTGCCCGCGCTCGGCAGGCCGGGCCTCCGCCGCGCGCGCAGGGCCACCATCGCGCGCTGCCGAACGCAGGCTCCTCACTGCACGCGCACCGCCGCCTGCACCCGCACCGCACCGCCGCGCGCCCCGAGGGCCGCCAGCGCCGGGGGTCGCGCCGCGCCGACCACCCGCACCACCTCACCCGGTGTGCCCGTGGCGCGCAGCGCCTTGGCGCGCGCGAGGTCCTGCGCCGACGAGGCCGCTGCCAGCACGGCCACCACCTGCACCGCCAGCACCGCGAGGGCCACCAGCACGGGCAGCATCGCCAGCACCTCGAGCGACGCCTGGCCGCGCCGGCATCGCCACGGCGGCCCGTGCTGCGGCGTGCGCCTCACCCCGGCACCTCGGCATCGGCCGCCACGGTCGGCGCGGGAATCCACGGCAGCAGCATCGGCACGCGCACCCGCACCGACACCTGCCCTGCGCCCCGGGGGTCGTCGCGCGTGCGCACCGTGGACCCGCGCGCGAGATCGTCACCGAGCATGCGCTGGGCCGCGGCCCGCACGGGGGCCTGCACCGCCGCGGCACGCGCACCCGCCCTGGCGGCGTCGCGCGCCGCACCCCATGCATGCGCGGCCAGGCCCACCTGCACCACCGCCGCGCAGGCCAGCGCCACCACGGGCACCACGACCACCAGCTCCACCGAGGCCTGGCCGCGCGTGCCCCCGCCAGGCCCCTGCTGCCACGGAACGCTTCGCATGCGTCCACCGTATGGGCGCCACCCGCGCGGGTGGCGCGCGGCATGTGACGATTCGGAGCCGGGCGCGTGCCGGCCCTGGATGCCCGGCTAGAGCCGCCTGCTGTCGCGCACGATCCACCAGATCAGCAGGCCCAGCGCGGCGATGAGCGCGATGTACCCGAACGGCGTGATGCGGTCGGCCAACAGCGGATACCCGGCGATGAGCAGGAATGCGATGCCCAGCGCCGCCACCACCACCACGACCCGCTGCCAGGGCTTCATCACCAGCCACGCCAGCGGATTGCGGCGGAAGTACGCCACGCCCGCCGCGAGGATCGCCACCACGAAGAGCACCGAGATGACCTGCGACATCGTGGCCAGTGCCACGGCGAACGCGCGCTCCCACCACACCATGAGGGCGGCGATGCCGAGGATGATGATCGCATTGCGCACGCCGACGGGCATTGGGCGAGGATACCGGCGCGCTCGGCTCTACCATGCACCCGTGACCCAGACCTCACCCGACATCATCACCGTGCTGCGCTCCACCGACTCGCCGGGCTACCTCGACCTGCGCATGGGCGACGACGCGGGCGCGCAGCTGGCCACGGCCTTCCGCACCGCGGGTCCGGGCGCGGCCACCATCGGCACGGGCGAGCTGCTCATCGGCGCCCCGCATCCGGCCGACGCCGGCAGCCGCCGGCACATCGTGGAGCCCTCCGGCGAGCACCGCGGCTACATCGAGTACCGCTCGCGTCTCTCACCGGTGCGGTGCATCACCGCGCTGGTGGGCGACGAGGGCGTGCGCGCGTGGACCCGCGAGCGATCGGCGCTGGGCGCCCTGCTGCATCGCCTTCGCCCCCAGTCGACCATGCCCGATACCGCGGTGATGATCGGCCAGGACGAGGCCGGCGACGTCACCGCCGTGCCCGGCGGCTATCGCCTGCGCTGGCATGGCGCCGCGCGCCTGGACCTCAGGGACTCGGCGCTGCTGGCGCTTGCCCTGGGGATTCCCCGCTAGCGCGCGCCACGAACGCCGGGCAGCGCATCACCGGCACGGCCGGATACCGCGGCATGCGCGGCTCCTCGCACATCGTGAACACCGAGCGACGGGTGGGCACCAGCCGCTGGAACGCGCACCGGTCGCACAGCCCCCCGGGCATGCGACGGCGGTCGCCGGTCACGCCGCCGGCGCCCCCGCGCGCAGGGCGTCGGCCAGCCCGATGAGCGGCAGGTCGCCGTCCAGGTCGCCGTGGCGCGCGCGCACCGACGCCGTGCGGGTCTCCACCTCGCGGTCACCCACGATGAGCAGGTAGGGCACCTTGCCCAGCTCGCCGTCGCGGATGCGCTTGCCCATGCTCTCGCTGCGGGCATCCACCTCGGCCCGCAGGCCGGCGCCCTTCAGCGTGGCGCCCACCTCGTCGGCGTACGGCGCATGGCGATCGGACACCGGGATCACCCGCACCTGCTCCGGGGCGATCCAGAACGGCAGGTCGCCGCCGGTGTCCTCGAGCAGGATCCCCAGGAACCTCTCGAGCGACCCGGTGATGGCCCGGTGGATGATCACCGGGCGCTCCTCGGTGTCGTCGGCCGTGGTGTAGGCCAGGCCGAAACGCTCGGGCATGTAGAAGTCGAGTTGGCAGGTGCCGAGCTGCCACGAGCGCCCCATGGTGTCGGTCACCTGGATGTCGATCTTCGGGCCGTAGAAGGCGCCGTCGCCCTCCTTGATGCCGTACTCGCGATCGCCGAGGGCCTGGCGAAGGGCATCCTCGGCCTGGTCCCACATCTCGGGCGTGCCGGTGGCCTTCTCGGGCCGCGTGGACAGGAACATCGCCACGTCGGTGAACCCGAACCGCGCGTAGAAGCGCTCGGTGAGGTCGAGGATCGACCGCACCTCGGACTGGATCTGGTCCATGCGGCAGAACACGTGGGCGTCGTCCTGCGTGAACGCGCGCACGCGGAACAGCCCGTGCAGCACGCCCGAGAGCTCGTGCCGGTGCACGTGCCCGAACTCCGCGAGGCGCAGCGGGAGGTCGCGGTACGAGCGGCGGGTGGATCGGAATACCAGGCAGGCGCCCGGGCAGTTCATGGGCTTCACGGCGAACCCCTGCTCGTCCACCTCCGTGAAGTACATGTTGTCCTTGTAGTGCTCGTAGTGGCCGCTCTGCTTCCAGAGCTCGTCCGAGAGCATCGTGGGGGTGCGGATCTCCTGGTAGCCCATGGCGTCGAGCTCGGTGCGCAGCGCCGACTGGATCTCGTTCACCACGACCATGCCCTTGGGCAGGAAGAACGGGAACCCGGGGCCGGCCTCGTCGAAGTAGAAGATGCCCAGGTCGCGGCCCACGCGACGGTGGTCGCGGGCACGCGCGGCCTCGAGGCGCTCGAGGTACTCCTCGAGCTCTCCCTTGGTGGGGAACGCCGTGGCGTACACCCGGGTGAGCATGGGGTTCTTCTCGCTGCCGCGCCAGTAGGCCCCCGCCACCGACAGCAGCTTGATGTGGCCGATCTTCCCGGTGTCGTGCACATGCGGGCCGCGGCAGAGGTCGATGAAGTCGCGCTCGCGATACAGCGATACGTCGGCCTCGCCCTGGCGGCCGAGCTCCTCCACCTGGTCCACCTTGTACGGCTGCGCGCGCTCCTCGAAGAACGCCTTGGCGTCGGGGATGCTCATGACGCTGCGCTCGAAGGGCGCCTTCGACTTCACGATGCGATTGATCTCGGCCTCGATCGCCGGGAAGTCATCCTCGGTGATGGGCCGGTCGAGCTCGAAGTCGTAATAGAAGCCATCCGCGATGGGCGGGCCGAATCCGAAGCGCGTGCCCGGGAAGAGGTTCATCACGGCCTCGGCCATCACGTGCGCCGCCGAGTGGCGCATGACGTAGAGGTGATCGTCGCCGCTCTTGCCGGTGACGATGGCGATCTCCTCGCCGTCCGCGAGCGGGCGCGCGAGGTCGCGGATCTCGTCGCCCACCCGCACTGCCAGCGCGGCCTTGGCGAGGCCCGGGCCGATGGCGGCGGCGGCGTCGTGTCCGGTTGCCCCCTCGGGCAGGTCCAGCCGGTTTCCATCGGGAAGGACGACGTGCATGCGGCGCGCGATGCTAGCAACGGCCCGGGGCGGGGCCGGACCCCTCTTGCGCGACCACGCGCATGGGCGGAAGATCCCGCCGATGATGCGGTGGCTTCTCTGTGGGTCGTCTCCCACCCCGGTCACGCGCCGGGTGGTGCCGGCGATCCTCGTCTCGCTGGTGCTCGCGCTGTTCGGCACGGTGCTGCTGGTGTGGGCGCCGGACGTCCCCGGGCACGGCTGGATACGCGCCACCTACGTGCTGTTCGTGGTGCTGGCGCTCAAGCTGCCGCTCATCGGGATCCTCTGGTGGCTCATCGCGCGCAACCCCGAGTGGCCGGGCAAGCGCCCCACCTGGCTGCCGGCCGAGCAGGCGGAGATCCTCGCCTACCTCGAGCGCGAGTCCCACCGCGCCGCCGCGCTGCCCGATGCCGTGGAACGCCTGGAGTACCTCTCGCAGGAGGCCTGGCACGTGGCCGACCGCCTGGAGGGCGAGGCCAAGGTGGATGCCCTCACGGTGGCGCTGCGCATCGACCTGGTGCGCGAGCGCGCGCGGCGGGAGCGCAGCGAGCGCTAGGCGGCGCGCCGCTCGCAGGCTAGACGGCGGTTCCCACCAGCAACCCGATGGCCGACGTGATGGCCATCGCCGCCACGCCCCAGAAGAGCACGCGGGCGGCGGCGCGCACCACCGGCGCGCGGCCGAGCATCGCCCCGGCGGCGCCCAGGATGATGAGGCCGATGATCGTGACCACCACGGTCACCCAGATGCGCTCCGCCTGCCCGTAGGGCGGCAGCACCGCGATCAGCGGCAGGGCCGCGCCCAGCGCGAACGACAGCGCCGACGCAATGGCCGCCTGCAACGGCCGGGCCTTGGCGTAGTCGGTGATGCCGAGCTCATCGCGCGCGTGCACCGCCAGCACGTCGCCCTTCGAGAGCTCCTCGGCCACCTCGCGCGCCAGGCGCGGCGAGAGCCCCCGCTCCTCGTAGATGACCGTGAGCTCGTCGAGTTCGCTGTCCGGGTCGTCGGCAAGCTCGCGCCTCTCGCGTTCCAGGTCGGCGCGCTCGGCATCGCGCTGCGAGCTCACCGACACGTACTCGCCGGCCGCCATGGACATCGCGCCGGCCACGAGCCCCGCGATGCCCGCCGTGATCACCGCACTGCGATCCGCGCCCGAGGCGGCCACGCCAAGCACAAGGCTCGCCGTGGAGACGAGGCCATCGTTGGCGCCCAGCACGGCCGCACGCAGCCAACTGGTGCGGCCGGTGGCGTGCTGCTCGAGATGCGACGGCAGGATGGGCACGGGCTCCAACGCTAGTGCGTCGAATTGAGAACATCCGGTAAAGAATCTGCGAGACAGACACTGTAAGGCTTGCGCTCCCGCGAGGCGCCTGCCACATTACGGCCATGCACTCAATCTCCTCGTGAGGTTGATCTGCATGGCGGTACTGAGCGGCGGACGCTCCGAGATCGGGGGGTCTCGGTCAGCGCGGGAATCGGGGGGTTCCCCGCGCCGTCCGCCGCCGTCCGCTTCCTGCGATGCTCCACTCCATGAATGGGGTGGGCATCCGCGTGGGCCGGGCCGCCGAGGGCCTGCTCTCGGCGAACTGGCGTGAGGGCATCGGCCGCAATGGCATGCCGTACGCCTACACCTGCCCGGACGGCGCCAAGTACCCCTACCAGTGGTTCTGGGACTCCCTCATGCACGCCCTCGCCTGGAACGAGGTGGATCCCTCGCGCGCCGCCGACGAGGTGCGGTCGCTGGCGTCGATGCAGCAGCCCGACGGGCTGATCGGCCACACGATCTTCTGGGATGCCCCGGTGCGCGTGGCGCGCCTGGCCTTCTACAACGTGCGCGCACGCGACGACATGGCCACCGCCACGATCCAGCCGCCATTCCTCGGGTGGGCGTGGGCCGAGATCGCCGCCCGGCTCGGCGACCCCGCGTTCGCCGCACAGGGCCGCGCGGTGGTGGGGGCCTACAACGCGTGGATCGAGCGCGAGCGGGTGGACGACACCGGGCTCGCCTGGGTGATCCTCCCGGATGAGACCGGCTGCGACGCCTCGCCGGTATTCGACCGCGCGCTCGGCTGGCGCCGCCACGGCACGCCGGGCTTCGCGGCGCTGGTGGCGGACGTCCGCCGCCACGACTTCTCGTTCCGCCGCATCCGCGCCGCGGGCGGGTTCACGGCGGCCTGCCCCCTGGTGAACGCATCACTCGCGCTGGGCTACCTGGGCCTTGCGGCGCTCGGCGAGCCGGGCGCGCGCGAGCGGGCCCGGCAGATCACCGGCGCCATCGTGGATCACCTGTGGGATGACCGCGCCGGCATCTTCCGCCTTGCCGGCCCCGATGGCCTGCCCGTTGCCGTGAGCGCCTGGCAGGGCCTGGCGCCTGCCGCGCTGCCGGACCTTCCCGAGCACATCCGCACGCGCGTGGTTGATGAGTGGCTGCTCGACCCCGCGCGTTTCTGGCCCGCCCACCCCGTGCCGTCGGTGAGCCTGGACGACCCGACCTTCCGGCCCGACGACGGCCGGGTGATCCCCCAGTACTGGCGCGGCCCGTCGTGGCCGTTCACTCCCCCGTTCGCCATTCCCGCGCTCATGTTGGCGGGGCGCCACGCCGAGGCCGCCGTGCTGGTGTCGCGCATCGACGAGCGCCTCGATGGCCAGGGCTTTCGTGAGTACACCGACCCCCTCGACGGCACCGGCATGGGCGGGCGGGCGTTCTCGTGCCAGGCGGTGATCCTCGCGCTTCGCGCGTGGCTGGAGCGCCCGCCGATACCCGTGCGAAGCGCGGGCGACTAGCCCGCCAGCGACCCCCGGAGGGCCAGCACGCGGTCGAGCGACGCCTCGGCGTCGGCCCGCGCAATGCGCCCCGAGGCCAGGGCGTCCGCCACCCCGCGCACGGCCTTGGCGGCCTCGGCCTCGGTGGTGGCCACGATCACCAGGTCGTTGCCGGCAACCGCCGCCGACCCGGCCGCGCCGCGCGTGCCGCCGTAGGGCCTGAGGGCCGGGGTGTCGATGGCGTCGGTGATGGTGACGCCCCGGAATCCCAGCTGGTCACGCAACAGGCCCTGCGTGATGGACGGCGACAGCAGCGCCGGCCGCGGGGACAGCGCGGTGAAGACGATGGACGACATCATGATCATTGGCACCTTCGCCGCGATGGCGGCGCGAAATGGCTGAAGCTCGCGGTCGAGCACGGCGCGGGGTGCGGTGATCCGCACCACGGCATCGTCGGTGTTCACCCGCGCGCGTCCGAAGCCCGGGAAGTGCTTGGCCGTTGCCGCCGCCCCGGCGTCGCCAAGCCCCTGCGCGAACGCCGTGCAGTCCTCGGCGACGGCTTCCGGCCGGGTGCCGAACGCCCGGCCGTCGCGGAAGAGATCGCCTCCCCGCGCGGCGACATCGCACGACGGCGCCAGGTCGGCGGTGATTCCACTGGCCAGCAGGGCGCGCCCCGTGGCGGCGCCCTGCGCGCGGATGCCGGCCGGGTCGAGCCGCGCGCCCATGCGTGCGGCGCTCATCGTGGGTGGCGCCCACGGAAGGCGCTTCACGAGCCCGCCCTCCTGGTCGACCGTCACGAGCAGCGGCTCGTCGAGGCCCGCGGGGCGGGGCACCGACTGCAGTTGCGTGGTGAGTCGCCGCAGCGCGGCGCGGTTGGGCGCGTTGCGGGAGAAGAGGATGACGCTGCCCACCTCGCCGCGGGATATCGCCGCGCGCATCGCGGGGCTCACGGACGTGCCGTCAACCGGCCAGGTGATGCGCTGGCCCGCCAACTGCGCGGTGGTGGGTGCCCCCGCGGCCAGCCCGGGCAGGGCCCCAAACGCGATGGCGGCGAGCGAGGCAAGAGCACCGGCAGCCACCGTGGCGCGCGTCACGAGACCGTCGCCCACCCGACGGCGGTGCCGAAGGAGTTCTTCTGGGCGAAGAGCGGGTTGGTGTCACTTGCCGCCTGCGCAGGATTGGTGGGGATTCGCCGCACCACCACGAGCTCGATGTTCGACTGGGCGGGCATGCCGCGCGTGCGCTTGAGGTACGACACCAGCACGAGCCGGGCATCCTTGCGGCCGAGCCCCGTGGGGTCGGACCCCTCGAACCGGAACTCCTTCGTGGTGGGCCACGACACCACCGGCGCGCTGAAGTCCCTGCCGGTGAGCGTGCGGTACCCGAGCGTCGATCCCGGAAGCTGCGAGAGGCGCTTCTGGGTGCGCTTCTCGCGGAAGATGAACGTGAGGCTGGTGCGGCACCACGATTCGGGGTCGTCGTACACCCGGATGCGCGAGAGCACGCGCACGGCGCTGGTGCCGTTGGGCGCCGCCTGGTTGCGCCAGGTGCGTGCGCCCTGCTGGTAGAAGGTCTGCGTGCAGGCGTCGGGCAGCGACGACGTGCTGCCCGACGCCGTGGCGGCGGGCGGCTGGGCGCCGGACGACGACACCACGGAGGCCGAGAACGAATAGGCGGTGGCCCGGGGCAGGCCGCTGAACGTGACGCTGCCCGCCGACAGCGCCGCGGTGGCCGTGGCCCCGCCCGGGCTGGCCGTCACCTTCACCTGCGGATCGCGCCACCCGCATGTGGAGGTGTCGGGCGTCCACGTGACCGTCACGCTGTTTCGCCCACCCGTGGCCCCGATGGCGGTGGGTGATGTGACGGTGTCGCAGAGCCAGTCGCGTGCGGCGGTGACGCGCCCGAACACCCCCGGGTAATCGGGCTCCCCGCACAGGAACCCCCAGCTGGTCACGCCCACGAGCACCGAGCGGCCGTTGACGGCACCGGTGAGCGGGCCCCCGGAATCACCCGAGCAGGCGTCGTTGCGCAGCGATGGGTTGCTGGCCGGCGCATTGCCCGCGCAGATCATCGTGGTGGCGATGAAATCCCCGGGGTAGAAGCCGTTGCACGCGGTGTCGGTGATCAGCGGCACTCCCCCGGTCACGGACTGCAGCGTGGTTGCCGTGGTATCCGGGCCTCCCGACGACACCGGCCAGCATGAGTAGGGATCGGATGGGTCAGGGGTGCAGGTGGTGAGCCCCCACCCCGCCACCTGCGCGGCACTGCCCGCAGCCTGGGCGGCGGCGATGGCCGCATCGTCCGATGGGGCGGGAATCGCCACTGGCCGAGCGGACGTGGCCGCGGGCAGGCGCAGCAGCGCGAAGTCGCCGGACCGGCTTTCGGATGAGTACGCGGGGAAGAGCAGCGCGGAGTCGGGAACCTGTGGGGGCCCCGGATTGCTGCGTGTGTATGCGCCCGGGTACAGCGAGACGGCACTCGCCTGCACGTCATCCACGCAGTGGGCCGCCGTGAGCACCCATCGCGACGACACCACCGACCCCCCGCACAGGGAGGTCCTGGCCCCCATCTGGATGTATTGCAGGGCGACGAAGGGCCAGTCGGCAGGGTTGGCGGCGCCATGGTCCGGCCCCACGATGCGCGCGCCCACGCCGGCGCGGGCCGTGGCCGTGCCCGACGCGCCCACGGCGACAGCGCCCATGAGGCACAGGGCAACCAGCGCGGCGGTGACGAGGCGACGCAGCACAGATGTGACCGTACCAGTGCCGGTTGTGCCACTCGGGGCGGGGCGTCACCCCGTACGCTGCCGGGCGCACCGAGGCGATTCCCCGGAGGGACACATGGCCGACGACCGCGACATGGTGGCGGATGGATTCACCGAGACGGCATCCGACTACGAGGACGCCGTGCGGTTCAACATCGAGGGCGGGCAGCGCCTGGTCATGTCGATCCCGGCCGGGCAGTACCACGACGTGCTCGACGTGGGCTGCGGCACGGGATGGACCACCCAGGCGGTGATCGACCGCTTCCATCCGGCCCGCATCACGGGCGTGGACCCCTCGGAGGGCATGCTCGAGCAGTTCCAGGCCAAGCTCGGCGGCATCGACGGCGTGGAGGTGACCCTCGCCCAGGGCGACGTGGAGAACATGCCGGTGCCCGACGGGGCCTTCGACCTGGTGATCTGCGCGATGGCCTACCACTGGTTCCCGCGCAAGTGGGCGGCGGCCCAGGCCATGGCCGCGAAGATGAAGCCCGGGGGCGTGCTGGCCATCCTCTGCTCGGGACGCGGCGGCGAGCAGGCCTACCGGGACATCCTCGCCAACATGGAGCCCCCCAACTACGTGTGGCTGGGCGCCTTCGACGCAGTGCAGCGGGACATCCCCGAGATGGAGGACTACCTGGTGCAGGCGGGCCTGGTGGTGGACGACATCTGGATGGAGCGCCGCGTGCGCCACACCACGGTGGAGGCCTACACCCAGCGCATGCGCGTGGTGGCGAGCCACCTGATCGGCGACATGCCCGAGGACGAGGCCGAGGCCTACCTGGCCGAGGTGGAGCGCCGCATGCGCGAGGCATCCGGCCCCCGCGGCTGGACCTACGACTTCACCAAGCTCTACGCCATCGCCCGCAAGCCGGCGTAGCGCCCGGGGCTAGTCGCCGGCGAGGAACTCGCCGACGACGTTGGCCACGATGCGCGCGCCCGCGGTGTCGAGGTGCACGCCGTCGGGCGACAGCAGGAACCCCGCGCGCTGGGCGATGTCGTCGTACGAGCGCCCCAGCGTGAAGTGCTCCACCAGCGACTCGAGGCCCGGGCGCCATGAGCCGGTCCACGCGGGCCCCTCCTCCCTGCCGGTGCCCACGATCACCTCGGCCATGCGCTCGTGCACCGGCAGGTAGGCCGCCCCCGTGGAGTCGCTGATCTCGCGGATGACCTCGTTGAACCGCCGCACGGCGTCGTTGGGCGGGGCGTCGAGGTCCTGCCCCAGCGGGGGCAGGGAGCACACGCCCACGATGGTGCCCGCGGCCTGCAGGCGCGTGACCACGGCAAGCAGGCACTCGCCGTACCACTCGGGTGACGGGTTGCGTGGCAGCCCCTTCGACCGGCGCGTCATGTCGCGGTTCTCGTCCGACAGCGTGGCCTGCACGTCGTTGGTGCCGACCAGGATCACCGCCCAGGCCGGGTCGCAGGCCATCACGCGATCCATGTCCTGCAGCATCTCCCAGCACACGCGGCCGTTCACCCCGCCGTTCACGAACGCCAGCTCCAGGTGCTGCTGGCGCAGCATGCGCACGAAGTCCACGCTGGCCCGGCCGCGCACGATGCTGGCGCCGATCACCGCCACCACGGGCCGGCGGGTGCGCTCGTCGGGCGGCAGCTGCAGGAATGAATCGACGTCTCCCGCGGCGGCACCCTGGACGTCGCGCACCGTCTTGGCCAGCACCACGGCGCCCGCGAGGCCCGCGGCCACCACGCCCAGCCCGATTGCCCTGCCGATGCGCATGGGCTGCACGCTAGCCCGTGGGCAGGTCGCGCATGCCGCGGCGCGCCTCGTGGGCCATGGCGGCCATCGCCGAGGCCTCCTCCCCCATGCCGGCGATCTCGCCCGGCGACACCCCGCGCGCCAGCAGGGCCTCGATCGCCATGACCATCGGCAGCACCAGGTCGCCATAGGCGGCGATGCCGTCCTGCGGGCGCCCACCCGGTGGCGGCTCGCCCGCGCGGGTGCGCAGCCCCCAGGGCAGGGGGTCGTCCTCGCCGCGGATGATCGGCTGCACGAGCGCGGCACCGGCGTCGTCGAGCACCCAGGCGAGCAGCATCACCGGGCGCATGGCGCCGTCGTCCGCCTCCAGCGGCAGGAGCCCCCACGTGACGGCGTGAGGCGGGTGAGCCACGGGCTCCCATGGCGGGCCGACTCCCATGGCCTGCACGCTACGGCACGCCGACTACAGTGAGCCGGGAGATGCCCGCAACACGCGGGCCGCACCCCTCGGGAGGAGCCCCATGAAGACCGCCACGACCATCGCCGCCGCCGCCGTCATCGCGCTCGCCGCCCTGCCGGGCCTGGCCCTCGCGGGAGGCAGCGAGCAGGGCAAGTCGCTCGACTGCGGCACCATCACGGTGAACCCGGCGAAGCCGGCCCTCGGCCTTCCGAAGAAGGGCGCCTACGACCTCAACTCCTTCAACAAGAAGGGCAACGCGCCGCTCAAGTGCGCGACGGTGAGGAGCTACGCCAGGGCCTACGTGGCCAAGGGCACCGTGCCCACGGGCTACCGGGTGAAGGGCTACCCCAACATGATCGGGCGCGACTTCTACAAGATCGGCGCCGGGACGGTGGCCGGCTTCCAGATCATCTGGACCAGGTAGTCGCCGGCGGTGCGCACCACCTTCATCGGCTGACGCGCGCGATGGCTGGGAATCCGCTCGACGACGTCGTATCGCGCCAGTACGAGCAGTGGGTGTATCCGGAGCCCATCGCCGACCTTCCGGCGTGGCTCGAGGACAACTGGCAGTGGTTCGACCCCAGCCACGCGCAGCCGGTGCTGTGGCCCGATCGCGATGCGCGCCCCGACCTGCACATCCTGGTTGCCGGATGCGGTGCCAACCAGGCCGCGACCCTGGCCTTCACCAACCCCGGCGCCACGGTGGTGGGCATCGACGTCAGCGAGGCGTCGCTCGACCACCAGCGCCGCCTCGCCGCCGCCAACGGCCTGGGCAACCTCGAGCTCCACCGCATGCCGATCGAGCAGGTGGGGCACCTCGGGCGCGACTTCGACCTGATCATCTCGACCGGGGTGCTGCACCACATGGCCGACCCCGTCGAGGGCATGACCGCCCTCGGGGCGTGCCTGCGCACCGACGGCGTGCTGGCGGTGATGCTCTACGCGAAGTACGGCCGCCTGGGCGTGGAGATGCTGCAGGAGGCCTTCCGCGACATGGGGCTCGCGCAGGATGAGGCATCGGTCGCGGTGGTGAAGCAGGCCCTGCAGGCGCTGCCCGCCGACCACCCGCTGCAGGGCTACCGGGCGATCGCCCCCGACCTGCAGTACGACGCCGGCATCGTGGACACATTCCTCCACGGGCGCGACCGCAACTACACCACCGGCGACTGCCTCGACCTCGTCCGGGAATCCGGCCTGGTGTTCGACGACTGGTTCCTCAAGGCGGCCTACTACCCCCATGCGGGCATGGACGAGGTGCTCCTCGCGCAGATCGCCGGTCTGCCGATCGACCGCCAGTGGGCCGTGATGGAGCGCATCAACTGGCGCAACGGCTGCCACTTCTTCACCGCATGCCGGCCCGAGCGACCGGGGGCGTCGTACGAGGTGGACTTCGCATCCGACGACGTCGCGCGGTACGTGCCGTCGCTGCGCTACCGCTGCACCCTCGACCACGGCGCGATCTCGCGCAGCGACTGGAGCGCGTCGCTCGACGACACGCAGATGGCGATCCTCCGCCGCATGGACGGCGTGCGCCCGATCGGCGAGATCCTGCAGGGCATGGCGTCCGACGACTACGGCCGGGCGCTCTTCCAGTCGCTGTGGCAGCTCGACTTCATCGCCATCCGGCTCCCCGCGCCGACCGCGGGCTAGGCTCGCCGCATGAAGCCGGGGCCGGGAGGCACATTCACGGGCATCGTCGCGGCGGTGCTGATCCCCATCGTCTGCGCAGCGGGGGCGATCATCGCCGCCATCGTGCTGGCCATCCCCTGAGGCCCACCGGCCCGACGCCGATCATCCGCAGGGCAGCACCGCAGCGCCGGTCGTGCACGCACGGCCCGTGCGGCAAGATGCCGCCGTGACCCCGGCCGCCGACACCCACGGCATCGTGTGGCGCCTGCTGCTGGTCGGCGCGGCGGGCGGCGCGTTCTCGGCGCTCTTCGGGGTGGGCGGCGGGGTGATCATGGTGCCGCTGCTCATCATGCTGTGCGGCTACGGATCGCGGGCCGCCACCGCAACGTCGCTGGCCGCCATCGCGCTCATCGCCCTCGTGGGAGTGGCCACCTATGGCGCCCTCGGCAACGTCGACTGGGTGGCCGCGCTGCTGGTGGGCATACCCGCACTGCTGGGCGTCACGATCGGCGTGCGGGTGCGGGCGCGCATATCGGCCGTGGCCATCTCGCGGGCCTTCGCCGTGCTGCTGGTGGTGGCGGCCGTGCTGCTGCTGGTGGCGCCGTCGTGACCGCCGCCATCATCGCGCTGGCGCTGGGCGTGGTGGGCGGCTTCATCGCCGCCCTCGCAGGCGTGGGCGGCGGCATCGTGTTCGTGCCGGCCCTCGCCCTGGTGCTGGGGCTCACCCAGGTGGTGGCCGAGGCCACATCGCTGCTGGCCATCGTGCCGGTGGCGATCCTCGGCACCTGGCAGCAGCGGCGCACGGGCGACGTGCACCTGCGCGACGCCCTCATCATGGGCATCGGCTCCATCGTCACGGCGGTCCTCGCCGCCCTGGCGGCCTCCGCCATGCCGCAAGACGTCCTGCGCTGGCTGTTCGCGGCATTCATGCTGGCCATCGCCGCGCGCATCTGGCTGGGCGCGACGCGGGACGCCGCCCGGGGCGGCTGAATAGGCAACGCGCCGGCCGTCCGCCGGATCCCCCGGCGGGGCGCACAGGCGCTCGCCGATACGCGCGATGGCCGGGCAGCGCCCCTGCCGGCGCACGAGCCCGGCATCTGGCGGGGGTCCGTGGACTCCTGCGCGTGCCCCCGCCTCGCCCAGCCTCCCACATCAGGATCCGGTCACCCCTTGCCGGAGTCGCCGCGGTCGCCTGCGCGCTCGCCATCGGGACGGCGATCGCACTCGGTGCCGCGGGCAGCCTGGATGCCGGGTTCGACCCCAATCCAAACGCCGAGGTGTGGACGGTCGCGCAGCAGCCGGATGGGAAATTGCTGATCGGCGGAAGCTTCAACGAGGTGGGCGGCCAGCCCCGCCCCCGCATGGCTCGCCTGAACATCGACGGAACCCTCGACGCCGGGTTCCACCCCGACATCGACCTATCGGTGCGGACCGTCGCCGTGCAACCCGACGGCAAGGTGCTGGTCGGGGGCATGTTCACACACGTCGCGGGCCAGGCCCGGCCGTACCTGGCGCGCCTCAACCCGAATGGCACCCTCGACACCGGATTCGACCCCGCGCCCGACGACGCCGTCTATGCAATCACCCATGACGCCGACGGCAGGCTCCTCATCGGCGGCGGCTTCGCCCACGTGGGCACCCGCGCCCTCAAGGGCCTGGCGGGCCTCAGCGCGGACGGCGTCGTGGACCCCGGATTCGCGAATGCGAACCTGATCGGGCCCGTCTACGCCATCGCCGCGCAGGGCGACGGCCGGATCATCGTCGGCGGCTCGTTCGCAAGCGCCGGTGGCCAGCCGCGCAACAACATCGCGCGCTTCAACCCCGACGGCACCCTCGACACGGCCTTCAACCCGGACGTCAACGCGGAAGTCAATGCGATGGCCCCGCAGGCCGACGGCAAGGTGCTGGCCAGCGGGTTCTTCACGCGCATCTGGGGCAGCGCCCGGGACAACATGGCGCGACTCAACGCGGACGGCACCCTCGACCCGTCATTCGACGCGGGCGCCTGGTTCTCCGATATCTCGGCGATTGCCGTGCAGGCGGACGGCAGGGTGCTGATGGGCGGCCAGTTCACCAGGGCCGACGGCGACCCGCGCAATTACGCGGCCCGCGTCGATGCCACCACCCCACAGCGCGCCCCCGAATCGCCCACGGCGCAGGCGGGCGACGGGCAGGCACGCGTGTCATGGACGGCGATCCCGGGCGCGATCACCTCGTACACGGCCACCGCCAACCCCGGGGGACGCACATGCACCACGGCATCCGCCACGTGCACGGTCACCGGGCTCGCCAACGGCGCCTCCTACAGCTTCACGGTGACCGCGGCGAACGCGTTCGGATCCGGACCGGCATCGGCCCCGACATCGCCCGTGACGCCCGACGGCACCGCCCGCCTGGTCTCCTCGGTACTCCCCAGTCGCACCGTCGTGGCCAGCGGCCAGTCCATGCGCATCGGTATCCGGGCGCGCAACACGGGCACCAAGCGCGCGCTGCGCGTGCGCTCGTGCGTGCGGGTGCCCGCCGGCATGGTGATGGTGGCCGCGAAGGGGGCGGGCCGCGCGAAGCGCACGCAATGCTTCGCGATCGGCACCCTCGCGGCGGGGGCGCAGGCCACACGCACGATCACCGTGCGCGCCGTGGCGAACCGCCCCCGGACGGTGCGGGCGACCGGGCGGGCGACCAGCACCAACGCGACCGCGACTTCCGCCAGGCCAGTGGCCGTGCGCATCATCGGGCGCTTGCCCGGCCCGGCCGTTACCGGCTAGGACCCTCGGAGCCGGACGTCAGGGTGGGACGATCTCGCCCGACGGCGTGCGCCGGGCGTGCGAGCAGCCGGCGTGGCACGTGTGCTGTGCGAACCCGGTGACCGTGGGGTCGGTGGCATCGCGGGGCGGCCGCGAGGTGACGAACCCCGTGAGCCGCTGGCTCACGCCTGCACTGCCACAGCCCACGCACACCATGTCCTCGTCGCGCAGGAACCGCTGGCGGAACACCTCGAAGTCGAGCCCGCAGGCCGGGCAGTGCAGGTCGTAGCTGGGCATCAGTCGGTGGTGATGGCCACCTTGAGCACCCCGTCCTCCTGGTTGGAGAACAGCGGGTAGGCCTCCTCGATGTCATCGAGGTCGAAGCGATGCGTGACCAACTGCCCGAGGTCGAGCCGGCCGGCCTGCACCATCGACATGAGCGCCCGCATGCGCTCCTTGCCTCCGGGGCACAGCGTGCTGCGGATGTCGATGTCACCGATGCCGTAGACAAAGCCCTCGAGGGGCACCGTGACCTTGTCGCCGTACACGCCGAGCGACGACACCACGCCTGCGGGGCGGACCGACTTCAGGCAGTTCTCGAAGGTCTCCTGGATGCCAAGCGCCTCGATGGCCACGTCGGCGCCCCGACCATCCGTGAGCTCCTTGACCTTGGCCACGGGGTCCTCCTGCGTGTAGTCGATGACCACGTCCGCACCCATCCTCTTCGCCATCTCGAGCCGCACGGGGTTGGAGTCGACGCCAATGACAAGGCTCGCCCCCATGAGGCGCGCCCCCGCGGTGGCGGAGAGCCCGATGGGGCCCTGCGCGTACACCACGACCGAGTCGCCGATGCGCACGTTGGCCGTCTCGGCCGCGGAGATGCCGGTCGAGGCGATGTCGGTGACGAACATGACCTCCTCGTCACTGAGTCCGTCGGGGATCTTCGCCAGGTTCGCCTGCGCGTAGGGCACGCGGAAATAGTCTGCCTGCACGCCATCCGCGCTGTTGCCGAGGCGCCAGCCCCCGATGAGTCCCCACTCGTCGTCGTACCCGGCGCACTGCGAGAAGTCACCGTGCTGGCAGAAGTAGCAGGCACCGCACGGCGTGATGGCACCAACCACCACGCGGTCGCCCACCTCGTACCCGCGGACGGCCTCGCCGACCTGGTCGATGACGCCCACGGGCTCGTGGCCCACGATACGGCCATTTGAGACCGGGTACTCCTCACGCCAGATGTGGCTGTCGGTGCCGCAGATGGTCGTGGTGGTCACCCGCACGATTGCGTCGGTGGGGCCGCATTCCGGCTTGGCCACCTCCTCAATGTGGATGTCCTCCTTGCCACGGAAGACCGCTGCCCTCATCGTCTCGGCCATGACGCCACATCCTTGTTCACCGGCGGGTCGCCCGGTGCGCCCACCTATTGTCGCTCATAAAGCGTAATCCGCCGCTGGGCCCTGACGCCCGGCGCGGACGGCTTGCCGGGATGCGCCGGGTCAGCAGCCGGTGCTGGTGACCGAGCCGTTGGGGCAGGTGGTGTTGGACCAGATGGCCTTGCCCGTGGTGGCGTACTGCAGGTTGGCCTTGGTGAGGTTGGCGTTCGTGAGGTTGGTGCGGTCGAGCAACGCCCCCTCGAGCGTGGCGTCGGTGAGATCGGCGCCGGACAGGTTGGCCCTCGACAGGTTGTTGGCCTCCATCTGGGCCAGCGTGAGGTTGGCGCCCGACAGGTTGGCGCCGCGCAGGTCGAGATCGCTCATGCCGGCATTCCTCAGCGTGGCCCCCGAGAAGTCCGCACCAGCCGCCTTCGACCCGAAGATGCTCGACGAGTGCAGGTACGCGCCGCGGAAGTTGGTGCCCTGGAAGCTGGCGGCCGGGAGCTGCACCCGATCGGCCTCCACGCCCGAGAGGTTGGCCCTGTCGAGGATGGCGTAGGTGAAGTCCGCCCCGGTGAGCTTGGCGCCGCTGAGGTTGGCCCCCGTGAGGTTGGCCTTCTGCAGGTTCGCACCGCGAAGGTCGGCGTTGGGCATGCTCACGCCGGCGAGCTTGAGGCCGACCAGCTGGGCGTCGATGCAGTTGGGGTAGCAGGCCGGGGGAGCCGCCGCGGCCTGTCGCGACGGCGCGGTGGTGGTGTCGGCGGGCGTGCTGGTGGCAGCGGTGTCACTGCCGCACGCGGCGAGGGCGACGGCGGCGAGGGCGAGGGACGAGTAGGCGACGAGCGACGGTGCGATGCGGCGCATTGGGGAACCTCCGGTCGGCATCCTAGCCCTCGCCCACCGTGACCGCGTTGAGGTTGTCGCGGCGCGCACCACGCCCATCGGGGTACCCGGGCCCACATCCTGCGCAAACCGGGTGGCGTTGACGGTGGACGACATCTCGTGCGCCGCGGTGCGGCGCATCCCACGCGGGCTGGAGAAGGACCCCTGCGACGGCGCGTGCAAATACGAACCCGGCCCCATGGGGGCCCCACGTGCTGTGCTACCTGCCACGCCCCGGCGATGCCGGGGCCCGCGTGTTCACCTACCTGCTCCCGCACTTCGCGGACGGGCACGCCCTCGGATGACCCGAAACGGAGCCACATGCACCACCTGACCACTTCCGCCCTGGCCGCCGTCGGCGCTGCCGCCATCGCCGCGGCCGCCCTTGTCGGCTGCGGCGGGTCGTCCGATTCGACGACCAGCACGTCCGGCGGCGCTGCGGGGAGCACGACTGTCGCGCGGCGCGCGGCCGGCGCGGACCAGCTGCCGCCCTGCTTCCCCAACTGCAAGGGCGCCAACCTCGCGGGTGCCGACATGAGCGGCGCGGATCTTCGGGGCGGCAGGTTCGAGAAGGCCGACATGACGGGCGCCAACCTGAACGGGGCGAAGTTCATGGCCGCCTGGGCGACGGGTGCCAGCCTGAAGAACGCCCAGCTGGTGGAAACCAACCTGCGCGGTGCCCAGATGGCCGGGGCCGACCTTACCGGCGCCAACCTCAGCGACGCGCGTCTGTCGGGAACGAACCTGAAGAGCGCCACCCTGGCCAGCGCGACAATGCCCGGCGTCCTGGGGCCCGACGTCAACCTGGCCGGCGCCAACCTGACCGGCGCGGATATGAGCCGGGCGGGCCTGCCCCAGGGCAACCTGACCGGCGCAAACCTGACCGGCGCCAACCTGTCGTACGCCTACCTCTACAAGGTGAACCTGACCGGCGCCACCCTCACGGGCGCCGACCTGACCGCCGCGGGCTGGTCGGACACCACCTGCCCCGATGGCTCGGTGACCAGCACCGGCTGCTGACGCAGGGCCGAAAGCGGACTCAGCGTGCCGTGACACGCGGTCAAGGGCCTGGCACCGACGGGGCATGCGTGGCGCACGAACAGCGCAGTGCTCGCCCTCTTCGCCCGTTGGCGCGGGAGCAACCTGTACAGTCGAATCTCGTCGCAGGACAATCAGCCCAGGAGGACCCCCTGAGTTCAGCGGATGGATCCTCACCCGGGCCACGTGCGGCTTGCGCGGTGTGGCCCACGCGGCTGATCGCCGCCACGACCGTGCTCCTCGGGGCCGTCGGGGCGGGTGCTGTGCAGGCGTCGGCCGCCGCCCTGCCGGCGGGCGTGGGCGTGCCGTGGGCC
>Ga0208783_10000688_pt1 | contig 20685 bp, 15 predicted proteins | sample DEB19_08_DNA_2_FD_184529 | JGI IMG/M metagenome (GOLD analysis project Ga0208783, IMG submission 184529) | Aqueous microbial communities from the Delaware River and Bay under freshwater to marine salinity gradient to study organic matter... | ecosystem: Environmental > Aquatic > Marine >...
GAGGAGGTGACGTGGCCGATCATCGGCATCGGCGGGGCGAGATCCGGTGCCGCCACGATCTGGGCACCTTCCGGCAGGACGAGCTCCGGATCCTCCGGGAGGAGCGAGACGAGCTGCTTCCGGTCCGCGCGGAGGAGGTCCGGCCGGTGCCACGAGCGCGACCCGATGCACCACTTCTTCCGCGACGCCATCCGCCCGAGGCCGAGGTCATCCGGCGAGACCGACCCGTCCGTCTCCTGGCCGATGATCGGGTAGCCCTTCTCCGCGCGCAGGACGTGCATCGTCTCCGTCCCGTAGGGCGTGATGCCGAGGTCCGCCCCCGCGCTCATCGCCGCGTCCCAGAGCGCCGCCCCGTGCCAGCCCGCCACGTTCACCTCGTAGGCGAGCTCGCCGGAGAAGCTGATCCGGAAGACGCGCGCCGGCAGGCCCGCCACCTCCGCATCCCGCCAGGTCATGAAGGGGAAGGCGTCGTTGCTCACCTCGATCCCGGGTGCGAGCCGCCGGAGGAGCTCCCGAGAGCGCGGCCCCACGAGCGCCACGACCGCCCACTCCTCCGTCACGCTCGTCGCCCGGACGCGCAGCTCCGGCCACTCCGTCTGGAGCCATTCCTCGAGGTGGTCGAGGACGGCAGCCGCGTTCCCCGTCGTGGTCGTCATCAGCCAGCGGTCGTCCGCGATCCGGCTCGTCACGCCGTCGTCGAAGACCATCCCGTCCGCCTTCGTCATCAGGCCGTAGCGGCAGGAACCCACGGCGAGGGTGGAGAAGGTGTTCGTATAGACGCGGTCGAGGAGGATCCCGGCATCCGGCCCCTGGAGGTCGATCTTGCCGAGCGTGGAGCCGTCGAAGATCCCGACCCCCGTGCGCACCGCCGCGCATTCGCGGAGGACGGCCGCCTCCATCGATTCGCCGGGCCGGGGGTAGAACCACGCGCGCTTCCACTGGCCGACGTTCTCGAAGAGCGCGCCTGCGGCGACCTCCCGTGCGTGGATCGGGGTCGTCCGGACCGGGTCGAAGAGCGGGCCCCGCTCCCGCCCGCCGAGCGCGGCGAAGGAGACCGGGACGTAGGGCGCCCGGAAGGTGGGGACACCGACCGCCCCGACCTCCTGCCCGAGGAGCGCCGCCGCGATCGCCGAGGTGACGATCCCGGAGGTCTTCCCCTGGTCGCTCGCGGTCCCGATCGTCGTGTAGCGCTTCACGTGCTCGATCGAGGCGAGCCCCGCCCCGAGCGCCGAGCGGATATCCGCGAGCGTCGCCTCGCGCTCCAGGTCCACGATGTGGGCCGTGCCGTCATCACCGGGCTCGGGCTCCACGAGCCAGAGGCGGCCGAGCGGTCCGACCGCCGGCGCCTCCACGGCGGGCACGGGGGGCGCCTGCCCGTCGCCGAAGCCCGCGAGCCCGGCCGCCGCTGCCCCCGCCGCCGCACCGCCGGCGAGGCAACCGGCGAGATCGAAGGTCCCCGCCGCCGCCCCTGCCGCCGCATAGGGTCCATTGGGGACGTCCGGCACGAAGGCGCCGATCGTCTCGTCGAAGCGGATCGTCCCGCGCGGGTGGCTCCACAGGTGGACCGCGGGGTTCCAGCCGCCGGTGACGAGAAGGAGGTCCGCGCGGACCGCCGTCCCGTTCACGTGGACCGCGCTCAGCCAGGGATCCCCCTCCGTCCCGGTGACCCGGTCACCCGCCCGCGCGTCCGCGACCGCGACGACCGTGGCGCCCGCCGCCTCCAGGTCCCGGGCGGCACGGAGGCCGGCATCGTGCGTGGTGAAGATGACGATCCGCTCGCCCGCGAGGACGCCGTGGCGGTGGAGGTAGCTCCGGGCGGCGCCCGCGAGCATGACCCCCGGCCGGTCGTTCCCCGAGAAGACGATCGGCCGCTCGATCGCACCGGTCGCCAGGACGATCCGCCCCGCGCGGATGTGGTGGACGCGGGCCTCCGTCACGCCGTCCGTGCAGCGCTCCACGAGGACCGCGGAGCCGTGGTCGTAGAGGCCGATCGCCGTGGTCCGGAGAAGGATCGTGACCTCCGGTACGGCACGGAGCCGCGCCTCCGCGGCGGCCACCCACTCGAGCGCGGGCGCACCGCCGATCCGCTCCCCCTCGCTGCCGAGGAGGGCCCCGCCGAGCGCCAGGTCCTGGTCCGCGAGGAGGACGCGCGCGCCCGTCCGCGCCGCCGCCTCCGCCGCCGCGATCCCCGCCGCGCCACCGCCGATGACGAGGACATCCACGTGGCGGTAGCGCTTGTCGAAGCGGGCGCTCTCGCGCTCGATCGTCAGGCGGCCCTTCCCGGGCAGGCCGTCGGCCACGAGCCCGTCGAAGAGCTCCACGGCCGCCGCGCGGAGCATCGGCTCCGAGCCGCCGGGGAGCTCTACCTGGACGAGCGCGCCCGGGTCCTCCACGCCCGCCGCCACGATCCCCCGCGGCCGCCCGGAGTAGACGCCGCGGCCCACGATCCCCACCCCGTTCGCGAGGAGGGCAGAGGCGAGCGTGTCGCCGGGATGACCCGCGTACGCGGCGCCGTCGAAGTGGAAGCCGAGCCTCCGCGTGCGGTCGATCCGGCCGCCGCCGGGGAGCCGCCGTGCGCGCGTCATGCGCCGGGCTCCGTGCCCACGTAGGTGGCCGCGATCTCGTGGGTCACCGTATCCCGCCGGGCATTGAACCAGCGGCGGCAGCCCGCGCTGTGGACCCAGCGCTCACGGAAGGCGCCCTTCGGGTTGTCGCGGTGGAAGAGCCACTCGCCCCACGCCGCATCCGAGAGCGCCTCCGGGTCCGCGGGGAAGGCGATGTGCGCCTGTCCGCCGTAGCGGAACTCGACCTCCTCGCGCGGGCCGCACCACGGGCAGCGGATGAGCAGCATCAGTGGGCGACCCCCGCCGCGCCGTGCTCGTCCACGAGATCGCCGGTGACGAAGCGCTCGAGCGCGAAGGGACGGGCGAGCTCGTGCGGCCGCCCGGTGGCGACCGTCTCGGCCATCACCCAGCCGGAGCCCGGGGTCGCCTTGAAGCCGCCGGTCCCCCAGCCACAGTTGATGAAGAGGTTCTCCACCGGGGTCACCCCGATGATCGGCGAGGCATCCGGCGCGGTATCCACGATCCCGCCCCAGGTCCGGAGGACGTGCGCCCGCGCGAAGATCGGGAAGAGCTCGAGGGCGGCCGCCATCTGGTGCTCGATGACGTGGAACGAGCCGCGCTGCGCGTACGAGTTGTAGCTGTCGATCCCGGCGCCCATGACGAGCTCGCCCTTGTGCGCCTGGCTCACGTAGACGTGGACCGCGTTGCTCATCACGACCGTGGGATGGACCGGCTGGAGGAGCTCCGAGACGAGCGCCTGGAGCGGGTGGCTCGTGATCGGCAGGGTGAAGCCGGCCATCTCGGCGAGGAGGCTGGAGTGGCCCGCCGCCACGAGCGCCACCTTGCCGGCGCGGATCGGACCGCGCGAGGTCCGGAGGCCGGTCACCCGGCCGTCCGTGACGTCGATCCCCTGGACCTCGCAGCCCTCGATGAGATCGACCCCGAGCGCATCCGCCGCCCGCGCGTAGCCCCACGCCACGTGCTCGTGGCGCGCGATCCCGCCGCGCGGCTGGAAGGTGGCCCCGAGGACGGGGTAGCGCACCTCCGGGTCGATGTTCAGGATCGGGCAGACCTCCCGGCAGGCCTCCGGGTCGAGCCACAGGGCATCGATGCCATTCAGGCGGTTCGCGGAGGCCCGCCGCTGACCCTCGCGGACGTCATGGAGGCTGTGCGCGAGCGACATGACGCCCCGCTGGGAGAAGAGGAGGTCGTAGTCGAGCTCCTCGGCGAGCGTCTCCCACAGCTTCAGGGAGTGCTCGTAGATCGCCGCGCTCGCATCCCACAGGTAGTTGGAGCGGATGATCGTCGTGTTCCGGGCCATGTTCCCGCCGCCGAGCCAGCCGCGCTCCACGACCGCCACGTCCCGGATCCCGTGGTTCTTCGCGAGGTAGTAGGCGGTCGCCAGGCCATGCCCGCCGGCGCCCACCACGATCACCTCGTAGGACGACTTCGGCTCGGGACGGCGCCACAGGCGCGGCGGATGGGGGAGGGGATGATCACCGAGGGGGCTCACGGGAAGGAAGTGTCGCCCGGGCCTCGTCCCGCGTCAACCGCTCGCGGCCGGACCCGGGGGGTGGGGCTGCAGCCGCCGAAGGTCCCGGTGCCCCCGCGGTGCGCGCCCACTACCATCGCGCTGTCGCGGCGCCCGCCGCTCCACACACGAGGATCCCCCATGCGCAGAACCTCCTTCCTCCCCGTCGCGGCGCTCGCCGCCGCCCTCGTCGCCACCCCGGTAGCCGCGGCGGACAGCCCGGAAGGGGCGGTCACCGGCCTCCTCGAGATCATCGCGGCGAAGGAGTTCGAGCGGATCCCCGAGCTCGTCTGTGCCGAGCGCGCCGAGGAGGTCGCCGCGGACTTCGATCTCGTGGGCGAGATGGCCGAGAGCGGGATCGACGGCCAGGCGATCCTGGATGCGATCACGATCGCCGCGTCCGACGTGGTCACCGAGGTCCTCTCCGACGACGGCACGAACGCCGTGGTCCAGGTGACGGGCACGCTGACGATGACCGTGGACGAGGCGGCCTTCCGGACGGTCATGGAGGCCTTCGTCGAGGAGATGGGGATCCCCGTGGATAGCCCGGAGATCTCCGCCGCGATCGATTCCGCGCTCACGGAGCTCTCCCAGAGCGAGCCGATCGAGGGCGAGATCGACGTCCTCCTCGAGGACGGCACGTGGAAGATCTGCGGCGATATCTCCGCGATCACGGACGGCGGCGACGCCGAGGCGAGCTTCGGCCCGGAGCCGACCGATGACGGCATCCTCGGCGCCTTCTGCTCGCTCGCCACCATCGAGGAGGTCTCCGCGCTCGGGATCGAGCTCACGGAGGTGACCGACGACGGCACCGACCAGGGATGCACCTGGTCGACCCCGATGGACCAGATGGCCTACGCCGCGCTCACCGCCTACGAGCAGACCGGCTCGGCCGCGGATCTCGCCCCCTTCTTCGACGACGAGGTCGAGGTGACGGTGGCCGGCCGGCCCGGCCTTTACGTCCCCTCCGTCTTCGGGGTCTTCGTGGACCTCGGCGACGACCGGGTCCTCGTCGTCCAGTCGGTCCAGCTGGACACGCCGGAGGACGAGCTCCAGGCCTACGTCGTCGCCGCGGCGGAGCTCTTCGCCCCCCGCATCCCCTGACCTTCCGCCGCCCTCGCCGGCGGCCGCCGCTACCCACATCGACCCCCGGCCCCGGCCGGGGGTCGGCCGTTCCCCGGCCGGGTCAGCGCGCCGCCACCTCCCCCGCCACGATCCGGCGCGCGTAGGCGATCGCCTCCGGGGTCGTGGGGAAGACATGGTGCTCTGCCGCGAGGCGGTCATAGACGCCGAGACCGCGGAAGATCGGCTCGTGGTCGGCGCGGATCCCGGAGAGGAGGACGGTCACGCCGCGCCGCTCGAGACCGCCGATCGTCTCCGCGAGGAGAGAGGCGCCGGTCGCGTCGAGGGTCGCGATCCGCGAGAGCCGGAGGACGACGACCCGGACGTCGCTCACCTCCGAGAGCTCCAGGAGGAAGGTGTGCGCGGCACCGAAGAAGAGGGGGCCGTCCAGCCGGTAGGCGACGATCCGCCGGTCGAGGAGCGCCCCTTCCTCGTCCGCGTGGTCGGTGGGATCGATCGGGATCTCGTCCACGCGCGCCGAGGCCGCCACCTCGCGGAGCGCGAAGGCGCCCGCCACGACGAGCCCGAGGATCACCGCGACCACGAGGTCGAGCGCGATCGTCGCGATCGTCGTGAGGACGATGACGACCCCGTCGCCACGCGTCGCACGGGCGATCGCGGTGAAGCTGGAGACGCGGATCATCATGATCGCCGTGGCGATGAGGACCCCCGCGAGCGCCGCGATCGGGATCCGGCCCACCAGCCCCGCGGCCACGAGCACGACCGCGAGCAGGACGAGCGCATGGACGATCGCGGCGAGGCGCGTGCGTGCGCCGGAGCGGACGTTGACCGCCGTGCGCGCGATCGCCGCAGTCGCGGGAACCCCACCGAAGAAGGGGACGACGAGGTTGGCGATCCCCTGTCCGAAGAGTTCGCGGTCCGGGTCGTGCCGCTCACCGATGCGCATCGCGTCCGCGACCGAGGCGCACAGGAGGCTTTCCAGCGCCGCGAGGGCGGCCACGGCGATCGCGGGGAGGACGAGCTCCCCGGGGTCCACGCCGTCCAGGGTGGGCAGGGAGGGGAGGGGGAGCCCGGCCGGGATGCTCCCGATCGTGGCCACCGGGAGCGCGAGGACGGCGACGGCCGCGGTCGCCACGGCGACGGCGGCCAGGGAGATCGGGATCCCGGGGCGGATCCGCGCCGCCAGGAGCATCGATCCCGCCACGCCCGCCGCGAGCAGGGGCGGCAGGAGCTCCGGAGCGGCGAGCCACGCGACGATCGCCTCGAGCGCGGTCTGGATGACCGTGTGCCCGGGGATCGCCGGGACACCGAGCGCGCCCGGGACCTGCTGGAGCGCGATGATCACGGCGATCCCGAGGGTGAAGCCCTCGATGACGGGGAGCGGGACGTAGCGCATGACCCGGCCGGCGCGCGCGACCGCGAGGCCCACGAGGATCGCGCCCGCGAGGAGGCCGACCACGAGGACGGCCGCGGTCCCGTGGGCCGCGACGATCGGGATGAGGACGACCGTCATCGCCCCGGTCGGCCCGCTCACCTGGAGGTTGCTCCCGCCGAGGAAGGCGGCGAGGAGCCCCGCGACGATCGCGGTGATCAGCCCGGCCTCCGCGCCCAGCCCGGAGGAGATCCCGAAGGCGAGCGCAAGGGGAAGGGCCACGACCGCGACCGTGACCCCCGCGAGGAGGTCGCGCCGCGGATGGCGCGTCATCCCCCGGAGGATCGCGCGATCGGGGAGGAGGGCGAGGATGCGGCGTCCCGCCGTGCGCAGGGCGCCCGCGCCCTCGGAGAGAAGCCCGGTCGCTGCCGGCCCGCTCACCGTCCGCTCCTGCAGCGTCCCGTCACGGCCACGCCGCGAGGATGCCATGCCGGAGCAGCGCGCGAGACCTCCCGGCGTCAGACCTCCTTCAGCGCCACGCGCCGGGCGGAGCGTCGGAGCCGCGCCGCAGGCCCTCCCGGTCGCGGGGGACCGTGGTCCGGCTCCGGCCGGGCGGGATCCCCTCCGTCAGCCCGGACCAGTCGATGAGCGGCCAGGCGATCTCGCCCACCGTGACGGCCGCAGGGTCCGCGAGCCGGAAGTCGCCGCCCGCCATGTCGCGCAGGCTGACCGGGCGCTCGTTGATGAGGTTCTCCGCGAGGATCGACTCCGGGCGGCAGCTGGAGCCCGCGCCGCTGCAGCCGGTCTCCTCGCCGATCCCGAGCGGGGTCGTCTCCGGCCCGCTCCGGATGACGTTGCCGAGGAAGACGAGGTCCCGGTCGAAGCGCGTGGGGGTCGGGACGCCCGACCCATCCTGGCCCGGGCCGTCGTAGGGACCCGCGACGGTGAGGATCTGGTCGCCCACCGGCCGGTCCGTCCGGTTCACGATCAGGTTCCGGATGACGAAGACCTGCCGGTTCGGGATGCGCACCGGCTCGTTGCCGTCGTCCACGCGGGTCGTCCCCCACCCGCCGAGATCGAGATGCTCCGCGCAGCGGCCGCGGCCCGCGTCCCCCGGGACGCCGTCGCACGAGCGCAGGCCGGCGACGAACTCGAGGAGGTGGGACCGCGACCCGACCCGGACGAGCGTGTTGTGGGCGAGAAGGATCCCGTAGCCACCGTTCACCCCGAGGCCGGCCCCCTCGGTGTCGTGGACCACGTTGTTCACGACGCGCACGTCCACCGCCTCGTAGGTGATCCACGGCGGGACCATCCACTGGAAGCCCGTGCCCTGGCCTGCGGTGAAGCCCCCGGTCCCGCAGTCGAAGATCTCGTTCCCGTCCACGCGCACGTAGGCGGAACCGCCCTTGGCGTAGGCGCACCAGTCCATCGCGTCGTGGATCCGGTTCCGCCGGATCCCCGCGTACTGGACGGCCACGAGGTCGAGCGCGTTGTCCGACGCGCCGGAGAGGTCGCTCCGCTCGATGAAGACGGAGCGCGACTGGTTCACCTTCACGAGGTCGCCGATCCGCCAGCTCTCCGGGTCATCCCCGCGCACCACGCTCCGGCGGAGGAGGAGGTGGTCGCACTGCTCGCAGTGGAGGCCGTCGCCACCGGTCGCCTCGATGCGCAGGTCGATGAGGTAGAGGTGCCGGACGGAGAAGATGTTCAGGGACGCGAGCGTGACCGTCCCGGCGCCCTCGGCGGCGCGGATGATGATCGGGTGCTCTGTGGTCCCCAGGCGGTCTTCCATGTAGCCCGGGACCGCGTCCTCGCCGAGCCGGCCCGGGAGGATGAGGATCCGGTACCCGTGGTCCGCCAGGCGCTCGCCGCGGGGGATCCGCCGCCAGGCCTCCGCGAGCGTGGCGAGCGCGTCCGTGCGTTCCGACCCGGAGGCGGAATCATCGCCCCCGGAGGGATCGACCCAGAGGGTGACCATCTCCTGCGCCCGGATCCGGAAGGGGCGCTCCACCTCCGCCAGGCGCGCGGTGTGCTCGCTCGCCACGGATGCCGTGGCCGGCAGACCGGGGGAGAGGGCGAGGGTCAGGGTGGCGAGGAGGAGGGCGGCGATCGGGCTGCCGCGGCGGATCGGTCGGACGTGCATGCGGCGAGCCTGTGGCCCGGAGCGCCGGCGGGCCATCCCCCGGACGGCGGCCGTTGGTACCACCCTCGAGCGTGGGTGGTGCGCGGCCGCGCCGCTTCCCGTCGCGCTACCCTTCTCGCTCCAGCCCCCTCGGAGGGAGCGCGTCCGGGCCGGTGCCCGGCACGGTCTTCAAAACCGTCGGCGCGGCGCCCGGCGTCGCGCGGTGGGTCCGACTCCCATGCGCTCCCGCCACCCTCCACCCGCCGGCCCGTGCCGCCCTACTCGCGGACCGCCCCGGTGAGGAAGCCGCGGATGAAGCGCCGCTGGAGGACCACGTAGGCGGCGACCACCGGGAGCGCGACGAGGACGGCGGCCGCGGCCACCACGGTCTGGTCGCTGTAGCGCTGCGCCCCGGCGAAGTAGCCGAGCGCGAGCGGCGCGGTGAGCATGTCGCCACCCGGGTTCATGACGAGCGCCAGGAGGTAGTCGTTCCAGGTGTACATGAAGACGAGCGCGGCGAGGGTGAGCGCGGCGGGAAGCGCGGAGGGGAGGAGGACGGAGAGGAGGACGCGCAGGTGGCCCGCGCCATCCATCCGGGCGGCCTCGATCACGGCCCGCGGCGAGGAGCGGAAGAAGGAGCGCATCCAGAAGGTCCCGAGGCAGACCGATACGCCGACCTGGGGAAGGATGAGCGCGGCATAGCTCTCCGTCATCCCCGCATCCCGGAAGAGGCGGTAGAGGGGGATGATCAGCGACTCGTAGGGGATGACGAGCCCGGCCATGAGGAGGTAGAAGATCGCGTTCGCCCCCGGGAAGCGCATCGTCCCCAGGCCATAGCCCGAGAGGATCGAGAGCGCCACGGAGAGGATCGTCACCGTCGTGGCCACCACGATGCTGTTCGCGAAGCCGCGGTCGAAGCCGCCCTTCGTCCAGGCCGTCACGAAGGAATCGAGCGAGGGATCGGTGGGGATCGTGAAGCCGGTCACGAGGTCCGACTGGCGGCTCAGCGCGAGGAAGAGGATCGAGACGAGCGGATAGACCGCGATGACGCTGAAGGTGATGAGGAGCGCATGCGTGACCGCGCGCTCCCAGCGGCTGCTCATCGCGCCACGCCCTCGTCACCGCGCTCGCCGAGCCGGACGAGGATGACCGAGACGACGAGGATGACGACGGTCATGACGACCGCGATCGCCGAGCCGGTCCCCAGCCGGCGCGCCTCGAACCCGAAGTGGTAGAGGAGGATCGAGGGGGTCGTGGTGGCATCGCCCGGTCCGCCCCCCGTGGTGATCCAGATGAGGTCGAAGTTCCGGAGCGCGAAGATGACGGTCAGCGTGAGCGCCACGATCACCTCGTTGCGCAGGCCGGGCAGGGTGACCGCGCGGAACTCGGACCACGGTCCGGCGCCGTCCACGCGCGCCGCGTCATAGAGGTCGATCGGGATCTTCTGGACGCCCGCCACGAAGAGGACCATGCACAGCCCGCTGTTCAGCCAGGTCCCGATCAGGCCGATCGCGGGGAGGGCGAGGTCGAAGTCCCCGAGCCAGGCGCGCGCGACCCCGCCGAGGCCGACCGTGCGCAGGATCTCGTTGACGATCCCGTCCCGGGAGTAGATCCAGCCCCACGCGATCGCCACCACGACCATCGCGATCGTCTGGGGCAGGAAGAGGAGGACCCGGTAGGTCCCCATGCCGCGGATCCGCACGCGGGAGAGGAGGGCGGCGAGGAGGAGGCCGATGCAGACCGGCAGGATCGCCGCAAAGACGACGAGGACGAGCGAGCGGAGGAAGGCGGTGTAGATGTCCGGGTCGCCCAGGACATCCACGTAGTTCTCGAGCCCCACCGGCTCGGGGGTCCCGATCCCCTTCCACTTCCAGGTGGAGAAGAGGATCGTCTGGAGGAGCGGCCAGACGCCGAAGACCGCGAAGGCGGCGAGCGCCGGCAGGACGTACAGGAAGCCGACGAGGCGCGGCTCACCGGGAGGGGACCCCCGGCCTGCCGCGCCTCGCGGTCGTGACATCCCTGCGTCAGGTGCGGAAGGGGATCAGCTCCCCTGGAACTCCGCCCAGTCCTCCTGGATCGCGCCCACGAACTCCTCGGGGGTCGAGCGACCGCCGATGAGCTCCTGGAGCGAGCCGGTGAAGGTGTCGTACATCGTGTCCGTGGACCAGTCCTGGTAGTACATCAGGCCGTCCGCCGCGGCGATCGCGCTCCACGCGTCCGCGAGGTCCTGGGTGACCGGGTCGGCCGGCGTGCCGGCGGATCCCGCGGCGGCCGGGATCCGGCCGTTGTCCAGGTAGATCTGCCCGTTCTCCGGGCTCATCACCGTGGAGATGAACGCGGCCGCGAGGTCCGGGTTCTGCGACTTGCTCGAGATGTGGAAGGGGAGGGAGAGGGCCGCGACCGCGGCGATCGACCCGGACTCCCCGGCCGGCGGCGCGAAGAAGCCGACCTTGTCCGGCCCCATCGTGTCGCGGAGGCCCGCAGCGAGCCAGCTCCCCGCGGGGAGGAAGACGCCGTCGCCGTTCGCGAACTCCTGCCACGCCTGGTCGTAGTCCAGGCCGTTGGCGTCCTCGTTGATGTAGCCCTTCTCCACCCAGGAAGCCATCGTGGCCGCCGCCTGGAGGTTCGCGGGGTTCGTGTAGTCCGCACCCTCCGCGCCGAAGATCCAGTCCCGGACCTCCGCGGCGGGCCAGAAGGCACCCTGGGCCACGCCGAACGCGTGGGTCCCCGGCCAGCCGGCCTGGTTGCCGAGCTTGATCGGGAGCTCACCGGCGGCCTTCGCGGTCTCCAGGGCCGCCTCGAACTCGGCGAACGTGGTGGGGATCTCCAGGCCGAGGGCCGCGAGCTTCTCCTTGTTGTAGTAGACGCCCACGAAGTCCGCCGACTCCGCGATGCCCCACAGCGGGCCGGAGCCGAAGGTCTTGCCGTCCTCGGAGAAGCGGAACTGCGCCTTCGCGCCGTCGCTGTAGTTCTCGCCCCAGCCGTAGGCGTCGTAGTACGGATCGAGCGGGATGATCAGGCCCGCCTCCACGAGCGCGCCGTCCACCGTGAAGCCCTGGTTGCCGAAGATGATGTCCGGCGCGTCCGGGGAGTCGGCGATGTTGAGCACCGTCCCCATGAAGTCGTCCCAGGACTTGATCTCGAGCTTGACGGTGACGTTCGGGTACATCGCGGTGAAGTTCTCCGCGAAGGCGGTGAGGGTCGCCTCGGACGAGCCCTCTCCGCCGACGCGGATCGTCACGTCCCCGAGCTCCTCCCAGCCGCTCGTCTTCGGCCCATCCTGGGCAAGCGCGGGCACGGCCCCTGCACCGATCGCCGCGACGAGGAGCGCGCCCGCGGTCGCGGTCGCGATCCCGGCGCGCCGGGTCCCCTGGTCCTTCATCCCACTTCCTCCTCTTTCCCAGGATCGCGGACGGCTTCCGCGATCCTCATCATCCGGCGGCAGCCGCCGCGTCGAGCCAGATCTCGCCGTCCGTGCAGCGGTGCACGACCGACGCCGGCCACGACGCATCGTAGCCCCCGGCGTCCATCACCCGCGCGGCCGCGGTGCGCTTCCCTCCGCCGATGAGGACGAGCCGCGCCCGGCGCGAGCAGCGCACGATCGTGCCCAGGCCCACGCTCACCCCGTGGCGCGGGACCTCGTCCAGCGAGCGGAAGTCCGGGAAGGTGGCGAGGTTGTCCCGGCGCGTGGACTCCGGCAGGGGGACGATCCACGGCCCGCCATCCGGGTCGCTCCCCGGCGGGTTGAAGGCCACATGGCCGTCCGATGCGCCGCTCGCGAGGATGAAGAGGTCGATCCCGCCCGCCGCCGTGAGCCGTGCCTCGTAGGCCGCCGGATCGGCCGCATCGGGGAGCCAGATCCCCTCTGCCGGGATCGGGCGCGCGGCCCGCGCGTTCAGCGGACCGGCGATCTCCCGCTCCGCGAAGCCGCGGCAGCTGTAGTGGGCCGCCGGGTCCGCCGCACGCAGGGCACCGTCCGGGCCGGGGACGAGGTACTCGTCCATCATCGCGATGACGAGGTGGCCGAGATCGCTCCCCGCGAGCCGGCGCGCGAGCGCCGCATAGGTCGTCCGCGCGCTCCGCCCCCCGGGGCAGCCCAGGAGGTAGCGACGCCCGGCGATCCGCGCCGACGCGATCCCCTCCGCGATCTCCGCGGCGAGCGCGTCCCCGAGCGCATCCCCATCCGGGAAGCGCCGGACCGGGATCGTCCCTGCGCTCACGCGCCCGCGGCCCGGAGCGCGTCCGCGACCCAGCGCGCGTTGTGTGCCTCGGCTGCCGCGGCCTCCCGGAGGGCGTCTGGATCGTCCCCGATCGGCAGGCGGTCCTGCTCCACCACGAGCCAGCCGTCGTAGCCGCGCCGGACGAGGTCGCCCACGAAGGCCGTCATCGCCACGTCGCCCTCACCGAGCCGGACGGAGACATCGCCCCACCAGGTGTCGAAATCGGTCCGGCCATCCGCCTTGGCGCGCTCCAGGACCGCCACCCGGACATCCTTGAGGTGGACGTGGTCGACCCTCTCCCCGAAGCGCGCGAGCGCCGCCCGCGGCTCGGCGCCCGCGAGGAGGAAGTGGCCGGTGTCCAGGGTGAGCCCGATCGGCGAGGCATCGAGGATCCGCTCGACCTCCCACGGCGACTCGACGTAGGTGCTGATGTGGGGATGGAAGGTCGTCCGCAGGCCGTGCTCCTCGGCCAGCCGGCGCGCCGCCTCCAGGCGCCGCCCGAGGAGCGCCCACTGCGCCTCATCCAGCGCGAGGGACCGGTCATCCCACGGCCGGGCGGGGTTGACGAGCAGCTCCGGGGATCCCTCGTCCGCGAGGATCGCGAGGGCGTCCGTGCGCCCGCTTGCGGTGAGCTCGGCGAGGATCGCGCGCATCCGGTCCATCTCCGCGGCCACCGTCGCCTCGTCCGCCACGAAGTGGATCGGGATGTAGCAGCCGATGCAGGTGAGCCCCGCGCGGGCGAACCGCTCCGCCGTCTCCGCCGGGCTCCCGAAGAAGCCCGGTACCCCGAGCTCCGTGCCCGTGTAGCCGGCCGCCGCGACAGCCGCGAGGAGGGCGTCCGGGTCCGGTCCGCGCGAGCCCTCCGCGCCGTAGACCCCGAAGCTCACCGGGGCCCCGCCGATCCGGATGCTCATCGCGCTGCCCCGTCCGCCGCCTCTCCGCCGGCGCGCGCTCCGTAGCCCGCGGCGAGGGCCGCCGCGAGCGCCTGGAGGACGGCCGTGTCCTGCCGCGCGCCCTCCGCATCCGAGCGGTTCCCGGCCGTCCCGGTCACCGTGTCGTGGAAGGCGCGCAGCTCCGCGAGGAAGCCCGAATCGCGGTCGCTCGCGTGCTCGGAGCGCTGGGCGAGGAGCCCGTCCGGGAGCCGGACCGTCACCTCCGCGGCGACCTGCGGCCCGTAGGGCTGCGGCATCCGGAGGTCGATCTCGCCGTCCGTCCCGATCAGCTCGATCCGCTCGTCGTACTCCGGGTAGTCCGGCAGCCAGAGCCACGAGAGGTCGAGGATCGCCCCGCCGGGGAGGTCGGCGAGCGCGACGATGCAGGGCGGCTCGGCCCCGGTCTGCGCGGGATCGAAGGGCCAGGCGCGGACGTGCCGGAAGGAGGAGGGGAGCGGCAGCCCGAGGCCGCGCATCGCGGAGAGCTCGTGGATGACCGAGCCGATGAGGACGCCCCGGTAGAGCTCGGAGATCCCGGCCGGCAGGTCGCCGAGCGCCTCGACCGCGCGCTCCCGCTCATAGGCCCCCGCCGCGGCGATCACCGCGCCGTCCGCATCCCGCCCCCGGACGACCGGGAAGTGGTCCGTCTGGCGCGCATCGGAGGGGTGCCGGACGGTGATCCGCACCACGCGCAGCGTGCCGATCCCCGGCAGGAGGGCCCGGGCCCGGGCGATCCCCGGGTCGAAGAGCTTCATGTAGGCGACCTGGAGGACGCGCTCCTGCTGCGCGGCGAGCGCCGCCAGCGCGCGTGCCTCCGCCTGGCTGACGCACAGGGGCTTCTCGGCGAGGACATGCCGGCCGGCCGCGAGCGCGCCTTCCACGATCGGGCCGTGGGCGCCGGGCGTGAGGACGATGACCGCCTCGACCGCCGGGTCCGCCACGACATCCCGCCAGTCCGTGGAGGCGCGCACGGCGCCCGGGGCGCGGCTCGCCACGGTCCGGGCGACCGTCGGCGAGAGGTCGCACACGTGGACCACCTCGAAGCGGTCGGCGAGCCGTGCAAGGTTCGGCAGGTGGACGACCTGCGCGATGAGCCCGCACCCGATCACCCCGACCCGTAGCCGTCGTTCCGTCATGCATCCCTCCTCGGGCACCACGGTGGTCCCGGCTACCATTGTGCGCGATGGACCGGCCCGTGCGCGGCCGCAGGAGAGCGACGAGGGACGCCTGACCACCGATGGCCCGAACCCCCACGCCCCGCCCCGCCTTCACGAGCCCCACGCGGATCGCCGCGGGGGCCGGCGTCCACCACACCTGGGGGGACGCGTCGGCCGGCTTCGTCCACGACGAGGTCCTCCTCTCCTCGGCGACCCTCCATGCGCTGATCTTCTCGATCCCCGCGGGGGGCGGCTGGCGTCACTCGCCCGAGAACCCGGTGATCTTCGCCGCGGACGAGCTCTACCTCGTCCTCGAGGGCCGGCTCGCGCTCATCGACCCGGCGCGGGGCGAGGTCGCCGATGCCCGGCCGGGGGAGGCGGTCTTCTTCCGCCGCGATACCTGGCATCACGGCCGCGCCTGGGGGAGCGAGCCGCTCCGCGTCCTGGAGCTGATGGCCCCTACGCCGGCGGCCGGCGCATCGACCGCCTATGCGCTCCGCCAGCCGTACCTGGAGCTCGAAGCGGCGCGGACCGCGGATGACACGCTTCTCGGCCGGATCCCGATGGAGCGGGCGGAGATCGATGCCCGCGCCTCCTTCCGCGTCCTGCGCGATGCGGACCGTCTCCCGCGGCTCGAGGGGGATCTCCTCGTGGGGATCCTCGTCTCCACCCCCGAGCTGACCGCCGCGATCGCCGAGCTCCCCGCCCGGGGCGCCTCCGAGCTCCGCCGCTACGGTGGCGACCTCCTCCTCCACGTCCTTGACGGCCGGGTGGAGGCCGAGCTTCCGGGCGCGGAGCCCGATCGGGTCGCCCTCGCGCCCGGGGATACCCTCGTGCTGCCCGCCGGCGCCCCCCTCCGGCTCCACGGGGCGGGCGCGGATGCCCGGCTCCTCCTCGGCGTCGCCCCCACCTACCTGCCCGCCCGATGACGCCGCCCACCGGGACCCTCGCCGAGCGGGTGACGGTGGGGATCGATGCGGGCGGGACGAAGGTCGCGGGCGCGCTCGTCGGGCCGGACGGGACCGTGCTCGCCCGGATGCGCCGGTCCGCGATCGTGGACGGCCGGCGCGACCCCGGCCTCCGGGTGACCCGGGCGATCGCCGCCGCGCTTCTCCGCCGCGCCGGGGAGCGTGGCCTGTCCGTGGACGGGATCGGCGCCGGCTTCCCGGAGTACGTCGCCCCGGACGGGCGGCTCACGAGCCGCGAGGTCCTCGCCTGGACGCGCCAGCCGGCGCTGATCCTTGGTGCGCTCGCACCGGCGACGATCGGCTCCGATGTCCGCTGTGCCGCGCTCGCGGAGGCCCGCCTCGGGGCGGGCCGCGGCGCCGGCTCCTTCCTGTACATCACGCTCGGGACGGGGATCTCCTCGTCCCTCGTCATCGATGGGGTGCCGTGGGCCGGCGCGCGTGGTGAGGCGATCGCCCTCGGCGAGCTGCCGGTCGCGGATGCGCCGGGCGAGCGGCTCGAGCCGTGGGCATCGGGCGAGGGGATCCGGCGGCGCTACGCGGCCGGCCGGCCCGGACCGGTCGACGGTGCGCAGGCGGTGGTGCGCGCCGCACGGGCGGGGGACGGGGAGGCGCACGCGATCCTCGTGAGCGCCGGCGCGGCGACCGGCGCCGCGATCGCCGGCCTCGTCCGCCTCCTGGACCCGGGGCTCGTCGTCCTTGGCGGCGGCCTGGCGGCGGCCGGCGATCCATGGCGCGGTGCCCTCCGGTCCGCCTACCGCAGCGGGACGGCCGGCCGTCCACGTCCGCCGCGCATCGTGCGTGCCCGCCTCGGGCGGGACGCGGGCACGGTGGGCGCCGCCCTGCTCCACCGCGAGCGTGCCCGGTGAGCGCCGTGCATCCCCCCTCCGTGGAGCGGGTCCTCGCCGCCGCGCGTCCGCACGTCGCCGCGGGGACCGACCCGGAGGCGCTCACCGCCACCGCCCGGGCGCTCGTCGCCGAGGAGCGGGCCGCCCTCGCGGAGGGTGCCGCCCCGCGGAACGCGGAGACGCTCGGGGGGATCCTCGTGGCGCGCCTCGCCGCCTGGACCGACCCCCGGGCGAGCGGGCTCGTCCCGGTCCTCAACGCCACCGGGGTCCTCCTCCACACGAACCTTGGCCGCGCCGCCTGGCCGCTCGCCGCGATCGAGGCCGCCACCCTCGCCGCCGGGTCGCCCGTCCTCCTCGAGATGGACCGCGCGACCGGCCGGCGCGGGCCCCGCTCGCGGCTCGCGGAAGAGCATCTCGTCGCCCTCACCGGCGCCGAGGACGCGCTCGTCACGGTGAACACCGCCGCGGCCCTCGCGCTCGCCGTGGGGCTCGCCGGCCGGCGCGGCGTCGCGGTCTCGCGCGGGGAGCTCGTGGAGATCGGGGGCGGCGTCCGGATCCCGGAGATCATCCGGCGGGCCGGCGCGCGGCTCGTGGAGGTGGGCACGACGAACCGCACCCGCGCGGCGGACTTCGCGGAGCCGCTCGCCTCCGGGCGGGTCGCGGTCGTCCTCCGCGTCCACTCCTCGAACTTCCGCATCGAGGGCTTCACCGAGGCGCCCGACCCGGCGGAGCTCGCGGCCCTCGCCCACCGCCACGATGCGATCGTCATCGACGACGTGGGGAGCGGCGCCTTCCTCGACACCGCCGTCTTCGGGCTCGCGCACGAGCCGATGCCCGCGGAGCGGATCGCCGCCGGTGCGGACCTCGTCACCTTCAGCGGCGACAAGCTCCTCGGCGGTCCCCAGGCGGGACCGATCGTGGGGCGCGCCGAGCTCATCGCCCGGCTCCGGCGCGACCCCCTCGCGCGCGCCGTCCGCCCGGACAAGGTGATCCTCGCTGCCCTTGCGGCCACGCTCGGCATCTGGCGGGCCGGCCGTGCGCGCACGGAGATCCCCCTCTGGCGACAGGCAGGCGTCTCCCTCGCGGAGCTGGATCGCCGGGCGGCGGCGCTCGTGGCCGCGCTCGCCGCCGCCGGTCACGCGGCGGAGGCCCGCCCGGTCCGGGCCACCGTGGGTGGCGGCTCGCTCCCCGGCGAGACCCTCCCGTCGGTCGCGCTCGCGATCGGCGGCCGCGGAGCGAACGCCCTCGCGACGCGCCTCCGCGCTGGGGACCCGGCGGTCGTGGCGCGGGTGGAGGAGGGGGCGCTCCTTGCGGACCTGCGCACGATCGAGCCTGCGGACGACCCCCGCCTCCTCGCCGCCCTCCTCGCCGCCCTCCGCCCGTGAGCGTCGTCCTCGGCACGGCGGGGCATATCGACCACGGGAAGACGACCCTCCTCGCCGCGCTCACGGGGATCGATGCGGACCGCCTCCCGGAGGAGCGCCGGCGCGGGATGACGATCGATGTCGGCTACGCCCACCTCGCGCTCGCGGACGGCCGGGTGATCGACTTCGTGGACGTCCCCGGCCACGACCGGCTGATCGGGAACATGCTCGTGGGCGCGGGCGAGATCGACGCCGCGCTCCTCGTCATCGCTGCGGATGACGGGCCGCGGGCGCAGACGCTGGAGCACCTCGCGATCCTCCACGCGCTCGGCATCGATGGCGCCGTCGTCGCGCTCACGAAGACCGATCTCGCCGATGCGGAGCGGGTCGCGGCCGTGCGCGCCACGATCGCGGCCCTCCTCGCCCCGACCCGCCTGGCGGGGAGCCCGGTGATCGGCGTCTCGGCACGGACGGGGGACGGCCTACCCGAGCTCCGCGATGCGCTCGCCGCGCTCGCGGCGCGGACGGAGGAGCGCATCGCTGCCGAACCGGTCACCGGGGCCCGCCTCGCGGTGGACCGGCGCTTCGCCGTCCGGGGCCGGGGGCTCGTCGTCACCGGCTCGCTCCGCGGCGGCCCCCTCGCGACCGGCGAGCTCCTCCGCCTCGTCCCGGGGGAGGGGAGCGTCCGGATCCGCGAGCTCCAGGTCCGCGGGTCCACGGAGGAGCGCGCGCTCCGCGGCCGCGTGGCCGGCAACGTGGCGGCCGCGGAGGACCTGCCGATCGGGCGCGGGAGCGTCCTCACCCATGACCCGGCGGTCGTGGCGAGCGACCGGCTCCTCGTCGCGATCGAGGCCGGCGCCGCGCTGCCGGAGGGGGAGACGCGCCCCGGCCGGCGCTCGGGTCCGCTCCCGCCGGACGGCGCGATCCTCCGTCTTCATGCCGCCACCGCGGAGACCGGGGCGCGCGTCGGGCGTTCGGGCCGGGACGACCTCCTCCTCGCGGACGGCGCCGCGCTCGCCGTCCTGCGCCTGGATGCGCCGATCGCGGCCGCCCCCGGCGACCGGATCCTCCTCCGCCGACCCGCCCCGGCCGGGAACGTGGCCGGGGCCGTGGTCCTCGATCCCGCCCCGCCGCGGGGGATCTCGCGCCGGCGCCAGGATCCGGAGCGCGTCACGGCGCTCGCCGCTGCGGTCGCCTCGGGGGACCGCAGCGCGATCGGGGCGGCAACCCTCGATCTCCACGGGGCACGGATCGGCCCGGATGGCGCGACCCACCTGGCGCCGGACCTCCTCGCGGCCGGGATGGAGGCCGCGATCGCGGCGGTGGCCGCGTACCACCGGTCGCAGCCCGGCGAGGTGGGGATCCCGCCCGCCACGCTCCGCCCCCTCGTGGCGCGTCCGCTCCGGCGCCTCGCCACCCTCCCCGGACCCGCGGCCACGGCCGCTGCGGACCGGGCGATCGAGGCCGCGCTCGCGGAGGCCCGGATGGTCCGGGACGCGGGCCGGATCCGCCTCCCCGGCCACGCGGCCGCGGGACCCGATCCCGCGCTCCTCGCCGCGATGGATCGTCTCGAGGCCGCCCTCGGGGTGGTGGCCCCACCCGCCCTCTCCGCCGCGGCGCGCGCCGCGGGCTGCCCGCCCGAGGGGATCCGGGCCCTGGAGCGGAGCGGGCGGATCGTCGTCCTCGCCCCCGAGCTCGCCTGGTCCGCCGCCCGCTACCGGGAGCTCGCCGCGCGGGCGCTCGTCATGGCCCATGCCGGGCCGCTCACCCCGGCCGCCTACCGCGACGCCACCGGCACGAGCCGCAAGTACGTCCTGGCCATCCTGGAGGACCTGGACCGGCGCGGGATCCTCCGGCGCACGGATGCCGGCCATCTCCCTGGTCCCAAGGCACCACCGCTCCCCGGCCGCTGAGCGCGCCCGGAACGGGCCCTCCGGCACGGGACGGAGGCGAACGCGTCGCGGACGATATCGCTCCATCACCGCTCCTTCACCTTTCCCTGCTTCACTGGCGACGGCCACGGCGCCGCCCGGCCGCCGCCCCCACCCGAGGTGCTTCCGGTGTCCCTCCACCCGCTCCGGCGACCGCTCCTCCTCCTCATCGCCTCGGCGCTCCTCCTCGGCGCGCTCGGCCCGGCCGCGGTCGCCCAGGAGGGCGCGGTCGTGCCGGCGCCCGCATGGCCGGCCGGCCCGGTCACCGGGGGGACGCTCGCCGCGGTGGAAGGGCGCACCCCGGGGAGCCCGGCCCGCCTGCGGACGGGGAGCCTCGCCGCGGGGACAGCGCTCGTGGGGGACCGGGGTGCCTTCGCCCCCGGGGAGAGCTTCGCCCTCCGCCTCGAGCTCCCCGGTCTCGTGGACGAGAGCGAGCTGCGCGTCCAGCTGTGGGGCGCGATCGGCAGCACGACCGCCGCCTGGGGCTACCCCGCGCTCCCCGTGGACCCCGCCTGGGATACCGTCCTCGCCCGGCTCCCCGCCCCCGCCCCGGGGGACTACATCCTGCGCGTCCTCCGCGGACGGACGGTCCTCGC